>Ga0315277_10010987_pt1 | contig 11431 bp, 16 predicted proteins | sample YL17G05_15_MG_FD_203695 | JGI IMG/M metagenome (GOLD analysis project Ga0315277, IMG submission 203695) | Sediment microbial communities from Yellowstone Lake, YNP, Wyoming, USA - YL17G05_15 | ecosystem: Environmental > Aquatic > Freshwater > Lake > Sediment | place: USA: Wyoming | collected...
CATCGGACACGTATTCGCCTGGTCCCGGCACGGCAAAACCCTCCGTGGCCCCCCTTTCCAGGCCGAAAACCTAGCACAAATACCCGTGTGAGTCATCATCAAAACCCAATAATGATGCTAAAGTCTCACTTTGTGCACCAGTTCAATCAACATCACAGCCGTCCGTAGCGGCCCGCGCCGCACACTGCCAACATGGGAAGCCCTCGGCGGGAGACTGGGCGGGCCGATGCCCACCGGCTCCGTGGGCATTGCACCTAAAAGTGGACTTCCCCGGAATGAAGCAAGGTTATCTGGCTGGCAGACTCACGCGCGGGGGCCCCTCTCGGCCGAGAGGCTGGCCACGACCGGCTGGACCAATCGCTCGAATTGGCGGTAGTCCATCTGGACCAGCTCGGCGTGGGAGCCGGCGTTGAAGGCGATCTGCCGGTCCTCGGCCAGGGCCCGGTCGATGTAGACCTTCAGGCCGTAGAGGTTCCCGAACGGTGGCATTGCACCCGGTTCACAGTCGGGAAACGCGCCGCTGAACTCCTTCTCGTCGGCCAAGGTCACGGACCGGGCGCCGGCAGCACGCCTGAGCGAACCCAGGTCCAGCCTCGCGGGCGCCGCCAGCACGGCCATGGCCATGGCGCCGTCAATTTTGACCATCACCGTCTTGGCCAGCTCCCGGCCGGGGATGTGCGCCGAGGCGGCGATCTCCTGGGCCGTGTAGGCCGGGCTGTGCCGGACGGACACGTAACGCACCTGGTTTTCGTCGAGGAACTGCTTGAGCTTTGTGCCGGGCATGGTATGCCTCCTGTCTGCGTTGCGACCCCCAAGAGCATGCGGTCGACGGTGGCCACGGACTGATCCGTGAACCGACTTTTCCGGCACCTGAGAATCGGGGGCGGAATCGGGCGCGTCGGCCAAATGGCCGGCCTCAACGCCAGTTCCAGAACCAGTGCCAGTAATCCTCTAGCAACTGATAATTGGGGCTGTTCTCGGGCACTCTCAACTCGACCAATGGCAAGTTCACCGCGAATTTGCCCTTGCGGGTCCAGCAGAGAATGCCCTCAAACTCGTCGCAGATGCATTTCATCGGGTCCAATAATTCCAGAACGGTGCAAAGGTGCAGCACCTCCTCAAGCAGGGTCGTCGGCTCCGGGTAGTAGGCGGTGAACGGGAGTGACAGGTTGGCAGACAGATACGTGTGGTACCTGGAAAGCGTCTGCTCATCGATGCCGGGTGGACACTCAGCCAACGGCCCGAGAGCCTCGATGATCCGATCCCTTTGGTCGGGCTCTGGGGAAGATTCGAGGACGACTTTCAGCCCATTCCAACGGGCGTCAGCCACGACGGCCAGTGACATGGCGACAGCCTTCTGTGGTCTCGGTCATGCCAACAGATTGGACTCTCCTAACCCACGCTTCCCGGAACGTCGGGATCCCGTATTGCCTCGTGCAGTTCGCTACGATGCACCGGCATTTCCATGGGGGCTTCGATGCCAAGTCGCACCTTGTTGCGTCGAATACTCAGCACGGTAACGACAACATTGTCGTTGATGAAGACTCTCTCCGTCTGCTTCCTGCTCAAGACCAGCATGGCTCGATCCTCCTGCCTGTGGCGTGGTTTTTCCTCGGGCCGATTCCGGACTATCTGCCCCCTCACAAAGTAGCCCGCACACTCCGTGTGCGGGGCTGCGGCACACGGAGTGTGCCGCCTACGTTCCTCTGCGGCTCCACTTAGCTTGTCGACGGTGCGCCGCCGCTGCCGGTCCTCTCAGTCCACTTCGATTTCATTGACCACCTGCGTCACCCCGCTGACCCTAGCCACAGCTTCCTGGGCAACTTGCTTGTGGTGGAAGCTGGATAGCTGACCTCTCAGGAGAAGCACGCCGTGGTCGCACTGACAAGACACCCCGGCAAACACCTTATAGGGGCTGTCCCGCAAACATCCCATCGCCGCCTCTCCGATCTCGTGGGAACGGACGCGGTTGTCACTGACTGTTGGCGGGTGCATAGTCTCACCTCCCTGAATGCGAACACGTAAACCTTCCGTGAGTCGATTGCCTCCTGGCCAACTACAACTGGCCGCTGCCGTGGGCCGCCACGACTCGGCTTGGTTCTTGCGAGGCAAGCGCTGCTGAGACGCAACCGCTGGGAAAGCCGCTGATGAAAGGAGATCGTGCCCCGTCGTCCATCTGAGAGCCTTCTGATTACGCGGGGTCCAACATCAAGGTCACCTCTGGAATAGCAGCCAGCAGATTCTCAAACGCGGAACGGGACATCCGGGAACTGTATGGCACGTGGAAGGTAGAACGGGAAGAACCATGGTCGTCGTTGATCGGCTCGCTGCTCTTGAAAACGAAGGATCGACCGAGGCGATCGAGCAGCCACCTGGCATTCTGCGTGCCGTCGACTCGCACCCGGCAGACGCTGCCCAGCGGACGCAGCCACACACTGAAGGTGTTCATCGTTCTCCCCCGAATTGGTAACACTTTAGCGGTCTGGCGTAGGACGGCTGCTTCGCCATTCGGCTAAAGTGTTGCCCGAATTGAAGTCTGGCCACCGAACCGTTCACTTGGCAATCCGTGCCGGTCCTCGGCGCAGGCAGCGGCCACGGGCATCCTAGACCCTTGCCTCACGTTGCCGCAGGCGATTGCTGTCGAGGCGCGGCTGCGAGATTCTGGGCACGCTGTCTTACCGATGGAAATGGCTTTCCATTGTCACGTTCATATCGCTCGGCACGGAGGAACCAAAAGGCGAGTCCACCCGTGTTATGGTACGCCCCAGGCGTTGCCGTCCCTCGGGAAACCGTGGCTCGGACGCCTAAAGAGCCCTTCTTGCCCGTCTTTCTCCATCCGCGACGATCCATAATCATGCGGACCACTACGCCCACCGCCTGTCGCAACCGCTTTGTGCGACGCGGGTGTTTGGTGGAGAGGAAGTCATCGACGGCTGGCCGCGACTCAAGCTCTCGGACAACTCCAGCCAAAGCCGGTCGCTCGTGATGAATCTCCGCTTCTTCCATGCGACGTTGTCGGTTCTCGTCATTGAAGAAGTCGAGCACTTCCTCGAACGGTTGCTCCGCATCGTTTGCCACGTCAGAGAACGTCCTGCCTTGACGGTCCTGGAGAAAATCGTGACGGGTGAGGACTACTCTTCTGGGCATTTTGGTCTCCATTCTGACAGGTTTAGACAGGTATCGACATTCATTTCTTGTAAGTGCAAACTTTGCACCTCCAACTATTGTATCTCCAGGATCGGCAATAGCAAGGGCAATTGCCCAGGCGTTCGCCGGAGCCCATCTTTTAGTTGGTACGCATTTCCACAGATTGGTGGTGTGTCGGCCACCGATGTGGATTCACTCGAATGGCTACGACCCCAATGACGACGCAGTTTGCGGCCGTTTGAAGATCCTGTACACTGGGCGCATCTCCGCCCTGGGGACAGGCTTGTGATCCTTCCGGGCCTTGGACGCCGACGAGTTCTACTCGAAGGAGTACCGCGAGATCCGATGGCCATTGAATTCCGCTGCCGGAGCTGTGGAAAGCTGCTGCGGGTGGCCGACGCAGCGGCGGGCAGGCAGGCCCGCTGCCCCGCCTGCGGCGAACTAGGCCCAGTCCCGGCGGCCGACGCCCCGCAGCCTTCCCACGATTCGATGCCCGAGTGGGGCCCCCATGCCGTGACGCCGGCGCCTCCGCGCACCGCGGCGGGCAGTCCCTTCGCGCTGACGCCGCCGGTTGCCTCTAACTCGGACAACCCCTATCAGTCGCCGGTGGCACTCGAGCCTTGGGAGGGGCTCGGCACACACAGACACGACTACCAGGATCACCTGCTTGCCGGCCGCGGCACACGCTTCGTGGGCGCGGTTCTGGATATCTTGTTCTATGCCGTGGCCATGGCTCCGGGGTTTATCGTGATGGCGATCGTCCCCGACGGCGTCAAGCCGAATCCCGAAGTGGAAATGGCCGGGATGATCGTGATGCTCGGCGGCGCGGTAATCGTGGCCGTCGTCAATTGGGTGATGATCACCCACAGCGGCCAATCGATCGCCAAGCGGCTCTTGGGGATGCGGATCGTCAAGGTCGACGACGGCGCCCTGCCCGGGTTCGTGCGGGGGGTGATCCTGCGGAACTGGGTCCCGGGCCTGATCAATCAGTTTTGCTCGCTGTTCTGGCTGCTCGACAGATTGTGGATCTTCGGCCAGGAGCGGCGTTGCATCCATGACTATATTGCCATGACCACAGTCATCGCCGACGGCGCCGTCCGCGACTCGATCCGCTGCGCCGAGTGCGGCGATTACCTTCCGCACACGGCCGCCAGGTGCCCTGGCTGTGGAGCATTCGTGCGCGGTGAGGACGACCCAGCGGACGCGGCGTGGCGCCGGAGCTGACGAGGTGATTGTTCGTGAGGCCACACGATCTCCCCACCGACGACGAGGAGAGGACGATGCCACGAAGCCTGCAATCGTACGGACGCCGCGAGTTTCTCAAGTACAGCGGGGCCACGCTGAGCGCGTCGTTCAGCTCCGGGTTAGCCAAGACTGGCAGAGCGTCCCCGCCGGGGCCGGAAGATACCGCCACACGGCTACGGACCGGGTTGGTCTACTCGCCCGAGTACAAGAAACACCTGACCGGCTCGGGACATCCTGAATCGCCCCGGCGGTTGGACGCCGTCATGGAGGCGCTGGCGCCCGAGCGGCTGGGGATCGAGCTGAGCCGAATCGAGCCCCGCCGCGCCACCCGGGAAGAGATCCTCTATTGCCACACCGCCGCGTACCACGATCTGGTCAAGCGGGAGATCGAGTCGGGTGCGAGCGGGCTGTCTACGGGCGATACGACCGTGGGCCGGCAGTCGTACGAGGTGGCGCTGCTGGCCGTGGGCGGGGTGCTGGCGGCGGTCGACGCCGTGGTGGCCGGACGCGTCCGGGGCGCCTTCTGCGCGGTCCGCCCGCCCGGCCATCACGCCCGGCCGGCCCAGGGCATGGGCTTCTGCATCTTCAACAACGTGGCCATCGCCGCCCGCTACGCGCAGAAGAAACACCAGATCGGCAAGGTGCTGATCGTCGATTGGGACGTGCACCACGGCAACGGCACGCAGGACATCTTCTACGAGGACGGATCGGTCTTCTATTTCAGCACGCACCAGTGGCCGCTTTACCCGGGCACAGGCCGCAAGGAGGAGACCGGGCGAGGTGCGGGCGCCGGCACGACGCTCAACTGCCCGTTCCCCATGGGCGCAGGCCGCCGGGAAATCCTCGGGGCGTTTCAACAGCAGCTTCTGCCCGCCGCCGACCGGTTCAAGCCGGAGCTGGTGCTCATCTCGGCCGGGTTCGACGGGCGGGTCGACGACCTGCTGGGCGGACTGCGGCTGACGGACAAGGACTTCGCCGACCTGACGGCTATCGTCAAGGACATCGCCCAACGCCACGCCCGGCGGCGCCTGGTGTCGGTCCTGGAGGGTGGTTATCGTCTGGACGGCCTGGCCAAGGCGACCGCGGCGCACGTTCGCGCCTTGGCGGGCACCTGATCTCGCCTCGCACGTCGCGGGTGGGAAGGCCGCGATGGCCACGCGACTTGGGCCTACTGGGCGTCTGTCAGGGAGCTTTGAATCCGCTCGACGAAGGAGTCCAGCAGGTGCCGGCCGCCATGGCGGGTGAAGTGGTGGGGGTCATAGGCCAGGCTGACCGTCAGCCGGCCGGCGTAGGAGACGGCGCCGAAGGACGCGTGGGTCATGGGGCGGAGCGGCGGCAGCAGCTCGACCCTCTCCAAGGTGACGTTGGCCGCCGTGATCCGTCCGTCGCGGCGGGGGAGGACCGTCTCGCCCGCCAGATTCCCGAGATTGCTCAACACGCAGGTGGCCACACAGCGGTCCACGGGCAGCATCCACGCCAAGCCGCCGCGGAACTTGCGAGCCAGGCCCAGCAGGTGGATCATGCTCAGCCCCAGCCGCCACCGCTTGCAAAAACCCATTTCCATCCGCAGGAGGTTCATCAAGCGCCGCGGCGACAAGAGCTTGCACGGCTTGCGATCGTTAAACACCATGCCGACCACGTTGGCCGCCGGCATCGTGGCGTCGGCCGGCGTGCGGAGATTGGTGGGGATCATGATCCGGCACCAGCCGGTCTGACTCTCCGGATCGTGCTGCAAAAGCCACTGACGAATCGCCAAGAACAGGTCTCGCAGCAGCAGATCGTTGACGGTGCAGCCGATCTGCTTGGTCACTTGGCGGAGTTTCGCCGTCTCCGCAACGGTGAAGGTGTGGGCAAAGCTGGCCGGGCGCTCCGTGCCGGCGACCTCGTGCGGCGGTCCACCCTCCCTTGGCATCAAGGGCACGGGGTGCAGGGCGAAATACTCGACCATTCCCAGCAACCCCGCCAACTCCTTATGCGCCCGCAGCAGGTACTTAAACGGACTGAGGCCGAACCTGTCCCGAACCCACAGCCGCGCGGGATCCAGCGGAGACAGACAGATTTCCTGCGAGCCGCCGGTGACCGAGTTGTGGTACGCCGCCAGCAGGTCCTCGACGAATCGTAGGGCCCCGAAGGCGTCGCAGCAGGCGTGATGGAACTGCAGCAGCATCTCGGTCCGGCCTTCCTGCTGGGCAAGAGAGATTCGCAAACCGGTCTGGCGTTGCAGATCGATGCGCGGCGCCGCCGCGGGGGCGGGCGGCGCCCCGTCGGCTTCCCACCCGATCCAAGGCAGTGGACGCTCGGCCGAGACCCACTCGAATCGTCCTTTCCGCGAGGCGCGCACCCAGGCCCGCAGCAGAGGATGGCGACGCACGGCAGTATCCACCGCGGAGTGAAAGGCAGGCCGCTGGAAGACTCCCGCAAAACTCAGCCGCAAGAAGAAGTCGGCCGGATAATCGGGACGATCATCGGTGAACATGTACTGCTCAAACGCGACCAGCGGCATCGGAAAGAGGGTCGTGTCTGGCAAGTCGGCCATCGCGGCAGGCAGCCTATACGGGATTCAGTCTGGGGTCCGCTGGGGACCATTCATGCCGCCGCGCGCGATCAGGCCGTCGACGAAGCTCCGCAGGTCCACGGCGCGCTCGCGGAGTCTCCTCAGTGACCTGGCCTGAAGCTGGCGGATGCGCTCGCGGGTGAGTCGAAAGACGTAACCGGACTCGGCCAACGTGTAGGCCTGGCCGTCCCCCAGCCCGTACCGCATCTCCATAATCCCCCGCTCGCGGTAAGACAGAGTATCCAGAGCCGCGTCGATTTGCCGCCGCAACTCCTCCAGCAAAGCCTCGTCGCCCGGCGCAGGAAGGGCGTCCAGGCACTGCTGAGAGAATTCGTCGGTAAACACGTCGCGCAGAACCCGTTCTTCGGGAAAGGTTGCTGGCTCTGCCACGACTGGTCCTCCGCAGATGGCGCCCGTTGACGCGATTAGAATACTGCACGGCCGGCCGCTTGACCATACCCTGCGCGCGGGCGGAGGCCAACCCGGCCGGTGCGCACAGTCGCAGGTTAGCGAGACCTCGGTCAGGCCCGAAGCGGCGGCATAAGGTATTGGGCGGGAACCGTTTACGTCACCTTTCCAGGGTCGGTGTTCGTGGGCTACCACGTTGCCCAGGACGTGCTAGAATTCCTCGATGCCCTCACCCCCAATAATTGTCCCAAATCCAGTGCCATCACCGGAGGCGGGCAGCCAGCCACGTCCGGCTCCGCAGCGAGGGTCCAGGTGATTGAGTTCCTCTGCCCGAACGGGCACAGAATCCATTGTCCGGAGGAGCAGGCGGGGCGGGCCGCCAAATGCCCCCGGTGTGGGGTTAAGTTCCGCATTCCCGGCCCGTCGGAGGCCGGGGTTGCCGGCTCCCCCGAGGGCGATTCCGGTGCTTCCCGGCCCGAACTCACTGACCTCGGGACCTCGATGACGCGCACTACCCGCGGCGGGGTGGACAAACAACCGCAGATCGAGTTCCTCTGCCCGAACGGCCATCGTCTGCACGGGGCAGCCAGCCTGCAGGGACGCCCCGGCGAGTGTCCGGAGTGTGGCTCCAGGTTTCGCATCCCCACCTACGACGACGTTCCCGAGGAAGAGGGGACCGAGCGGGGGATCGGCGTCGGCAGGGCCGATGGGGGCGGAGAGTCGGGCACGGCGCTGGCACAGGTCGAGGATCTCAGAGACGTCGCCCTGCAAGCCCAGACGGGGTATGGCCCCACGGTTGAACAACAGCATCCGCTGGCCGAACTCGTCTCCAGGCTTTGGGCGGAGAAACCATCCGGAGCGGCCGTCGAACTGCGTCTGGTGGGTGGGGAAACCCTCCGGCCCGACCGATTCGCCCCAGCCCTCTCACGGCACAGCCACGGGGTGTTTGCCGTGAGGGAGTCGGACGGGACCCACACGCTGACGGTGGTGGCGTGGGACGCAATCGCCCGCGTGCTGGTCCGCGGGCTGGCACAACTGCCCCAGGAGATGGGCGACTGAGGAGTGCAGGCAGGCCGAAACTCACTCCCCCTCCCGCAGGTCAGCCTCGGTGATCATCGTGAACCCCCTGGTGGCCAGCGTCTCCTGGCCCATCTCGATGTTGTCGACCATCAGGGCCACGGCTGCGTGGCCGCGGGGACGGACCAGCAAGGGGTACGCCTGGATGATGTTCACCTCCGTCTGGAGCAGCGCCGTGCAGATTCCCAACAGCGGTTGGGGCCCCTCCGGAAGCTCCACACCGATCAGATCACTTTCGATGATGGCCAGCCCAGCACGCTCCAGGATCTCGCGACCGTCCTCGGGATGGCTCAGCAAGAACCGCACGAACGCGCACTCCGCCGAATCGACAATCGACAACGCCACGATGTGGACTTTGGTCCCCTCGAACCGGCGGATCACCTCCAAGAGTTGCCCTACCCGATTCTCCAAAAACACCGTGAACTGCCGGATGGCCGGGTAGTTCCGCCCGCGGATCGTCGCACACCCGGTTCCCGCAGAATCGTCAATGCTCATCCGCCCTGCTCACAGCTTCAAGAGAGAGTCGCACACCCCGCACGAATACAACTATAGGCGACTCAGCAGGTTCCGTCAACCGGAGGGCCCGCTGCCGGGGCGGACGGCCGCGGGAGGGCATCCTCCTGCCCCAGGTTGTCGGCCTGCCTTTGGCAAACGAGGCAGACCGGCTAAAATACATGGTTTGCGTTGTGAGTCCCAGCCTCCCAGTCTCTCTCGCAAAACGGACTGCCATGCTCCAACAGCACGAAACCGAGATCCGCGTGCGATACCAGGAAACCGACCCGATGGGCCTCCTGCACCACGCCAACTACTTCACCTACTTCGAGATCGGGCGGACGGAGTTGCTTCGGGCCGCGGGAGGAAACTACCGCAAGATGGAACAAGACGGCCTGTTCGTGGTAGTAGTGAAGGCCGAATGCCGTTACCGCCGACCGGGGCGCTACGACGACTTGCTCAAGATCCGCACCACCGTGGTGCGGGTAACTCCCGCCAGAATCGAACACGAATACCAGATTCTCCGCGACGGCGAGCAACTGGCCGTCGGTCGCGTCACCCTGGCCATCGTCGATCGTGAAGGCAAGGTCTGCCGCGTCCCGGAGTGGATGGAGAACAATCGAGAAAAATGACTCAAAGTGGAAGCATTGCAGACACAACCACCGCCAGAACTGACCACTGACCACTGACAACTGACAACTCCACCTGCAACCATCGAAGCTGGCTACCAGGCTAGCCAACCTTGCCGGGTTGCGGGAAGCCCTGCAATCTCTTGACGAATTCTCCCCCAAAGTAGTAGAAGGGGCCAAGTGCCCTGCACCAGTGGACATCGGCAACGAGGTTCACCTCCTCGTCGGCAAGGGACATTTGCAGCGCCAGCAGTGTGCGGTCAATCGGTTCCGTGTGGACCAACCCAATCCCCTTTGGGGATATGTCACGAGTGACGACGGCCAAGGGGGCGCCAATCGCCACGTACTGCTGGTCGACAGGTTGCGCAGTGACGGGCAGGACCATCAAGTAGCGCCTTTCCGAGCGGCGTTCCTTGTCTGCGTAGGGCTGAGCGTCACGGATATGTCGCTCGACAAACGACACCAGCTCGGCTGGCGCCTGCCGCAGAACTGGCGGATCAATCAGAGGGGCAGACATCTTGACCGTCCTCAAGGTAATTGGGGCCTTCGCAGACTCCGCTGAAACAGCGAGACAGTCTTGTTCAACCATGGCTTACACTCAAGCATCTGTCCAGATTGTCGAGCCTCTTCGGAAGGGATGATTGTGCTAATTGTAGGGACTTCGGCGAATCTATCACCCGCTCGTGGTCTGAGCCCAAGGACCGGCGGCGGATAAATCACCTCCGTGAATAGCTCCGTCCATCCTTCGGTGGTCGCATGTTTACGCTCCCAGACGTCGTGCCGTGGGGCCGGTCGCTGGATGAATACAGGCGGATGTTCGCCTTGTCGGATGCTGACCTGACGAGACGCATCCTCGGGTGCGCTGATGGGCCGGCCAGTTTCAATGCAGAACTGACTGCTCTTGGTGGCCGGGTTGTCTCCTGCGACCCAATCTACGGGCTGAGCGCCGGAGATATCCGCCGGCGCATCGAGCAGACCTACGAGACGATCCTTGCTCAGACCCGTAGGAACGCAGCGGAGTTCATCTGGGACGAGAGCATTCCCGACGTGGAGACTCTCGGGCAGTTGCGGATGCACGCCATGCAACGGTTTCTTGCCGACTACGACGAGGGCAGAACGGCCGGTCGATACGCCGAGGGCCAGTTGCCCACATTACCCTTTGAGAACGAAGCCTTCGACCTGTCCCTCTGCTCCCACTTTCTGTTCCTCTACAGCGTGCATCTTTCGGAGGATTTTCATGTTGAGTCCCTGCGAGAACTTCGCCGGGTCAGCCGAGAGGTGCGCGTGTTCCCGCTTCTGGAGTTGGGAGCGACACCTTCCCGGCATCTGGTTTCAGCGGCAGCGAGGTTGACAGAAGACGGTCATGTGGTAAGCATCGAGACGGTGCGGTACGAGTTCCAGCGCGGCGGCAACCAGATGATGCGGGTGGTGAAATGACGACGGTGTAGCGCGTCATCGTTGCTGCAGGGATTTGAGGTGGTCCATCACTTGCCCGGTCGTGTACCAGGGGCCGTCAGATGCGAGCCTTCGTCCGGCTTCGGCGACTTCCGCGTCGCTTGGCGGCGGCGACACATACCCCAGCAGGTTTCCGTACCCATCTCGGACTTCTACCGGGCCCCCAGCAGCCTGTATGGCCCTTGCCTGATCGTCGCTGAGAACAATCTGCCTCATCGGATCCTCCTCGAAGTGGAGGTTGCCAAGTACAAGTATTATACACAGTCCCCAGCGCGGCCGCAACTTGGTCCGATCAGGGTGTCTGACAAGTTTTCCTGGCAACTTGGTGCTTGGGGTGGCTGGGGTCGAGCGCAGCGAGCCCCCAGATAAACCTGCTGGGGGCAGCCTGCGGCTGACCACCAGCCACCCACGCGTCCGCCAGGAA
>Ga0315277_10010988_pt1 | contig 11431 bp, 8 predicted proteins | sample YL17G05_15_MG_FD_203695 | JGI IMG/M metagenome (GOLD analysis project Ga0315277, IMG submission 203695) | Sediment microbial communities from Yellowstone Lake, YNP, Wyoming, USA - YL17G05_15 | ecosystem: Environmental > Aquatic > Freshwater > Lake > Sediment | place: USA: Wyoming | collected...
GCTGGTCCACAACGGCTTCATCCCCACCCACGAGGAGAAGGCGGCGGCGCTCCGGCTCCCGTTGCGCTCTCAGTGCGACTCAGAAATCCTGGTGCAGGCTCTCCAGCGGTGGGGGGAGACCGAAGGGCCGGAGACGTGCCTGGCCCTCGGCGGCAAGCAGTCGGTGCTCGCCATCAACACCAAGGCCCAGAGGATGCTCGCCTGGACGAACGGCGAGATGCCCCTGGTGGCGTTCCGGGTGAAGGGCTGGCCTGCACTCTGGTGGGCCTCGACGGAGGAGATTGCACAGGATGCGCTGGTGGCCGTCGGCCTGCAAGCGCGCTTCGCGGCCGCGCTGCCGGGCCTGGTGTACCAGATGGAGGTGCGAGATGGGCAAGTGGTGATGCAGACGGAGCGAGTCAAGGCGGCTACTGGATAGAGGTAAGCATGGAGATCAGAATCACCGGCAGGCACGGCGGTCTGGGCGGCGGCGCTTGGTATGTGGGGCGAGTGGGGAGCTACCACCTCGAGGCGTTGGTGTTCGCGGAGCCGAGCCAGTACGGCATCGACGGCGGCCAGGTCAGCAAGCTGTATCTGTGGGATGGGCCGAAGAGGAAGCGCGGCAAAACACTGGCCGTCTACGAGCGCGGGTGGGAGCAGGAACCGAGCGAGGAGGTGCGTCCGGTAGTGGAGGCCCTGGTGAGCGAGCTCTCTCGCCTTGAGCAGGAAGCGAGGGGCCAATGAGTCACGAACACCCCGACCGATGCGAGCCGATATGGCAGCGCGTACGCCGGGTTATCCTTGACGTAGTTCACGCCGTGCTGGGCCCGCCCCCGCCGGATGTGGTGCAGAAGATCGAGGATGTGCTCCGTGAAGCCAAACAAGACTGGGAGAAGGGAGAAGGCGAATGCCGAGACGAAGCCGACGAGACGCAGTAGCTGAGCGGGCAGCAGCCCGCCTGACCGAGCAACAGGAGCGCCGCCGGGAGGCCGCCCAACGTGGCGCCCAGACGCGCCGACAACGCCGCTCACAACAGCAGGCCGAGGCACAGCGCCAACCGGCTGCCGAAAGCGCCACACAGGCGCACGTGGCGCGCCGTTCGCGGCCGCGTGCGCGGCCCGACATGCTCACCGTCGCCATCCGAGGCCCACTGGCCTCCAAGATGCGAGAACTCGCCGAGAGGGCGGGCATGAGCCTTGCAAAACTCCTCGGCGACATGGTGCTGACCTACGAAGGGGAAGTGCAAGGCGGCTACGAGCCAGGGACGTGTCTGGCGCGGTGGCGGGAGCAGACGGGCGGGTTGGAGGCGTAGAGTCGTCGGGCGCTTGTTCGTGTGGGGCACCCTCAAGCCCATCGTGCGCCAGCGCCGGGCACCGGCCGCGGACCAGCGTCCATAGCCGCGCCGCTGGCGCGACGCAAGGCTGGTAGGAGAAATCAGGTTCTCGCAGAAGAACGTGACCGGACTGGTCATGCGTGCCGTAGATGTGCGGACTGGGCTGATCGCTCCGCGCTTAGGTCCACGCGACGGCAAGACAGCTGTGCGTATCCCGGTGCCGCCCTCGGGCGATACTGCAGGCGAACGCGGGGATGCGCACCGGGAGATTGTGGCGAGGGGCACGTAATGAGAGTCAGGCTGCACCTGCCCAACAGGATCAGCCACACTCGCACGAACGTTCAGAGGGGTTTCCTCGGACGTAGCCCCTTCTTGGCTCTTCCTCCGTCGGGCGGACCCCCGCTTGCTCCGTCTGCCAAGCGGGGGCGCGAGCGCACGACCCGCATATGTCGCTGTCCTCAACCTGACAGAGGTGCACCGGCATGATGCGGCCCGACACGCCAGTGTCCGAGCTCCGTCTGAGCGGCAGGCTCCCACGAGTCTGCAAGGCTTTCGGAGTCGTGACTGTGGCCGATCTCCTCGCATTGCGTCCGGAGAAGGTCCACGACGTCTGGGGAGTCGGCGTGGGCACGGCAGGTCTGCTTGCTCGCACGCAGGAACGTCTGCGGCGCGAGTTGCTCGCTGACAGCCACGGTGTTACGCACGCACTCCCCTCGCAAGAACCTGGCGAGCATCATCTCCCCACCATCCGGCCTCAGACCCCGGTAGATGCCCTCGGCCTCAGCGGTCGGCTAGCCCGCGTGTGTCGTACACTCGGCATCAAGACTGTTGCGGCCCTACTTAAGCTCACCCGCGACAGGGTCTCTGGCGTGAACCATGTGGGTGAGGCCACTATCAGGGATCTCGAGGACCTGCAGTCACAACTGCAGCGGCTGCTCGCCTCTGAGAGTGCCTCATCTCAGAAGGTCGCGATGCCACCTGCCTCAATGACAACCGCATGGTCGCTATCCGCCTGCGGCAGTCTCAGGGAGGTTCTGTGTGGCTACGTGAAGAGGGCGGTCCGGGACGAGTTTGAGGCCGAAGTTTGGTTGCTGCGTCATGGTCTGCACCCCGACTGCAAGCGCCCCCTATGGCGCAGACAGGTCGCTCGGCGCCTGGCAACCTCGGTGCCTCGCGTCCATGATGCGGAGAGGGCCGCGGACCACGCGGTTCGTGCGCCCGACACGGCCAAGCTGATCAGCCCGCTCAGTGAACACGTGGTGATGGGCATCGCAGCGAGTCTGGGCGTTTGCATGGTGTCTGACTTCACCCGCGCCCTGCAACACCGGTTCGGCTGGTCGGCAGGCACCGAAGCTGAGCTGTATGCTCTGCTGTCTGTCTGCGGGATGGATGTCTGGATCAGCAGAGGGGTCATATACCATGTGGACCACTGCCGAGGCCTATGCCGAGAGCTACGGGCCCTGAGACCGCAGATGAGGCGGAACGCGGAAGCTGGAGGGGAGCTCACCGACTTGGCGTCACGGCTCGTGTCCATGGTGCAGCCAGACTGCCTTGACCCCACGAGGGACTGTTACGCCACCCTATTCCCGTGCGGCGCGCGCGACGAGCGCGGTCGAACGCTATCTGAGTCCTATCTGCGAGGTGTGTTTGCTGATCTTGGCCTTCCCCGGCTCCGTGGCGACAGGATATGGCCGCCAGAGGTGTGGTCCCATGGTGATGTTGTGCATCGACCGTCGACGGGAACGGTTCCTCACGGGGAGGCGCCCGTGGACGCGTTGTTCCCACCAGCAGAGGACCATGTCTCCTCTCGGGCCAGGCACATCCTCGCGCGACTAGGGGTGGAAACAGTCGGTGAGCTGGCCGCCCTGGACCTTGATGGCGTTGCATCTGAGACCTGGGGCATGGGCTTGAGGACCGTCTCGTATCTTCGCGGGCTACTCAGTCAATGGGCTGCAAAGGGAGGCCAGGGCTTTCGGCCGGCCCAACCGAGCGCTATCAAGCCGGAACCGCAGCCGCTGGTTGGGGATAGCCTAGGCGCTCTCCTGACGGCGGCCGCATCGAGCGCCGTCCAGAACCAGCGCAATCTCGAGGTATGGCGGCTGCGGACTGGACTGGCGTCCTCTTCGGATGGGAGGCATCCGACACTCGAGGAAGTGGCCGAGCAGTTCGGCCTGACTCGCGAGCGCATACGCCAGATTGAGATGCGGGCGGAACGCCGCGTTAGGATGAGCGAAGCTGGAGCGCTTCTTACTCCTATCCTCGAGGTCGCTGATACCGAGCTGGCCCGGTGCCTTGGTGTCTGCCCTGTGGACCACCTCTCGCGCGCAGTCAGCGATCACCTCGGATGGAAGGCGCAACCGAATGCCCATGAACTGTCAGCGCTGCTTCGCGTGACAGGCAGTCCAGTTGGGGTCAAGAACGGGCTGGTGCAGCACCCTGACCGCTGCGTCGCGCTCGCGCGGACCCTCCGCAGACTAGCGTCAGGAGTTGCTGAGCGCTTTTCCGACGGCAGACACGTCGCGGACTTCGCTCACGACCTGGCCTCATCGGTCACCCCAGACTGCCTGGACCCGGAACGGGACTGCTCTGCGCGCACCTTCTCCTGCGGGGCACGAGATGGTCAGAAGCGTGTCATTCCTGAGCCGTATCTGCGGGCTGTGCTTGTCGATGTGTCGCCGGCGATCCTCGACGGTGATCGTGTCTGGCCGCCGCAGTTGTGGCCGCTCTACAGGGGCTCAAGGAAGCGGGACGTGGTCAGGGCGGCACTCCATTGCCTCGGGCGACCCGTTCACTTCTCTGACCTCACCCGGTTCATACGCGAACAGAACCGCAGATTCAGCGACATTCGAGAGCGCGATGTCCATGCCTGTTTGACCAGCTACGCCGAGTTTATCCCCGTAGGTCGAGGCATGTACGCGATTGCAGGTGTCGCAAAGGCGGCCAGGAAACCCAGGAAGCATGTTACAACCGCCCAGGCCGTCGTTTCTCTCCTGCGAGAGAACGGCAAGCCCATGCCGTTCCGCAGGATCGTGGAGGCGTTGAAGCCGAAGGGCTTCCGAGAACCGAATATCTTTGCAGCGCTCACAAGCGTGAGGCAGTTCGTGGAGGTCGGTTACCGGGTGTACGCTCTTGAGAGCATGGTGAAGCAGGAGGACGAGCACGAACGGAAGGCCGCGGTGATCGTGGTCGATCGCCTAGCAGGGGTGAACGGGAGCGTCGTCCTGGTAGGCAGGAACAACGCGCGATGACTGGAGCAAGGCTGATACTGAACGAAAACGACCTGTTCGGGCTTCCTGATCCGCTTCGCGGGCTGGTGCGTTTCGCCTGTACGCGCATGACCAGGTCGTACAAGCCTGTGACCCTGGCATTGATGATGGGGCTTGCGGATGACAAGGGGAGGGTTGCTCTTGAGGCACTGGCTTACCAGTTCTACGGTTTCTACCTCAACCGAGAGCTGCTGGGCCTGCCCGTCGAGAGGCTACCGTTCGCGCTGAATCCACCAGTGGAACACGGCACGCCGGATGCGCGGGGGCTCCTGGTCCGGTACCCCCTGGAGCGGTTTCGTAGAGCCGGTCATGTTGAGTATGCCGAGCGAGATATCGTTAGGCTAACGCCGGATGGCCTAGCTGGCGCCTTATCGCCAGACATGCGGCACTTGGTGGGCCTGTGCTGTGGGGAGTCCATCGGGAGGTACTACGATCTGCTGCTCACTGCGTAGATTGCATGGTCTGTCCTGGAACCGCTCAGTCGGGAGGCGCGGATACAAGTGACAGTTGGGACTGCGGTTGGGTTCGGGATCTCGGCGGCCGCGTTGGGGGCCTCTGCGGTCCTCTGGTGTGACGCCTGCGGCGTGCCTCTGCTTCAGCGGGAGTGTGAAGCCTGCGGCGACCCGGGGCGCGTTGTCGGGAGCAACGCGATGCGTCCCGTGTTTGCAGAAGAAGTGTCCCTACTCAGAGAGCAGTTCTCCGCCGAGTTCCCGTCCGCTGACGAGGACTTCGCCCTGTGGTCCATCGGGCGGGTCTACTACCGCGACGGACGGGCATTGGCGCGTGTTCGTGGCACGCACGACTTCGGACTGGAGCTATTGTGTCAGGAGCATGGGGCGGCAAACCGGGGGCTGAGGCCGCAAGCTGAGGTAATACGGCACCTGTGGCGTGCGAACCGAACGGCCTTGGACTGCCTCGAGTACGAGGCCGTCGGTTTCATCCGAGAGGCCATACACGCTGCTCCAGAAAGAGTACCGATCGTATCATACTCGACTGGGAAGGACTCGGCGGTTGTCTCCCATCTCGTAATGTTGGCGCTAGGCCGCGCGGATACCATCCACGTGTTTGGCGACACGACCATCGAGCTCCCGAATACGTATCAAGCACTGGAGGCACTCCCACCTGCACTATCCGCGGCACCTCTTCTCACCGCTTACCCGCGGACAGGGTTCTTTGAAATGGCCGCGGCCATCGGTCCCCCTAGTCGGGTTCAGAGGTGGTGCTGCACAACCCACAAGACAGTGCCTCTGTCGGAGATGTTTCGACACATCAATGGCGATCAGGGCGTGTTGGCGTTTTGCGGCCTCAGGCGCAGCGAATCCCTGGGCCGGACCTCCGTTCCGAGGGTGTCGCGGGACACCAAGATACCTGTCCAGGTCATCGCGAACCCGATTCTATACTGGTCAACGACAGCGGTATGGGTCTATGCTCTCTGCCACGGCGTGCAGATCAACTCAGCCTACCGCCTGGGGTTCACTCGAGTCGGCTGTTACCCCTGTCCACTCAACAGTGCGTGGTCGGAGTTCCTGATTCGTACGTATTACCCTGGGCTTTACGGCGAGTGGCAGAGCGCCCTGCTCCAACACGCGGCCCACTGGCATCTGGGAGACAGTGGGACCTATGTGGCAACTGGAGGTTGGAAGGGCCGTGTGGGAGGGCGCAGTGACGCTCGGGCCTCTAGATACAGCTTGGACCGGAGACCCTGCCTCGACACCGAGCTTGCCTGCAACTATGTGCTCAAGGGCGGATGGCGTGAGCATTTCACAGAGCTGTTGAAGCCGTTGGGAGTCCTTAGGGTCCTGAGTGACGACCATCAGACGGCACGTCTCTTGCTGCTTCGCTCTGGCACCCAATCCCCTGCGCTGCTCATCTCAGTCTCAAGGCCACGCGCAACTGTCCATGTGCAGTACCTCAGTTCCGACGCGCAGCGTACGCTGCAGGCCCTTGTTGAGGCACAGATCCGGAAAGTCCAGCTTTGCGTGGGATGCGGGGCCTGTGCAAGCCTCTGCCCAAATGGAGCGATCCGCCTCGAAGGCAACGTCCATCGGATCGATTCGCGTCTGTGCACGCATTGCCTCGCGTGCATCAGACGAATCCGGTACGGCTGTCTGGCGGCCGATTCACTTCATACCTGAGGAGCGTTCCCGTTGAGTCTTACTCCAGCCTATGGCTTCGGTTTCGATGGTCGCTCGCTCGCTAGAGCGCTATCCTTGCTCGAGGGAGAGCCTGAGCTCTTCGCAAGCCATGCCCGAGAGGAGGCATCGCTGAAGCTAGGGCTGGGGACGATCAAGGTCGAGGCACTGGCGCGATGGGCTTCTTGTGCCGGTCTCATCGAGAGGAGCGATCACGGTCACAAGCTATCCGCTCTGGCCCGCATTGTGATGCTACACGACCCTCAACTCGAGGAAACGGGAACCTGGTGGCTCATCCATGAGGGGCTCACGAGAGGGCACGAGCCGTGGGGTTGGTACACGTGCGAGTTTGCCACCTCCCAGCGGTTGTTCTCCGTTGCGGAGCTTGACGAAGGGATCAGAAGTGCCTTCCAAGTCGGGTCAGATCGCGCCGCAAAGAACGCTCGGCGCGCCATGGTGTTGGCGATGACCGAGACACCGCTCGGACCGGACCTCGGGCTGATGGTCGAGGCTGGAGGCGGCCGATTCGAGCGACGCGCCGCACCAGCTGACGCAGTGCATCCTGGGATCGTGGCGTGTGCCATCCTCAGATGGGCCCGCATGCATAAGCGATGGACTGCTAGCCTTGATGAGCTTCTGACGGATAGGGGGCCTGCTTTGCTCTTCTTGTACAGTCGGAGCGCACTCCAGGCCGTCCTACGTCGGATTCAGGAAGCTTATCGGCAGAGTGTCCTGCAACTCAGCACGACTGCTGGACTGGACTCGGTCACGTTTGGCCAGAATGTGTTGCCTTTGGACCTCGTTGAAGCTTACTATGTCCACCAGTTGGGGAGTCAAGATCCCTGGGAAGCACTGAGGCAAGCGCTCGTACGAAAAGGAGGCTCACAACCAAGCGGCATGGAGACCCCTGGGGGCGGAGAAGATGGCTAGCGTGGGCGACCTCGTTCAACGATACACAGAGCTTCAGGACCGTCGTTATTCGACCATGCTGGTCGTCACCGCGTCCGCTGCCGGCAACCTCTTGCTGCGCGACGCTGCCGAGCGAACGGGATCGAAGCACCTGGACTTCCTGTCACTGGCCAGCAGCGGGCAGACGCCTGTGACCGTCGGTGCCTTCATGCGTCACCACTTGGTGGCGTGGCTGAAGGAGCGCGCTCGGGAAACCGGGGGCATCTGGGTTGACAACGCGGACACCATCATCGTGACGTGGCCTGACGATGAGAGGCGGGCCTTCTTCATGGAGTTCCTGCGGACTGAGTCGCGTCGCGATGATGGTTCGGCTGCACCAATAGTGCTTGTTAGTGCCCTCGCCGGCAGGTTTGCCCTGCCCGAGGAGCCTCGCGGGCAGGGGATTGTGGTTCGGATCTGACCGCTAGTCTGCCAGGGGGAAGCCAAATGCCCAAGACTAAACTAAGGGAATTAGTCCAGCTCTCCACCGGGTTCAAGACGGCTGTCAACCTCCAGACAGACCTCGACAACTTGACCAAAGCAGGTGGCTATCTGCCGACAGAGGTTGGGCACCTCATCATCTTCGACCTGGCTGAGAACCTCCACCCCAGCGCGGCTCGCAGGGCGCGGCTCGTGATGGGCACCTACGGGACGGGAAAGAGCCACCTAACACTGGTCTTGGCGAACCTCTACGCGAAGAGGCATTCCGATCCACAGATGGCGCCTCTCTGGCAACGTTTGCGGAACCAGTGGCCTGGGCAAACCGACCGTCTCAGCGAGGAGCTTGAGCGTCTCGGCCAGCCCTTCCTACTCGTTCTGCTTGAGGGCGACGAAGGCGACTTCAACTCAGCTCTGTTGCGTGGGCTAAAGAAGGCGCTGCGATCAGACCCACGAACCGCGGAGATGCTGCCGGAGACCGTGTTCACCGCCGCGGCCCGGCGCCTTGACGAACTCAAAGGTACCTACCCAGAGACATACGAGGCTCTGAACCGGGAATTCGCTGACCGCGGGCTGCTAAGCGCGGACGCCGTACGGGAGCGCCTCGGGGAGTTCGACCGCGAGGCGTACCGGCAGTTCTGCGAGGCCCACAAGCGGGCCTGCGCTGGCGCCGAATTCCACCCAGAGCAGATGATGCGGCCTTCTGAGATCTACCAGTCGGTCTCCCGCAAGCTCGTCGGCGAGGGTCTGTACGCTGGGATCGCGGTCTTCTGGGATGAGTTCGGCCGGTATATGGAACGGATCGCCGATGACCCATCGGGGGGTGAGTCACGTGACATCGAGCGCTTCGCCGAAGCATGCCAGGTTCCTCAGAACAACCTTCACCTCTACCTGATCTGCCACCGGTCTCTCGAGGAGTACGCTCAGATCAGCCGGCTCCGACGCGGCCTTGGCGACGACCGCGCTCTTGCCGAAGACATGCGCAAGGCTATGGGTCGGTTTAGCCCCTTCGTCATGCGAAGCTCAGACGCCGAAGTCTTCCAGCTTATTGACCAAGTGCTGATTCAGGACGACGCCGGCGGGGCCTGGGGGGCACTCACTGAAGCTCGCCGGGACGAGCTGAACCTGTTGACCGAGAAGGCCGTAGACCTGCGTCTCTTCCCGGACTTCGCGTCTGAGCAGGTGCACAGAGTTGTCACCCTTGGATCGTTCCCTGTTCACCCGCTCGCAGCATTCTGCTTGCCGCGGCTCTCGGAGATGGTGGCGCAGAACGAGCGCACGCTTTTCACGTACCTGTCTGATAGCGGGCACCGCACGCTGGGGGAGTTCGTCTCGCAACGCGCGGTCCCGGCCAAGGATGAACCGCTTCCGCTTGCCACCGTGCCCTACCTATGGGACTACTTCGAGGAGCAGGTGTCCAGAGACGAGCGAACGAGGCGCGTACATCAGCTCTACGAGGCAGCTGCGGCGCGCGTGCCGACGTCCTCTCGCTACGGCAAGGATATCCTGAAAGTCATCGCCGTCTTCGAGGCGATCCAGAGTGATCGGGGCAAGCCAACCGCCGACATCCTCAAGTATGCTCTCCACCTGCCAGTATCCCGGGCCGGGGACCTGGAGGGTGAGTTGGAGGCCCTCGCCACCGGAGAGGACAGAGTCCTGGTTCGAAGCGTAGCCGATGGCAGCTATCGCTTCGCCCGCAGCACTGGCCCCGAGAGTCTCGACGACAAGGTTCGCGCCCTGGTTGGCGAACGCGCGAATCACGTCGACCCGATCGCACATCTGAACAGCGTCTGGGGCGACCTCGGTTTGGCGAAGGCAGTGCCTGCCACTGGGTACCAGACGGACCGTTTTGTACCTAGGAAGCTCATGGTGGAGGCCGTCGCGCCGGCAGGCTTGCGCAACCTGAGCGCGTGGACTCGCGACCTGGGTGAAGGTAGATTCGTCGACGGGTACCTGCTCATGGTCGTGGCCGAAGACAGCGCGCAACTCGGCCAGGCCCGGAAGCTGGTAAAGCAAGTCCAACACGCCCAGATCGTCGTCGCGGTGCCGCGGGAGCCGCTAACACGATGTCTCGGCCATCTCAGGCGGCATGAAGCGCTGCTCTTTCTTGAGCGCACGGAGTCGAATCTATACGGGCCCGGCGCGGAGCTCAGAGAGGAGTGGGAGCAGAGCCTTTCAGAATACGTGGAGCTTTTGGCCAAGATCTTCAGGCCGCTTCTGGAGGGCGAGCAGGGACGTCTTGACGCTGTTGCCTGGTTCTGGCGTGGCGAGGAACAGCAGGGCGTGACCAGCGTCTCGCGGCTCACGGCGTTAGCTACCGAGGTGATGGAGGAGGTCTTCACCTGCACCCCACCGATCCGGCACGACGTTCTGGCTGACGAGGGCCAACGGGATACCTTCAGGAAGCATCGTATACCCGTCATTGATCTTCTCTTCAATGAAGATGGCCCCGGGCTTCTCGCAAGGAACAACGTGAAGCCCCAGAAGCACGTTATCGACGCCTTGCTGCGCCAGAACGATGTGCTGAAGTCTCAGAACGGTCGCTACGTCGTGTCGGCGCCCAACAGGGATCGGTCTTCCGCGATGGCTGCAGTTTGGGACGAGATCTCGGCATATCTCGAGCAGTGCAGGGACGGCGCGCAGGACCTGTTGCGGCTTGTAACGGCACTTCGTCGCCCGCCCTACGGCCTGCCGACGCGTTGCATGCCAGTGCTTCTCGCTGCCGTGGCCCGCGACCGAGTGATGCTTGGCAACATAGTGCTGGAGCATCGTCGGACACAGACGATAACCGACCGCATCACGCGTCTGAGCGGGGAAGCAGTCGAGGCGGCCTTTGCCTCCCCAGAACACTACAGAGTTGCCTATCTCGATATCAGCGGACAGCAGCGCTCTCTGATCGAGGGGCTCTCGCGAGGCCTCGGGATCGAACTCCCGGCGTCAGGCGAAACTGCTGAGATGATCGAGGCAGCCGCCGAAGGCACACGGCGGTGGTGGATGAGTTTGCCCCGGCACGGCCATCTGACGCATAGGCTCTCTGATGAGTCAGCGTATCTTAGACGAGATGTCTTCGTGCCGCTGTCCCATCCCGAGGGTGATGCGCATCGGATTCTGCTTGAGGTGCTGCCCTCGATTCTGAAACCAGCGGACGAGGACAGCGAGATCTCTGCAGAGGCCGTTGCGGAGGTATTCGCGCGGGTGAAGGGGGAGTTTGAGTCTGTTGTCGCCCGTCTCAGCGAGTCAGTCGGGCAGGTGGTGGTTGACGTCTTCGCCGGGTCAGATAGCCAGGGCGCGTCAGCCGAAGAAGCTATCTCGCAGTGGTTTGCAGGCCTGCCCAA
>Ga0315277_10010989_pt1 | contig 11429 bp, 12 predicted proteins | sample YL17G05_15_MG_FD_203695 | JGI IMG/M metagenome (GOLD analysis project Ga0315277, IMG submission 203695) | Sediment microbial communities from Yellowstone Lake, YNP, Wyoming, USA - YL17G05_15 | ecosystem: Environmental > Aquatic > Freshwater > Lake > Sediment | place: USA: Wyoming | collected...
CCAGTACCATCACTGAATAGACACCACCCCCCGCCGAATGTGTATAAGAATCCGTACTCGCCTACGCCAAAACTGTCTGACCACCACGCCAAAGAGCCGGTTGAAGCTGCCGCGCAGAGCTACCGGGGTCGTAGCCACCAGCACCCGCGTGGTGCCTGACACGTTCAGCAAGGCAGCTCCTGCAACAGTTGGGGCAACGTCTGAACTTCGGAACTGTTTTGCAACCGCACGATTCAGCCTTGCGGACTGACCACTTCCACCGCGTAGCGCAGCGGCGCATGGGGCAGGACAACTTCCTTAAACTTCAAGGGCGGCAAAGGCGCTGTGCTTTCAACTCGTAACCATTTGCCCAGGGTGGACAATCCGATGCCGTGGCGCGCGGCAAACTCCCGTTGGGTCAACTGACTTTGGTGAAAACGCGCCAGGAACCGTTGCCGCTGCTCAAAAGTCTTGCGTCGGCGAACCGAACCATTCTTGGATGAAACCATGACGCCATGGTTTCATAACCCAGCGCCGGAAACTAGACGTGGCCGCTCAGACGCATACCCTGGAATGACAGGCCAGGCGGGCGGTTGCGGAATCGCGCGGGGTTTGCTAGAACGTGATTCGCTCGAACCTGGGCGCGAGCAGATGGTTGAGAACGAAAGCGATCAGGTACGCGCAGCCGCAAATGGCGAACAGGACCGCGTACCCGGTATTGATGCTGCCCGTGAGTGTGAATTTGTCGAGGAGGCGGCCGGCAAAGATCGGGAACACCATGCCGCAAATGCAACCGGCCGTGCCACCAAGCCCGATCACGGAGGCGACCGCCCGTTTGGGAAACATATCGGAGACCGTGGTAAACAAATTGGCAGCCCAGGCTTGATGCACACCAGCGGCCAGACCGATCCACACCACCGCACCCCAGAGTCCGCAGTGCTTGACCTGAAGGAGGATCGGCAGTTCGCACAGGACAAAAGTCAACATGCAGACCTTGCGGCTTCTGACCGTGCTCCAACCTCGTTGGATCAATAAGTCACCGATGCGCGCGCCCGCGATACTGAGCACCGTGGCAATGGAATAAATCACCACAATCGGAGGTCCGAGGCGCTTGAGATCCAACCCCTGGGTCTTGTGAAAGAAGTCCGGCAGCCAGATCAGATAGAACCACCAGACCGGGTCAGTCATGAATTTGCCGATGGCAAACGACCAGGTTTGCCGGTAACGCAGCAAGTGCAACCAAGAGAGGGTGGGTTCCGACATTTCTCGCGTAGCGCCGGTTTCCGGCCCGGCAGTTTCCTGGGAGCCGGGTTGGCTCGAGCTCGCGGAATCCCTCTTGAGGTCGGCGAATTCTGCACGGCTGATCTGGCGATGCCGTTCAGGTGCTTCATACATCAGCAGCCAACACGCAAGCCAGATAAAACCCGCCACGCCGCCGAAGACAAACGCTGCCCGCCATCCGAGCCGATGGGCAATGTAGGGAACGCTGGCCGGGGCAACGATGGCACCGACCATCGTTCCGGCATTGAAAAGGCTGGTTGCAAAGGCGCGTTCCTTCTGCGGGAACCACTCGGCGACTGCTTTGACTGCAGCCGGCCAATTCCCTGCCTCGCTGATCCCGAGGGAGATGCGCGCCCAACGGAAACCAGTGACGCTTCCTACCAGGGCATGGCCGATGGCCGCCAGGCTCCAGAGCAAGACGGAGACGGCATAGCCGGCTTTGGTGCCAACCCGGTCAATGAACCAGCCGAACCCGAGCAACCCGACGCCGTAAGCGGCTTGAAAGGCGGAGTTGACGAACCCGAACTGCTCGTTGGTCCACCCCAACTCCGCGTCCAAGATCGGCTTCAACAGCGCGAGGATCTGTCGGTCAACGTAATTAACCGTGGTGGCAAAGAGCAACAGAGCGCAAATCAACCAGCGGTAGTAGCCGAGCGGCGAGAGCGGGGGGCCGGTCCGTGGAAGAGGTAAGTGCGTCCCGGAACTGCGGCTGGATTCAGGATTTGTTGGTTGAGAGGGAGGGTGCATTGCGCAACGATTGGGCACGAGGCAGGTGCTTGGCCAGGTGTTGCCACATAATCAGTAATATGCGGCCGATAGCCACTTTCTGGCACCTCGCCGAGGTGCAGGGAACTTTGGACCGTATCCGGAGGTTGTCTCCCTCTGCCCCGCCCGGCGAACTCCGGCTGCTCTCTGCCAACTCTTCGGGTTGGAGGCCTGCGGTCGTCGGTCTACAAATTGTTTTCCGGAGATTTGTAGAGACTCAAAGGACCGATGTCAGCATTTTTCGCCATGCTTGGCTGGCGCCGGGTGCCGCAGGACGTAGGTGGTGGTGCTCGAGATGTTGTGGACAGAAGAGAATCCTTTTTCGCCAGAATGCAGGATTGCGCGGAGCGCAAAGACGCAGCAGGATGGCTTCAGTTTCCAATGTGAATCGTCCGGTTGACACGGTGACATACTTGTTATGAAACGCTTTGACGCTTCTCCGAACCATCCACTGGGCCGCCGCGCTTTCCTCGCCCGCACACTCGCGCTTGCCGGTGCCTCCGCCACGAGTTGTCTCACGCTTCGAGCTGGCGAAACCGCGGGGCAATCCGGCGCCGGCGGCCAGGGTCCATCGAACAAGGTTGCGGCAGCCGATTCTAGACAGCAGGGCGGAGGCGCCAAGCCCGTGATTGATGTGGGCGACAAGCTCAAGATCACCAAGGTCGAAACGCAATTGATCAAGCCCCGGTGGCTGTTTGTGAAAGTCCACACCAACGCCGGGATCGTTGGGCTGGGCGAGCCGATTCTGGAAGGCCGCGCGAAGACGTGCGCCACGGCCGTCGAGGAACTTGCGTCGTATCTCATCGGTAAGGACCCGCGGGCCGTAGCGCATCATTGGCAGGCGATGTATCGGCATACGTACTATCGTGGCGGTCCCATCCTTACGAGCGCGCTGAGCGGGATCGACCAGGCGCTCTGGGACATCAAGGGCAAAGCCCTCGGTGTGCCGGTCTATGAGTTGCTCGGCGGGCCGACTCGCAGGCGCGTCCGCGTTTATGCCAGCGTGGGAAGTCCGGAGCAAATCAAACAGCTTAAGCAGCAAGGGTTCACCGCTTTCAAGACCGGCCCATACAAGGAGCGGCCCGCCCGCCTTGTGGAAAGCAAAGCGTTCATTGATAAAGCCACCCAACATTTCGCTGACATGCGCGCCGCCGCCGGCGACGACTGCGATGTCGCCATTGATTTCCACGGCGCCATCAGCCCGCAGACGGCCAAGTTGCTCATCAAGGCGCTGGAGCCGCACCAGCCGATGTTCATCGAAGAACCGATCAACTGCCAGGAAGTCGATGTGATGGCAGACATTGCCCGCGGAACTCATCTGCCGATCGCGACCGGCGAACGCATCTTCACCAAGTGGGGCTTCCGCGAGATCTTGGAGAAAAGGGCCGCATCGATTTTGCAGCCGGACCTATGTCACGCCGGCGGGATCACCGAGGTGCGGCTGATTGCTGGCATGGCTGAGGCCTTCTATGCCGCCATTGCGCCCCACAACCCCCTGGGGCCGATTTCCCTCGCCGCAGGCGTTCAGATTGCCGCTTCGATACCGAATTTCCTTTGTCAAGAACAGGTGAGTCTCGGGCACGGTTATGTGAAGAAGCCGTTCGAAGTCCGCAACGGCTACATTGACATCCCGACCGGCCCCGGACTCGGAGTCGAACTCGATGAAAACGCAATGGCCGACAAGATCAACCACGACTGGCGCAACCCGGAGACTTACGACACTGAGGATGGATCGGTGGTGGATTGGTGATTCGCCCGCGCCGGCCAACACGCCCGTGTACTGTGTTAAAATCCATCCGCATCAGGCCGCGACCCATTTTGCATCGTAATGGGTGGCGGCAGGCACATTGGCGCAAAAGTGAATTCACACAGCAACGAACAGGTTGAACTTGGCAGCTGACTTTGGTGCCAAGGCGAGGGTGGGTTTCCAACCGTCGCCATAATAGGGTTCTTAGCCGTCCATTTTCGTCGTAAGTCGTTGATGGAGGCGGAGGTCGGAATCGAACCGACGATTCCATTCCTCAAGGCGGAAATGCTAAACTGCCAATGAAATTGACATATTTGAACGTCCTTGACACCAGTGGACATTAGCAGTATCGTTAGCAGTGCTATGGCAAGCATCCACCGCCGCCCCGATTCGCAGTACTGGCACGCTGCCTTCCGTGGCCCGGATGGCAGACTGATTCTTCGCTCCACGAAATGCTCTGACCGCAACAAAGCACTGGCCGCCGCGCTGGAATTTGAGCGGGCCAGCAAGCTGGCTGGGGCGGGCAATCTTGTGGAAGCTCAAGCCCGCAAGATTGTGGCGGACATCATGGAGCGGGCGGGCGGTGATGAGTCCCTGCGTACCCCCACAATCAAGCAGCATTTTTCCCAATGGCTCGCCTCGAAGCGGGCACGCAAAGCCGCCAACACCGGGGATCGCTATCGCATCGCGGTGGAGAAGTTTCTTGAAGTGATGGGGGACAGGGTCAACAAGCCTTTGACGGCATTGACGGCTCGTGATGTGGATCGTTTCATGGACGCACGCACGAAGGAGAAACTTGCGCCGCGCACCGTCGTTTTGTGCGTCAAGATCATCCGCATGGCTTTGAACGCAGCGCGGCGGCAAGGCATCATCCCGACGAATCCGGCGGAAGCCGTGGAAATGCCCGACGTTGAAGGCACGGGTTGCTCGCGAGGCACGTTCACCCCGGCGGAAGTGCAGATGCTGGTGGATGCTGCCGAGGGCGAATGGAAGACTTTGATCCTGATGGCTTACTTCACTGGCGCACGGCTTTCCGATTGCTGCCGGATGGAATGGGCGAACACGGATTTGGGTGCTGGCACGCTAACCTTCATTCAGGGCAAGACAGGCGCAAAGCTGACCGTGCCAATCCACTCGGACTTGCTGGCGCATCTGGAATCCATTGCAGGGACTGACAAGCCGGACATCTTCATCATGCCGCACATGGCGAACTTGAAGTCTGGCGGACGGCACGGACTGAGCGAAGGCTTCAAGCGGATCATGCGAAAGGCGGGACTCGACTTGCAGACGGTGAAAAGCGCGGGCGTACGGCAGCTTTCGCGGCGGACGTTTCACGCCCTGCGACACAGCTTCACCAGTGCGCTGGCGAACGCGGGCGTATCCCCAGAACTGCGTATGAAATTGACGGGCCACAAGACGGAGGCCGTGCATCGCGGATACTCGCACCACGAACTGAAAACGCTGGCAGAGGCCGTGGCGAAGATGCCCGGCTTGGACAAGGGGAAGTGACGCGGGCAAACACCCTGACAAGAACCCAGAATGACAACTGGCACACCTGCAATTGCCCACCATGAAGCAGCGTAAGGCAGCCAAACCGAACCCCCCAAAGCAATCTACCTCCTGATCGCACTGATGCCTATGCCCACGAAAAAGAAAAACACCAAACTGCCACTTGAAGTCCTCGACGGCGCCTCGAAAGATCGCGTCATGCAGATGCTGCTCGGCGAAAATGACTGTTACTGGCACGGGCGCATTCAGCACCTGTTCGCCGAGGCCGGCATTGCCACGCGCCGCATCGAGCAGATGGAGGAACATCCCATCTGGCAGGCGTGGCTGACGCGGGAGACATTCGCCCTCAGCCCGGACAAAAAGACAGCGATCCGGCAACTCCGCAGAGTGCTGTGCGACGGCGGCATCAAGGTCGTGCGCGACCAGTTCAACATCATCGACCGGCGGGGCGACAAGCTCCGCTGCGTGTTCATTCTGGACTTGGGCGCACCGGGCGTCTTGAACTGACGCCGCCACGTGACATTCAATGCGTCATGGGCAATAGTTGAGCACCAAACACTCAAGCCGATCTATGACCAAACTGCTCGTCCTGTACTACTCCACCTACGGCCACGTCGAAACGATGGCCAACGCCGTTGCCGAAGGCGCACGCTCGGCAGCGGGCGTCGAAGTCACCCTCAAGCGCGTGCCGGAAACCATGCCGCCGGATGTGGCCAAGCAAGCGGGCGCGAAGCTCGACCAAGCCGCGCCCATCGCCTCGCCCAAGGAACTGGGCGACTACGACGCCATCATCTTCGGCACGCCCACCCGCTTCGGCAACATGGCCGCGCAGATGCGTAACTTCCTCGACCAGACCGGTGGACTCTGGATCAAAGGTGGCTTGGTCGGCAAGGTCGGCAGCGTCTTCGTCAGCACCGGCACCGGCGGCGGCAACGAAAGCACCATCATCAGCTTCGTGACCACGCTGCTGCACCACGGCATGGTTTACGTCGGCCTGCCTTATGCCTGCCCCGAACTGGCCGACATCAGCGAAGTGAAGGGCGGCTCACCGTGGGGTGCGGCGACCATCGCCGGGGCGGACGGTTCCCGGCAGCCGAGCGCCAAGGAACTGGCGCAGGCCCGCTTCCAAGGCCAACACGTCGCCCGGATCGCCGCGACGCTGCGCGGCTTTTCAAGCTGAGCGACGCATTCCCGTGAACGATGGGCCGCCCTTCAGGGCGCACTGAAGGGAGACGGGGCGATGTTACCTCTTGAGGTTGGCTGCTTGCTTCGCCGCCACGGCCTGCTGCTTCTTCTGGTTCGCGCTGGCGGTTTTGGCCTGTTTCTGTGTCGCCTGCTTGTGGACTGCCTTCGGGGATTTGTCGCCCATGATCGTTTATCTTTCGTCTGCAAGTTGACTCGCCTGCGCAATGATTCGTTTCTGCTCAGGCACTGGCACCGTAGCTTGTCCTGCCTCGTACTGCAAAACGGATGTTGAATGGGAATCATAGGCTGATAGGTGCGGGTGGCCGGATGGGAAGATGATCGCCGAAGTCCGCTCGGCTGGGCGCGGGCGCTGGGCGCTGGGCTGTGGGCTTGGCTGACCTGCCGCAGGGTGCGCTGGACAGGGGCAGGGCGGGCCGTTACGTTGCGAGCAGACGTGGACTTTCTGAATGGCAACTATCTTTTCGCCTCTCTCATTTGGGGTTCCGTCGGCTTGGGGTGTTTCATCTTCGGCAAGAAGCAGCACTCCGTCGTCCCTCTGATTGCCGGGCTGGTGATGATGGGGGTGTCGTACTTCGCCGGTCCTGTCTTGGTGATGTCGCTCATCTGTGGCGCGATTGTCGGGGCGGTCTATCTGCTGGTGAAACGGGGGTTTTGACAATGAGCGTGGCGTCGCCGACCTCGACGAGACGATCCGGTTGACGAAGCAGGCGCTCAAGCTGCGTCTGCCACTGTTTGAAGCCGCTTTCGAGGCCAGTGACGGCTACAGTTACGGGAGCACCGCCCGAGAATTCCCGTCCAACGAAATATGAATACGAAGACGCTGTGGGGAATGCCGATGCCGCTTAACTCGGCTCGAATTGGGTTGGTTGTGATCTCGGCAATTACCTCGCAGGCGCTTGCCGCAGAAAGGACAGAAATGAATCCTCTTGTCGAAGCCAACACGGCCTTTGCGCTCCAGCTTTATGGCAAGCTGCGGTCAACCGAAGGCAATCTGGCGCTTTCGCCCTACAGCATTTCCTCCGCGCTGGCGATGACCTACGCCGGAGCGCGGGGCGACACGGCCCGGCAGATGGAGCAGACGCTCCACTTCGATCAAAACAAGACCGGCCTGCACGAACTGTTTGGCCGGCTCGACGCGGCCTTGCAGGCGGCTCAGGGGAGCAACGAACTGCGCATCGCCAATTCGTTGTGGCCACAGGCGAAGTACCCGTTCCGGGAGGAATTTCTCAACCTGCTGAAACGGAATTACGGGGCGACGTTCACCCCTTTGAATTACGCACAGGCAGCCGAAGCGGCACGGGGTACGATCAATCAGTGGGTGGACGACCGAACGAGGCACAAGATCGCTGAACTCATCGGGCCGGGTGTCCTCAATGCCTTGACGCGCATGGTGCTCGTCAACGCGATCTATTTCAAGGGCACGTGGGCGACCCCGTTTCCTGAATCTTCCACGCGGCCCGACAAGTTTTACGCCCGACCCGACACGACCTTGACCGTGCCGTTCATGCACCAGCGCGGCCAATTCAGCTACGGCGAGAATGATCGGCTGCAAATGCTGGCCCTGCCGTACATAGGGCAACACCTGCAAATGGTCGTCCTGCTGCCGCGCAGTCGAGACGGAATCGGGCCATTGGAAAGCAGCCTGACTCCGGCCAGTCTGGCCGCGTGGACATCGGGGATGCGGCAGCAACAGGTCGACGTGGCGCTGCCGAAATTCAAAATGTCCAGCGGTTTCAGTCTGGCTCAGCCCCTGAGCGCTTTGGGCCTGAAGGACGCCTTTGATCCCAACCGGGCGGACTTCTCCGGCATGGACGGCAGAGCGCACTGGCTCTACCTCAGCGCGGTGCTCCACAAGGCGTACATCGAGGTCAACGAGAAGGGAACCGAAGCTGCCGCCGCTACCGCCGTTGTAATGGGCATTACGTCTGCACGCCCGGTAGAATCGCCCCGCGAGTTCCGGGCCGATCACCCGTTCCTTTTTCTGATCCGTGACTCGACGACCGGCTCCATTCTGTTTGTGGGGCGTGTCGTGAAACCGGGAGATTGAACCGGGCGCAACGGGGACTAATTCTCTTAGGCACGCCATCTGGAAATTCAGGAAGCCAGACAGGCCAGCCTCGAATACCTGCACGGTTGCTTGGGTGAAACCAGTGGAGGCACGATTGAAGCAGAGCCGTGCCTGTGCCAGCGTCAAGCGCGGCAGCCTTGACGATGAACCTTGAGATCGAACGCAACTTGGGCGAGCAGCCGATTGCCCGGATCATGCGGGAGCACAATCTCAAACCGCACGACCTCGTGGCGATCTCATCCGTGGAGATGACGCACAAGATGGTGGCGCGGGCCTGCAAGGGCCGGCGGCTGACCCTGAACACGCAGTCGAAAGTGCTCGCGGCGCTGAACCGTGCCACCGGGAAGAACTATTCGCTGCGCGACCTTTTCAAGTACTGAGTGCGTGCGGCGGGGAGGTTGAGGGCGTTGCGCTCGTTGGCTCATTGGAGACAATGCGCCCGCTGCCCCCTTGCTTTGAAGAATCGGATCAAAGCGGAGATCGCGCCTGCCAACCCCATGATCCAGCCCACCGGATAGGGCAACATCAGGAGTCCCCACCACATCGAATGTCCGCTGTGGCCGCCAATGCCGCCAACTGCGCTCAACCCGAACATCGCGCCAACGCCGATGGCGATCAGGATGAAGGCCCAAGTCCAGTAACGGACGGTTCGCCAATCCTTTCCGCCGAGGTACATGCCCAGTGCGATCAGGCCGCTGCCGGGCAGGATGAGCAGCGAACCTTCCAGCGGGTCGAGGGTGCCGAGCACCATTGCAATGCCGCCGACGACCTTGAGAATCCGTGACCAGAGTGTGCGTGCATTCATAACATCTTCCTTTGCGCAGGGCGGCGTGGGTGCTTGGCCCTAACGGGCAGCCGCCATCAAATCGCCAAGGTTCACATTCGGAGCTTGCGGGCCTTGGCATTGCAGGGCGGTGGTCTGCCCGACTCGAACTGCCGAAGACTTGCCCAACATGATCCCCAGTCCGGCCATCCCGACAATCGCGACACAGAGCACGATGAACCGGATTTTCAGAATAGTGCGAGCAGCGCGGTTTGTTTTCATGGCCGCACTTTAGCCTCCCGCCCAGCGTGGGTGTTAATCGAAAGCATTTGGAGGCTCATTCATGTAGGCGATGCAGGCAGATGCTCCTTGCCGCGCCGCCGTGGGCAACCTCGTCAACCCGGCGCTAGAGCCAGCCTCGCCGGATGGCCTGACTCTACGCCGCCAAACTGCGCGCCTTGTGGACGCTGGACGGCGGCATCCTCAATTCGACGGCGCGGCCAGCGCCGAACGTCTGATGAGACAGCGGTTTTGCAGCCCGAACTGATCCGGGTTCATCATCCGATGTGCCCGATCTCGGCACACCGGGCATCTTGAAATGCCTCACTTCTTCCGGGCGCTCACGCCGATGCTGACAATTCTCCCCTTCAGCCTTTCATCATTTTCCGCCATGTTGAAAGCCGCTTCCCCTTCGACGGTGACCTCTTGAAAACCGGCCTGCTCGATGGCCCGCAAATAGTCACTCTTGGACTGAGCTACCGCCAGCCACTCTCCCCAGACCTCGTCAGCCAGAGTCGCTTCAGAAAGTGGGCCTGAAGCCACCAGATCGGATATGCACATCCTGCCCCCGACTATCAGCACGCGGTACACTTCCTTAAAAGCCCGCACCTTGTCAGCGCAGTGGTTCATGACGCAGTTGCTGATGGCCACGTTAACTGAGCAGTCGTCGAGCGGCAGTCGCTCGATCAGTGCGTGTTTGAACTCGACATTCGCGAGTCTTGATTTTTCAGCAGTCTCATTCGCTCTGGTCACCATCTCAAGGGTGGAGTCCACACCGATGACCCGTCCTGTGGGGCCGACCAAACGCGCCGCAAGAAACGCGTCCAAGCCAGCACCGGAACCCAAGTCCAAAACGATCTCGCCCCGGCGCAGCCTCGCCAGTGCGACTGGGGTTCCGCAGCCCCGGCTCACAACCGCGTCCGCTGGCACGGCCTTGAGTTCTTCCTCTGAATAGCCGAGTGACGTGGCATACCCCACCTGATCTGGGCGGCTCGCGCCACCGTTGGCCTCTGCGGCGATCTTGGCGTCGCGTCTCGCAGACCGCCTTTTGCCTTTCAAACGTGATTTCACCGTTGGCCTCTCGCTCATGCCTCATTCGGCCTGAAAGATCAAGCTCAGGCACAGCCGCCGAGCGGGCGTCGCCTATAACGATGGTGCCCGATCTTCCATAACGCAGCAACTGCATCGTCGCCCAGCAGCCCGCCCTTGGTGCGTTCCTGAATCAACTGCACTCCTTGCCGGTGCAGGAGCATTTGAGCGTCGGTAGCCGTCTAATGGCACATGAGATGGACATTGGACGGCATCGCCCAGTTTGCAGGTGCGGGACGCATTTTCATTGGCACCACGCTCGCGCTTCTCGTCTCTGGTGGTCTGTGCTCACCCTCGCACAGCGCAGAGATTGAAAAGGGAGTACCGCAGACGCCCCCCAGTGCGGCGGCGGTCGCTGGCACCTACTGCTGCCACGATGGTAATGCCTTCCGACTCGTCCTCACGCTGAACTCCAACGGCACCTACTGGGCCAAGGGCAGCAGTTGTCTCAAAAACAAGGGTGATGCCTCTGGAGTAGGAACGTGGAAGCTGACGGAGCGGAGGATCGTCCTTATCCCTTCGCAAGAGGCTGGCTGGATGAAGAAAGAACCCAAGGTGTTCGACGTGCTCAAATTCAAAGCCGATTGGATATTTGTCCGCGCCGACTGGCCGGATTATACTAAACGCTATTGAGTTCCGGCACAATGCATCTGAATGAACTGTTTGCTTGAGTGTGCAGCCAGTGATGCACCAGTGATAGCACGCGGGTCGGGTTTTCCCACAGGGGACGCAACCGCTCCGTT
>Ga0315277_10010990_pt1 | contig 11428 bp, 8 predicted proteins | sample YL17G05_15_MG_FD_203695 | JGI IMG/M metagenome (GOLD analysis project Ga0315277, IMG submission 203695) | Sediment microbial communities from Yellowstone Lake, YNP, Wyoming, USA - YL17G05_15 | ecosystem: Environmental > Aquatic > Freshwater > Lake > Sediment | place: USA: Wyoming | collected...
CGGAAAGACGGTAAACGACTCCGGCACCCCTGATATTCACTTCGACGAAGGAATGTTAAATCAGGATATGATTCAGCGGCCCTTCAGAACCATAACCTGGTCTCAAAACATCTATTGAGTCGATGGGTAATCGGCCGAGCCGCGCCACAAACATTGCGACTTCGACACAGCGACCCCTCGACTGGTAATCAGAGCCGCGGCCGCCGGCGAGCCAAGAAATCTCACAATGTTGTTTGGAATTCCTGCCTGCTTGCGCGCGGCTTATTCTGTTCCAGTAGATGGAATAAGTCCTGCCTTGCGCATGCGCGCCAACTGCCAGCGCATGCAAGGCGCCGGTTGCCACTGGTCAAACTTGCCCAGGATGTAGAGCACCTGAGGATCGGCGAGCGACGCAGGCACTCCGCCCGTGCATGCGGCCACGGCGGACTTTGCAGCCGAGGTTTGCAGGCGGACCTGTGACTCCTCGGAGTACCACGCCATGTGATCAGTCAGGATGACTCGCGCATGCCGGCGCATGCGTGAGTCGGCCGGGAGCGGCTCCTGCTCAAACACATCCAATGCCGCCCAGGCCAGGCGCCCATCGTCCAATGCCGCTAGCAAGGCCTCCGTATCCACCACGGGCCCGCGAGCGGTATTGACCAGAATGCAACTCCGCTTGATTAACTTCAGCTGCGCAGCCTCGATCAGATGGTGTGTCTCGGGCAGCAGCGGAACATGCAGCGAAATGTAGTCCGACTGCCGACACAACGTCTCGAGGTCCACAAGTTGAACCCCGAGACTCCGGGCGTGGCCCTCTTCGACAAACGGATCGCACGCAAGGATGCGTAGCCCCCACGGCGCCATTTTCCGGGCGACCTCGCTGCCGATCTGCCCCAGCCCCACCAGACCGAGGACCTTGCCGGCCACCTGATACACCGGCACTTGCCGGCGGACATCCCAGTCGCCTTGAGTCATCCGCGTATGCGTTCCGCACAGGCCGCGCACACAGGCCAGAAGCAAGGCGATGGCGTGCGTCGAGACCTCGTCCATGCAGTAGTCGGGCACGTTTCCGACGATTATTCCCGCATCGGTGGCGGCCTTGATATCGATGTTGTCGGTGCCGACGCCGTAGCGAACGATGATGCGACACCGCTGGAACTTGCGGATCATCTCGGCCGTCACCTGGGTCCGGCGGAGAAGGATGCCGTCGGCCCGGCTGCACAGGTCCAGCGCTTCGTTTAACGGATAGTCCTCGGCATCCACGAGTTCTCCGCCTGCAGCGGTGATGACGTCCCTTTCATAATGCCTGGCCGGATAGCCATGTTCGACGAGGACGACAAGGAAAGCTGCCATCGATCTCTCCAGTGAACTACGAGTGTTGCGCAAATGGCTGCATAATATCAAGTGACAGAACGTCGAACCTACAGAGCTTCGCAAAATACGGTGACATCTCAGGAATGTAGGGGCACGGCGCGCCGTGCCCCTACCCTGTCCAGGATTGTCACCATATTACGCGAGGCTCAATAATCCGACGGTTACGGGGGTGCAATCAAATGTGGGAGTCGACCTTCAGTCCCACGGAACACCCTCTTGAGCCGGCCGCGTAGCGGCCATCGAGTTGACTCTCACATTTGATTGCACCCGGTTGGGGATCGGCGCCGCCGGGCTGCCGGACGGGACCTGTTCCCGTGCGTAATTGAGAGATTGCGCTCGGACGTTGCATTTGATGTATTTCGGCGATATCGTGGGCGTAGTTCATCGACAGGCATGCGATCAGCCATGGAAATGTGAAGTGAGTCCGATTTATGCGGAACGTCGGGAGCAAATAATGCCGAACCCAAGCACTCGTCGTGAGTTTATGAAACTAACGCTGGCAGGCATGGCCGCGACGGCCGGAGGGGTGCCCGCCTCGGCGCAGACGTTGTCAGGAACCAGCGAACCTGCCGGCGACATCAACGTCCGGCTTACAACGGGAGTGAAGAGATACGCTGAGGAAAGGCCGCTGAAATGGCAGCCGGAACGGGTTGTATCCGCCGAGTCGATCGTCCTCGATCCGGCCAAAACATACCAGGAGGTGCTGGGTTTCGGGGCATCATTCACTGACGCGGCATGCTACATGTTCAATCAGCTCGCTCCGGCTGCTCGCGAGCAACTGTTTCGGGAACTCTTCCATCCTTCGGAGATGGGCTTCAGCGTATGCCGTATCTGCGTGGGATCGAGCGATTACGCGACGAAGGTTTACAGTTACGACGAGGGAGACCCTGACCCCGAGTTGCGGCGCTTTTCGATTGATCACGACCGCGAGTATATCCTTCCAACCCTGCGGCAATGCCGGAGCATTAATCCCAACCTCTTCCTGCTCGGCTCACCCTGGAGTCCGCCGGGATGGATGAAGGCCAACGGCTCCATGCTGGGTGGATCCATGCGGAAGAAGTACTATGCTCCCTGCGCGAATTATTTTGTGAAATTCCTTCAGGCCTATGCGGCGGACGGAGTCCCGGTCAACGCCGTCACCTCGCAGAACGAGGTTGACACCGACCAGGACGGGCGCATGCCCGCGTGCCTGTGGGGACAGGAATACGAGATGGAGTTTATCTCGCGGCACCTCGGCCCGCAGCTTGCAAAGAACAACATCGCAACAAAGATCTGGATCCTGGATCACAACTACAACCTTTGGGGACGCGCCATCTGTGAACTCGATGATCCTGGGGTCAACAAGTACGTGGATGGCGTGGCATGGCACGGGTACGCGGGACAGGACAACGCCATGACGCGCGTGCATGAAGCACATCCGGAGAAGCACATGTACTGGACCGAGGGCGGTCCGGACTACCGCGAGCGCACCTACCTAACCAACTGGACAAGATGGGCAACGAACTTCGCGGGCATTCTCCGTAATTGGTCGCGCTGCATCATCGGTTGGAACCTGGCGCTTGACGAAAAAGGTAGGCCGAACATCGGGCCTTTCAGCTGCGGCGGCCTCATCACCATTGATTCTCAGACGAAGGACGTTATCCGCAGCGGACAATATTGGGCCTTCGCTCACTACTCGCGCACGATCCGCCGTGGCGCGCGGCGCTTCGAGTCACAAGGCAACCTTGAAAAAGTCTCGCACGTGGCCTTTGCCAATCCTGATGGTACCAAGGCTGTGATTTTGACGAACGCAGGAGCGGAGAGAAAAGCCTTGTTGCGCCTGGCAGGGATGGTTGCTGAACTCGATCTTCCCAATGATTCGATCACCACCCTGACCTGGAGTTGATTCTGCCGCACCCGGATCTGGCGCCTGTGACAGGTCTGGAGTGGTAAGGTCCCTCGCAGGAGTTCGCCGTTCTCCGAACTCTCTCTGTTTCTGTGGCGTCTTGAATTGTGTTGCGCCAGCAAGACCCTGACGACAGCTTTGGTAGAACTCCGGAGATGCCCTGTCTGATCCTAGTTTCTTGTCTGGATAACAATAGCTGAAACAATAAGTTATGAGAATATGTGATCTAGAGGGCACATTTTCTCTTGACAAGTAACAAATGTGTTATATAACCAATACATTACATAACCAATATGATGGTAAATTGGGATGATGAACATTACGATAGGAAACATTGTCGTTGGCGCCGACTTCTTTGATTGTGAGGATGTGATTGAGAATATCTGGGAAACCCTGCAAACGGACAGCATCCTTCTTGCGGCCCCACGTCGAGTCGGCAAGTCCAGTATAATGCGGAAACTCCTCGATCAACCCCGCCTTGATTTTCGGCCCATTTGGCTCGATTGTCAGGATTATGGCGGCCCGGAAGACTTGGTTACCGATCTCGCAGTGAAGGCAGGGGAACTGCAGCAGGATCCACGCCATTTTTTTCGGCATGCGCTCAAATCGGTTCTCGGAAATATCGAGGAGTTGGGAATCTGGCAGCTGAAGCTGAAATTGCGGGAACAAGTGGCCGACAACTGGCAGTCTCAAGGTGAGAGTGTGCTCAAAGAAACGCTTGCCCAACCCGACACCAGACTGCTCATCATTTTCGACGAACTTCCGATCCTCCTTCTCAAGCTCATGACCCGGAATAGTGATCGGGGCAAGGCAGCGGCCTAAGACTTGCTGGATTGGTTGCGCCATGTCCGCCAGAGCCCTGAATTCGGGCGGGAAGTCCGACAGGTAATTGGTGGGTCCATCGGCCTTCCCCGCATTGCATCTCTCATTGGCTCCTCACACAAAATCAACGATCTCCGTCCAGTCGAAGTAGGCCCGCTTGAGCGCTCCAAGGCGGCGGAACTGGCAAATGGACTACTCGGGTCTAGGGACATAGCGCTGTCTGAGGTAACCATGGAGGCCTTCCTGGGGCAAGTTGGGACATTCCTGCCGATCTTCATCCAGATTCTCGCCTCCGCTGTTGCCGCAGAAGTCCAAAAGCGGAGGGCCTCGGCAACGCCCGAGCTGATCCGCGAATGTTACGAGCAGCGCGCCCTTGGCCCTGAATTCCGATCCTGCTTCGAGGATTTCTACGAACGTCTTGACCGCTACTACGCACTCGATGAGGCGCGAGCAGCAAAGAGGGTCTTGAAGGAACTTGCGGTTTCATTCGAGCCACTGAGCCGGAGCCAGCTTCTAGGCGCTTACGCTCAGGAATTGGGGGACTCTGCCAGTGAATCGGGATTCGATTTCATGCTTACCTGGCTTTCGGATGATTTCTATATTTGCGCGAATCAAGCCGGGCAGTTTAGCTTTAAAAGCATGTGGCTACGCGACTGGTGGAGGAGATATCATGTCTCTACCCTATAAAACCAGTGTCTTTCATCCGGCTTTCACCCCATGGCTGGCCAATCCCGAACAGCTTTCGCGCACGCTAGTCGGCAACGAGGAGATCATTCGGGATTTCCTCGCCCGCCTGGCAGCCATGGACACTGGATCTTCGGCAAACCACCAGCTGTTGGTTGGACCGCGAGGGATCGGCAAGACACACCTTCTCTGTCTGACGGGACACTACGTCTCTCGCCGGCTGCCGGTGCCAAAAGACTGGGCATTCCCAGCCTCAGACTGGATCTGCGCCCTGTTCACAGAGGAGGAGTATGCCGGTCAGAATTCACTGGCGAACTTCCTCTTAGCGCTCTTTGAGAAGCTGAGCGAATCCATACCGGGCGAATCACTCCTGTGTTTGCCTTCTGATCTCGCCGGCAAGCCTGACAAGGCTGTGGTCGAATGTTGCTTCGAGACTCTCCACAGATTTCATGAGAAGATCGGGAAGCGGTTGCTCATCCTGGTTGATAATCTGCAAAAGGTCCTGCAGCAATGGACCACTGAGGAGCATCATCAACTGCGTAAATTCCTATCGGCAGGCCGGTTCGTCGTAATTCTCGGATCCGCTCCCAGCGTTTTCCGTGAAGTGCTCGACCAAAAAGCTGCCCTCCACGATTTTTTTGAAATCCGCATACTGTCCGAGCTTACGACTGAACAAATCATGGAGCTTCTGGGCAAGCGATTCCAGGAAGACCAACGCGCTGACGAGTTCAATTCCAGGCGAGAGGAGCTCGCCAGGAAGGTGGCGGCGATTGAGGTTCTTACCGGTGGAAACCCGCGTCTCGTCCTGTTCCTGTATCAGATCGCGACAGGATCAACCTTCTGGGAGATTGAGACAGCGCTTCGGATGTTGCTGGAGGAACTGCGCGAGTATTTCGTGCGCCGGTTCGATGAGTTGCCCGACCAGGCACGGAAAATCCTGGACACCATTGCTCAGATGCCAGGCCCCGCAACCCCTTCGGAGATAGCGGCTGCCGCCAGGGTCCGTCCGCAGCTGGTCAATGCCCAGCTCCAGCGTCTCAAGACCAGTCATCTCGTTCGGCAAATCAAACTGAAGCGACAGCGCGCAACCCGCTACGACATCACGGAACGTTTATTTCGCATATGGCGTCAGACCGCCACTGTTGCGGGCCGCCAGCGCTTCAAGTTCCTTGCCGACTTCCTGCACCTCTATTTCACGCCCGACGAAGTCCAAAGTCTCTATCGACAACATGTGGCAGGCCTCACCTTGAGCGCGGACACGGCTCGGGAGGAAATCCTGCGACACATCGATGAGCTCTTTTACTTCCAGGCAGGTGGTGAAGGGAAAATCCGTTACGATGCGTTCGCCAGTCGGGTCGAGAGTCTTCGCAAACTCGGAGAGACGCATTGGGCGGAGGATGAGGCCAAGTACTTCGAAGCAGAGTCCTTGAGACTGAACGACAAAGCCGGAATAATTGAGGCCTGCAAGCAGGAATTAGGGCTGCATCTGGATGCCGGTCGCTTGCCTGAAGCGCTGGCCGATCTCGCGACGCTGCTCCAGCTAGACTCCCTTGAGGAAGCAATCCACTCAGCGGAGACTATCCTTCAAAAGAATCCCAACTGTGCGGCGGCATGGGAAGGACTTGGAATTGCCAAACAAAATCTCGGTCAACATGAAGATGCGTTAGATGCGTTTCGAAAAGCGGCCGAGGCCGACAAACCCTCCGCAAGGTTGCTAGCATTTCAATCCTATGCGTTGAGCGGTCTTAGCCGGAATGAGGAGGCACTGCAGACAGCGGAGGACGCTGTCGCGTTCGACTCTAACGAGCCCTCTGCATGGCGCGCACTCGGAATCGCGGCCGTCAACTCGGGCAATTTTGAGCGCGCGCTGGAGGCTTCTCAAAAGGCCGTCGAGTGTGGGAAACCCACCGCCGACTTGTGGCTAGTCCGATCGCTCGGGTTGCGTGGCCTGAACCGGAAGGAAGAAGCACTACAGGCGGCCGAGGAGGCCATTGCCCTCGAGTCCGACGATCCGGAAGCCTGGCGAGCTCTGGGTATTGCAGCTTTCGACTTGGGCAACTTCGAGCGCGCGCAGGAAGGATTCAGTAAGGCACTTGAGCTGGGCAAGCCTACTGCGGAGTCGTGGACACTGAGGTCGTTTGCTTTGGAGTTCCTGAATCGGTGGGAAGAAGCACTTAGCGCTGCTGAACAAGCAGTCTTGGTGGATTCCGCAGATCACAAATCATGGGTGGCACTCGGCTACGCCGCTCTCCAGCTCGGACGGAATGATCGCGCTTTGGAAGCGCTTAGAGAGGCCACACGGATCAGCCCGTCGGATGCTCTACCCTGGCAGCTTCAAGCAATGGCGCTCGCAAAGCTGAACCGAATGGAAGAGGCGTTGCAGGCAGCCGCGCAAGTGACGCTGATCGCTCCATCAGAGCCACGAGAATGGATCTCCAAGGCATTATTACACAGCGACCGAGGTCAATATAATGAGGCCATATCCGCTCTTGAACGCGCAGCTGCCTGCGGAGCATCGGATGAGGATATCCGGGCCATCCGCGGAGAGGTCTTGCTTCTCTGCGGGCGATATGACCATGCTCTACAAGAATTGGATGACAGCCTTGGACTAGATGCCGAAGACTGGACCATGAGGGCCGGCACCAAGATCGCAAGGGCATGTCTCGGAGAGTTCGGGCCATTGATGGAGGCACTCGCCGCGCAACTTGAAATCGCAAAGATACCTCAGGGTTCCGAACTGTTCATGAGCGAGTTACTGGGGGATGTCGCAATAAGCGCGATTCGACGCAACGAGGCGACCGTTCCTTGCGGACTGTGGAATGCGCTCCTCTCCCTCGAGTCTTACCACGGATTTGAGTGGTACGGTCCACTGTGTGGCGACTTCTTGCGACGGCTGCTCGATATCGCTCCGGGCCATTTCGTGGAGTATGCCGACCGGCTTCAGGAGAAGGTAAAGAACGACGGCGTGCTCAGGTTGCTGGACCCATTTCTCCAGGCGGCAGCGTTCATCCGGACAAAAGACGTTTCGATCCTGGAACGCGTCTTCCCGGAAGTCCGGGAGTTGGTGCTGGACATTGTCCGTCGTGTTTCGCCTTATCTCGTTGTCCATTTGAGGCTATAGGACGAGCGTTTGAGCCTGCCAGCATTCCAAGAAGCTACGAGAGGCTACCGTTCCAAGAGTTAGTGACTGTCCGTTGATCCCCTTCCCCCTGTGGCAAGATCGGGCACCGAGAACCATCTACACGCACCTCTCCCAGCGCTCGAATTTCGCTTGCTTCTCAAAACTTCTCGCGATAGAAACGCCTGAAATCTCTTCCTGATCAATCGGCTCAAACGAGAGGCTACGTCGGAGGAAGCGATGCATCGATATTGCAGTTTATTGATATGGGTGATGTTCTTTGCGGGTGCGTTCGCTGCGCGGGCTCAGGCACCCGCCGCACCCAAGCAGGATCTCGGGAAGCCCAAGGGCCCCGGCTTATATCTGACCTTCGAGACGAACATGGGAAACATCCAGTGCAAGCTTTTCGAGAAGGACACTCCATTGACGGTCCGGACGATCGTCGGGCTCGCGGTAGGGAAAATCTCCTACGTCGACCCCAAGACGAAGCAGAAGGTAACGGCCAAGCGGTTCTACGACGGGCTGACCTTCCACCGCGTGGCTCCGCGCTTCATGATCCAGGGGGGAGATCCCCTCGGCACCGGCTACGGCGGCCCGGAAGGCCCCGGTTTTCCTTTCGATGACGAAATCCTGCCTGGCCTAAGCTTCGATGTCCCAGGAAGGCTGGCAATGGCTAACGCCGGCCCGCGCACGAATGGGAGCCAGTTCTTCATAAGCGAGGTTCCGTTGCCGTACCTCAACGGCAAGCATACAGTTTTCGGACAATGCGAGAACCTGGACGTAGTGAAGGCGATCGCGCGCGTTCCGGCGGCGGATGAAACACCGCTCAAGCCGGTGGTGATCAACCGCGTCGTCGTTGAACGTGTGGGTCCGGCTCCCACCAACGCGCCCGAGGTCACGACTCCACCCGCGCCGAAGAAATCGGCCGACAAGTAGAGAAGACAAGGACCGCATCATGCTGCTTCTCAGCCTGGAATATCTCCAATCCAGCCAGGTTTTTTGAGAATGCTGTAATTTGCAGCTGTCGCGGGCGACTAATAGAGTAGAGACAGGAGATCGATATGGCCGGGACGATCCAGCGGGGTTTAAATCCAAACCGGCTCACGTCCTTCATCCCTCGGAAAGTGCGCAGAATGCCGGATTTATCTAAAATGCGGGAAAAAGGAGGAATCATGAACAAGCCCAAATCGCCCCCTCGTCGACAGTTCCTTACCCTTATCAGCGCCGCCGCTCCCGCTTGCGCTCTCGCCGGCTGGCGCCTCGCTAAAGCCGCCGTCCAGGCCGCGCCCGCACAAGATGAAAAACCAAAACATAAATTCCAGGACAAATCCGACATGTCCTTCGAGCAAGTGTTTAGGTTCGGGTTTCGGCCGTTCGTCGGGATCCTCAGAGTGCTCTCCACGAAACCCGGATACGAGAAGCTCCTCGAGGTTCTTCCGGAAGTCTCGTCTCAGCTCTTTGCCACAAACATCAGAAACAGAAAGACCCAAGACCGCAGCCTCCAGAGCTATACGGAGTACCTCAAGAAGCCCGACCATTTCTGGAAAAACGCCATTACTGCCGAGATCGTCGAGGACACCCCTACAGCCTTCGGGGTCAAAGTGACCGAGTGTCTATGGGCAAAGACATTCAGAGAAGTGAATGCGGCGGATATCGGGTACGCGTGTATCTGCCATCCGGACTTTGCGACGGCGACTGCGTTCAATCCGAAGATGAAAATGGAGAGGACGAAAACACTCATGCAGGGGCACGACTGTTGTAATCATAGGTGGATGATCGAGGCATAGAGCGATAACGCTGCCCTGCTTACGGAGCGGCTAGAACGCGCCAATGTGTCCCTCTTCGCTGACACATGTCAAGCGCATGGACCTAAAGGCGGCTTGGCACCGGAGGTGCCAGTCGCCGAATTTTAACCCAATCTGTGAAACGAAAGCCTAAGGGCCGAGCAATACATCTATTCCGGAGAACACTAATCCAAGCCGTGCCTGGGGCGATCGACTGGTTCTGTCCGTAAGCTACGCCTTGTCCAAGGGTACGATTTGCGAAACGTTGGCGACCCATTCCTTCCGAAGACTGGTGAGGCGCGATGCAAGCAGCACATTGCCCGGCGCCCTGGCCCATTTTACATCGCTGGGGAGCGGAACACAGATGACGGTCCCGATTCGGCTCCCATTGATCGCCTCCCCTTGGACGACCAAGACAGGCCTGCGAAACCCCGGTCCCGACCCGGTCGGGTCCGCGAAATCTGCCCACCAGATGTCTCCCTGAGAGATCAGCACTCGCTATGCTCCGGGATGCGGCGAGATGCAGCACACGCGAACGGATCAAGGTTAGTTCCGATCTCGGCACACTCCTCATCCACAGCTTCTGTCACGTGGTCGGGTGCGTGGCGTGCGACATACTCCTCGAGCGCATTGCTGAACAGCTGGCTACGCGTTTTTTTCATCCGCCGCGCCAGGCGCTCGGCCTTTTTCAAATACTTTGTTAGGGAACGATAGAGCAGTCTTCATACCGTCAGTATAACCATCCTGCTTTGCCGGACCAAGTCAGCACAAGGCTGGCGGGCATCAAATTCGGTCACACGGACGCCTGTCGCCGAATCTAAGCACGAATTTCCTTCCTGACCGCCACATTGCGTCGTATAAACGAATACTACCCCTGGAGAAATTGCCTTGTACAGAGACCAACCCTACATACAAAAGCCCCAAAACGAGGATGTCACAATTTGGCGGTACCTCGACCTCACGAAGTTTCTCTCTCTTATTGACAGGCGGGCCCTCTATTTTTGCAGAGCCGACAAACTGGACGATCCCTTTGAGGGGTCTTATCCAAGGGCTAATGTTGTGCTCAGGCCGGAATGGTATAAGGAAATCCCATACGACAAGGTGAAGATCGGCCTCACTCAGTTTTTAAAAATCCAGCGAAAGTGGACCGTTATTAACTGCTGGCATATGAACGAGTGTGAATCTGCTGCGATGTGGCGCCTTTACCTCAAGGGCGATGAGGGTGTCGCCGTCAGATCGACCTTCAAGCGCCTTGCAGAGAGCTTCAGGAATTACACCGAGAATGACGTATACATTGGGATTGTGAGGTACATTGACTATAACTCGGAATTTGTCTCTGAGCGGTTCCCCATCACAGCATTTTTCACAAAAAGGAAGAGTTTTGAACATGAAAGAGAACTGCGAGCTCTGATTCACAGGATTCCTACAAACGAGGCACTAAAGTCCGGCGATCACCTGTATATGCTTGACCCAACCTTGGACCTTTGCGATCATGGGTTGTGTATTTCGGTCGAATTAGAAGTCCTCGTTGAAAAGATTTTCGTTTCACCGTCTGCGCCCGGTTGGTTTGCTGATCTCGTTAGAGCCGTAACTCGCAAATATGACCTTGGCAAGGATGTCATTCAATCGAGCCTATCTGAAGATCCGGTTTTCTAGTCACCTCTGCTGCTTCCCTTGGAGGCCGCAATCTTCCTAGTAAATCCTCGAGATCACTCCTCCGCAGAATCACAAGGTCATTCCCGCGGATCTCGCGCGCTAGGTAGATCGCCAGGAGCGGAATCT
>Ga0315277_10010991_pt1 | contig 11428 bp, 6 predicted proteins | sample YL17G05_15_MG_FD_203695 | JGI IMG/M metagenome (GOLD analysis project Ga0315277, IMG submission 203695) | Sediment microbial communities from Yellowstone Lake, YNP, Wyoming, USA - YL17G05_15 | ecosystem: Environmental > Aquatic > Freshwater > Lake > Sediment | place: USA: Wyoming | collected...
CTCCAAGCCGGTCTGACCCAGGCCGACGTGGCCTTGCGCATGTGCCGGTCCGGGTCATCCGGGAAGTCCTACGTGTGCCAGATTGAGCGAGGCTACATGCCCGGGCTCACGTTCAACGCGGTGATGGACTTCCTGAACGCCTGCGGCGCGGACGTGGGCGCAATCAAGGATATCATCGACGCATACACCAAGCGCCCGACGGTTTCCGAAGAACGGGTCAGAAAGCAGGTGGCAGATGCTGCGGCCGGCCTGCCTCTGCTCAAGCGGGCGCGGGTCGAGTGGTACGACATTTTCCACAAACCGAAGACCGGCAAACGCGAGACGCCGGAACAGCAGCACGACCGGCGTGTGCGGGAGGCAAAGGGAGTAGCCCGGGCAATCCGTTGGGAACGCAGGCTGCACCGGGTGCTCAATGACGTCCTGAACGAGTTGCACGTGGCTGCGAAGGACCCGATGGCCGTCCATCTCCAGAACTACAGCCGGAAGGTGTTTGGCGCGCTGCGCCGCACGCGCAAGACCCGGCCGGTCTGGCGGGAAAAGGCCATGGCCAAACTCGACACGTGGGCGATAGAACACGATCTTCCGCCCGAGCCGTTCACCGCGATGAAACAGGCCGTTATCACCCTGTTCGCCGACATGGAACGCAAAGGCGAACTCGACTGACCGCGGCCTGCGCCGGGCCTGCCCGCGTCTGCCCCGGCCTTGACTTCGGGCATTCCGGTTCTACGATTCGGTTGAGATGCGGCGGTTGACTACTCTGCTGGTACTCGCGTGTTGCTGCGCGGGTGCATTAGCAAAGCAACTCCCGGTCGAGGTAACAGTCCTGTGCGAACATCCAGAGGGATTCAGCGGCATGGTTCCGGTGGACATGGATGGCGATACGAGCGACGAGATGCTCATTGTCTACGCGAGTTACTACACGATCATACTCAACCAGCGGTTCGGGGTCGTCTCACCTTCGGTCACATTTGACAGGCAGGCACTTCGAGCCATCTCGCCGGGCGCGTCAGGACCAGAACGCCTGTGGGTCACCTATGACCGCCATGACACCGCGTTTGTGTACAAGCTCTGGCACGGCCCAGAGCTTGCCTTGGAGAATGGTCCGAAGAACCCCAAGTCGGGATACTGGGATGGTGCGGTTGAGGGAGTTCGACTGCAAGACATCAACGCGGACAGCCGGACAGAGGCAATCGGCCTAGTCGGGGCCGGGTTCGCACGTCGCCCGCGCGTCGTCATCGCGTGGGATTGGGAGTCAGGGACTCCGCTCTGGGAATTCGCGATGGGACCGAACCCCAAATGCCTGTTGCTTCGGGACGTTGACGGCGACGGCAAGACTGAAATACTGTTCGGGTCTGTAGCGCACGGCAACGGCAACTCCGACAATGGCACCGACGACACGCTGGCTTATGCTTTCTGTCTGAACTCTGGCGGCACCCTCCGCTGGCGGAGGACCATTGGCCACTACCCTCAGCAGGTGGCAATGTCCTGGCTCCACCCCGCGGAGACGGCGGACAGGCGACTGCTTGCCTGCGAGATAGGCTGTCCGGTCCCAGGCTTCACGTTGGATAGTGTTTTCATCTTGGACGGGTTGACCGGACAAGTGCTTGAGCGAGCGCAGTACGGCAATATCAATGAAAGTTTCGTAGTCATCCAAGACTTGCGCGGAGGCAGCAGGATTGTTGTTGCCAACGATGATGATACGTTGCGGGTTTTGGACGAGAGGTTACATCTGATACGTAAGCGCGCTTTGAACGGCAACGGCTGCAGGGGAATCTGCGCTGGAAGGTTCACAGGCAGGGGATACGATGAGATGGCGATAACAACTGCTAACGGGCAATTGCTCTTGTTTGACCCGGACCTCAACCTGCTGCATCGGCGTGAGCAGAGAAACGTAGGCGGGTTGTACGCTGTCCGAGTCAAAGACCGGTCGCATCTGTTGGTCGCCCAGCAGACGGCTAGCGGAGAAAGCTGGCAGTTGCTGGAATACAGAATCGTGCCGGTCTTGAGGCGTCCGATAACCGTGACCACACTCCTTGTCAGCACTCTCACGTTGTTGACCGCTTTTGCGGTCTTGTTGGCGTATGTTCGCCATCGTCAGACAAGCGACGTTCGGGCGATCGTGCGCGGCCTGACCGGACACGCCGGAGTGGTCGAACTCGACTGGCGGGGCAGACTGCAGCATGCGAACCCCAAGGGGCGCGAGCTTCTCCTCGCTGCCGGTGCGACCGAGAGCGCTCCGCTTTCAGGCTCTCTTGCCCCACTCGACGGTCTCATTGCGGGCACAGCGGCACGCGAACTCCCCCTGTCGCTACCCGGCGGACAGACGGTCCTCGCGCTCGCAACGCCACTGAAGTCCGGCCTACTGCTGACGCTCGAGGACATCTCGGCCGTCGAGTACATGAAGCGCGTGACAACGTGGGCTCCGGTCGCCCAGAAGCTGGCGCACGACATCAAGAACCCGTTGACCGCAATGGCGCTTACGCTCCAGCGACTGGACAAGTACCGCAGCCCTGAGACCGACCGGTACTACACGAGTATGAAGGACGAGATTGACAGACTAAGGAAGATGGCGGACGGGTTCATGCGGCTGTCCAAGTTGGACCCGCCCAAGCTCGCGCCCGCCGATATCAACGAGGTGGTCCGTCAGTGCGCGGGCAAGTTCGAGAGCGTCAAACCTGCGGGCGTTGAGTTCAGCTATGACCTCGCTGAGGGACTGCCACCTGTCGCGCTGGACAGCGACCAGATAGCTGTGGCCTGCACCGATATCATCGAGAACGCAGTCTCGGCAATCGTTGGTTCGGGAGCCATCACCATTCGTACATCGTACGTCGTTAAGGACAAGAAGGTGGCGGTGAGCGTTGCGGATACCGGCAAAGGTATTCCAGAGCGTTACCTGAGCAAGGTCTTCGAGCCGTACTTCACGCTTAAGCCCGGCGGAACCGGCCTTGGCATGGCAATCACCAAACGCATCATCGAAGACCACAAGGGCACGATTGCCATACAGAGCCAGGAAGGCAAAGGAACGACCGTGACGATTACTCTGCCGGCCACATGACTGCCGATTCTCAATTGACGATTGCCGATTGTCCGGTCAGGCCAGACGAAGGCCGTCGGCTGTGAGCTGTAGGCGGCTGGCTGTCTTGGGTATGGGAAGTGCATGAGACCGGGCAGAGTGAAAGCGCGCATACTCGTCGTAGACGACGATTCGAGCATCCGTTCGCTGATGACCGAGATGCTGGAAGAACAAGGGTTCGAGGTTCATGCCGCACCGGACGGGACCGAGGCCCTGCAGCGCATCCGTGAGAATGACCTGAATCTCGTCATTCTAGACTACCAGTTGCCCGACATGGATGGTCTCAAGGTCCTGACCGAGGCCCGCAAACTTAACCCGTCTCTGCCGGTTATCATGATGTCCGGCTACGGAACCATCAAGCTGGCCGTGGAAGCGACCAAGCTCGGCGCGTATGACTTCATTGAGAAGCCGCCGGACGTGGATCGCGTGACAGTCGCAATCAAGAATGCGCTTGAGAAAGACATGCTCCGGCGCGAGGTCGCCACGCTCAAGGCCGAGACGCTCGCAAAGTATCAGATGGTCGGCTCCTCGCCGGCAATGCAGCGACTCTTTGAAATGATTGACCGCGTGGCGCCATCCAAGGCCAGCGTCCTGATACTGGGCGAGAGTGGCACAGGCAAAGAACTGGCCGCTCACGCAGTCCATCAGAAGAGCGCTATGGCAGGCGGGCCGTTCGTGCGCCTCAACTGCGCCGCCATTCCGCACGACCTCATCGAGAGCGAGCTATTCGGCCACGAGAAAGGCGCTTTCACCGGCGCTGTCACCCAGAAGCCGGGCAAGCTGGAACTGGCAGACAAGGGCACGGTTTTCCTTGATGAGATTGGCGACATGAGCTTCCATGTTCAGGCCAAGCTGCTTCGCTTCCTGCAGGAAGGCGAGTTTGAGCGCGTCGGCGGCACAAAGACGCTCAAAGTGGACGTGCGCACGTTCGCAGCTACGAACAAGAACCTGGAAGAGGAAATCAAGGCGAAGCGATTCCGCGAAGACCTGTACTACCGTCTGAACGTCGTGACCCTGAGGGTTCCGACGCTCCGCGAGAGGAAAGAGGACATCCCCGCCTTGGCAGAGCACTTCCTTGGGAAGTACTGCGCTGAGCATGGTGTTCCACTGAAGGTACTCACAGACGACGCAGTGGGCCTTCTCGCAGCGCAACCTTGGCCCGGCAACGTCCGAGAGTTCGGCAACGTTATCCAGCGGCTCGTCGTCCTTCTCCCGCAGCAGACGCTCTCGTCACGTGACATCAGACCTCTCATCGTCGCAGAGAGTAGCCCCGAGCAGCCAGCATCGAACGGCCAGTCGCTCAAGGCTGCGCGCGACGAGTGTGAGCGAAAGTACATCCTCAAAGTGCTGTCCAACTGCCAGGGGAACATGACTGAAGCCGCCCGCATCCTCGACATAGATCGAACAACGCTGTATCGCAGCCTTGAGCGCCTCGGCGTCAAGCCACCAAGCGCCTGACGGCGGATAGCCGTCCTTGGATTGCGGCAGCAAAGCTGCCGCTTTTCCTTTCCCAACTCCGCATCGCCGCTCCGACCACTCCCGCCACGCGTTCCGACCGTAGTGGAGGAATCCCTCCTCGCCCCTTCGTGTTGCGCCCGCGCAACACTCACCGTAGCGTCCCCGCAACACAGACACGTCCTCGCATCCGGCGACAGACCGCTTCATCTAGCCCAACCCTCTGAAACAACAGCGCCAAGCGCCTCTGGCACACATGCTGCCTGTGTCTATCCCGATGATGCATGTCAAACCAGACTCCGGCATAGGTCGCGAGTCCGTGCTTCATGCGGCTGCACCGAGCCTAAGAAGTACACAGGCATCCGACGGTGTGCGGGTGCAGTTTGAGGAGGATATCGTGGATCGCGACACTGCACGTTGTCGGGATGTCCGCTCCGGATTGGCCGTCGGATCAGTGTTGGCTGTGACCATTCTGCTCATATCGTCGTTCGGTTTGGCCGCCGCCGCCAACATCAACTCACATCATTTCGAGGTCCGGGATCTCTACACGGGCGAGCCCATTGAGGGCGCAGAGGTATCGGTTGTCTACGGAGACGAACTCCCCGGCGACATCGGGTTTTCTGCCTGGAACGGCAAGCTCAAGTCTGCGTTCACAGATGCAGACGGCGTATGCGAGATGAACTTGCTGGATATGGGCCAAATGGACATCTTCGATTGGCAACCGAAAGCGCACTTCCGATTCAACAGGGCGCTCGTTCAGGTAGACGCCGGGAGGCCATTCATCAAGCTCGTATCCTGTGCAGTTGCGAGTGGGCACAAGACCGTTGAGCTTCGTGACGGGGTGTACAGGTTCGGCGTCAAGTACGTCGGGTCCGCGAGCGCGGTGCCGGGCGACAAGGCGCGGCAGGCCGGGTGGGGATTCATGAGCGTTGGGTCTGGAGTCCGATTCTGGCTGGCCCCAGGGAAGGGCGAAGGTGAGAAAGACGAGGAAACTGGGTCATCATCATCGGCGTCGGACGAAGGGGATAACACTGGTTCAGACGAATCTTCTTCGGGCGGCTTGTCTGGGTGGGTGGAAGTCGTGCCTAATCCCTGCTCAGCGGGCAGTCCCTATGACGTCTACTACAAGTTCCACAACGGAACCCACGAGAGCGTTACTGTGAATTCATTCTCTAACAAGGCACCGAAGTCGTCGGTGGACGTGACTGTCTCGCCCGGAAGTACGGTTGTCGTCAGTCATGGCCATGGTGAGTCAGCTTCGAGGGGGCGTTGGGTCAACCACCCGACGTTCTACACGTCGGCTGGGACCGTCGACGGTACCGATTACGTGTTCGTGGTGGAATAGGGCGCCGCAAGTCATGTCCTCAGACATATCCTGCACAGGTCGCAGGTCCATGCTTCATCCGGCGGCACCGAGCCGAAGACGAAGTCGAGTGCATCCGTGGTGCATGGATGCGCGAATCAGCAACGAAACATGCAAGGAGGAACGTATGAAGATCCGCGGTACAGTCGCAGCCGTTGCTACGGCTCTGCTGGTAGTGCTGTGTGTATCGTCGAGTCAGGCGATCGAATGGACCCGAGCGACAAGCTCGGCTCCTTGGTCTAACAGAAGTCTCCAGACCACAGTCGAATTCGGCGGCAAGATGTGGGTGCTCGGCGGATGGGATGGGACCAACTATCTTTCCGACGTCTGGAGCTCACCCGACGGGGCGAACTGGACGCAAGTCACGGCCAGCGCCGCTTGGGGACCGAGGTCAAGCCATACGTCAGTGGTCTTCGACAACAATATCTGGGTCGTGAATGGTATCCGCAGTGGCGGGGAGATAGCAGACGTCTGGTACTCGTCCGATGGCGCGAATTGGACGTGCGCTACAGCATCGCCCGGATGGACACCGAGGACCAGAAACACACTGCTGGTGTTCAACAACAAGATGTGGATGATCGGCGGCAACTACTGGCAGAACGACGTTTGGAACTCGTCGGATGGAATCCACTGGACCCAGGTCATACCAAGCGCTCCATGGCCCGGAAGGTACATCCATTCGTCAGTGGTCTATGACGGCAAGATGTGGGTCATCGGTGGGTACAGCCCACCCTACTTCTTGAACGATGTCTGGTGCTCGAGCGATGGTCTCAACTGGACACAGGCCACAGGTCATGCTGACTGGCCGGCGAGGGGCGGGCAGACATCGGTCGTCTTCGACAACAAGATGTGGGTCATCGCCGGGGGCGCAGGCCTCAACGACGCTTGGTACTCCACGAACGGCGCGAACTGGATTCGATCCGCCGGCACGGCGGGGTGGGCAGCGAGGTTCTACCACACATCGGTTGTCCACGACAACCAGATGTGGGTGATAGGCGGACAGGACCAGAGTGTCTTCTACAACGACGTCTGGCGGACTGGGACGTCTGCAGTCATGCTCGAAGTTCCTTACCTGAGCCAGGGGAATACCTCTTGGTGCATCGCTACTTCGGTGAGCATGATCCTGCAGTACTCAGGCATCGATCGCAAACCGTACTGGGTCGCCAAAGATGTCGGGCTACCCCTCTCCGAACAAGATCAGATGCGGTGGTACTATTCGCACGGCCTCAACTGGCTGACGCCATACCGGGATTACCTGCGAGACGCCTACGGACATCGCAGCGAGATTCAGGCTTGGAAGGACATTCTTACAATACCCCCAAGGTGGGTGCCGTTTCAGCTCTTCCGAGCCTACGTGGAGGAGAAGATCCGAACTGAGCACTGCCCGGTCATTCTCAACGTGAAGCTTTCCCAGCAACATGCTGTGGTAGCGGAAGGTGTCGATAGAGACAATGTCTATTTGCACGACCCGTCCGGAGCGCTGCTAGAGGTGCTGCTGGGCAAGACAGAGCCGCGTCCAAGCGTTGCGGTGAGCTGGGCTAGGCTTGAGCAGTTCTACAATAACGAGACACAGATTTTCCTCACTTTCTACGACTCCGATGCGGAAGCTGGCCGCAACGCGAAGCTGTCGCTAGAGGTCCTTCCGTTCGCAGTTTCAGATCAACATCGTGAGACCGGACTCCACTTCGTGCGTCAGCATGGTGTGCAAAAGATACTGGCGATGGAATGGTACGGAAGCCCTGAATTTCAGGATCCCGACTATCCCTCGCCCTACATCTACAAGTGCAGCGACGGGGGATTCCCACACGATAGCAGCTATGCGAGATCGGCAATGCAGGATTGCCTCCTGTACCTTATGGCCTACATCTACAATCCTGCACTGGAGGACGCTCGCGTGGCTATTACGCTGAGGATCTTTGACTCGCAGGGGCGGGTCGTCGCAGATGGTAGCCAACAGTACGCTATCACCGCCGGTAGCAGCGAGCGCCCGAACCTGATTGGCGTTGGCGGAGGTAACCCAATCATCCCGCCTATCATGCCTGCGTTTTCACTTCGGAATCTACTGGGGACGTGCCGCGTCGTGGCCAAGCTGGTGGCCCCAGTTAGTTCGCTTGTCTACGACTCCGTGAGTCTCTCTTTTGTGGTCTCACATAGTGGTAGTGGCAGTAGACAGGAGGGTGGGGTCGTCGAGTTGGCCGGTGGAATCGACCAGCCGCAACTAGTGCTTGCGACCATCGGGCGTGCGACTATGCTGACCTACAGCATTGGCAGACCAGATGACGTGACAATTGTAGTGCGTGACGTCGCGGGCAGGGCTGTGCGGACTCTTGTTGACGCTGCGCAGTCCACGGGCCGACATAGTGTGACCTGGAATGGGACAGACAACGGCGGTCGGATGTTGCCCTCGGGGGCTTACTTCTGCACAATGAACACCGGTGACTTCACTTCCACACGGAAGATGGTGCTAACGGACTGAAAGGGATGACACCGGCATAACTAGGGGCGCGGGAAACCGCGCCCCTCCTAATCGAATGGCAAACCCTAGTCCGTGCCGACCAGTCTGCTTTCGGCGGTCGCGGAGCCCAGGAGTCCCAGTCGGAAGCCCCAGTGACGCAATGGCCGATCCCCGGCGCGCGGCTCGGGCGGATTCCCTTGGTGCTCGCGCGGGAAGCTCGGTCTGCCGATCAGACGTCGAGAATCACGGTAGCCCGGTAGCCTTCGTCGGTCTTGTCAATCCGGTATTCGTGGTAGGTCGGGGTTTTGACCTCGACCTTGAGCCCATGCCTCTCTTGGTCGAATTCCTCACCAAAGACGGCTGCCTGGACCTTGGTCGGTTCAATCGAGCCGATCTCGACCCGGCGTATTGCGAGCGAATGGGCTGAGAAAAGGAACAGGAGTTCGCGCAGCCAGTCGAGGAATAGCTCTGACAGGTCGGCCGACTCCAATGACACAGGCACAGACTGGGTTTCTTGTACTTTCCCGAGGTCCAGAATCAGGTCAAAGAGGCAGGTTGCCGCGTTGGTGAAGAGCTCGGGAAGGTCCGCGCCGTAGATTTCAACCTTGATGTCAGAAGTGTGTTCAAGAAGGCGATACGGCGCGTTCATGGCGCAAGTATCAAGGACAAAGGACTAAGGACAAAGCAATGGGGCAAGGACAAAGGACGAAGTTCGGCCTTGCGACTTATTACTTGCCGTCTTGATTAGTCCTTTGTCCTTAGTACTTAGTCCTTGGCACGCACAGTCGTGCGCGCCGCGGCGACGTTGCCTTGCGCGTCGGCGACCCAGACACTGACCACGTTCTCGCCCGAAGTCACCTTCACATCGGCGGAGAAGCTCTCTGCGCCGGAATCGAAGACATGGTCCTCGGGTTCAAGCGTCAGCCAGTCGCCGGCGTTGACCGATACCCGGGCTGCGGCAATCGGGGAGAGGGCATCCTGGGCCGAGAAGCTGACTCGACAAAGGCCGGTCTTCGTATTCGGCGTACCGGTCTTCAGCCCGGCCACAGTCGGAGCGGTATTGTCAACCAGGAACGGCCGGCTCACTTTCTCGGCAGTGAGGGCTGCCCCGGCCGGTTCGGTCGGCTCGTCACTGGCCACGAGCTTGAGCTCATACCAGCCGTCAGGCAGGGACCGTGTATCGAGGTCGAAGCGGCTATCAGTGACGTCGCGTCCCACCCGTTGCCAGGACGCCTCTGACTCGCCTCGGAAAAAGAGCTCGAACGAGAGCGAGTCGGATTCAGGGTCGGTCGCTTCCCAGGTGACCGTGCGTGAAGGCTTGTCCACTCCCTTTTTCGCGTCTTCCAGCGACGGCGCGGCGACATCGAGCTTCCTGATAGCCGGAGCAAGATTGGCCGAGCGGGAGTAGACGTCGACACGCTGCAGCTCAGGTGTGAGGTTAGGGAACGATGTGCGGAAACGGCAGCGCCATTGGATGTATCGGCGCGACGGAGACGCGATGCCCGGGGCTGCTGCCGACCACTGGCTCCACGTCGAGTCCGGCTTCTCCGAGTTACCGGATCGTGCCTCAAACACGAGTCCGGTCCCGGCGGGCACGTTCGCGCGGAAGGAGAGTGTGCCGAACAGGGCCGGATTGGTGCAGTCGTGAGTCGCCGAAGTGATGAAGCCCGAATCAGCGTAGGCCGAGCCGGCTCCATACAGCCTTCCCGGATTCCCGGTTCCCAGCCGGAGTCCATTCTTGGTCGGCGAAATACAGAGCGCTTGGGTTTCTTTCAGCCGGTATCGCACAGATGCGCGGCCGAGCGTGTCGAGTTCGTAGACCATCCCTTTTTTGCCGGTTGCGACGAGCAGTCGGGAAGGCCCCGGCGTTTGGGCAAAGGCGAGCGCGTAGACCATGGAGTCGGGTGCAGGCCAGAACCAGCGGCGGACGCCGAACCGGTCAACCATGTAAAGGCCCGCGTGGGCTGAATCGGAGTCGGTGTCGTCCCCGGCGTTGGCGCCGATGTAGACGCGGCCGGCGGTATCCGCGGCGATCGCGCGCACTTCATTCAATGGGGTGTCGTAGAGCACTGAGACCTCGGGTCGAGCTTCACCGGTCGTGAAGCTGAGAAGGTACACGATGCCGTCGGGTGACGTTCCCACCAGCAGCTCTTTGCCCGGAACCAGCCAGGTCAGAGCCGTGAGGCTTCCTTGCCGAGCTGTGAAGACCTCAGTGGCCTTGCCATCAGGAGCAATGCGCAGCATCTTGCCGTGCTGGCCGGTGGCAGCATAGATTGAGGCTGAGGTTGGCTTCGCCCCTGTAGGAACAGTGGAGGGGGGAGCGGCAAGAAGGCTGAAGATGTAGCTTTCGCCGGTCGCGCAGAGCAGTTCGGGTTTGCCGCCGGGCCGGATGCGATAGACCTTGCCGTCGGGTGTGGTGCCGAAGTAGATTGTGCCGGAGGGGTCGACGGTCAACGCAAGAATCTCGCCCGTCTTGGAATCGAATACCAGCTCGCGACCTCTGTGACCGAGGGATGTCCGGAGAACATAGAGCCGTCCCTGGTTGCCGGTCGCCACGTAGACATTTCCGCTGCGGTCGGTTGCCGTCTGCCAGACCGCGGCCACATCGTCGAGCGGCAGGGGCATGAAGGCCGGCGCCAGGGTGATTGTTCCTTGGCTGTGAATCGATACGTTCTCGAACTCGATGCGGTCGAGCTGCTGCAGCAGGCTGTCGGTGCCGTCAATGGTCCAAACCGAGGCAAGTGACAAGGACGAAGTACAAAGGATAAAACAAGTCGTAAGTACAAAGGACGAAGGACGAATCGCGGGCCGGACGCGACCCGTTCCTGGTCTGCTTTGTCCTTTGTACTTGTTACTTTGTCCCTTTGTCTTTGGTCTCATCTTTTTACCTCCACGTCGAGCCTCGCCACCCCGGAAATGACGCGGCCGAGGTCGAATGTCTGGCGGAAGACCGGGCTCTCGTTAGTTGGGATGACCTGCTCGTCGGACCGGGGATTGAGCAGGACCGAGCGAAGCGAGGGCGGCGGCGCGGGCAGTTCCTTTCCCGCGAGCGTCAGGCCAGGTTGCGCCGAGAAGCCTGCGG
>Ga0315277_10010992_pt1 | contig 11427 bp, 5 predicted proteins | sample YL17G05_15_MG_FD_203695 | JGI IMG/M metagenome (GOLD analysis project Ga0315277, IMG submission 203695) | Sediment microbial communities from Yellowstone Lake, YNP, Wyoming, USA - YL17G05_15 | ecosystem: Environmental > Aquatic > Freshwater > Lake > Sediment | place: USA: Wyoming | collected...
TAGTCTTTTCTTTTCCATAAGCTACACTCCTTAAAGTATATTTTTGTAAAGGTTGCCTGATGAGGATACTTCATGCCTTCATAGTCCGCCATTCTAGCTCTGTTTTGGCACCATTCACAAGTAGTGCCGTTTCCCGGTAATTCTGTGGCGGCAGTTGGGTAACAATCGGCGGATTTCGGGAACACCATACCGGTCAGGCCTGCTACAAATTAAGGTATTATGTCCCCAGAATACCACAGCACTCTTGTGATACAATTGGAACAAGGTCAGACCAAGTAAAGGTAGCCAAACTACCGCAGGTTATCGGCATGGTCAATAAGAAATCACTTATTCCTGTCGACAGGATTGAGAAGGCAATTCTGTTAATCCGTGGGCAAAAAGTTATGCTCGATGCTGACCTGGCGGAGCTTTATGGTGTCGAGACGAAGGTTTTGGTTCAAGCAGTCAAACGTAATCTGGAGCGATTCCCTGAAGATTTTATGTTCCAGCTTAGTCAAGAAGAATTCGCTATCTTAAGGTCACAAATTGTGACCTCAAGTGACTGGGGTGGGCGGCGCTATCGCCCATATGCCTTTACTGAACAGGGCGTTGCCATGCTATCCAGTGTCTTGCGTAGCCGGCGTGCTATCCAGGTAAATATTGAGATAATGCGGGCCTTTATTCGCTTACGGCAGATGCTTGCCAGCCATGTCGAGCTTGCCCGCAAGCTAGACGCCCTTGAGAAGAAGTATGATGTTCAATTTAAACAGGTGTTTGAAGCTATTCGTCAGCTTATGGCGCCACCGGAACCGAAACGGCGCCCCATAGGATTTCGAAAAGGGGACGGATGAAATCTGGTTTTGGTGAAGATTGTTGAAATCACAATCTGTGATGTCAAGGCTATGTTTAGATATAGAAAAGCACACCTCTTGGCAATGAAAAAGAGAGGCATTACCGCGGGACCAACCCCTTTGGATGGCCTCTCATCGTGATTATATTATAAGGTTAGCATAGACTACAGTTTTTGTCAAATTTTTAACAGGAGCATCTGCTTGAAGCCTGAGGACATCGCGCCTGTCTAAACTTTTTGACGAAAAGTGTCCTGTCTGAACGGTAATCAAGTTAAATGTCTCACTAAGAGCTTTTCGCTTGACTTCTTTCAATGTCGCAGTTATATTTTGAACACACAAGGCGTTGTACAGTATGCTCAAAGTAAGTCAAGGAGTTGATACTTATGGCTAGAGGGAAGAAACCTATTGAGCAATATGACCACAAGGGGAAGAAGCGAGTAAATAACCCGCCCGTCGGTCTGGTTACCCCGGAAACTGACAAGGAAACCGGCAAAAAGACTTATTCTTATGACCCGCACCTTGACCCCCAGCTGGTCTGGGCGGGCAAGGCGGAGCACACCTCTTTTGAAGTCCCGACCGTTTCCCTCCACGTCCATGAGCGCATTGACCCGCGCACTATCATCGAGGCGGTGCGCAAGCGCAATGGCGAAGACTATGAACAGGCGTCATTCTTTCACCTGGTGGAAGAAAATCCACCATTGCGTGAGGCAATCGAGTTCTACCGGCACAAGCACGGCTGGTCAAACCGCCTCATCGCCGGCGATAGCCTGCTGGTGATGAATTCGCTCATTGAAAAAGAAGGATTAGGTGGACAGGTGCAGATGATATACATTGACCCGCCCTATGGCATTAAATACGGCTCTAACTTCCAGCCCTTTGTTAATAAGCGGGATGTCAAGGATGGCAAAGACGAAGATCTCACCCAGGAGCCGGAGATGATTAAAGCCTTCAGGGATACCTGGGAGCTGGGAATACATTCCTATTTGACCTATCTGCGTGACCGGCTGCTGTTAGCAAGGGAGCTTCTTACAGATAGCGGCAGCATCTTTGTCCAGATTAGTGATGAGAACGTGCATCTGGTGCGAAACTTGATGGATGAAGTATTTGGAGTAAAGAATTTCGTAGTGACAATCAGCTTTCAGAAAACTGGCAGTATTGAAGGCGGTCTTATTGAGCCGATAAACAACTACATTCTCTGGTTCGCGAAGAATAAGAGCGAAGTCAAATTCCGACCAATTTACGCAGAGCGAAGTCTCCCTGATGCAACGGAAGACGGATTCAGATTTGTTGAAATCAATGGGGAACAACGGGCTTTAGGCGAAGCGGAATTTGCGAACACCAATCTATTGTCAAAAGAAGCAAAATTATTTCGCCCAGACCCAATTACGTCAGACGGTTATCGCGAGACCACGACAGTTCCTTTCGAGTTTGCAGGAACGATGTTTTATCCGGGCAATAAAACCAATTGGCAAAAAAACCATTGGAAAACCAGCGTAGAGGGGATGAAAAAACTTGGCCTGGTAGGTAGGCTTCTCGTCAGAGGGCAAAATATTGCCTACAAAAGATATTTCGAAGATTTCCCAGTGAAGGTCATTTCAAACCACTGGACAGATACAGGCGGAGCACGCGACATGGTATATGTTGTCCAAACAAATACCAAAGTAATAGCTCGGTGCATTCTCATGACCACTGACCCTGGAGACCTTGTCTTTGACCCTACCTGTGGTTCAGGGACTACGGCATATGTTGCTGAACAGTGGGGCCGGCGCTGGATAACCTGTGATACCTCACGAGTAGCCATCACCTTAGCCAAACAACGGCTGATGACCGCTTTGTATGACTACTATGAACTCGCTCATCCAGAAGAAGGTGTAAGCAGTGGTTTCAAATACAAGACCGTGCCGCATATTACGCTCAAATCCATTGCCAATAATGAACCACCAGCTCAGGAAACTCTCTACGACCAGCCTTTTGTTGATAACTCCAAAGCCAGAGTGAGCGGGCCTTTTACCGTTGAGGCAGTACCAGCACCAGCAGTTAAGCCGCTTACCGAGATAGCAGAGGAACTTCCGGCAGACGAATCCGTCAGCCGCTCCGGCGAGACCTTGCGCCAGGCCGAATGGCGAGACGAGTTGCTTAAGACAGGCATCAGGGGTAAAAGGGGGCAATATATATTGTTCTCAAGGGTGGAGCCGCTCCCTGGCACCCGCTGGCTGCATGCCGAAGCTGAAACCAAACCTAATGATAGAGGTGCCGATTCCGTAAAAGAAGACCAAGAGGTATTCGGTCAGCCACAAAGGGTAGTTATTTCTTTCGGCCCCGAGCATGCCCCATTAGAACAGAGGCAGGTGGCGCTTGCCATTGAGGAGGCACAGACACTTGTTCCCAAGCCCAAGATTATCATCTTTGCCGCCTTTCAATTCGACCCTGAAGCAGCCAAAGACATTGATGAAACGGATTGGCCCGGCGTTATTTTGCTGAAGGCACAGATGAACGCTGACCTGCTGACAGACGACCTGAAGAAGAAGCGAGCCAGCAATGATAGTTACTGGCTTATTGGTCAACCCGATGTGAGGCTGGAGAAGCTGGCACAGGGCAGGGATAAGGGCAAATATCGGATTGAAGTCCTTGGCTTCGACTATTATAACACCAAGACTGGTTCTCTTGAATCCGGTGGCATTGCCAATATTGCTATGTGGCTGCTGGACACCGATTATGACGGCAGAAGCCTATTCCCCAGGCAGGTTTTCTTTCCCATGGCCGGAGAGAAAGAAGGCTGGTCACGGCTGGCGAAAAACCTTAAGGCTGAGATTGACGAGGACCTGATTGAGGCTTACCGGGGTACCATCTCGCTGCCTTTCAAGCCCGGCGATAACAAGCGCATCGCCGTCAAAATTATTGACGACCGTGGTATTGAGAGCCTCAAGATAGTAGAGATAGTGTGAATGTATATAAGCTTAATTGAAGTTAAAAACTATCGAGCACTTTGCGACATATCTCTCCCACTCTCCAAATTCTGCTGCTTAATCGGGGAAAATAATACAGGCAAGTCTTCGTTATTACAAACGCTAATATTGCTTATCAAAGGAACTAAACTATCTGATCAAGATTACTATGACTCTTCCGCTGACATCGTCATAAAGGCGGAATTAAGTGATATAAGCGAAGAAGATTTATCTATCTTATTTGAGGAGCATCGAGCAAGGATAAAAGATCTAGTCCAAGATGGGAAGATCACATTGGTAAGGCGATATTCGTCCGATAAAGATTCGAAGCTGAATTGCATTAGAAAAGTCCCTAAGGAAGATAGGCTTAAAGAAGAAAACATTAGTGAGCTTTTCAAAGGAAAAACTGGAAAGGCAGTGGAAAATACACTAAAAGGCCAATTTCCTGAACTAGATAGTATGAGTGATGGTGTTACTGCACAGAAAGACGCAAGAGAGATAATCGATAGATATATTGCAGGATTATCTAGTGTCGAATTTGAGGACAAGGAAAGGCCGCTTCCCACAGGGATTGACAACAGTATCAAAGCATTGTTACCAGAAACGGTATATATTCCAGCAGTGAAAGACATTTTAGATGATATAAAAACAAAGGAGTCAACAAGCTTTGGAAAGTTGCTTTCCATTCTATTGACTGTAATTGAACCGCAGCTTAGCGAGGTCAAAGAAACCTTCGAATCCTTGGATAAACAACTTAATAGAATAGCGGATGACGCTGGCAATCTCAGTGACAACAGGATTAAGCACGTTATCGAAATAGAGGAGACTGTCCAAAAATATGTCCGAGAAACTTTCCCCAACGTTTCAGTAGAAATCAAAATACCTCCTCCTGAAATTAAGACAATCCTATCCAATGCGAGAATCCAAGTTGATGATGGTGTAGCTGGCCCTGTTGAATACCAAGGCGATGGATTCAAACGGACCATTACCTTCGCCATAATGAGAAGCTATCTCGAATTGGCGAGAAAGCCCGAATGGCAAAAGGATTCCGCAAAAGCGAAAGCCCCCCTGGGTAAATATATTTTCCTTTTTGAGGAGCCAGAGCTTTATCTGCACCCTAAATCCCAGCGGATACTGTTCAATGCCTTAGCCCAGCTTTCGGGTGACCACCAAATACTAATTAGCACTCATTCTCCTCTATTTTTTTCTGCAGAGCTTACAAAAACGTTCGTCAAAATGGTAAAAAGGCCACAATGCGGAAGTAGGCCTAAACCATTTGCGGAAGCCTTACCTATACATGTGTGCGATATGAGTTGCCGAGACCAATTTCAGCTGATCTCCTTTGAAACTAGCAATGCAGCATTCTTTGCCAACTCCGTCGTCCTTGTTGAAGGAGATAGCGATCTCATTGTATATCCGCACCTATCAAAGTTGTTGAACGCAGAATGGAATTTTGAAAGCTGTGGCTTGGCACTTGTCAAAGTCAATGGTAAAGGCAGTTTTAGGCGATTTCGAGAGTTCTTCAAACGTTTTGAGACACGTATATTCATCATCACCGACCTTGATGCTATTATAAGTGACTTTGACAAGCTTGGGGCCGATGAAGAAACGTCGACCCTCAGGTCTGAATTACTACAAATGATTGACAAAGCAATAGAGGCAGATGCAAAAGTACCTCAGCCAACTCTTAAGCTGTTAAAGGAGTCTCTGGAAGACAGCCGACAAAAGGAGTTGTATGACAAGCTGTGTGAGGGACGCAAGGAATACGCTGGAGGAAAATGCTCGCCAGAGACACTTGCAGCGATTGTGCAGGAATTTTTCCAATTTGAGCGTACTAACCCAAGGATAGAAATGCTTAGGACTACGCAAGACGAAACGATTGTGAGACTAAGGAGAGTGCTAATCACTAGACTTCGAGAGCAAGACATTATCGTATTGGATAAAGGTAACATCGAAAGCTATTATCCACCAGGAATAACAGGACCGGATAAACCAAGTAAAGCACAAAGCTTGTGCAAGTTGATTAAAAGCAAAGATGATGTACTTAACCTATGTGATAGATTACCGGTAGGAGACGGTAGTATAACAATGCCAGAGTTTGAAACAGTCTTCCAAAGAATATTCTCTAACGAGAATATTAAATATGGAGCGTAGAATTGTGACCACAAAAACCATTGATAAACTCATCATAAATTCTCCATACAAAGAACCTACGCAGTATTGGAGCTATGACCGCGAGACCCGCTCTTTTACCTTGGAAGCTGGCCGTCGCCCCGCCGGATATGTAGTCGCCTCGGAAGGTTCAAAGGCATTTGACGACCCAGGTAGATTCATCGAGATACCCCTGGTCAACCAGATTCGGCCTCGGGTTAAAGCCTGGCGCGAACATCCGACTAATCGCTATGCCGGCGTTACCGGCATCACTAAGAGACTGTTGGAGCACTGGTACAATCTAGACGAGCGGCAAGACCGCCGTTTCTTTTTTTGCCAGCTTGAAGCAATAGAGACACTTATCTGGCTGACTGAAGCGCCACAGGTAGAAAAGGTTGGTATTGATATTCCGTCGGATGGTGGCTCATTCCAACGCCTATGCTCTAAGATGGCGACTGGCTCTGGCAAGACCATTATCATGGCGATGCTCATTGCCTGGCAGGTATTGAATAAGGTTACCTACCCACAGGATACCCGATTCTCCAAGAATATATTCGTTGTGGCGCCAGGATTAACAGTAAAAAGTCGCCTTCAGGTGCTGATTCCATCCTCAATCGGAAACTACTATGACGAATTTAATATCATTCCTCCGGGCCTTTTCGAAAAGTTGCGCCAGGGCAAAGTGTTGATTCATAACTGGCATACCTTGAACTGGGAAACTGAGGAACAGCTCAGCAAGAAGAGAAGCGTGGATAAGCGCGGAGCCAAGAGTGATGAGGCATATGTCCGTGAGGTGTTGGGAGACATAGCAAGTGCCCGGAATATGATCGTCATCAATGATGAAGCTCATCATGCCTGGCGTATACCGGCAGAATCAAAGGTTAAAGGTCTGAAAAAAGAAGATATAGAGGAAGCCACCAAGTGGATAGGGGGCCTGGATAGAATTCATCAGTCCCGTGGCATCCTTAGCTGTTACGATTTCTCGGCAACCCCATTTGCCCCATCGGGAAAGCAGGTCTATGAAGAAGCGTTATTTGGCTGGATAGTTAGCGATTTCGGCCTGAATGATGCCATAGAATCCGGGCTTGTCAAGACTCCTCGTGTGGTGATACGTGATGATGGTAGGCTGAGCAAGGACTATAAGTCACGGCTTTATCATATTTACAATGACCCTGAAGTCAAGGAGGACTTAAGCAGGAAAGCTGAGGAGCATGAACCTCTGCCTGATTTAGTGGCTAACGGCTATTATCTCCTGGGGAAGGACTGGCTAGAAACGGTCAATAAATGGAGGGAGTCTAGCCATGAAACTCCTCCAGTGATGATTACCGTGGCTAACCGGGTCGAAACCGCAGCGCGAATTGAATATGCTTTTAACCATAAGAAAATCCATATCGATGAACTATGTGTCCCTGAGCGGATACTCCATATTGATTCCAAAGTTCTGGAAATGGCGGAATCTCAGGAGGAAGAAACCCCGGTTGAAAAGCCTGTCGAGGAGGCTGAGGAGAATAATGAACCTGTTCACAGGCTCTCTAAGAGAGAGATTGCCGAACAACTCCGAACCAAGGTTGATACAATTGGAAAGGTAGGAAAACCTGGCGCACAGATTCAAAAGGTTATTTCCGTAGGTATGCTCTCTGAAGGGTGGGATGCTAAGACTGTCACTCACATCATGGGACTTCGTGCCTTCTCCAGCCAGTTGTTATGCGAGCAGGTTGTTGGCAGAGGCCTGCGCAGGACATCTTACGAAGTGAACAAGGAGACAGGCTTATTCGATGCTGAATATGTAAACATCTTTGGCGTTCCTTTTACTTTCCTGCCCCATGAGTCGCATGATGGTCCGCCGCCGCCACCACCGTCTCCCAAAACACGGATAGAACCTGTCAAAGAAAAACAACAATATGAAATACGCTGGCCAAACGTCATTCGTATCGAACACAGTTATCGTCCTGAACTAACGCTTGACATGAGCCAGATAAAGCCCCTGGTACTCGATGCTTATGACACGGCAATGCTTGCTGAGTTGGCACCTATCATCGCTGGTAAACCGGATGTGACTAGAATCTCTAGGATTGACTTAGAAAACCTGGGTGAGAAATACCGCTGGCAAAAGGTAATCTTTACCGCAGCTATAGATGTCTATGACCAGATGAAACCAACGTGGCCTGGCAACAAGGAATTTCTGCTGGCACAGTTGATTAGACTGGCAGAGGACTTTGTTTCCTCGGGTAAGGTCCAGATAATTCCACCACTGTTCAATCAAGCTGACCTGAAGCGCCGCATCCTGCTTATGCTTAACATGAACAAGGTAGTACAGCACATTTGGCAGGAAATCCGCTTTGAGAATACGGAGGCCATTGCCCCTGTTTTTAATACCGATAATCCCATTCGTTCTACCGGCGATATGAGAACCTGGTGGACGGGGAAACCGTGTGAATATACCCAAAAGTCCCATATTAACTTCTGTGTCTTTGATAGCACATGGGAAGCTACTGAGGCTTTTGAACTTGACCGAAATCCCAATGTTGAAGCATGGGTTAAGAATGACCATCTAGGGTTTGAAATCTTGTACATCTTTAAGGGCGTGGTACAGAAATACCGGCCGGACTTCATCATTCAGCTGAAGACTGGGAGTCATCTAATTCTGGAGGTAAAGGGGCAGGATACTCACCAAGATAGGACAAAGCGCGAATTTTTGGACGAATGGGTGAGGGCGGTAAATGAACATGGTGGGTTCGGCAAGTGGCAGTGGGCAGTATCAACGCATCCCTCTGATGTTGCAGGCGTTTTGCAGAGTAAGGAATTCCAAGGACACCATACCAATTAGGCCTGCTACAAATCACGCATTATGTCCCCCGAATACCACGAAATCGAAGGCGGAGATGGTGAACTTTGGTTAAGAGTCAAACTTGAATAGGCTGATATCCACGCAAGTATCAAGCCTATTTATTGGGTCATTTCAAACTGCAACAAGGATGCTTAGCCACCAAAAAAACAAACGCCCCGAGTAACCTCACTTCCTTCACCTGCTATCGTCCGGCCTGGCCTTCAGCTTACCTTGCGCTGGTCACTGCCAGCACGTTTCAGCTGTCACCAAACCCAACTCTTATGCCAGGTCCCCGCTCGGTTACTCGGGACAATATTTATATTAGCACATATATAACGCAGTTGTCAAGTCCCCGTACGTACTAGGAGGTTAGTACCACTTATTTTTTCGTCATTGCGAGGCGCAACGGCGACGAAGCAATCTCGGTGGAGTTAAGAGATTGCCGCGCTCCCGCCTGCCAAGCCCTGGCGGGCAGGTCGCTCGCAATGACGAAAAAAAGAGGGGCTCGCAATGACACGCCGGCGGGGCGAGGATTCCAGCGACCCGATACCAATCAGGCCTACTACAAATCAGGTATTATTTCCCCAGAATATCGCGAGCCTTCACCTCGGGACTTTCCAATGCACTGCTGGGAGAGTATAATTGGTGGCATAAGATTGAATACCTAAGCACGTAGGGATAATGAGAAGTGGAAGGTGGTGGAACACGGAAGAATATTCGTAAATCCTCTCAGGCAAAAGGTGTTCAAACCCTGAGTGTCTAATTCTGTTTATTCCGAAAACGCCTGAAAGAACTTCCAGTGAATCGGATATTATGGAACCATTGAACAATGTTAAAAAAGCGCCTTTGATTTTTGTACCCGGCCTCATGGGTTCAAATTTATTCAAAAAAGGGAGTGGTGAACCGATTTGGCCTGCCGCGGGATGGTGGGATAAGGGACATTTTAAACCCACATCCTTAAGAGCCCTGACATCTATTACTGATAAGGAAACTTCTCAGAATGAGCCTCTGTTTCCTGTGGTATATAGCGAATTGTTACGTTACTTTGAGAATATGGGGTATATTCTCGGGCAAGATTTCTGGATATTCCCTTATGATTGGACTCAAAGTAACCGGACATCAGGGCGCAGGCTGGAACAGTTCATCCAGGATATACTTTCAGCCCATCCGCAGTGGCGCCAGGTTGATGTCGTGAGTCATTCCATGGGCGGATTAGTCACCCGTGTGGCAGCCAGGTTATATTCGGCACCAATTCGCCGAACGGTCTATATTACATCGCCGCATTTCGGCTCACCTAAAGTCTTTTTTATTCTCCATCCAAAAATCAAATTTGCTGTGTTCGGGAATTTCTTTAGAAGTGTCATAGGTGATCTAGCCTGGAGATGGTATCTACATCGCTTAGTATTTACTGAGAACATTAACCTGGAAGAAGAAATCAAGAGTCTGGCTTGCCAGTTGGATTCCATATTTGAGCTATTACCGGATAAATTTTATTTCGAGCAGAACCATCTGGTAACTATTAGAAAGGGTATTACAGGTGATTTCCCTATTGGTGACTTAGAGTCGACGTATTATAGCGGCCAGTGTAAATTTCCGTCTTCCGAATGCCAGAATAGAATCAAGGAAGCCATGGCATTTAAGGAAGAACTGGGAGCGACACTTCCCGGACAGGAAAACCTGGTGATTTATTCGGATTCAGAAAAGACTATTGATCAGATAATCTATCCAGGACGGGTTTGGTGGCGTTTCGGACGGTATAAAGATAGTGGACAAAAGGGAGATTCGGTGGTGCCTGTTAGTAGTGCGACTCTGAATAATCCAACTGCGGCAAGGAGAGTACAAGGAACGCATCAGGGTGTCCCAAATAGCATGGAAACCAGCCTGCTGGTAAAAGACTTTCTGGGTAAACCATAGTTATCGCTAGCAGCAATTCCAAGGACACCATACTAATCAGGCTTACTACAAATCAGGCATTATTTCCCCAGAATACCTTAAGGAGGTTTTTCACTGCACAAAAGGGCGGAATGTGTGATGCACCGAATCGCCGTTGCATTTTTCTGACTTTCGTGCAATCTCTTTGAAGCCAAAGCCACTAGCGTCTCGTGGAGAATAGTTGCGACATAACTTTTCGTTGCCGAGAGATACCTCCTCTCCGACCAGAACTGGTGAGAGATTCAAGAGACACGGGCAGAGCTGGTCTACTGAGCGAGTGAACAATCTTCCCAAACTACGGACGTTGTGCTACAATAAGAGCGACTGGGAGGCGGTCTGGCAAGGCAAGGGCTGAATTTCCCCCAACAAATTAACACAGCCATAAATTCCGGGCAACAACTTCAGGAGGTCTTCCTCAAAAAAGAGAAATAACAATGGCTAAAGGGAAAAACATCAACCTGGATAGTGATGAGATATTGGCTGAAGGCTTACCCAGCGATGAAGCCGGAGTTGAAGATGTCAGCGCCATAGTTGAGGAAGTTGACGAGAAGGAAGAAATCGAAGAATCCCTTCCCGAGGAAGCTGAAGAAAGCAAACCTCCGGCAGCACCAGGGGAATACGAGGTAATTGACGACTCAATTCGTATGTATCTTCAGGAAGTCGGCAGGGTGGCACTGCTTACAGCTCACGAAGAGAAGGTACTATCCCGGAAGATAGAGCTGGGTAGATACGTGGAAAGGAT
>Ga0315277_10010993_pt1 | contig 11426 bp, 14 predicted proteins | sample YL17G05_15_MG_FD_203695 | JGI IMG/M metagenome (GOLD analysis project Ga0315277, IMG submission 203695) | Sediment microbial communities from Yellowstone Lake, YNP, Wyoming, USA - YL17G05_15 | ecosystem: Environmental > Aquatic > Freshwater > Lake > Sediment | place: USA: Wyoming | collected...
CCAGGGCATCCGGAAGGCGCTTGCGAAAATCACAGGAGCGGCGCTTGTTGACGAGAAGGCGGTAAGGGAGTTCAGTAAGGACCTCCAGCGCGTGCTCATCAGTAACGACGTCGAAGTCCGGCTGGTATCCTCGCTGTGCAAGAAGATTGAGGAGCGCATACTCAATGAAAAGCTCGCTGCCGGCTTTAGCGTGCGCGAGCACGCCGTCCGGGTCGTTTACGAGGAGCTCTGCAACCTGGTGGGCGGCGAGGCGTACGTGCCCACTGTTGAGAAGAAGAAAATCCTTCTCCTTGGATTGTTCGGCTCCGGAAAGACCACCACTGTCGCAAAGCTTGCAAAGCTCTACCAGACCAAGGGGCTCAAGGTCGGAGCGATTGCTGCTGACATGCACCGGCCAGCTGCAATAGACCAGCTTGAGCAGGTGTGCAAGTCGGTGAATGCGGGTTTCTACGCGGACAGGACGCACAAGGACGCTGCAAAGATTGCACGCGACGGCATCAGTTCCCTTTCTGACAGCTACGACATAATCATAATCGACACCGCCGGAAGGAGCGCGTTTGACTCAGAGCTTGCGGCTGAGCTGAAGCGGATTGACCAGGCCGTCAAAGCAGACGAGAAGTTCTTGGTAATCAGCGCGGACATCGGACAGGTCGCAGCAAGGCAGGCAAGGCAGTTCGACGAGGCAGTCGGGCTTTCAGGAGTCATAGTAACAAAGATGGACGGCAGCGGAAAGGGGGGAGGCGCGCTCAGCGCGGTTGCAGCATCAAAAGCGGCAAAAATCGCGTTCATAGCATCAGGGGAAAAGCCCGATGCGTTCGAGGCCTTTGACGCAAGGAAGTTCGTAGCAAGGCTGTGCGGCTTTCCCGACCTGGACGCGCTCCTTTCCAAGGCAAAGGAGCTTTCAACAGAGGAGAACTTGCAGAAGGCGATGGAAGAGGGGAAGCTCGACTACGAGACTTTCCTTGCCCAGATGAAGGCCATGAAGAAGATGGGCCCGCTCAAGCAAGTCATGCAGATGGTGGGCGCCTACGACCTGCCCGAGGAACTGGTGGGAAAGAGCGAGGAGAAGATGAAGTCCTTCGAGTCAGCGATAAACTCGATGACTCCTTCCGAGCGCAAGGACCCCAAGCTGATGAAGGTGCGCTCGCGCCAGGAGCGCGTGGCAAGGGGCTCTGGCCAGAAGATGGACGACATCCGCGAGATGACCGACAACTTCGACCGCGTGCAGAAGATGATAAAGGGGATGCGCGGCAACCGCGGGTTCCTCAAGGGCCTGCAGAAGATGATGCCGGGAGCCGGGATGAAGTGATGATGCGGGTACGCACTATGGAAAACGTTGGCGGCGCCAAGAAGCTCTTTTTCGTGAAAAGCTGCGTCCCGTTTGATAAGGCGGGGTGCCCGGGAATTGAAGGCCATCTCGTCATGCTTTCAGAAGGGGAAGACAGGGCACGCGCCAAAGGAGAACGGTGCTACTATTCGCTGGTCCGCCACGAGGAAGGCACGTCGTTCGGAGAGCTGCCAAAGACCATGGGCGAGATTCCCCTGCTACACAGCAAAGAGGATTACAGGAGAATCCGAAATTATCTGCTGGAAAAACTAAAGGCCGCGGAAAAGCCCTAAAGACCCCGTGGCTGCTTCAGACTCCGAAGGCCGCACAGAATAAAATCCCCTTTCCCTAATTGATTCGGTTTTGAACCTTGAACTTCGAGCTTATCCGCGTCGCAGTTGCCTTGCTTGGCACTGGCACGGCCGCATACCAGGACGCAAAGACAAGCTTCATCGACGACAAGCTCACGCTGTCGATGATTGCGCTCGGCACCCTGTTCAACGTGCTGATGCTTGACTGGGGCTTTGCGCTCTACTCAATCGGCATTACTGCCGCGATTTTTGCAATCGGATATTTGCTCTACCGTGCAGGCCAGCTTGGCGGGGGCGACGTGCTGCTATTTTGCGGCCTGCAGGCCCTGCTGCCGTATTATCCCGCGGAAGCGATGGCGCAGGTCTTCTCGGCAACCGGGCTTGCGGCACAACAGCAAATGGTTTTCTTCGAGCCGATACTGCCGTTCTTCGTGTCGATATACCTTGCGTGCTCGTTTTTGGGGATGGCAATCAGCGGCTACGCGTACGCGTGGAAGCTCTACAAAAAGACGGGCTTCCGCAAGCTGCGGCCAAACTACGCGATGGGCGGCGCCACCCTTGCGGCTGCGGCGTTCATAATCTACTGGTTCTGGTTCGGACTCGGGATTGCCGCGCAAAAGACCGCGTTTGTCGCGCTCCTGCTTGCTCCGGCGGTGTTCCTTGTCATCTTCAAAAAAGACGTCGCGGAAAAGGTCGCGCTGCGGTGGGTCAGCCGGAAGGAGTTCGAGGACGAGGACATAATCAGCACGGAAATGCTCCCGGCCAGAGTGGTTGAAAAGTACGGCATCGGGCGCGTGCTCACCGCGGAACAGCGAAAAATTTTGGAGGGGGTCGAGCGCGAGGAAGGCATCCGCAAGTTCCCGGTCCAGAAGGACCTGCCGCGCTTCGGGCCGTACATTCTCGCAGGGTTGGTAGTCTGCCTGCTTGTTCCCGACCTTCTTGCGCTCTTGTTTTATTAGCCTTGCCGCCCCCTTTAGTATTATGGCAGAATCTGACTTTCCCTACTTGTCAGCCGAGACCACCGAGGACATAGAAATCCCAAGGAACCCGCTTGAGCAGGTCATCGGCCAGGACGAGGCTGTGAAGTACTGCAAGATTGCAGCGCTCCAGCGCAGGCACGTGCTGATGGTGGGCCCGCCCGGCACCGGAAAGTCGATGCTTGCGCAGGCAACCGCGTACTGCCTCCCAAAGACGGAGCACGAAATCAGCGTATTGCACAACCCCGAAAACCCTGAGAGGCCGATTGTGGAGATTCTTTCAAGGGAACAGATTCTGAGGGAAAAGAAGCTTGCAAAGCAGCTTGAAGGCAGGCTTGCTGACGCGCGGGAGGTGCCCTCGTTTGTAGCCGAGCGCCTCGGTTACAGGTGCAGGCGGTGCGGCAAGCTATCGCGGCCTTCCGACGGCGCGTGCCCGTCCTGCGGGATGGACAAGTACGCAACCGAAAGCTCGCCCTTTGGCGACCTGCTCTTCCCGCACATGCCAACAGGCCAGAAGGCGCGGGTCCACACCACGCGCTCCACTGAAGACGGCCGCGAGGAAATCATAGTCTACGAGGGCGCAGGCGACAGGATCCGAGTGATGGACCAAGTCTCGCTTGAGAAGCTGGACCTGCAGAAGAAGAAGGCTCCGCGAAAGACCATCATACCGCTCAACAGGAAGAACTTCATCGTCGCAACAGGCGCTTCCGAGACCGAGCTTTTGGGGGACGTGCGCCACGACCCGTACGGGGGGCACGCGCAAATCGGAACCCCGCCGTACACGCGCGTTGTGGCAGGCGCAATGCACGATGCACACGAGGGGGTCCTCTTCATCGACGAAATCTCCTCGCTTCACAACATCCAGCGCTTCCTCCTCACCGCGATGCAGGAAAAAAAGTATCCCATAGTAGGGCGGAACCCGCAGTCAAGCGGCGCTTCGGTGCGAGTTGACGACGTTCCCTGCGACTTCGTGCTGATGGGGGCGTCCAACATCAACGACATCCCCTACATCCTGCCGCCGCTCCGCTCGCGCATAATCGGCAACGGCTACGAGCTGCTCCTGCAGACTGCGATGCCGGACACGCTTGCAAACCGCCAGAAGCTCGCGCAGTTTGTCGCGCAGGAAATAAAGAAGGACGGCAAGATACCAGCGGCAACGCTTGCGGCTGTCGAGGCCATAATAGAGGAGGCGCGGCGCCGCGCAAAGAAAGTCGACGGCACCGACGACTCGCTCACTTTGCGCCTGCGCGAGCTTTCGGGAGTGGTCAGGCTTGCAGGGGACCTTGCGGTCACCGAGCACGCACCGCTCATCGACGACGGCATGATTGCGCGCTCCATAATCAGAAGCAAGAACATCGAGGAGCAGATGTCGGAAAGGTACGGCTCGGTGTGGAATGCCAACAGGTCGGAGATAATCTCAACCGAGACGCGCAGGGACCAGAAGGAGATACGCTGATTTTAAAAAAATAAGAAACAGCCGTTACTTGCAGCATAGTGCAAATGACCACGTTCCCTTGGTAACTGTAGTGCCCACACAACTCGCCGCCGTCGCTTGGTAGGAATACCCATTTATAATCGTTGTCAGGTATCCGTATCTTGGCGCTTCCCCGCATGTGGCGCCGATGTTCCAGGTATTCGTATTCGTGTCGTAGAGGATGGGGGGAGCGCCACCATTGGTGCCCCAGGACATGGATGCTGCCAGCATTTGTCCGCCTATCGTTACATAGAAGGCGCCCCCGACTGTTGCAGCCACGGATGGGTCGAAATTCAGCCCCATCGTAGTTTGGTTTAACCACACTAGAGGCTTGTAACCCGAGGCACAAGTGTACCCGGCGGTTCCAAGGTTGAACACATAGCATGTTGAATAGGTCCCCCCTCCAGCCGCATCAACATAAGCCTTTGTCGCCGCGTCGGTCGTGTCAATCGGCGCCGCAAGGCCGGTCACTTTGTTGCCGGACGCGTTGATTGTTCCGTTGACTGTGAGCTTGCTCGTCGGGTTGGTCGTGCCGATGCCTACGTTTCCAGAAACTGCAGAGTACTGGTTGCTTCCCGTCTGCGTCCACGTGCCGGTCCCGCCTATTATGACGTCGTCGGCAAGCATCGCCTCGGTGACGCTCTTGGGCTGGCCCTCGTTTACGAACGCGGCGTCACAATCCGAACAGGACATCCCGACCCCTGCAGAAAGCCTGTTGATTCCGGCGTTCAAACTGGGCGATATGGTGCCGAGGTTGCCGTGCACGAACACCAGCACCACAGCTGAAAGCAGGACGCTGCCGCCTATTATGAGAAGATACTCGAACGCAGTCTGGCCACGGGACATTGGCAATCGCCTCCTAAGGACAACACGTAAAGGGAATAAAAAGAGAAGGAAAGAAGAAAACGGAAAGAAAAAACGCCGGAAATCCGGCAATCAATCAGCGCCTGTAGGCCTTCCTTGAAGCGGCTGCCTCGCGTGCGAGCTTTTCGCGGTGCGCGCGCACAGCCGCGATTATGGCCTGCTTGTGGTGCTGGGGTATCGCGTGCTCGTACTCCTCTACTGGGAACACGAACTTTCCTGCCTGGTAGACCATCAGGGCGATTACAAGGAAGCCGAGCCAGAGCATGAAGTCTGCTGTCGGGGTGAGCAGCACGCCGACGAGGTCCTGCATTGAGAATGCAGCCGGGCTTGACGGGTATGCTGTTGCGCCCATGGTCCAGCCGAAAAACTGGGGTATGAGCGTCGGGTTTACCTCTGCGGCGCGCACCTTCTCCATCGTAAGGAAGATGTTGTACGCAGCCTGCATCACCTTGAGCATGAAGGTGACTATCAAAAACGAGCCAGCCAGCTTGAGAAGGTGGAACTTCGTGTCGCCTATCTTGAACCACAGCATCCTGCGCATATGAAACACTTCCCCGGCGCGCCGCCAACGGTCTTCCTTGGCGCGTTCGGACTTAGAAGCGATTACTTTTTGGCACAATTTAAGCCTTTGTCAGGCCCGGCGGAAGCGCTTGGAAAGGGCGAAAAGGAAAGTTTAAATACCACTTCGACAATATGTTACTACGCAGAAAGAGTGACAAATAATGAGGACGTTCGAATCCGCGCTGGACATAATCTTCGTCATCATCGACTTCATAGTGGGCGCGCTCACCATCCCGTTGCGCCTTTTGTTCCCGAACGTCCCGGGCATCTCGCTTGACGGGAAGCTCGTCTTCGGGCCATACTGGGGCAGCGCCATGACTTACGACAAGTCCGACTCGTGGGGCGTCTGGTTCTGGGTAATGCTCCTGGGCCTTGTGCTTGCGTTCATGTGAGAACGCACGGTTTCGGCTTTTGCAACTAGCGCCGGAAAAGCGAGCTTATTTTTGAAAAAATAGAGCCAAACAAGCCGCTGACAAAGCCTGGCTTTTGTTCCGGTGGTTTTTCCTGTGCAGACGGCTGTTGCGACACCAGCGGCTTTGCGCCCGCCTCTTGCGAAGACGCCTCTTTTCCTGCTGGAACATAGGACTCCAAGACCCGCACTCCGGCCTCGTCCGGGGGAGTGCGCTCCTCCGCGTCCTTGGAAATTACCGATACTACGCGCGGCCGGTCCATGCAGTGTTTTGCTACAAACGGGCTTTTATTTGCGAGTGCAAATAATGAATGAAGATTTTCATGGGCCGGCAACACACGTTCTACTCGTACTACCTTGTGGCGGCCTGCGTCGCAGTCTTTTTGCTCCAGCTTGCATTCACGCCAGCCTCGATGCTTGACAAGGACTGGTTCACCTACCTTTTCGCGGTCACGCCCTCGCTTGTGCTATCCCAGCCGTGGACGCTTGTCACCGCCATGTTCATGCACGGCGACTGGACGCACCTGTTCTTCAACATGTTCGCCCTCTACATGTTCGGTCCCTACCTTGAGTACAAGATAGGCGGAAAGCGCTTCCTGGGGCTGTATTTTGCAACCGGAATCATCGGGAACGCAGGATACGCGCTGCTTTCACCAAGCGCGTTCATCCCGGGCCTTGGCGCTTCCGGCGCAATATATGGTGTGATGGGCGCGCTTGCCATACTAGAACCAAACCTGGAGGTCTACCTTTTTGCCATCACGCCAATGCCCCTGTGGATGGTAATGTTCTTCTGGACCCTGGTAAGCCTCTGGGGCACTCTGAGCCTGGCTGGAGGAATCGGCTATTCAGCACACCTTGCCGGGGTCGTGGCAGGAGGCGCTTACGCCTACTGGCTTAAAAAGAAGAATGCCAAGCTCTTGGATAGCTACGGGCTCGACTATTGATTTTCAAAAAATCCAAAGCAGGTCTTGAAGGCTTAAAAACAAAAAAAGAAGAAAGCAGCTTCTTGGAAAAACACAAAAAAAGAGAGTTTTGCGGCTTACCGCAATTGTTAGGAACCCGGGTCAAACCGGTTTTTAGCCCTAAATCAGAAGATGTAATCGAAAAAAATGCCAGCTCCGAAAGCCAGGAAGAATGCGGCAAGCAGCTTCGTCCCGGAATCCAGGGTAGTGGAAGACCCGCCGATGCCAAGCAAGACGTCCAAGATGGAGGTAAAATACAACACAAGAAAGACCACAACAACTGCCGTGATTGAGAACGGCAGGGAACGCCGGCCATCTATACTATCTATTGTGCTGTCCGGACCCTCTTTTGGCTCGCCAACAGTATCGGTTACTTTTTCGTCGTCATAGTCATCGACGACACTGTCGGTTGCATCTTCCATGTGACTGCCCCAGGATAGTATTTTTTCAAGCGCCTATTAACCATTCGCCTAAAAATATGCAGACAGCCGCGTCTGGCCCATTATCCTGCTCCTTGCAAGGTAGGACGATACTGGGTTCTTCAGCCTCGGAGCAAGGTAGCCCAGGGCCTCCTTGAGCGTTGCAAACTTCGCGTCAGGGCCCTTGCGCAGGCCGTTTCGCGCATTCTCGCGCACCTCCCACACGCCAACAGGGATGTCGTAGCCTTCGTCTATCTCGCGGATTATGACGACCTTTGCCTGGCGCCTCATTGCAAGCAAAGCCTCCGCAGCTGCGATGCGGCCGGCGTAATAGCCGCCGCCTTCTTCCTTTGCGTAGTCGCTCCGGCCGCCGAAGCCCTCGTACTCGTGCGCTATGCTCGCGGTGCTGCCGAACGCGTTCCAGGCAGTGCCCGGAGTCCAGCACTCGAACTGCTCGAACTCCCACGCGCCAGGCAAGAGCAGGATCTCGAAACGGTTGTGCAGGTACTCGCTTGAGTAGGCATAAACTTCCGATATGGTCTCGAAGGTACGGACCTTTTCCAGGTGGTCGTCTGCGACAATCTTGTCAGAGGCTGTGATGCTCCAGCGCGTCGGAACCATCTTTTTTCTGCCTTTTTTCCCCAAAAGCCCGGCGGAGAGGAGCTTTTGTATGTAATAGGAGCCGAAATCACGCTCCAAAAGCTCGGAAACGGCAGTTCGGGCGTCCAAATTCTCTTCCAACAAGGAATCTGCCTTTTTTGGTATGCTGGGGTTTGAGGCCACGCGCAGCCGGGAAAATGGCGCTGACGGCCCCATTGGCTGGACTACTTCGGAAAAGGAAATCCTGTAAGTGGGCACTTTTGCAAAAGACACCTCCATGTCAACCGGGCTCTCCGCAAGCAGCGCGTAAGAGAGCTCCTCCATCTCGCGCGTCGGCTTTCGCACGCTTGAGCGCTGCATGCCGCGCGCAAACCCCGAGCGAAAACGTATGATGTCTTTCACTGGAATGCCAAACCAGTTGGAAGGGTCGTCGCACAACAGTGCATTCTGGCTCGAGATCTCGTCATCAAAGGACACGAGCGGACCCGCATAGACTTCGGGGTAACCTGCCCGGCCCACGAAAAGGTTTGGCGGCGAGGGGCCGAAGAGGTCCTTTTTGAGCGCAGACGCCTTTGGCGCAATCACTTCGATGCGGTCAAGTATGGGGCACTGGCACAGGCCGCACAACAGCCTGCCGCCCTTGCACTGCACGCAGAGCCTCCCGTTGTCCGTGAGCTTACGCATCTGCTCCGGGCGCTGGGCGGCCTGTGCTGAAAGTGCTATGGCCATCTTTTTTCACAAAAAACCTTACTGCAAGCTGTGGATTGGAACAAATAAAATCAGGCGGCCGGGCGGTTTCCGTTGAATTTGTTTGTAGTGCCTAACTGTAGTGCCTAACTTGAAGGTATATAAAGGCCCGGCTGCGGCAAGCACCGCAAGTTTCTCATCCAACCCTTGCACAACCAACTTACATGTCTTTTACGTGCCCCTTACATGTCTTTTAGATATCTTTTACGTTTTGGAAGTGGCATACAACTATCTTTTACTGCATTGTGTTTGGGAGAACCTTGTAAGAGACTTGCAGTTCCACTATTTAACAAGGCTTTTAAATCTCCCTTACAAACTTTGTCTTGCAAAAAATCAAAGGGATGTAAAGAGCATGGAAAAGGTGTTTGAGGCAAAACAGGCGCTCATGTCCGCACTGGGCTGGAACGAGAACCCGTTCGTAAAGGACCTGCGCCTGGAGAACAAGGAAGAGTTTTTGAAGTTCTATTGCCCGTTCGAGTCCGCAAGCATGCTCAAAAAGCTCGCGTTCGACACCAAGGCGTGCATCCTTTTGGGGCCAAAGGGAGTCGGGAAGACCTCCGCCCTGCACTACGTCATGTATTCCCTCCCAAAGGAGGAGTTCGTGGCCTTCTTTTTCAAGCAGCCGCCGGAATCGCTTGACGAGTTCGCAGCCGAAATCGGCGCTGCAAGGCGCGGCATCGTGCACAGGATTCGCAGCCTCCTTTCCGGAGGGAAACCCAAGGGCGCGACCAGGGCGCAGATTGCCGAGCGCGTGAAATATTTTGACAACCGCAAGGTCGTGTTCTTCATAGACGAGGCGCACCTGCTCCGCAACACCGACATGTACATGGAGTTCAAGTACCTGCTTGACGAGCTGCCTGACCTGCGCATGGTGCTCTGTGCGCTTTCAAAGGATAGCTTTCCCGACTCGCTCTTGCAATTGGTCGGCGAGGGGAACGTGTTCTACCGCAACAAGTTTTCGGAAAAGGAGATGCTCGAAATCATCGCACACCGCATTGCAGCTGTTGGCGGGGGCGGGCTTTCGCCTTTTGATTCAGAGTTCTTGGAAAAGACCTTCACCGAGCAGAACCTCCTCACCCCGCGCTACGTGTTCGACGAGCTGAACAACTACCTTGCCGACCTTGCGCTTGACGAAAGGCGGATGGACAAGCTTCGCGCAAGAAAGCCGAAGGTCATCTCCATTTCCGACGGGAAGAAAGCGGAGAGTGCAAAGGCAGCCGGTTCGGCGCAGACAATCACTCCTGACATGACTGACTTGGAAAAGCAGTACGAGCACGACACGCTCGTCGCAGGCATCATCGCCGAGTCGAAGAACGCGCAGCAGCGAAAGCCCAGCGGGGCGGGCATCGTGGATGCCGACGTGGGGGCGGGCGCAGACGGGGACGTAAAGCAAAGGGGGCCTTCCGGCAGTCAAGAACCCAGAACCGACGGCCACACGCTCGGCTTCCTCACCACAATCCACGCCGAGTGGTGGGTGCAGCTTTCGCCCTCGCAGCAGCAGATTCTTGGCCTGCTTCTCTCAAGCCAGACGGGCCTTACCCTTGCGCAGATAATGGCAAAGACCAAGCTTTCGCAGAACACCGCGTTCAACGCGCTATACCAGCTGAGAGGCGATGACAAAGCGGAGATTGCAAGAAAGCCCGAGGTGCCTTTCCCGCTCATAAGCGTAAAGAAGCAGGTTGTCGGCAGGAAGAAGCGCAACATCTACTTTGCAAACGAGAAGATACGGAACATTTTCACGATGAGCTGAGAAGAAATGAAAAAGACGGGGGAGAACGCGCGTATGGAAATAAGCCTTGAAAAATTCCTTGAACTTGCCGACGCCAACCGACGCGCGTTGAAAGCAAGGGTTGGCGAGATGCCCCTTGCACAGGTTTATGCAATGCACGCGCACCGCACTTCGTCTTTGAAGTTCTCGGTGGTCGCAGGCGAGGCGCTGGTCGCAATCGACGGCCTTGCAGCAGCATTGAATTCATATTAAGAGACACATACAAGAGGATGCCTTGGCGACTTTTTCCCTGGCAGGGGAAAACCGTTGCCGCATAAGGCAGAAAGTACAGCCGCAAACACCGCGGATTGCTGGCAGGCAGCACCGCGTCTTGCGATGGGGGGTTATTGGAGATGATAAGGGGTTCTTTCTCGCTGTTTGACATGGACAGCATAATCCGAAGGTCCGGAGCCGAGCGTGTCGGGGAGGATGCAAGCATCAAGCTCTCAGAATACTTGGAGGACTCGGCAAAGGAGATACTCCTGAAGGCAAAGCAGCTTTCCTACCACGCCGGCCGCAAGAGCATCACGCGCGACGACATAATTCTTGCCGCGTCGCACGTCCGCTCATAGGGGGCAATCTCTGGTGTCGCGCCTTTCACAGAAAAGCTTCCAGAAGGTCGCAGAGCAGGTGCTCGGCATACTCTACGAACGCTACCCCGCACCGCTTTCCACCAACGCCATCTCAAAGGAGGTCGGCCGCGACAACGAGTTCACAGGAAAGGTGATGGGCTTTTTGCACGACAAGCGGTTCGTCGCCCTGTGCCGGGTTTCAAAATCAGGGAGGCAGTTCTCAACCCGCAGGTGCTGGCGGCTCTCGACAGAGACGCACATGAAATACTCGCACGCGTCAATGCGGTGAAATTTTCCTTATGAAAAAGTGCAAGCTCGATTTGCTGGTTCTCCTTGCCAGGAAGGGCGCGCTAACCGAACGCGTTCCTGTTTCCACCATCGCGCTTTCAAAGGAGCTTGGCGACAACGCAGATGGCGCAAGCCAGCAGACCGTTT
>Ga0315277_10010997_pt1 | contig 11420 bp, 12 predicted proteins | sample YL17G05_15_MG_FD_203695 | JGI IMG/M metagenome (GOLD analysis project Ga0315277, IMG submission 203695) | Sediment microbial communities from Yellowstone Lake, YNP, Wyoming, USA - YL17G05_15 | ecosystem: Environmental > Aquatic > Freshwater > Lake > Sediment | place: USA: Wyoming | collected...
TCCGCTTCATGGAATGCACTGTCAGCAGTTTCTTCCCAGTCTGCCACGTTTAAGATCGCTGTACCGGCGCTTACAGTGGTCATCTGACATCCACCGCGATGTTATCTATGCAGCAGCCGAGCCCATCCGCACTTAATGTGACAACTGTAGCGTTGACGCTGTCAAAAGTATAGCTAAACGAGATTATTGCGCCCGTCCCGGCTGAAGAATAACCGTAATAATCCTCAGACCCGAAGCTCACGCCTTTAGGCTTGCCGACAAAGCACTCTTTCACGACGTCGTTGAACAGGATGCCGATAATTGAATAAAGAGTACTCATCTGTGGAAAACTCAGCGTCACGGGCTGATGAAGACGTGCTGCTGTCGTTAGAATCCATGGACAAGCAATAACGCTTAGGTATAACGTTGCTGAAGCATTATCAGAAGTTATGCTTATCGAGTGGCTTGTGCCCACGGAAAGAGGCAAGTAACATTTAGCAGTTGCTACTCGGCTGCCGAAATCGCTCTCATCGTTTATTTGTAAGTGTCCATCAACAGTTATGTAGAGAGTTGTAACAAGCTGATTCACAGGTGCAAGCGCCGTCGCGTTTATGGCAAAAACTGCTTCGTTAAGAGGGCCGACGGGAGTCGTGCGAGCTGGAACTGTGAGGCTGCAGCTTGAAGAATTCTGTAAAGCGTATGATGTACAGTCGTTAAACTGTGTGAATCCAACTTGCAAGTTTGAAATTGATGGTCCAGACATTGATCCAGTTTGCCGTCCATACGCAGTAACATCGTACGTTCCTGCTGGCAGCCAGATGGCGCCTCCGACCATTGTTACTGTTTGCGGCGAAGGTGAGCAACATTCAACAGGCATACCGCCAATGAATAATTCGATATCTCCTTGAGCACTTAGGCCCGCGTTTACGGTAAAGACGAAGAAAACGATACCGTCTTCTGGTGTTGTGACGTTGCCATAGTCAAATATCTGTCCCCACGTAGTGGACGGATTATACGTGTTTGGATTATTCAGCAGATTCTTTTCATTTGTGAGGATTCTTTCTTGTTCGCTTAACAGCATACTTAACCATTCCACCCTATTCTTACTCTTTTGTGACTTTCAAGTGCCCCGTGACTGCTTGCCTCTACGAGCACATTTTTCAGCTTATCCTGAACAAGCTGGGCAGCAAGCCGTGCAGTATCCATGTCTGCGCTGCCCTGAACTTGTACGAGAGGCGCGCTAATCGTAACAGTAATAGGTGCCCTCGTAGCTGCTGCAGCTATTCCGCCTATGGGAGAAGGTCCTGACACGCCGCCAGCAACGCCTGTAAGGCCGCTCGTCAGACCGCCAAGTTTCCCACTTAACGTATCCGTCAAGCCGATTGTATCAGTTATTGTCTTGTTGAACTCTTGCGCTGCCGGCGTCGCATGAACGAAGCATAAGCTGCCAAGGGCGCTGGTTAATCCACCAAAAAATCCTGAAACTGTCTTCACAACTGAGCCTACAGCGTCAAGAGCGCCTTTGAACGTATTTCCGACGAAGTCTGCTAGTGGCTTCAGAACATGATCCCAGAGCCAGATCAAACCGTTCTCAAGAAATTGAAAACAATCAGTCCAGAGCCACTGGATTATGCCGCCTACTGCAACAATGTTAGCGCTTAAATCTTTGGCTAGAAAGGTTCCAATTGGTGCTAAGACGTTCTGCCAGAGCCACGTCAGACCGGTACGAACTGCATTTACAGCAGTCATCACGGCGCCGCCGAGCACTATGCCAATCTCGTTTATGGCGTCTCGAAAAGGCTTGCAGTTTTCATAAGCATAAATGAGACCCATAACAAGAGCCGCGATTCCAGCGATAATAAGCACGACCGGATTAGCTGCAAGAAAGTCCATTGCTCCGCCGATTGCCTCAACAGCGCCGCTTACTGCTGGACCGATTGTTGTTATACTTGTGAAAGCAGTAATAAGGCTTGGGACAACAGTCATCGCGCTGAAGATTAAAGTGTTGTTATAGTTTCTCTGAGCCATATCAGAACGCTCTTGAGCGACTTGTAGACCTTCTTGTGCTGTCTGAAGCTTAGCGAGCGCATCCTGTGCTTCTTTGCTGTTAGGACCGTACTTTGCACAAGCATCATTATAGTGAGTCTGAGCAGCAGTAACAGCGTTCGTTGCCTTCTCCACGCCTAAGTGTGCCCTGTCAAGCGCGACTTGCGAGTTTTCTACTCTGTCAATGGCCATGTAGAGGCTCATACCGGAAGTTGCTAAGTTATTGAACCCTAACGCTGTCTGTTGAGTGCTCTGACCTGCTTGTTGAGTCGCGTTAGACGCGGCATTTGTGCTCTCGGTAATTTGTGAGTCTGCAGTTTGAATATTCTCGGCTACTTGATTGACAACGGCAGATGCTTGGTCAATTGCTGTAAGCTGTATCTCAACTTCGCTGCTCATTCCACCAATTCCACCATTGAATCAGAAACTCTACTTGAAAGGGAGAAAGTTGCCCGATTTCATCAAGCGTGTAGCCGAATGCGTATGCTATGAACCCGATCCTTTGAACGTCGCCGGAGTTTTCAATCCATTCTCTGACGGCTTCTGATTCGGGAAAAAAACCTGGCTCCCAAAGATTAGCTTCATGAGCTTCGTGAAGTCTTCTAGGCTGAATGCTTTGACGTCTTCAAGTGTAATGTCAGGGTATGCTTTATGTAGGGCCTTATAGAGCATAAGAATTCCTTTCTCTTCAGGCGTTGCGAGTTTGTTAATTTCTACAAGTTCTTCAGTGACGACAGTTCCGAAAGAGATAACGCCCAACTCGGAGTCCGTCATAGTCTTGATCTGAGCAGCCTTTGTAACAAGCTGCTTCGGGTCAAAGAGCTTCGCCTTCTTCGCTTTAGCTTTCTGAGCTTCTCCGAGAGCTTCTTCCATATCTGTTACTTTCTTCCAGTCTATTTCTTCATTTTTGCTCATATCTTAACCTCCAAAACTGTGAATTAGCGCAAAACGCGGCGAAAAGAAGAAAAAAGGGATGCTTAGAACGTGCTTACTATACGGTCGTTTCCTTCGCCACTTACTTTCTCGGCGACAATGCCCTTCTGGTCGTATTTCACATTTCGTGCTGTGAGAACGACGTTCTTTATAGTTATCTTCTGATTTCCACCACTTGTTCCTGCTGGGCCGAAGACAAAGTCAACAACTTGGTTTCCATAGAGGACTGCTCCGAAGGCGTTGTCTATGTACATCCTGTCAACTGCTAATTTGAAATGCTTGTTACCTGCTGCGAGAACGGCTGCTTTGTCGCTGCCCATCTGAAACTCTTTGATCAAGTCAGCAGTCATATCTTCTGTAGCGCCTTGAGCGAAGCCTATGGTTATCGATGTTCCGCCAGAAACGTATTGGACAACGGCGTTACGACCTATTAATGGTGTGCTCATGCTATTTTCACCTCTGTTCAAGTTTTATGCGAGATTCATAAGGAAGTTTGCGAGAACTATATCCAGGAAATCTTCCTTATGAGCGTTAAAGTATTCCTCAGGAACGGCTCCTCCCATATTAAACTCCCATTGAGCCTTAACGAGACCGAAGAAATCCTGATAAGTTAAGGCTTCTTTCTGCCGCTTAAGCTCATCTTCAGTAAGAAGGAAGACGAAGCCGAGCCATTGACGATAATACCGGTCCATCTCACCCAAGTAAAGCAGAAGCTTCTCAGTTAACTGCAAAACTCTGAAGAAATTCTTGTCTTTCAGCTTTGCAAGATTCTGATAGGGAACGTCATCGAATCTGCCGCAGAAAGCCTCTATCTTATGTGTATTGTACAGCTTCACGAATACGTTGCTAACGATCTTACTCTGAGGCCACGTTGCCTCTACTTTCGGTGTGGCAAGATTCAGGATTCTAACGCTCGCGTTAAAGAAAGTCTTGAAGATGTGAAGCTTAAGCCAGCGGTCCATCTTCTCACAACGCATAAAGTTCTTCGATAGCGCTAGCGATTGCGTTGTCAACTTCTTGAGCCATCTCGTCTCGATGCTGCTCAACGGCATGCTTCATAAAGAGTCTCGCTGCTGCTCTGTGTGTGCCCCACTCTACATAAGGCGCGTATAGAGCCCGCGCGAAGAGGCGAAAAGCCCAACTTGCTATCTGCTCAAAACCTATCGTGCTTTGCAGGTAGCCTGTGCGAACCGGAACAAGTTGTAAAGCTGTATCGCGCATCCGGTAGCCGACTGTTGAGATCGCATCGCTCACTTTTTGAGTTATCGTCTCAACGAAAAAACCTTGCAAGTCATCGGCGAGTTCCTGAGCGTGTAAGACCTCAACATGAATGACTGCGCTCATAAAAGCCCTCTAACGAGCATCACATAATGCTATTGTTTCTTTCTCTTGTCCAGATAGTTGGCGATGTCTACGATACCTATTTTTATGGCCTCTCATGAGTTAAGCCCTCTAAGTTGTGATCTTGAAGCTTCTGCACCTAAACATGATCGTAAGACGTATTAGCTCTGGGCTCTCTACTTTCTCTTTCTCGCGCAACGGCCAAATATCACTGCACGTTGGTACGTTAAACTGGTTCGCTTGAATGATGCTGTAAACCTGCTGCCGAATGCTTTCTCGCGTGCTTATTGCAAGAGCCGTACCGGCAGAGACTTTTACGAGGATATCAACGACAACGTCTTCAAGAATCTGCCAAGCTTCTCGACTTAGTGGTTCTGCTGTAACAGGACCAGCAGGATTATAGCACGAGATAACAAAGTTAGCGGGTACATCCTGCGCCGCATCAAACCTCGTCGTTGCCCATGTTATGTCTTTCACGCCGGGTGAAGCAAGAGCCCAGTCTGTTTGCAAGAGGCTGCTTATGATCTGAGCGATACTAGGATCAGGAGCGTTAGGATTATTCATTAGTAACATCAGCGGGTCAAAAGGATTCTGTACAGGTATGCCTATGATCTTTTCACGTTCCAGGCGTTCTTACTTCGACATCAACGCCCTGATTGAGCAAGTTCTGGAATTCTTGAGACGTTAGCATAAGTTTCTGGCCGTTTACCCGTGCGAAGATGTAGTTTCCGCTCCAGACAGTTCTTGTTCCAGTAGACCTTTGTGGTAAGCTGAAGTCGTAGGGTCCGTAGACTTGCGGGTTTCCAGGAATAGGTTGACTCATGGACTAGTTAGCCCTCCTCTGTAAGTTGGGACATTACCGGCAACTGAAGCATCAGCCGTCTTCACTGCTGTCGACAAGTTCACGATCTGCTTTACCAAGTCTGCTTTGAGGTTATCTGTCGTTCTCTGAAGAGCGCTCGCATACGGCGCAGCACGCGTCACTCGCAAGTCACCGAGGAAGTAGTCATACGCACCTGTGAGAGAGCCACCGCTACTCACGACAAGAGCACGCAAGCATGCGAGGTCGAGACAGGCTATCACCGCTATCGGATACTTAGGATCAGAACTTAGCAAGTTTGCGCCCAAGATGGCATTAATGTAGTTGTTCGCGTAGTCTATGTGAGCTTGAATCGCCGCTTGTGTGATCGTTAAGCCGTAGACAGTATAGTTATTATTTGCATCAGGCCCGGAAGCGTTAAGCTGTGCAGCGACATCTGCTGCCGTTATCGGAAATACTCCTGCTGCTGGAGGCGCTGTGATTACTAAGCTCTGAATGACTACATTCGAGAAAGTAGCGCCGTCTGTGACGAGTATGCCTTCACATGCGAAGCCTGCCATACCAGCGGTGAAGATTGCTGCGAGGTCTTCTATATAGAGTTGCACGACATTGTTAACGAGAAACCGCACGTAGCCCGTGCCGTCTGAGTACGTACTTGCTTCTACCTTCACGATGTACGCAGTTCCGAGTGTGAGAGAGAAACTTATCTCTGCAACTATCGCTCTTTGTGCAGCGTCTACGAGATCGATATGAAGCCTTCCGGCGCCGAAGTCGAGAACGCATTCCACGTATATAGGGTTAAAGTTCTCATCTTCAGTGTAGAATACGACAACTGACGCTTTAGTTCCTGATGCTTGATTGACTAATGCCTGTACGCTGTAAGCCGTGTCAGTTTCGCTTCCGGCTACGCAGAGCGCGCGCTTATTAATCCCTACGATTCCTTGGAGAATATTATTTGCGAGACTCCAAGTACCTTGTTTCGACTCGTATTCTGTCAAGTCGTTCCACTCCGAGATTTGTGAGTTCGCCGATAGAACCAATAGACAAAGCCTGACCCTACAGTAACAAGAGCAACAGTAATCGCGAAGAAGGGCGCAGAAAGCGGCGTTGGTGGGAAATAGTCGATTTCAACGCTTGAAAACGAGACGTCTGTAAAGTTAATGTATGTAACCGTCCCGTTAATTTGAGTCCAAGCATTCGTGCTGCTGCCGTCTAAGACTACGCTGCTTACGTTACTGCTAACGTCAACGATGAAGAGTACGTGTGCCGCTGTGGCAGTAAAGATCGTCGAGCCGGGAGTAACATTCGGGTTCTCTATTAGGCTGATTCCCGTGAATGTCGTGTTCGCTGCGACGTAGCCGCTTGCGTCTGGATACATATTCAAGCTGATGTTAGCGACTGCGTTCCCGTAAGTCGTTGTTGGAAGGCTTGAAATGTTGAGTAGAAAACCGTGATAGTATGTGTCCAGCGTGTACGTTCCAGCGTAGAGACTTGCTTGACCCTGCTGATAACTCAGAAGCTGTGTCCCGTTATAGAGTTGCCAAGTCTCCGTGGTAATCGAACTATTCGTCATGCTGAAGAATGAGAAGTTCATCCAATAGATGTTCCAATCAAGAGTTATCGTGGCAGTCCCTGTTGCGTTGACTGTTATTATTCCTGATGCGTTATATGAGTATCCCGTTGAGCCCGTTACGACTTGGACATTTCCATTCGGAGTATAGGCATATGAAGTCGAGTTTTGGCCAGTGGGAGCGTTTATGGTGTACTTTAAAACTTTGCTTCCATACGTGACGTTCGCGAACGTCGCGTTCCCATTAACGTATGTTGGCTCCTCTTCATACATTTCGACGTAAGAACTGTCAGCTGTGAAATTGTAGAATTGCCAGACATGCGCTGGAACGCTTAAGTCCGTGCCAGTATTCTCGTCAAATTGTTCGAAGACTTGTGAATCGTTTATCGGTCCGAAGGTTGCGTTTGTCATCCAGAGGTAGCCGCTCGCAAAGTTGCTTACGAAGCCGTGGTAACTCAGTGTTGAGTCGTTCACGATGAATGTAGGTCGGATGAAATTCACGGTGTTGTTTGATTGCATACTAACATCAGAGTTTATCCACGTGGAATCATAAACTGTAAGATTGCCGCCGCCGTCTGTGGATGCTTCAAAACCGTCTGAGTCATTCAAGATTAATACGCCATTGATTGTGAGATTGCCGCCTACTTTCGTGTTCGTGAGCGCGTTTCCGGTTCCTATGAATGTACAGTTGTTAAAGACTGACGTTCCAGTGCCAGGGTCGAATGCAAAATGTGGTGTTATGTCATTCGGGTTGCTGTCAAGGTTAAGCGTTGGGTAGAGTCCTTGGACAGTGACATTATTCATTGTGATGTTTGTTGTTCCTGTGGAGAAGACGAAACCGTTAACCGTTGGCGTGTTCATCGCGTGTGTTCCGATCGTCTGCGTAAAGTTGATCGTCAGATTACTTATGACGATGTTCTGACTTTGGTAGATATTCAGAGCGCTAACGTAACCTGATGCGCCGAGACCAAGCCCAAAGAATTGTTGAATTTCGTCGATAGTTACGTTGCTTATCAACCCTGCAGTACAGAGTCTAAGTTGTATTGACGCGTTAATCTGATGAATGTGCACGTTTTGCATTATGAAGTTTCCGCTGTAACTGCTCGGTTGGATGACGATTCCGTAAAGATCCGTTATGACATTGTCGCCGAAGCCGCGGAATTCATCATTCACTAAAGTTATATTGTTTTCTAGGTCCAAGTAGTTGCGGTTGTTTGTGTTATTCAGAAATCTGCTGTTCGTGATGTTGACTGCGAAGGGGTTAGGCGAGCCCTTCAGCATAATGTATGAGCCATAATTGTTCGTGCGAGTCATGTTGAAGAGAAACGTCGAGTTTGAGATGACGATGTTCCCATTTCCGACGTTCGTGAAGTTACCGTTGACTGTTATGGTACTGTTGTAGACTTGGAAATAGCGATAATTGTTGACTATAATGCTGCCGTTGATGATGAGGTTAGGCTCGTTCGAAACTGTGGTGCCTGGAGTCGTCGAAATTGTCCAATCGCCAGAAGCCGGGGGCTGATCGCCCGTAATGGTCGCGTGGACAATGCTTATTCTAAATTGGAAAGTGGTGAGAGAAGCTAAGAGCAGCGAAACAGCTAGAATTAGCACTGCTTTCGAGAGTCTTTCTCGCATACTTATTCTACGCAACTATTTTCACCTTTTGCGAAGCCCGGATTTAATCCAGAACTTTATCGCAGAATAATAAGATAGAAAGAAAAGGAGAGAACGGAAGATTTTTTACTTTCCTCCGGGGTGCGCAGTGATCCATGCTTGTGCCGCTGCCATCGATAATCCATACGGAACTTGAATTGTCCCTGCGGGCTGCGTTGACTGGCCTGGGTACCAGAAAACCAGCGAGCCGTTATCAACACCTTCAGCTATTCCGTTTGGTCCTGTCGTTAGTGCCAAGTTCGATACTGACATTTGCGTCGTAATGTTTTGCCATGTCTTCAAGAGCGCCGTTGCAATAAAGATGATAAGCGAACCGATTGCTTTCAACTCTGGCGTTGGCGCAAGCATAAATACTGGGCCGATTGTGCTTATGAACAGCGTAAGGGTCTGAACGAATTTCTGAGGATCAAACGGGAGAGGAGTTGATTTTACTGTTTGATTCTGCATTAAATACCCGAAGATGTTGTAGAGCCAGGTTACTGCAATAATGTACTGCGCACCTGTCAAGAAAGCCTTGACAAGGACTGCATACGGTCCAAGCCACGATAAGTCAATAGTCTGGATATACGCACTCACTTCACTGAGAACACCGCCAATGACGCCCAAAATGAGCGTTACAAGGGCGATGCCTTGTGCTGCTGTTAATTTCATAGACTTCTCACCTCCGTTACAACTAAAATCTTTAGAAAAAACAAAAAAAAGGGAGATTAGAAACTCTTTATCTCTCAGAATGTCTAGCTTGTCTTGAGACCCGTTATTTGGACAATAGCGTCTCCGTTAAGCACAACTGGTGCGTATCTTGTCGTCAGCATGACGTCGACAGAGTCGAACTCCTTCCTGATGTCTATGTCGCTCATCAACGGCCGTTTGATGACGAAGAAGCCCATAGGTGCATAAGCGCCGCTTGGGTTCTCTCCGGAGCTTATTACGTACGCTGTTCCTGCGCTCTGCGCTGCTGTGACTAGCACTTGCATATCATAGACTGTGCCGATGACTCCACCCTTCGTGATTGTTTCGCCGTAGTGAGCCCACAAGCTGAACATTGGCAGCTCGTAAAGGTCTCGCGCGTTAATCGGGTTCACGATGATGTGCGTCGGCTTGAAACTCTTGCTTTCGATGTAGCTTTTGGCCCAGAGAATGTCCTCTTGGCCGACTCCGTATGCTGTACCTGCTGACACTTGGAATCTTGTGCCAGTTGCGCCCATGCTCCAGCCTGTTCCTGCACTGCTGACTCCTGCGCCGTTGCCGATGACAGTAAGGCAGTCTAAGTCGATCGTGTAAGCCATTCTTCGCGCTAATCTGCGAAGCTGCTGCTCGATCACTGGGATGTATAGGTCTTCAATGTTTTCGCGTGATACTCGTTCTCTGAGAGCCTTCTTATACGGCGTGACTGTCGCGTAGCCGAGCGGTGTGAAGTCCATAGGAATTTCTACACCTTCGCTGATCTCGCTGATTGCAGCTACTCTACTGCCTACTTCCTTCACGAAAGTTGCGGTCCTACCAGCTACGAGCGGAAACTCTGGGAATAGCTGCTTCACGAGCAATGCGGGCATCGTTAGTTCGATAATATGCTGATGTAATGCGGGATACGCTACAGCCCCTGAGTCAACCCATGTAAAGGCATCTCTAACCATTGTCATTAATAGTCACCTTACCAGAGGTTAACGATGGCTGTGCCACCGCTTGGGCCGCCCTGCACTACGTTTCCGAGAATGCTTGTGTTTTTGCTTGTGTTATCTTGGATTGCTGTACCAGCGCTTACAGTTCCTCCTGTGTCGCCGGCGCCGCCGCTTGCGAATTGATCTCCGTAAACGAGTGTTGTGCCCCAGACAATGACTCTACATTGGCCTCTTCCCACTACTGATACCTGACGACCTGTAACTGCGCTCGTCAGAGTTATTCCGACGACCTTGAAGCTGCTCTGCGTTCTGACTTTCTTCACGGTCCAATCAGCAGTCATCTCAACGAGAGAGCCGGGACTGAGATTTTCGCCTGCGATGTAAGAGTTGATGAAACGATCATTTATGAGCGGGCTTCCACTCTCGAAAATTGGTGAACTCATTTAGCATCACCATTTTAGCCTGAGAAAGTTGCGCGCCCGAGCTTTTTCTGTGCGGCGTTAGCTTTTAGGAAGTCTTGGAACCACGGAGCAGATGGACCATTCTGGTCTATATTATTCTGCTCTATGTCAAGTTCTTTGCTTGAGATTATGCCTTTACCCGTCGCTTTTCGCTTTGCTGATTCTGCAGGTTCTGCTTGCGGTACAGGTTTCTTTTCGTCGCCGTCGCCTTCACTAGCATCGTCTTCGCCTTTCTTGCCCTTCTTAGCTGACTCTGCGTCTGCTGCGTCAGCCGCGCTTTCGCTCATCTTCTTAGAGAGCTCATTTAGCTTCTGAGTAAGGCCCTTCTTAGTTGCTCGTTTCGCAACTTCGGCTTCGATCTCGGCGACTTTCTTGCCTAAAGCATCGATCTCTGCGTCTGTGCCTGCAGTCTTAAGCTGGTCCCACAGCTTCGTTACTTGATTTGTTAGTTCGTCGTAGGTTACTTGCTTTGGTGCTCCCTCTCCGGGAGCGACATTCGTTACGCCTTGTGCTTGATGCGGAGAAGCCGCTTGCTGCCCATTATTTTGTGCAGACAATGGCTTCACCTCCTTTTTAATTTTAAGTTTGTTTTCAGGTTCTTGCAGGTTTCCCTTAGAACCCACATCTTTGTTATCTTCCGATAACTGGAAACTCGCTATTGCCAATCTCGCAGCGAGTAGTTTCTTGAGAAAATCCCTTCGTTGAGACTCTATACGTGCTTTTACTGCGTAATTTTCCACACATCCTGGTCCCGGATTGCCTGGCGTCAAACATCTTCCGTGATCAGTGATATGTGGGTCTGTTCTTCCTTTACAACCATTACAGATTGGAGAATTGTAAGCTATTGAGACACTCAGATTAAGTTGACTTTCATTCATGGCTGCTGCAAAGCCTAAGGGTTTAAACTCAGTCTTCTTGTAGGCCGGACTCGCGACGATGCTAAGTTCTCTGACTCGTGGTTTATGGACTATTTCCCA
>Ga0315277_10010998_pt1 | contig 11420 bp, 8 predicted proteins | sample YL17G05_15_MG_FD_203695 | JGI IMG/M metagenome (GOLD analysis project Ga0315277, IMG submission 203695) | Sediment microbial communities from Yellowstone Lake, YNP, Wyoming, USA - YL17G05_15 | ecosystem: Environmental > Aquatic > Freshwater > Lake > Sediment | place: USA: Wyoming | collected...
GGAGAAACTTCATCGCCATTTCCTTGTTGCGGTGTTGGGAGCGCTCGTTCTGGCACTGGGCGACGGTGCCGGTAGGAATGTGAGTAATCCGCACGGCGGAGTCCGTCGTGTTGACGTGCTGCCCGCCGGCGCCCGTGGAGCGGTAGGTTTCAATCCGTATATCGTCAGGTTTAATTTCGATCTGGATGGTCTCGTCGATCTCGGGGCTGACGAAAACCGAGGCAAACGAGGTGTGGCGGCGCGCCGCGGAGTCAAACGGCGAGATGCGTACCAGGCGATGCACACCAATCTCGGAGGTGAGCAGCCCGAAGGCGGAGTCGCCCGTCACGGTAAAGGTCGCGGATTTCAGGCCGGCTTCTTCGCCCGCCTGGAACTCCATGAGCTGGAATTTGAACCCTTTCCGTTCCGCCCAGCGGCGGTACATGCGCAGCAGCATCTCCGCCCAGTCCTGCGATTCCGTTCCGCCGGCGCCGGGGTGGATGGTGACGATGGCGTTTAGGTGGTCGTTCTCGCCCGGCAGCAGCGTGGCGGTCTCGACCCGTTCGATTTCGCCGCGCAGAGAAGCGAGTTCGGCGCGAAGCTCACCCGCAACGTCCTCACCTTCGCGAGTAAGTTCGAGATAGGCGTGGATATCCGAGAGTCTTTGCGCCAGGCGGTCATCCGTCTGGATCTGGGCTTCCACCCGCTTGCGATTGCCGAGGATTTTCTGGGAGGCTTCCTGATCCTGCCAGAAGCCGGGTTGGGCTATCTGCTGCTCGATGGCCTCGAGTTCGCGGCGCCGCTGGGAGGCGTCAAAGAAAACTCCGAGTCTCGGTGGCGCGAGTCTTCAGCTCTTCGAATTCTTTTTCCAACTCTTCGATCACAGTTGCTCCTTTTGGGCGATGCTCTGCTGTTGGTTGTTCGTTGTGGGTTGTTCGTTGTCCCTATTTTTGATTTTTGATTTTTGCCTTTTGATTTTCTTTTCTTCGGCGAGGCGCCACGCGACCATCAAGGCGGCAATCGCCACACATGCCCACGCGAACACATCGCCCTGTGCGGAGTAAAACGTCCGGGAGGCCAGGTAATCAAAACGCGTCGTCATTATCAAAGCCTGGTGGCGCGGCAGCCGGTCGAGTACGCGCCCGTAAGGATCGATGACGCAGGTGATTCCGTCGTTCGTGGCGCGCAGAATATACCGGCCATTTTCGATGGCGCGCATTCGCGCCATGTTCAGATGCTGAAACGCCGCCGCGGTATCACCAAACCAGGCGTCGTTGGAGATATTCACCAGCACGCCCGGCCCGCCGGGCACCAGCCCTCTCACCAACTGCGGGAAAATGGCCTCGTAACAAATAAACAGGCCCAAGCCGCCATCGCTCGTCCGGGCCGTCTGATAGCTCGACCCGGGAACGAACATGCCCGCCTCGTGGGTGATTTTCCCGACCAAGCCGGGAAAGGCCCACCACGGGACGTACTCGCCAAAGGGCACCAAATGAATTTTATCATATGCCAGGAGGACTCGCCCTTCGGGGTCGAGCACCATGGCGGTGTTTTTCGGCTGAGTGGCGGCCGCGTCGGCGTAGTTCACGCTGCCGACGATCGCGTAGGACTTCGCCTCGCGCGCCATGCGCTCCACGGCGCCGCGAAAGACGGGATCGCGTTCGAAATAAAATGGCGCGGGATTCTCCGGCCAGATAATCAGCGGCGTGGAAGAAGACTGCCCTTCCCGTTCCACGCTGGCAAGGCTCATGGCGACCAGGTTTTGGAGCGGCACAGGATTTTGCCACGGCGCCCACTTTCTGCCGCTGGCCTCATCCATCGGGACGTTGGGCTGGAGGAGGTGTGCCACGCGCGTGCCGCGCGGCAGGGCTGCGGGAGTCGCAAGCCAGTTCGAGAGGATGAGCAGCGCGCACCAGCATAGCGTCGCGATCCGAGCCCAGACGCGGCGGGGTTCGAGCCAGACCCAGGCCACGAGGGCGCTCGTCGTCACGGCCAGGAACGACAGGCCGTAAACGGCCGTGAGGGAAGCCACCTGTCGCAAGCCGTCCGCCTGCACCGCATAGCCGAGCAGGTTCCAGGGGAAGCCGGTAATCAGGTAAGTCCTGCCGATTTCCATCGCCACCCACAGAAACGGGCTGAGCACAAGTCCCATGGACGGTGACCCGCGCGCCGCCCAAGCCCCCACCAGCCCGAAAACGCCGAAGAAAGCTGCGAAGACGAGCACGAAAAGGAGCAAAATTCCCCACGCCAAGATGGGTGCTACACCCCCGTGCAGCTCCACGACGTCGACAAACCAATGGCAGGTCCCCGCGAGGTAAACCGCTCCCGCGTAATAGCCCAAAAGGAAGGCGCGCCCCAGGCGCGCTTCGCGCACCAGTGCCACCAGCAGCGGCGCCCCTGCGACCCAGACCAGGAGATGCCAGTTGAGTAGCGGGAAGCAGGCGAACAACATGAAGCCGGTCGCGGTGCTTGCGGCAAGACGAAACTTGAACGTTTGGAGCGCGTTGTTGGGAAGGACGTCCGTGGAGTTTCTAATCAAGGATTGGGGTTGGGTTGTCAGTCTTCAGTTGTCAGTCGTTCGTCGTTGGTTGTTCGTTGTTAATCGTTAGTTTTTGCTGGTTGGTCGCGGGTTGCTGGTCGTTTCATCAACCATCCAGCGACTCCACTCGCTATTCACTGTTCACTATGCACAATTCACAATTCACTATTCAGGATTCAGCAATCATCCTTCATCCTACGGTTCACCGTCTGATGAACGGTTTGAATCCTTCCTTAGCAATTTTATCTCGAACCGTTTGTGCTTCCTCGCGTGAGGCATAAGGGCCAACCTGAACGCGAAAGAGGTTGTCGCCGACGTTGGCATATTCGGGCAGGACCAGGAAAACCGCGTAGCCGCGCGATTTCAGCTCCTTGACCAGCTTTTCGGCGTCTTGCTTGTCTCGCGACGCGGCCACTTGGACGGTGAAGCCAATGCCGACCTGCACCGACTTCCCGGCTGCCGCCGGCGGAGCCGCCCCGGTACGGCTATTCGCCGTGGAGGCGGCAGGTGGAGGTATATCGACGTCGGATATCTGTGCGCCCCGGGCCGCAGTCGATTTCGATTCTTTCTCGGCTTTTGAGGAGGTACGTCCCATCGACTTTTGAGCGGCCGTCGAACCCCCAGACGGAGATTCCTTGGTCATCACTGGAACGGTCTCGAGTGGCGGGTTGACCGTGGGTGGGATCACCCCCAAGGGCGTCACCTGCTCGGTAACCCCGGCGGTTTTCGACGACCTTTCGTTATAGCCGACTAGGAACCCCAGGGAAAAGAATACCGCGCAAGCCGCCACGCCCATCAGGAACACCATCACCAGGTACCGGGCGGAGAGGCCCTTCTCGTCCTGTTTTCTTTCGCCACTGTCGGCCACAGCTCTCCTTCAAAAACGCGCCGGCCCGGTCAAGCGCGCCAGGGGCGCACCCCGACTACTTTGGCGTCGTGTCTGGCGACGCGGCGTGGAGGTATTTCCCCAACACCGCCGAAAGCAGCTCCACCGGCAGCGGGAAGACGATGGTGGTGTTCTTTTCCGTGCCGATTTCCGTCAGGGTCTGGAGGTACCGCAGGGTGATGGCCACCGGTTCGCGGTTGATGACGGCAGCCGCCTGCGCCAGTTTCTCCGACGCCTGAAACTCGCCGTCCGCATGTATGATCTTGGCCCGCCGCTCGCGCTCCGCCTCGGCCTGGCGGGCGATGGCGCGCCGCATTTCCTCCGGCAAGTCCACCGCCTTCACTTCCACTTTCGTCACTTTGATGCCCCAGGCCGCGGTGTGTTCATCCAGGATGGTCTGCAACCGCAGATTGAGTTTTTCGCGCTGAGAGAGCAGGTCATCAAGCTCCACTTCGCCCAGCACCGACCGCAAGGTCGTTTGCGCCAACTGCTCGACGGCGTAGCGATAGCTCTCCAGCTCGACGAAGGCCTGCTGCGCGCCGATCACCCGATAGTAAAGCACCGCAGTGACTTTCAGCGAGACGTTATCTCGGCTGATGACGTCCTGTGGCGGGATTTCCCAGGCCACGATGCGCAGGGAGACCCTCACCATCTTGTCGATGGGCCAAAGGATAAAGATGAGCCCGGGACCCTTGTCCGGCCTCTGGAGACGTCCCAGGCGGAAGACGACGGCCCGCTCATACTCCCGCATCACGTTCAGGCAAGCCGCAATCCAGAAAAAAATGATGACCGCCGCAACTACCGTGCCTGTGCCCATGTTGTGCTCCCTTCTGTATCGCTTAAGATGGAAATACGCCGGCCTTTGCGCCGGCGGTTACTGGTTCGCTCCTGCCGCGCGACCTTCGACAACCCGGAAGGCCTGCGCGGCCTTAGTCTAGCCGGAATCGGCTTTGGTCTCAACCAGAAGCGTCAACCCGTCCAGTCCTCGCACTCGCACGCGCGTGCCCTTCAGGATCTTCCCCTGGGCGCGAGCATCCCAGACTTCTCCGCGCACCGTGACCTTACCTTCCGGGTCGAGGTCGGTCCGGGCCACGCCGACGGCATCAATCATGCCCGCCTCACCGGTCACCGCCTTACGCCTCTGTGCTGCCAGGGCGAATCGCATCAGGATGATGATGACGGCCGCCAGGGGCAGAGTCACACTCAGCGCCGTGGAGAGCCGGATACGGGCTTCGGGCCAGGGGGAATCCACCAGGATCATCGCGCCGATCACCATGGCCACGATGCCGCCGGCCGCCAGCGCCCCGTGCGAGGTGACGTTGGCTTCCAGAATGAACAAGCCGATGGCCAGCAGGATCAGCAACACGCCCAGAATGTTGATGGGGAGCAGGTTGAAAGCGTACAACGCCAGGACGAGCGACACCGCTCCCACCACCCCCGGCGCAATGAGCCCGGGATGAGTAAACTCGATATAAATGCACGCCACACCGGCCGCGCCCAACAGGAACGCGATGTTCGGGTCGGCGACCCAGGAGAAGATGCGCTCGCGGCGGGTCATCAAATGAGACTCGACAAGGGCGTTGGCCAAGTGCAGCGTCACGGTTGTGTCGTTGATGCGCTTGACGGTCTTGCCGTCGAGTTTCGCGAGAAGCTCCTGTAGTGTTGGCGCGACGGCATTGATGAGGTTCCCGTCAAGCGCTTCCTTGTCCGTAAACGACCGGCTCTGCCGGACGCCCTCTTCGGCCAGCTTGGAGTTGCGGCCACGCTTCTCGGCGATGCTGCGAATGTAGGCTGCGGCGTCGTTCTCGATCTTGGCTTCCATGGTCTTGCCGATATCCACGCCATAGATGACCACGGGATGCGCGGCGCCGGTCGTGGTGCCCGGGGCCATCGCCGCCGCATCTCCGGCAAGCAGAATAAACAATCCTGCCGATGCGGCGCTGCCGCCGCTGGGCGCGACGTACGTAATGACGGGCACGCGCGAGTCGAGGATCGCCTGGACAATCGCCCGCATCGAGTTCGAGAGCCCACCGGGAGTGTCCAACTGCAGCAAGATCGCGTCCGCTTGGCTGGCATTGGCTTCGTGAATGCCGCGAATCAGGTATTCGGCGCTGACCTGGTGCACCATCATATCGAGGGTTAGTACCACCACCCGCGGCTGCGCCGCGGGCGGAGCACCGCTCACGGGAGTGCTCACGAAAGCGAGGATCAAAGCGCAAGTTATTCCGGCAGTTTTGGTCGTCATGGCTTTTTCCCCCCGGCGGACGCGGCTTGAGGAATCCGGGCCATCAACATCTGCGCCTCGCGGTTGGTGGGATCCAGGCTGAGAGCCGCCCGACCCTGGGCGCGGGCAGCGTCCGGCTGGCTCAGTAAAAGGTACACCCGGGCAAGGAAGAGATGTGCGGTTAGGTTGTCCTTGAGTCGTAGCGAAGCCTCGATTTCCGCTGCCGCGTCCCGGTGCCGCCCCGCGGCTTCGTAAACCTGGGCAAGAGTCAAGTGCGCCTCGCTGTCGCCGGACGCGAGGGAGACGGCTTCGCGCAACTCATACTCTGCTTCCCGCAGCTTCCCGCCCGCGAGGAATTCTCTCCCCCGCATGAGGTGGACCTCTGCATGACGAGCCACCGGCTCGCCCTGCAGTCGCTCCTCGAGCGCGTTACGCAGCGCCAGCGACAGCAGGCGGTACGCTCGGCCGTCGTAGTTTTTCTTCAAACGCAGGTGGGGCAGCAGATCCGGGCTGACATCGGGAAGGGAGTTGTCCCCGTGCTCGGCCAGCCAGCGGAGTTCGCGTTGCTTCCCTTCCAGATTACCCTGGGCGTCGAGCGACTCGGCCAACAGCAAGTGGGTTTCGGGGTCGTCGGCGGCGAGGCGGAGCGCCTCTTCAAGGTACTTGGCCGCCTCCTTGGGCCGTTTCAGGAAGCTCAGACACACCCCGAGGTTGACGTTGAACCCCGGGTCGGTGGGATCACCCTGGAGTGCGCGCTGGAAAGATGACATGGCATCTTCGTATCGCCCGCGCCGGGCCTGCATGAAGCCCAGGTTGTTCCAAACTTCGTTCAAAGGAATCTGGCCGGAGAGTTCCGCGAAAGCCTTCTCGGCGGCGGCATCGTGCCCGAGAAAGAATTCGTCCACGCCCAGGAAAAAGAGCGATTCGAGGTAGTTGGGATCTTTATCGTCGATTTTCCTGAGCCAGCGCGCCGAATTCTCGTAGTCCTTTGCCGCGAAGTAATGTCTGCCCAATTCCAGGGCAGCGCGCCGGTCGGTGGGATTCAGGCGATCCGCTTCCACCAGGAAGCGAACCCGGCTCTCCGGTTCAGCCCCCAGAGTTCCGCGAATGTAGTTCTCAAAAGCGTCCAGCCGAATCTCGGGGAAAAGTTTCCGGAAGTCTTCTTCCTTCCCCACCGTAAAGGCGGGATCCTGAGTGGCGAGCATGCGCCAGGCGAGGCGGGTTTGCAGGTCAACCAAGTCGGCCAACTCGCCGCTCGCCTCGAGCGAGGGAGCCAGCCTCCGTCGGCGCACGTCCAGCAACTGGGCGCGCGCTGTCAGACGGTCACCCTCCACATTGAAGCTGCCGGTGAGGGTCCAATCCACGCCCAGCGTCTCCGCGACTTTGTAAACGCTGGCGAGCGTCAGCGGCGTTCCGGGAGGAACCTCCAATTGCTCGCAGGCAGCGTCCCGCTCGCGCCGGCCGAGCACGAAGCGGTCCGGCGAGGACATTCGCGAGGAGAGCACCTCCGCGAAACCCTCGGAAATCCAATTCAGGTCCGCACGCGGGCTTTTGTTTTCGAAAGGGAAAACCAGCAGGGTGCGGGGCAAGGTCGCTCCCCGGAGATCACCAACCGCGAGCAGGAAAATCACGATGCCCAGCGCCTTTTTCATGCCTCCAGCCTGCTGGCATTATAGCACCGAGCTTGGGGAGATCCGCGCTCCGGGGGATTCCCCTCTGGAAAAGCCTGCTGCCTGCCGCGTCCCACTCAGGCGGGCGTCAGTCTTTGATCGCTTTGGGGGGATTCTTCCTCAACTCGACATAGTCAGGAAACCCGCTGATCTTCTTGAGGTCGGGATCCTCGTCCAGCACTTTCTGGTCGTTGAAGCCGTCTTCGAGCGCGCGGCGCAAGTAGCGCACCGCCTCCTCGGCCCGGCCCAGGGAGGCGAAAACCTTGGCCATATAGAAGAAGAACTTCGCGTCGGCGGTTCGCGCCTGCATCACCGTCCCCAAGGACGACCGTTCGGTCAAGACATTGGGGTCGAGACTGAGCGCCGTTCGATATTCTTCCACGGCTTCTTTGAACTTCTTGATCTGATAATAAGCAGTCCCCAGGTTCATGTGGAAGGAGGCATTGTTGGGATTGAGCTTGATGGCCTGCCGGTAATACTTGAGAGATTTCTTCGCTCGGTTATCCAGGTAGTAGGTCGTGCCGAGGTTGTTCAAGGGCTCGGCGAAAGTGGTGTTCTGGCGCATGGCTTCTTTGTAAGCCTTGCGCGCCGGGGAATAATCCATGAGCTGCTGGTAAGCAATTCCCAGCTTGTTCCACAGGGCCGGATCCTTTCGACCCTTCGCGGCCAGGGCGCGACGGTAATAGTCCACGGCGTCGGAGTAAGATTTCCTCGCCATGAAAATGTCGGCGCGGTCTTCGAGCGAAATTGTGGTTGCCTTGGGAGCCTCCTGCGAGGCAGGTTCCGGAGCCAGGACGGGAGCAGGAAGGTCGGTTGACACGGGTTTCTCGGTCTGCTGGCCGGATCCCGGGGCAGCAATACCAAGCAAGCAGCCTGCCACCAACCATGATATCAGTCCAAGGATTCTCGTTCTCATAGGCCAACCTCATTTCAGCGAGGAACCAGAACGGGTGCCGAGCGATGCCTGTTCCTCATCCCTTAGACTCGGCTTTTGGGGGAGGAGGTGTTTGGGTTTTCGGGACCTTTTCCTTTCCCTTGAAAATGGAGAGGAACTTCCTGACAATTCCCCCTTGCTTCTTCTCCGGCGGCGGGGCAGGGGGAGTATTGGGCGGCGTGCTCGGGCCGCCGATCGAACGGGGAGGCGCTCCCGGCGGCAACGGCAACGATGGCGCCACCACGGCGGCGGGCCCCGGCGCGGCTCTGGCGGTTTGGAAGATCCGGCTCAGGATTCCGGAAGCCCCTCCCTGGGAAGCGCCGCTCGCTGCCGGTTCGGTACCGGCGATGAATACCTCGTCGCGCGTCTGCGTGGAGTCCGCATTGGCCAGTTGGTTGGTGCGGACATCCAAGGTCTCCGTCACCACCCCCTCGGGCGCCGTAAAGGATTGTACGTCGTGGTAGTCCGGAAGTTCCACCGCCCGCTTCATGAATTCCGTCCACACCGGCAGCGCGGAGGCCGCGCCGGATAGCCGGAGTTCGCGGTCATCATCGTAACCGACCCAGACCACGGCCAGCAGATTCGACGTGAATCCCGCGAACCAGCCATCGTGGGAAGTTCCTGTCTTCCCCGCCGCCGGGACCGTCAGGCCGCGGCTGCGCACGCCGGCTGCCGTGCCGTTCTCGACCACACTTTGCATCAGGCTTACCATCAGGTAGTTGACGCGCGGGTCGAGCACGGGCCGCGTCTCCTCCGGGCTGCGCGAAAGTACGTGGCCGGTCGCATCCCGTACGGCAAGTATGAACCGCGGTCCGACATACTGGCCCTTGTTGGCGAACACCGTATACCCGCCCGCAATCTCGAGGGGCGTGGCGACGTAGGCGCCCAGCGCCAAAGCGGGCGTCGCCAGAAGTTCACGGTTGATGCCCGCCGCTTCCGCCACGCGCCGCACTTTATCGTACCCAACCATTTCCGCCAGCCGCACGGTGGCCACATTCAGGGAGTGCGCGAGCGCCTGCCGCACGGGCACGGGCCCATAGTACTCCTTCTTGTAGTTCTCCGGCTCGTAGGGCTGGTCGCCGAACTGGAACGTCGTGGGCTCGTCCACCAGGACCGTTGCCGTGGTGACAAGGGGTTGTGAACCATCCACGGCCGAGCTCAGCGCCGCGGCGTACACGAAGGGTTTGAACGACGAGCCCGGCTGGCGTTTGGCCAGCACGTGGTTCAACTGGCTCAGGCCGTAATTGCGCCCGCCCACCAGGGCGCGCAATGCGCCCGTGGCCGGGTCCAGGGCCACTAACGCCACCTGCGGTTGGTTGGGATCGTCCGGCGCCTCCTTGGGGCGCTTGCGCTTCTTTAGTTCCTTGTCAACCTCCGACATGCCAGCTTGGACGGCTTCCGAGGCGGCGCGTTGAAGGTCGAGATTGAGCGTGGTATAGACGCGGTAGCTTTGCGAAAGCAGGTCGTGCTCGGGGAACTGCGCCAGCAACTGGTCCTTGACCATATCCATGAAAAACGGTGCCTGGCTGCCTTCCGCGTTCTGTTGCGCGACGCCGAGAGGCGCGCCCGAGGCGCGCTCCGCCTCGGAAGGCGTGATGAGTCCCACCTCCAGCATTCGCCGCAGGACAAAGTTCCGCCGGTCCAGCGCCCGTCCGGGATATTTGTAGGGCGAATCGCGGTTGGGGCCGTGGATGAGTCCCGCGAGCAAAGCGGCTTCCGGCAGCGTCAGGCTGCTGACATCCTTATTGAAGTACGCGCTTGACGCCTCGCCCACGCCATAGATCGAAAAACTGCCGCGCTGGCCGAGGTAAATCTGGTTGGCGTACAGCTCAAAGATCTGCTCCTTGGTCAGCCGCTGTTCCATCAGCACGGCGATGAAAATCTCGGCCGCCTTGCGGCGGAGCTTCCGCTCGGGAGTCAGGAAAAAATTCCGCGCCAGTTGCATCGTCAGGGTACTGGTCCCCCGGATACGATCTTCGCCGTGAACTCCCGACAGCGCCGCGGCAAAGATGCGATACAAGTTGACGCCCGAGTGTGAGAAGAAGCGGTGGTCCTCCGTCGCCAGGATGGCGTTGATGAGCGGCTTGGGCAGGTCCTGATACCGCACCAGGCGCCGCTTGCTGCGGTTGCGGTCGAACAACGTGGTGATGACTTCCGGCTCGAGTTGGTAGTTCGCGAGAGGACCCGGCCGGTCAAGGGCGGAGATGGAGGCCACCCGGCCGTCACGAAACGCCAGGGCTGCGGGGCCCTGCCGAGCCTGGTCACCCTGGAAGTAGGATGCCGGACCCGGACGAATTTCCAACTGATCGCCCGCCAGCCGGTAGGTCCCGACCTCGGACCCAGTGCTTCCTTCCGCGTAGAGCGCGCGGCGCAAGTGCGCCGCGAAATCCGCGGGATTCCCCGCTTGACCGACCCTGACCTCCACGGGCGCGGCAAATACCAGGGAGGCATTCGCGAAGAGCTCCCCGCTCAGCCGCGCATCCACCAGCCGCGCGAAGCGCACATAAAAGTAAACGAAGGTACCCGTTGCCGCGAGGAATACCACCAGCCCGGCCGCCAGAAGGGCTTTCTTCCACCAGCGCAGGCCCTTCCCTTTTGCCGACCGAGCCTTGCCCCGCGCGAGGGGCGGTTTTCGAGACGAGGATGGTGGGCTGGCTGGCACGGGTTATAACTGCTTGTTCTCGGCCGAGGGCGTGAAGTGGAGTTGCAGCGTGTAGACTCTGAGGTCCACGGGAACGGTGAAATCCAGTTGGACCCTGACGCCCCCGCCCACCTCAACCTTCACCTGATCGGGCTCTACGGGAAGATCCAGGTCCTTGGCCTTCGCCAGGATGTGGTTCCGGATGGCGTCCGCCGGAGTACGCTGTGTTACCCAGAAGGGATTCTGCTGCCGGATGTAGTCTTGAAGCTCGTAGCTGTTTACGTAGACGGGGATGATCTTGAAGCCGCAGTAGATCACCGCGAAAACGAACGCTATCGAAAGGATCGCCTTGACTGTGCCCTTGCCTGAGTCTGACCGTCGCATCGTTTCCCCCATGTGGGTACAGGATGAACTGGCGGTAGCGGAGTTACCTCCCCAGCAAAGACGCTATAACACTGTCCAGCTTAACATCCTGAATTTGCTTTGTCGAGCGCTGGAAGATTTCTACCAGGCCCTGCTCCAATTTCCGCTTGCCTACCGTGACGCG
>Ga0315277_10010999_pt1 | contig 11420 bp, 4 predicted proteins | sample YL17G05_15_MG_FD_203695 | JGI IMG/M metagenome (GOLD analysis project Ga0315277, IMG submission 203695) | Sediment microbial communities from Yellowstone Lake, YNP, Wyoming, USA - YL17G05_15 | ecosystem: Environmental > Aquatic > Freshwater > Lake > Sediment | place: USA: Wyoming | collected...
TAAGAGGTTTATTGTCCATTCGGACGGCACGCCGTTCTTCTATCTTGGGGATACGGCGTGGCAATTGTTCCATCGGCTCAATCGCAAAGAGGCGGATAGGTATCTGGAGAATCGCCGGCAGAAGGGCTTCACCGTTATTCAGGCGGTTGTCCTTGCGGAGCTGGACGGCCTGAATACGCCCAACGCCAACGGCGACAGGCCCTTTGAGAACAACGACGCGAAAAGGCCGAGCGAGGCATATTTCAAACATGTCGATTACATTGTCGATAAGGCCCGCGAGAAAGGCATCTATATCGGGATGCTTCCGACGTGGGGCGATAAAGTGACGAAGGCGTGGGGTGCGGGGCCTGTTGTGTTCACGCCGGAGAACCTTGACGATGCTGAGTCTTACGGGAGGTTCTTAGGCAATCGCTACAGGGACAAGCCCAATATCATCTGGATACTGGGTGGGGACCGCGTGGCCGACGGCGTTGAAAACGTCTGGCGGGCGATGGCCAAGGGGATAGAGCAAGGCGATAAGGGCAAGCATCTCAAGACGTATCATCCGCAGGGCGGGCGCTCGTCCGCCGAGTGGTTTCATACGGACGAGTGGCTGGATTTCAATATGCTGCAATCGGGTCACGACCGATTCGACAACGACAACTACAATAGGGTATCGGCAGATTACAGTCGCGAGCCTACAAAGCCCTGCTTAGACGGCGAGCCGCGATATGAAGACCATCCGGTGAACTGGAAGCCGGAGAACGGGTGGTTCGGGGATTTCGACGTTCGGCAGGGGGCGTATTGGGCGGTGTTCGCGGGGGCGCTGGGGCATACTTACGGCTGCCATGATATCTGGCAGATGTATGCGCCGGGTCGAGCTGCGATTTCGTCGGCTCGCAACAACTGGTACGACGTTCTGGATCTGCCGGGGGCGTGGGATATGATGCACGTGCGGAATCTTATGGAATCGCGGCCGTTTTTATCTCGCGTGCCGGATCAGTCGCTAATTGCAGGAGATGCGGGCAGCGGCGGCGAGCATATCCGGGCGACAAGGGGAGATGATTATACATTCATATACCTGCCATACGGGCAGAACGTCAAAGCGGCCCTCGGCAAAATCTCCGGAACGAAGATCAAGGCCTGGTGGTTCGACCCGCGCACGGGCGAGGCCCAGTCAATCGGGCAGTTCGAGAACCAGGGGACGCATCAATTCGACCCGCCGGGCGAGAAGGGACGCGGCAACGACTGGGTGCTCGTTCTCGACGATGCAGACAGGCAGTTCCCCAAACCGGGGTCGCGCTGAGACAGGGGCTATTTTATTCTTGGGGCTATGGAGTCCGGCAAATTCGCGGAGGATTCTTCGGCACTTTTTCGGGCTTTTGGGCCATCAAACGGCACTGGAGCGGTGGATGCGGCTGCAAAAATGTGGAATTTTGCAGGCGAACTGCTGCAACGGACGAAGAATCTGCTAATATGGCAACGGTGCAACGTGCTTGAAGAACTTGCTTTGGAAGTAGCCTATGATCAGGACAATCGAGCAGCAAAGATGTGTGGCAATCTTCGTTATGGCATTACTTTTCGCCCAGGCGGGATGGGCGATTGGCCAAAGCGGCCCGGCTGAAGCGAGTTTCAGCGAGATGGTCTGGATGGACTGGCGTGCCCAGGAGGCGAGGAAGAACCGCGAGCCGGGCAGTCCAACGGCGGTCTATGATGCTTTGCAGCGTGGAGAACGGCTGCTGAGCGATCTTCAAAGGCTTCCGGCGGGGCTTGGGGGCGTGCCCGAAGAGCGGGGATTTGATTTAGAATTGGAGTCGCTAAATCGGCTGCGGGCTCAAGCCGAAGTACTTGACCCGCTTGATAAAGAGGCGTGGTACGCTCTGTATCAGGACGTTCGCTCCGTCGTACGGGAGGCGGCGCTGAAAAATCCGCTTATTGCGTCGAAGCCGATAGTCTTTATGAAGCGTCGGCGTTATATCTGCCAGATGCTGCACGAGTATATCGGCTACTATTACGATGAGGGGGACATCTCCGGCGGCGGGGTTTATGTTCTGGATGAGCCGGGGCGGTCGGCGAAGGTTCGGGATTTAATTGAGGCCCGGTTGCCTCGCGGCAATTACACGACCCTGGCATTGTCCTGCGACGCACACACGATTTACTTCGCCTTTGCCGAGCGTGCAGAGAAGAAGCACGATTACTACTCGCCTGAGCGGCGGTATTTCCATATTTACGCGATGGATGCCGACGGGTCGAATCTGCGTCAGCTCACGGATGGTCCGAGCGACGACTTTGACCCATGCCCGCTGCCGGATGGGGGGATCGCCTTTATGTCCACTCGTCGTGGAGGCTTTATCCGATGCAATAATCCGTGGGAGCCGCTGCCGACTCATACGCTGCACCGGATAGATGCATCGGGCGAGGCCGTTCAAACGCTCTCGTGGCACGAGACGAGCGAGTGGCATCCGTGGGTACTCAATGACGGGCGAATCGCATACTGCCGCTGGGACTACGTTGATCGGTCGGCGGCGAACTTCCACGGCATCTGGGTGAGCAATCCGGACGGGACAAACCCGTCAGTACTGTTCGGCAACTACACTCGTCGCATCAACGCTTGCTTCGAGCCTCGTGCGATACCTGGTTCGAGCCGGGTAGCTTTCATCGCCGGGGCGCACCACGCCGACGTGGGCGGATCGCTGGTCGTCGTTGACCCTGCGCGGACGAATTTTGATGCCGTCAGCGGCGAGGACGATTTCAATTCGATAGAGGTATTGACGCCGGAAGTTTGTTTTCCGGAGGCTCCGGACTGGCCCAAGAGCTATTTCCACAGCCCCTGGCCTCTTTCGGAGAATTATTTTCTCGTGGCGTTCAGCTTTGAGCCGCTTCCCGGGATGGGTTCTGGGGTAAAGGCGGATACCCGCACGGGGCTGTACTACTTCGACAGATTCGGCAACCTGGAATTGCTGTACGAAGATAAGGATATCTCGTGCATGTATCCGATACCGCTGGCGCGGCGTGCCGTTCCGCCTGCGATTCCTTCGCTGCTGGATCCGAATCTTGGCGACGAGGGCGAGTTTGTTCTTGCGGACGTTCGGAGAAGTCACTTTCCCTTGCCCGCTTCGAGAACAATCAAAGGGTTGCGAATTTTTCAGGTTCTTCCCAAGACGCACAATCATATTGTGAATCAGCCGCGGATCGGCCACGCCAACGCTGAGAGCGCGCGTATGATGCTCGGGACGGTGCCGGTCGAGCGGGATGGCTCGGCGTATTTCCGCGTGCCGGCCCGGAAGGCGCTTTATTTTCAGGCCGTTGACGAAGAGGGCAAGGCGGTTCAGAGCATGCGAAGCGTTACTTATCTTCAGCCCGGCGAGCGGCGGAGCTGCGTCGGCTGTCACGAGCCGCGCGGGGCAACGCCGGCCGGCCGGCGGAAAATTCTGGCGACGCAGCGGCCCGCGTCGAAGATTGAGCCGGGGCCGGAAGGGACGATGCCCTTCGGTTATCCTTTGCTCGTGCAGGGTGTGCTTGATAAGAGCTGCGTGCGGTGTCACGATGGGAGCGAAGGCGAGGGCAAAAGCCCGCTTGTTCTCTCGGGCGAGCCGGAGGAGACGTTCAGCAAATCGTATGAGAGTCTGCGGCCTTACGTAAAATGGTATGAGTGGGGCGGGGCAAGCATCACACAGGATGTCACCATGCCCGGGCGCATCGGGGCCGATGAGAGTCCGCTGATGAAGGTGCTATCCGATGCGACGCACAAAGAGCAAGTCAATCTCACCGCAAAGGAGCGAGAGCGTCTATATATCTGGCTCGACGGGAATGTCCCCTTCTACGGCACTTACGGCAAGGATGAGGAGTTGGCCCAACAAGGGGGCAAGGCCGTGGCGCCGCCCGTCTTGCAGTAGCGATTAGTGTTCAAATTGACGTGACGGATTTAACGCTTTGAGGCAACAGCATTTTGCGGCATCTTACCGGGCGCCATTGTGGATAAGAAGCTTGATTGTATGATTTCAGTGTGATAGCTCTGGGTGTCATAAGCTCGTTTCTAAGAGCGTGTTTGAGAAGTGGCACGGCCATCTCCACATGGAGTCCGTGGGACCTGGCCGTGCGTCTTGCGAGGCACCCCTCGTAGCAGAAAGTCCAATTGCAGGGCCAGGTTGGCCCTGCGACGCATGGGCAAGATGCCCATGCCACGAGAAAAAGGCCTCTCAAACACGCTCTAAAAGAATTGTGAAATTGTGGAAGGGCCAAGTAATGAATGTGGGTTTTACTTATTTTATGCCGGCGAGGATCATCTTTGGCTGGGGGAAGCTGGAAGAGCTTGGGACGACGCGGCATCTTCCGGGAAAGAGGGCACTGGTTGTCATCGGGGCATCGGGGGCGATGAGAAGGCAGGGCTATCTCGATAGGGTGGTTGGGCTGCTCAAGGGCAATGGAGTCGAGTCGGTGGTATATGACAAGATTCAGCCCAATCCCGTTTGCGAGCACGTCGAAGAGGGCGCCGGCGTGGCCAGGAAGCACAAGTGCGACTTTGTGGTCGGTCTCGGCGGCGGCAGTTCGATTGATTCGGCCAAGAGCATAGCGCTGATGGCGGTTAATCCGGGCAAATACTGGGACTATATGGGCGGCGGGAGCGGAGGGAGGAAGACGCCCGGCAATCGCGCCCTGCCGATCGTTGCGATAACCACGACCGCTGGGACGGGGACCGAGGCGGACCCCTGGACGGTGATAACCAAGACGGATACAAATGAAAAGATCGGCTATGGAAACGATTCGACTTTCCCGACGTTGTCGATAGTCGATCCGGAGCTTATGGTCAGCGTTCCTCCAAAAATGACTGCGTACACCGGCATAGACGCCTTCAGCCATTCGGTGGAGACGTATCTTGCGACGATAAGCCAGCCGACGAGCGACCATTTGGCGCTCGATGCTATCAGCCTTATCACAAGTTATCTGCCGATAGCGGTTAATGACGGGTGCAACGTCGAGGCCCGGACGAAGCTGGCCTGGGCCAATACCGCCGCGGGGATGTGCGAGTCGCTTTCCTGCTGCATATCGCATCATTCGATGGAGCACGCGGTCAGCGCATATCATCCGAATGTCCCTCATGGGGCGGGTCTGGCCATGCTTTCGGCGGCGTATTTCGGTTGGATAGGTCGGAGACGCCCGGAGCGGTTCGGCGATTTGGCGACGGCGATGGGGCAGAATGTGGTGGGCTTAGCTCAAGAGCAATGGCCCGATGCGTTCATCGCGGCCTTGAAGAAGCTGCTTAGCGACGCCGGGCTGGCCGATGAGAGGCTTTCAGACTACGGTATCAAAAAGAGTGAGTTGAGAAGGCTCGCGGAGAACTCATTCGACGTTATGGGCAAATTATACGCGATAACACCGGTGAAAATGACGGTCGATGACGCCGTTACTATCTACGAAAATGCCTACTGCGGCGCTCAGTAAATGGTGGCCATAATGCCGAAGATTCTGGGCGAAGCAAGTTACGGACTTTGCCGAGGTCATATCGGAGGGCATTTCAGTCTATGGGCAGAGCCTCAAACACAAGGGCTTCAAAAGGAGCCAACTCGAATGTGTACGGCTGTCCGGTCTCGAGGGTGATGACCTCTTCTTTCTTCGATACGTTTTGAAGCTTGTAGCTTGCGGGGGCGCTGGAGGGCAATTCGAATGCTTCTTTGGCGTCGATGCTGAGACTCGCTGCTTTTTCGGCGGGGTTGCGAAGCACGAGTATCGCCATTCGCGGGGACCAGGAGGCGTAGCCGTAGGCCTCCCCATTACCCGGGTCGCCGCCGATCCAGTGCACGTCGGCGAGTACATCGGCATTTCTGCGCGACCAGGAGGCAGCCTGGGCCAGGGCGTCCCACATCGGCGCGGTCATCATCTGGGGCGTGACATAGAGCTCCTGCAACTGCGTGCCGGAGCCGAACAGCATCCAAATCTCATCGACTATATCCTTCAAGTCGTTGCCCATTTCAGTCGCAGTGCCTAACTGCGCATAGCAGATTCCCTGGACCATCAGCGAATTGAGCGGGTACAGCGGGGCCCGGCGGGCTATCATTCGATAAGTTATCATGTCGCGATACGTAATCCACTTTTGTCGCATTGAGCCAGTGCCGTGGAAGCCGCAGTCGAGTCCGTTGCGCCAGATTGAGTCCCCATAGAACAGCCAATACGGCGAAGGCCACGTCCCCGTGGTGATACTGAGATAGATATCGGGCCTGAGCTCTCGCAGTTCTGTGCAGAGTCGCAGGAGCGCCTCAATATCGGGCAGGAAATCGTCGTCGGCGCCGTCGCGGTCGTTGCCGATTCCTACGCCGTCGAATTTGAAGTAGTTCACGCCGTACTTTTTGATCATCGTTGCGCAGACGTCGCGAAAACGGGCGTAATACTTGGGACCGGCCAGTGAGAAGCCGTTGGGATTGACCTCGAAGCCCTGCGTCCGCCCGTATTCCATGCGTTCAGCCTTTGCCTGCCCGTAGCCGCCCCAGGGCGAGAGCCACACGCCCACGGCTGAGTCGTACTTTTCGGCAAGGGCGGCAAGCGGCGCAAAACCATTAGGAAAACCGTTATGGAAGGCCCAAAGGGTCTTGTTGTCGTCCCAGCCGTCGTCGAATACGAAGGAATCAAGCGAGACGTTTCGCTTCTCAGTCATCTCTCGTCCGAAGATTCTGATAACCTCAAGGCACTGTGCCTCGTTCATTTTTCGGTCGCCCCACGCAATATCGTACCAGGAATTGTAGTGGAGAAAAGGCTTGAATGGCCTGGGGCGTTCAAGCTCGATGTATCGCAGGAATGCCCTTCGCATCTGTCCGGGCGGGGCAACGCCTATCACCGACGACTGAACCAGCGGATGATTCGGCTCAACCGTCATATTGCGAGCAAGGCTGCACCGAACGAACCTTGTTGAGCCGCTTGAAGAATCGTCTGTGCCGACAGAGCTTTGCGAATTGGGATGCTCATACGCGAAGAACATCCCATCGGCGAGGACAGGCGAGCCGGCTACTTTACCGACCACTTCAGCGTTGCTGCATTTCAACTCCACCATTGTGACGGTCTTAACAGCGATTGGCGTCCTGGCGGCCTTTAGAGTAACAAATTGGCGGACGTAGTTGGCCTCATCCCGAAGGACCGCCCACCACCGGACGGTCAAATTTTCGTCGGCGTCGGAAAGAGAAACGGTAATACTCTGCCCGGCGCGGCGATCAGCGAGCAGGGTAGCATCCGGTTTCGCTGAGATTGCTTTCAATTCGGGGCCGCCGGTTATTCTGAGGTCCGAAGCCCTGATGGTGCGGCCGTCTTCGAGCGTAACAGAAAAAACCTCGCCCATATTGTCAATCACCGTATTGGCGAGCCTATCGACTACCGCAATCGGACGGAGGCGGTCCTGCTCTATTAGCCATTGGAGCGCAAGGACATTATTTTCGATCTTGAAGTTGCCGGCGGCAATCTCGACCTGTGCCGTGCCCGGATCGGGTCCTGGAAACTGCGGCTCAGCAGCCTTCTCGCCCGCCACGGCGGACGCACATACGGTCGCCAACAGGGAGATCACGATGGTTCTTAGCAAGGCCCGGAAGACTACGTTGGGGTTCGATATGTTTTCCTGCATTGTTGTATTGCTCCTTTTGAATCGTTCAGCATGTTTTGTTGCCCGGCAATGACTACAAGCTCTCCACGGTGCGGACGATGGTCTGGTAATTTTTCATTGTCCGGGCAGAAATCTTCCTGCCGATTGGGCTTGCCGTGGGCATCAGCACAAAGCCTCGGCCTTGCCCGCTTGTCCCGTCCGTAAGCACCTGGCCCACCATCTTCTCGAATTCGTTCGGCTCGGCGTTTTCAATATCCGCAATCTCAAGGTTCCCGAACAAGGCCAGGTCTTTTCCATATTCGCTACGGACGTAGGCCAGCTCCACGTCGCCCTGAGGCGGCGGCTCTATCGGGTCAATCGCGTCGGCACCCATTCGGATAATCGAACGCAGGATATTCCGTATTCTGCCGTGAACGTGGATACGTGCGAAGCCGCCGTTGTCCTTAATCATCCGTACCATTGGCCCGGTGTATTTGACGACGTATTCGTCGAACAGTCGCGGGGGCAGATAAGGCTCAGTTGCGAATTCGGGGCCGTAGATTCGCCATAATCGCCCGGGCAGTTGGCGGGATACCTGTTCCGTGCGGGCCTCAATGTGGCGGGCGAGCTTTTCGAGCAATTGATGGAATAACTTCTGCTCGGTCAGCGCCAGGATGGTGAAATCCTCCATGCTGAATAAGACTGCCGCCGCACAAATCGGGTCTTCCGTATCGACCATGACGATTCCCCGCTCGCCGAGCTTGGTTTCCTCTTCGAGCAGAGGGGCGGCGTCAATCGTCTCGGCAAAGACCTCATCGGGCAGTTGAAGATAAGCCTGGGTGTCTTCTTTCGATTTGAGCAGATGCTCTGTCGTCCAGACGGTATCGAGATCAGGCTGGCGGCGGGTCGTCGATGTCATTGTCCTGCCGGCAACGGTCAGTGTGGTTCGTGTTGTCCGCCCGCCATTTTCTTCGAAGGTCTCGGTTTTGAAGAAATCGCCTCGTATGCCTGCGTCGCTGCGGTTTTCGCCCCAGGGTTGGTAAGACAGTTTTCGGACGGGGCTTCGCATCCTGATCAGGTCGGTGCGGCGCTCGGCCAGGTCGAGCAACGGCCTCCAGGATGGGTCGTTATAGATATTGAAAGGGTCGGGGTCGTCCGGGTCCATAACAAGTCCGCCGATTTCGTACAGGCTCACGGCGGGACGATCCACCGGCTCGCCTCGCAAGGCGGCCATCAGCCTTTGACGTGCGGTCATTTTCATACTTGGCGCTCGATTCTACTGCCGGTGCGTACTCCGGCTTGGTTCTGTGATAGTATATCAAGAAGCGCCACGTATGTCGTGCGCGCGTTTAGCGGGATAACCCCTTGTTAGCGGAGTGGGGAGAGCACGGGCTGGAAGCCCGTGTGACCACGGCCAGGATGGCCGTGCCACGAGGCTCTGAAGAGGATATCCTGTCGCCGGCCGCTAAACGCTGTTCAGGTTCCAGCGCGATTTTGAGCTTGACCGCGCAGGCTTGGATGAGTATCAAAGGGATTGCGAATCAACAGCTTATCAACAGGTACAAAAGGATATGCTTATGAACAGACACGCCCGCGTTTCCGCCGGTTTGATTCTTGGCTGTATTTGTGTTTTGGCGGGGGCAGGGGATTTGCCAGAAGGCTTCTCGACTATCAGTATAATTCCCAATCCGGCGAAATTGGAGGTCGGGGAACGCATGTTTCGCTTCAACTCGGAGACTCGTGTGGTGGCTGCCGGTGCGGCAAGGATTGAAGGCGAAAAGCTTATTGATTACCTTGCGCCGGCAATGGGGTTTCGGCTGAAACTCGCCGACGACGGGGCCGACCAAAATGCCGTTATCTTGTCGCTTGATGCCGGAATCAAAGAGCAGCTCGGCGATGAAGGGTATAGGCTCGATGTTTCGCCGGGGCGAGCCGAGCTTCGGGCGGCGGAGCCGGCGGGATTATTCTATGGAATCCAGACGATTCGCCAACTTCTGCCCGCGGCGGTATTCAGCACAACGAAGGTCGAGGGAATCGAATGGGGCGTGCCGTGTGCGCGTATTGCAGACTATCCGCGATTCAAATGGAGGGGATTGCTGATTGATCCGGCGCGGCACTTTATCCCGGTCGAGGACTTCAAACGGTTCATCGACATAATGGCCATCCACAAGTTCAACCGTCTGCAGGTGCATTTCACCGACAGCGAGGGGTGGCGGATTGAAATTAAGAAGTATCCCAGGCTGACGGAGATCGGCTCGAAGATGGACTACTCCGGGCGAAAGACGCAGGATGGGCAATACGTCGGCGGGTGCTATTCGCAGGACGAAATCCGGGAGTTGGTCGGGTACGCGGCGGCTCGGCACATCACGATAGTGCCGGAGATCGAGATGCCCTTCCACACGGGGGCGGCGATTGTGGCGTATCCGGAGTTAGGCATCAATACGGGTCATCTGGCCGACCTGCCGCCCGAGCAGCGGTGGGGCAAGACCAAGGGCCTGATCGCGCCGAGGCCGGAAACGGTCGCTTTCTTTCAGGACGTGCTGAGCGAAGTTATCGAGCTATTCCCCAGCAGGGACATCCATATCGGGGGCGATGAGGCCGATACGGGGCTTTGGGCCGGCGACGACGAAATGCAGGCACAGATGAAGCGGCTGGAGCTCAAGGATGCGCACGAGCTGCATAGCTGGTTCATCAGGCAAATGGACACGTTCCTGACGAGCAAGGGGCGACGGCTGGTCGGCTGGGACGAGATTCTCCAGGGCGGGCTGGCCCCCGGTGCGACCGTGATGAGCTGGCGGGGCACGGCCGGCGGGATCGCCGCCGCGAAAGCCGGGCACGACGTCGTGATGGCGCCGACGTCGCACACCTACTTCGACTATCGCCAGGCCCCCGATGAGACAGGTCTGGGCGGGAGCGTGATCGATTTGGAGAAGCTCTATGCCTTCGAGCCGATCCCCGATGAGCTCAACGCCGAAGAGGCAAAGCACGTCCTCGGCGGGCAAGGCCAACTGTGGGGCGAGCTGATTCCGGATTACAAACGCCGCGAATTCATGGCCTTTCCCCGTGCGTGCGCGCTAAGCGAAATTCTCTGGTCGCCGAGGAATAGCCGGGATTTCAGGCAATTTGTTGCCGGATTAGTGGAGCATCTGGATCGTTTGAGGCTTGTGGGGGTCAACTATCGCCCGCTCGATGCCGCGCTGGTCGAGAGCGTTATGGGTTCGGCAAAGAACTTTGACTATTTCACAAACAACTGGAACGTGATTGGGCTGAAGGACTACATTCACGGCAGCCGGATCACGCCGGACAACCAGCTTGTGCTTGCGGGCAAGATACCGGTGGAGATTCGCATCGGCCCCGACCGAGCGCCCTTGAGCCGGGCAAACCCCAAGCTGGCGATGGACGGCTGGATGCCGATTATCCTTGTCGCCGCCGAGAAAGAGGCGGTCAAGTACGAAGTGACATATTGGGCGACGCCTTTGCCCGATGTGAACGATTGGCGGAAGGCGTTCGACTGGCCGACGGAGGGCGAGAACTATCTGAACTGGATCAAGGTCAAGGCCGTCAATACGTCGGATAAACCCATCCAGGCGGAGGTTGAGGTGGGGCCGAACACTCAAGCCAAGGCGCCAAATACACCCGAAGAACAGGGCGGCGCGAAGACTGACAATCTTCTGACTCGCAGGCACGCCTGGTCGTGGCAGCTTGCACCCGGAAGCCAGGCCGAGGGCGTGGCCAGATACACGTTCTTCCCTATTGACAACCCCAATAGATATGATGGAGACGATGCGGACTTGTGGCTACAGCGGACGGCGGACTACTGGCGGGGCGTGATGGGCCGGGCGGCGAAGATCGAAGTCCCCTGCCGCAAGGCTACGGAGGC
>Ga0315277_10011000_pt1 | contig 11419 bp, 6 predicted proteins | sample YL17G05_15_MG_FD_203695 | JGI IMG/M metagenome (GOLD analysis project Ga0315277, IMG submission 203695) | Sediment microbial communities from Yellowstone Lake, YNP, Wyoming, USA - YL17G05_15 | ecosystem: Environmental > Aquatic > Freshwater > Lake > Sediment | place: USA: Wyoming | collected...
GAGCCGTCGACGATGCCACAGAGGCCGGGAATATCCGGCAGGTTCTCATCCGAGGGCCAGACGCAGACGTCGCACGTGGAGGTGCCGATGATCTTGACAAACTTTCCCTTCCGGACGCCCGAGCCGATGGCCCCGAGGTGGGCGTCGAAGGCGCCGACCGCCACGGGGATACCGGTCGATAGGCCGAGCTTCTTGGCCCACGCGCGGGTGAGCTTTCCCGCGGGAACGTCGGCCGGATAGCTGTTGTCATAGAGCCTGTCTCTTAGGGCCCCCAGCTTAGGGTGGAGCTTGGAGAGGAACTCCTTCGAGGGGAGGCCCCCCCAGGCTTCGTTGAACATGGCCTTGTGGCCGGCGGCGCACCGGCTCCTCTTCATCGATTCCGGTCTCGTCGTGCCCGTGAGGACGGCCGGGACGTAATCGCAGCATTCGACCCAGCTCCAGGCCGCGTTGAAGACCGCAGGGTCGGTCTTGAGGCAGTGGAATATCTTGCTGAAGAACCACTCCGAGGAATACGTGCCGCCGCACTTGGCCAGGTACTCCGGATGCTCCCGGGCGGCCAGGGCCGTGATCTCCGCGGCCTCGGCGTGGCCTGTGTGGTCTTTCCAGAGCCAGGCCATGGCGTTCCGATTCTTCCGGAACTCCTTCTTCATGGCGAGGGGGGTCCCCCCCCGGTCCACGGGAAGGGGAGTCGAGCCCGTCGTGTCGATGCCGATCCCGATGATGTCCTTAGGGTCGAATCGCCTGTTCCCGCGGCGGGCGTCCGCGACGGCAAGACGGACCGAGGCCTTGATGCCCTTGACGTATTCCGCGGGGTCTTGCCGGGCCAGGTTGGGCTCTGACGGGTCGAGGACGATGCCCGCCGTGCCCGTTTCGTAGTCGTGGACGGCCGTTCCGACCTCGCGCCCGTTCTTCACGTCGACGATGAGGGCCCGGACGGAGTTTGTGCCGAAATCGAGGCCCAGGGCGTATTTCGTTATCGAGCCTTTCATCCATCCTCCGCCGGGCGCGCTCCTGCGCTCCGAAATTCAATATATCGGATATTTTCCGGGATTGCCAGAGAAAACCGCCCGCGATCCCAATGACTATTTCTTCCGCAGGATCTCGATCCAGTAGCCGTCCGGGTCGCTGATGAAGTAGATCCCCATGCCGGGATTCTCGTAGCAGATGCATCCCATGGACTCGTGGAGTTCGTGCGCCGCCCGGAAGTCGTCGGCCTGGAAGGCCAGGTGGAACTCGTTCTCGCCGAGGTCGTAGGGCTCCTTGCGGCCCCGAAGCCATGTCAGTTCCAGCCCGTGCGGTGTCTCGCCGTCCCCCAGAAAAACAAGGACGAAGCTCCCGTCCTTCGGCGCGACCCGGCGCATTTCCTCGAGACCCAAAGCCTTCTTATAGAACGCCAGGCTCTTGTCGAGATCGAGGACGTTGAAATTGTTGTGGGCGAATGTGAATTTCATATGTGAATTTTACATCAACGCGTCTTATTTTTCTTGATTCTTTCTCCGTTCAAGAATTTTCAGTTACAGGCTGCAGGGCCTTGTTACGCCGGGTAGCCTTTGAACGCGGGCCGCTTGTCAATTGCACGGAAGCGGCGGATAATAGGGGACGCGATCGACATCGAACTGCCGATGCCCGTCCGCTTATCACCTGCCCGGAACCGGCGGATCATGAGGGACGTGCGCGGTCCTTATTCTGCCTGGTTTCGCTGCGGCGTCGGAGATTTGAAATGACATCGGACCGATGAACAAGAGAAATTGGGCTTGGACCCTGGCGCTGTCCGGCGTCGTGGCCCTGCTGGTCAGTGCCTGCGCCACGGAACCCAAGGCCGATTACCCGGTGAGGCCGGTCTCGTTCTCCGACGTCCGCTTCGCAGACGGCTTTTGGGCGAAACGCCAGGAGACGAACAGAACCGTCACCATCCCCCATAATTTCAAGGAATGCGAGAAGACGGGGCGGATCAAAAATTTCGAGGTCGCCGGCGGCGCGGCTCAAGGCAAGTTCTGCACGAAGTACGCCTTCGATGACTCCGACGTCTACAAGGTCATCGAGGCTGCGGCCTATTCGCTCGCCCTGCACGCCGACGCCGAGCTCGAGAAGTACGTCGACGGGCTGGCCGCCAAGATCGGGGCGGCCCAGGAACCCGACGGCTACCTCTACACGGCCCGGACGATCGACGTCAAGAACCCGCCGCAAATGTCCGGCCCCGAGCGCTGGACGAACCTTGCGGACAGCCACGAGCTCTACGTCCTGGGCCACTTCTACGAGGCGGCCACCGCCTACTATGCGGCGACCGGGAAGCGCAATCTCTTGGACATCGCCCTGAAGAGCGCCGACTTTATTTCCCAAACCTTCGGCCCGGGCGAAAAACAGCTCAAGCTCGTCCCCGGCCACGAGGAGATCGAGATCGGTCTGGTCAAGCTCTACCGGACGTCGGGCAAGAAAAAATACCTCGACCTGGCCAAATTCTTTATCGATGAGCGGGGGAACGCCGCCGGCCACAGGCTTTACGGAGAGTATGCCCAGGACCACAAGCCCGTCCTCGAGCAGACCGAGGCCGTCGGCCACGCCGTCCGGGCGGCCTATCTCTATTCAGGGATGGCCGACATCGCGGCCCTGACCGGCGACAAGCGTTATATGGACGCCCTCGACAAGCTCTGGGAGGACGTCGTCACGAAGAAGCTCTACCTCACGGGCGGCATCGGCGCCGCGGGGGACATCGAGGGCTTCGGCCCGGCCTACGACCTGCCCAATGCGACCGGCTACGCCGAGACCTGCGCCACGATCGCCTACGCCCTCTGGAACTGGCGGATGTCGCTCTACCACGCCGACGCCAAGTACATGGACCTCTTCGAGCGGGCAGCGTACAACGCTTTCCTTTCGGGATACGGGATGAGCGGCGACCTGTTCTTCTATCCCAACCCCCTCGCCTCGTTCGGCCAGCACCAGCGGACGCCCTGGTTCGGATGCGCCTGCTGTCCGCCGAACGTGGCCCGCTTTATCGCCGAATTCGGCGGGTTTGCCTATGGCGTCGAGGGCGAAAAGGTCTACGTGAACCTCTACGGCCAGGGCACGGCGAACATAACGACGAAGGCCGGGAAGGTGACACTGGAGCAAACGACCGATTACCCCTGGACGGGCGATATCGCGATCCGGGTCGTGCCGGACAAGCCGGTCAACCTGACCCTGATGGTCCGTGTCCCCGGCTGGGCGATGGGCAAGCCCTTGCCGGGCGACCTCTACCGATACGAGGGCGAGACGAAGGGACAGCCCGTCATCAAGGTTAACGGCGAGGCCGCGGCCTTCAACATCAAAAAAGGCTATGTGCCGATCACGAGGACGTGGGAGAACGGCGATACGATCGAGATCTCGCTTCCGATGGAAGCGCGCCGCGTCCTGGCCAACGATAAACTCAAGTCCGACGCCGGCCTGGTCGCCGTCGAGCGCGGCCCTCTCGTCTATTGCGCCGAGTTCCCCGACAACAGCGGACGCGTGACGCCGCTCATCCTCGAGGACGGGGCGGTCCTCACGGCCGAAGCCCGGCCCGACCTTCTCAATGGCCTGACCGTGGTCACGGCCGACGGGGCGGTCCTCCGGTCGGAAGGGGGTAAGCCCTTCGTCGAGAAGCGGAAGATCACACTCATCCCGTATTACGCCTGGGCCCACCGCGGCCCGGGCGAGATGGCGGTCTGGCTGTCTCGCCGCTCCGACGCCATGGCTACAAGGAGAGATTGAAGATGAAGAAGCTCACTCTGAAAATCATTGGCCTGTTCGTTTTGACGGGCGTCCTCGCTTTTTCCCAGGGCGGAAGCGCCGTGAAAAAAGATTATCCCATACGGCCGGTGGATTTCACCAAGGTCCAGATAACGGACGTGTTCTGGGCGCCGAAGATGAAGACGAACCGGCTCGTAACCATCCCGTTCGCCATGAAGAAGAACGAAGAGACGGGGCGGGTCGACAATTTCCGGAAGGCCGCCGGATTGATGAAGGGCGCGTTCCAGGGCAAGCGCTACAACGATTCGGACGTCACCAAGGTCATCGAGGGAGCGTCGTATTCCCTGCTCCTCCACCCCGACCCCAAGCTCAAGAAGGAGCTCGACGATTTGATCAAAATTATCGGGGCGGCCCAGGAGCCGGACGGCTATCTTTACACGGCCAGGACCGTGGACCCGAAGAACCCGGCGCCGGGCGCCGGCCCGGAGAGATGGTCGAACCTCCGCGTGAGCCACGAGCTCTACTGCGCGGGCCACATGTACGAGGCCGCGGCGGCGCATTTCCAGGCGACGGGGGACCGGAGCTTCCTCGCCGTCGCGACGAAGAACGCCGATCTCCTCGTCCGGACGTTCGGACCCGGGAAGCGGCGGGGGTTCCCCGGCCACCAGGAGATCGAGATCGGCCTCTCCAAGCTCTATCGGATCACGGGCGAACGGTCCTATCTCGACCTGGCCAAGTTCTTCCTCGACGAGCGCGGCCGCGATTTCGGCGGCACGAAGCATGGGCCGGACGATCCCTTCGCCGTGTACGACTCGGACGAGTACCTGCAGAACCATAAGCCCGTCCTCGAGCAGGATGAGGCCGTCGGCCACGCGGTTCGGGCGATGTATATGTACGCGGGAATGGCCGACGTAGCGGCGCTCGGCGGCTATCCCGAATACGTTCGGGCCATCGACCGGCTGTGGGAGAGCGTCGTCGGAAAGAAGATGTATCTGACCGGAGGCGTCGGATCGCGGGACGCCGATGAGGGCTTCGGCGAGAACTATGAACTGCCCAACGCGGCCTACGCCGAGACGTGCGCGGCCATAGGGAACGTCCTCTGGAACCAGCGGCTCTTTCTCCTCCACGGCGACGCGAAATATATCGACGTCCTGGAGCGGGTCATGTATAACGGGCTCATCTCGGGCGTCTCGCTCGACGGCATGCTCTTCTTTTACCGGAACCCGCTCGAGTCGGCCGGCGGATACGGCCGCAGCCCCTGGTTCGAAGTGGCCTGCTGCCCGCCCAATATCACCCGTTTCCTGCCCTCCGTCCCCGGATATATCTACGGCGTGACCGACGATACTCTGTATGTCAACCTGTTCGTCTCGAGCACCGCCAAGATCGGCGTCGGAGGCAAGAAGGACGTCGAGGTCATCCAGCAGACGCGCTATCCCTGGGACGGATCGGTCAAGATCGGCATCAACCCGGCCCGGATCGCCGATTTCACGTTGGCCGTGCGCATTCCGGGTTGGGCCCGGAACGTTCCGGTCCCGGGCGGGCTCTACAGGTTCTCCGACAAGAACGACCAGGCGGTCGTGGTCCGGCTTAACAACAAGCTCGTGACTCCGCCGATCGAGAAAGGCTACGCCCTTATCAAGAGGACCTGGAGGACGGGCGACATCGTCAGCCTGTCGATCCCGATGCCCATTCGCCGCGTCGTGGCCGACGAGCGGGTCAAGGACGATGCCGGCATGGCCGCCCTGGAGCGCGGCCCCATCGTCTTCTGCGCCGAAGGCGTGGACAACGGCGGGGAGGCGCTCGACATCGTTCTCCCGGACGACGCCAAGCTCCAGCCCTTCTTCCGGCCGGACCTCGTCGGCGGCGTCGAGATCATCCGCGGACAGGCGGCGGCCGTGGTCGTTTCGAAGGACGGGAAGATCGAGGTCCGGCCGCGGGCGTTTTATGCCGTTCCGTATTTCTCCTGGGCCAACAGAGGCGACGGCGAGATGGCGGTCTGGTTCCCGCGGACGGGAGCGGCGATCCAACCCCGTAAAGGCCGCGGCAAGGGAGATTGAGAATGGGCATCCGATACAGGTATCATCATATCGGCATTCCAACAGAGAATACGGTTAAGGGCATGGTCTACATCGAGCATCTCAAGATATACGCCACCGACCACGAGTCCAATGCTTTTGGGATTCAGTGGATGAAATATAAAAGCGAATGCCGGTTATCGGTACCAGGTGTCCATGAGCGTCAACAGGTCTTTTTCCGTTTTGATGTGGTAAAATGCGGCGCGGGTCTTGGCCGGGTGGGGATGGACGCGGGCATAACGGATGCCGAAGTTGTGGATGATACGCACTGCGCGCTTCGGGCCGTAGGCGTCGCTCGCCAGCCGGAAGTGGCGGAGGATGAGCTCGCGCTGGTCGTCGAGCGTGGGCATGAAGGGCTCCCGGCCGGCGGCGAGGTCGCGGGCCTGCCTGAAGATCCAGGGATTTCCGATGGCCCCGCGGGCGGCGGCGACGCCGTCGACCCCAGTTTCCGCGATCATCCGCAGGGCGTCCGCGGCCGTATGGATGTCACCCGAACCGATGATCGTCCTATCGGGGAACTTGCGTTTGACCTTCGCTAAAAAGCCCCAGTCCGCGCGGCCCGAATATTTCTGGTCCACGCTCCGGGCGTGGACTGAGATCGCGGCGACCCCGGCCTCGAATGCCCCTCCTGCGATCTTCCAGAAGGCGCCGTGGGTCTCGTCCGACGCGCGGAAGGCGAGGCGAAGTTTGAGCGTGACGGGGCGGTCGGGGACGGCGTCGATGACGGCCCGGACGATCTCCAACGCCAGGTCCGGATCGTCCATCATGTATCCGCCGCGCTTTCTGGAGATCACTTTGCGGACAGGGCAGGCGAAGTTGAGGTCGATCGCGTCGAATCCCAGTTCGCGCAAACCGGCCGCCGCCTCGGCCATGGTCGCGGGTCCCGTGCCCATGATCTGGCCGGCGACCGGGCGGTCGGCGTCGTCGATCTTTGTCATCTTGCGGCGGCGCCGGATCTCGACCGCGACCTGCCGGTCCAGCATGGCCTCCGTCGAGGTGTAGGCCGCCCCGCACGAGCGGCAGATCAGGCGGTAGGGGAGGTCGCTGTATCCTGCCAGCGCGGCCAGCACGACCGGGAATTCGATCTCGATCGCGCCTATTTTAATTGGGGACATAATACGAATTTCCAAATTTCCAAATTCTCCCCTGGATTATACGTTAATTTTCTTAATTCGGAAATCGGCATGGCGTCCCCAATTTATTCTTCGTTCGGATGACAGCGTCGTTTTTCCCGATCGCATCCACAGGCAGGGCACGATCACGTGTCTGTCCCCGAAATTGCATTTTTAGGATGCCTGTGCTATTTCTTAACCTTATTTCACGAACAGGCCCGGCGTCTGAAAAAGGTCGGAGGATGGCGACACCGGTCGAAAAATGGGTCGAGGAACAGGCCAGGCTCTTCGAGCCGAAGAGTATCTACTGGTGCGACGGTTCAGAGGGGGAAGCCCGCCGCCTCATCGAGATGGGAATGCGCGAGGAGAAGATCGGCGCCCATGATATCTTCCGCGAGCTCAACCAGAAGAACTGGCCCAAGTCCTACCTTCATCGCAGCCATCCCACCGACGTTGCTCGGACCGAGAAACTGACCTTCGTCTGTCCTTCGGAAAAGGACCAGGCAGGCCCCAACAACAACTGGATGACCCCCAAGGAAGCCAAGGCGCTCATGACAAAACTCTCGCGCGGCGCCATGCGCGGCAAGACCATGTACGTCCTGCCCTACATGATGGGACACCCCGATTCGCCCTATGCCCGGGCCTGCATCCAGATTACCGACGTCTCCTATGTCGCCGTCAGCATGCGGGTCATGACCCGCATGGGAAAGCATGTCCTGGACAAGATCGGCAGCCGCGAGACCTTCGTCAAGGGAATCCACTCGGTCGGCGATTTTGATCCCGAAAAGCGGTTCATCATGCACTTTCCCGAGGAGGGGCTCGTCTGGAGCGTGGGGTCCGGCTACGGCGGGAACGCGCTCCTCGGCAAGAAGTGCTTCGCCCTCCGCATCGCCTCCTGGCTCGGGCTGAAGCAGGGATGGCTGGCCGAGCACATGGTCATCATGGGGATCGAGGACCTCCATGGCCAAGTCACGTACATCACCGCCGCCATGCCTTCCGCCTGCGGAAAGACCAACCTGGCCATGCTCGAGTCCGCCCTCCCCGAATACAAGGTCTATACGATCGGCGACGACATCGCCTGGCTGAACATCGGCCCCGACGGCCGCCTTTATGCCATAAACGCCGAAGCGGGGTTCTTCGGCGTCGCGCCCGGGACCTCCATGAAGTCCAACCCGAACATGGTCCGGACTCTCAAGGGATCGAACTTCTACCCGACGCTCTTCACCAACGTCGCTCTCAACACGGACACAAACGAGCCTTGGTGGGAGGGACTGGACGGGTCCGTGCCGGAGCACCTCCTGGACTGGCAGGGCAATCCTTGGAGCCCTTCCATGGGGACCAAGGCCGCCCAACCGAACTCCCGTTTCACGGTCTCCCTCTACAACTGCCCGACGCTCTCGAAGGAGTTCGACAATCCCCAGGGCGTGCCCATTTCGGCCATCATCCTGGGCGGCCGGCGATCGCGCCTCATCCCGCTCGTGACGGAGGCGTTCAACTGGGACCACGGCGTCTTCTTCGGAGCGAGGATGGGCTCGGAGACGACGGCCGCGGCCGCGGGCAAGGTCGGGGTGCTCCGGCGCGACCCTTTCGCCATGCTTCCGTTCTGCGGCTACAACATGGGCGATTACTTCCGGCACTGGATCAACATGGGCAAGCTCATCAGCCGCCCACCGAAGATCTTCTCGATGAACGCCTTCCGGGTGGACGAGAACGGCAAGTTCATGTGGCCCGGGTTCGGCGACAATATCCGTGTTCTGAAGTGGGTCCTGGACCGCGTCCACGGCCGCGTGGGGGCGCGTGAGACTCCCATCGGGCTCGTCCCGAAGGTCGAGGACATCAATAGCTATGGCCTGGACGTTCCGGCCGATGATCTGAAGAAGCTTTTCGAGTTCAAGCCGGACGAGTGGGGGCCCGAGCTCGAGGACATTAAGAAGTTCCTCGACGGATTCGGCCGCCACATCCCCTATGAAATCCGGCAGAACTACGAGGATTTAGCCTCCCGCGTCCGCCGGAGTTAAATCAGGGACACTATTCCAGTTTCCGAAATTATTAATCGCGGCGTTTTTCCAGGGGAGATTTTCGAAATTCGGAATTTGGTATTGTGTCCCCGATTTATTTTACGGTGACGGACTTGGCCAGGTTCCGCGGCTTGTCGATGGGCCGTCCGAGCGCGTCGGCCGCGTAGTAGGCGATCAGCTGGCCGGCGACGGCCGCCAATATGCCGAACTTTCCGTCGTTCCCGGTTTCGATGTGGATCACGTCGCGTTTCCGTTCCATCCCGCGGTCGTTCGTGATGGTGTAGACCTTCGCTCCGCGCGCCTCCACCTCCCTGGCGTTGGAGATGATGTCCGGGTCGTTGTTGGAGACGAGGCTGAGGACCGGCGTCCCGTCCTCGATCAGGGCGATGGTCCCGTGCTTGAGCTCGCCCCCCATCATCCCCTCGGCGTGGATGTAGCTCGTTTCCTTGATCTTGAGGGCGATCTCGCGGGCGACCGGGTAGGTCAAACCGCGCCCGATGATATAGGCGTCCTTCGACGCCGCGATCCTCTCCGCGATCTCCCGGATCCGGCCCTTCTTCCGGAATAGCAACCGGATCTTGCCGGCGACATTGTCTGTATCGACGGGGAACCCGAACTCTCTGGCGATCCGTAGCATGAGGACGGCTTGGTTGATGAACGCCTTCGTGCTGGCCACACAGACCTCCTGGCCGGCCAGGATATGAAGACTGAGCTCGCTCATCCGCTGGATGGTCGAATAGGGCACGTTGACCACGGCGGCGATCCGGCCGCCCCGTTCCCGGGCGTACTTCAACGCGTCGATGACGTCCATCGTCTCCCCGCTCTGGCTGAGGGCGATGATGAGCGTATCGCGGTCGACGTTGGCGTAGTGCCGAAATTCGGATGCGATCAGCGTCTGGCTCTCGACGCCCGTCCGGTGAAGATAATAGGCGCCGAGGAGCGAGGCGTGGTAGGACGTCCCGCAGGCGGCGAAGATGATCTTTTTCGAGCCCCGGATCAACCGGATGAGGCCGTCGAATGCCGCTTTCTGGTCGTTCTCCATCGAGAACAACATCCGCTCGACGGCGGCCGGCTCTTCCAGGATCTCCTTGAGCATGTAGTGCTTGTGACTCCGCTTGACCGATTCCTTCTGGTCCCAGACGAGCTCGCGCATGGCCTTTTCGATCGGCCGGCCTTTGCGGTCGAAGAACCGGAAACTCTCCGCGCCGACAACGGCGAACTCGTCGTTCTCGAAGAACGCCGCCCGCGAGGTCGCGTCCGAGAACGCGTAGATGTCGGAGGCGAGGATGTTCATGCCGTCCGCGGCGCCGAGGACGAGCGGCGAGTCGCGCTTCAAGGCGAAGATCTCTTCCCGGCCCTTGATCGCGGCCAGGACCGCGAACGAGCCCGCCGCTACCGCGAAGAAATCCACGATGACGGCCTCGGCCGGCTTTCTTTTTAAGCCCTCCTCGAAAAAATGGGCGATGACCTCGGAATCGGTCTCGCTCGCGAAGCGATGCCCCTTTTTCTCCAGGCTTTTTCTCATCTCCTCGTGGTTTTCGAGGATGCCGTTGTGGACGATGACGACCCTCCCGTCGCACGAAGCGTGGGGGTGGGCGTTCCGCTCGGTGGCGCCGCCGTGGGTCGCCCAACGGGTGTGGGCGATGCCCATCCGGGTCGTCGCGCGTCCGGCGGCCTCGACGTCGATGCCCCCGACGCGCTTTTTCATGTTCCGTGAATCGTAGAAGCCGTAGGAGTCGTAGCCACGGTACTCCAGCCGTTTCAGCCGCTCCAGGAGGACTCGGGACGGAAATTCAGTTCTGGACGCGATGCCGATAATGCCGCACATGACCTCGTTCCTCGAAATGGAATCCCATTCTTTTCAAGGGAGGACCGGAACCGGCGGAACCGGTCGACACGGCCCCCTTGTCGAAGCCCTAATGTATTACCTCCCGGCCCCGGAGTCAATACGGTGCGACAGGGTGAGCGATAGGAGGGGCCTTGACGCGTCCTCCAGGCCTCGTTTATCATCCCGGATGATGATTGGATGATCCGGGAAAGCGGACGATTTGTCCGCGACAACAGAACAGGAGGAAACATGAGAAGAACGTTCGTTCGGTTTCTTGCCATCGGCTTGATGTCCGCGGCCCTCGTCGCGACCGGAGCGGCTGCGGCGGAACCCCAGACCAAGCCGATGAAGCCTGCCTTGCTTGTCATTGATATCCAGAACGCCTACCTGCCGATGATGTCGGCGGAAGGGAAGGACTTGGCCCTCTATGTGATCAACGGCGCCATGGAGCTCTTCCGCAAGAACGGTTTTCCGGTCATCCGGGTGTATCACACCGATCTTGAGTACGGTCCCAAACCCGGCAGCAGGGAATTCGAATATCCGGACTCCGTTATGATCAAGCCCGACGATCTCAAGGTCGTCAAGAATTATCCCAGCTCCTTTAAGAAAACGGACCTCGACAAGATTCTGAAGGAGAAGGGCTGCAATGCCGTGTTCCTGTGCGGGCTGAGCGCCGTCGGC
>Ga0315277_10011002_pt1 | contig 11418 bp, 7 predicted proteins | sample YL17G05_15_MG_FD_203695 | JGI IMG/M metagenome (GOLD analysis project Ga0315277, IMG submission 203695) | Sediment microbial communities from Yellowstone Lake, YNP, Wyoming, USA - YL17G05_15 | ecosystem: Environmental > Aquatic > Freshwater > Lake > Sediment | place: USA: Wyoming | collected...
GAGATTTCGATCATAACTGGAACTGTTACTTCCAAGGCTCTGCACATGCTCTCAACAAAAGCGCCGGCACCGGCAGCGCATTTATCATTCTTGGAGAAATCCAGCACCCTGCCGCTGGAATCAGTGCTTATGCCGCGGGCCTCTTCGGCGCCAATATCCACAATCGTTCTCACTGAGGGAAGGAGGTAGTTCGTACCCTTGGCATCGGCAGTAACCTCGGTAACGCTATTGTCCGCAAAGGGGATGCTCTTCCGCCCGGCGCCCGTAGTGAAAATCTTCTTAATATCACCCCGCGATATGCCGGCTTGTTTGATTGCCTCCTGCAAGGTTTTCTCGGCTGTTTCCACTGGCTCGAAGCCGGTTGGGTTCATGCTGCGGGCCACGATTTTGTTATCTTTGACGATAACCACCTTTATTGTTTTGGCCCCCATGTCTATGCCTGCTGTTATCATTTCGCCCTCACCTCATTGCTATTGCTTCATTCCTTGATGACACCTGCTTCCAATATCATATGTCTTGTATCTTTTGTATTCCTTGTCCTTCGAGGAAGGTCTCCAGACGGTCGAGCACTCCTGTCTCATCGATATCCCTGCAATCGGCGAAGTTACCTTCGAACATTGATGTTGGAATGCCCTGTCTGTTGAGGTCGCGCTGGAAGTCGTACATGCTGGTGGTCATGGGCACGCAGCCGCGGTTTATCAGCAGCAGGTATGCATTTGCCTTCCAGTGCTTGAACATAATTACGTATTCTTTCTTTCTCGTCTCCAGGTGCGATTGGAAGGGGTGCTCAGCCCGCCAGCGTGCCACTGTTCTGCACAGGTCTTCCCTGTTTTTCATGGTCTTCCACCCAGGGCGCTTTTCGGGGGGAGTGGCTGGTACAACTGTGCCTTTTTCATAGAGGAATTGTACTTCACCCGAATTAATCAGGTATACATAGGTGCCGACGAACACGACGCCGTAGTTCTCAAGATAGCGGAATACTTTGAGGAAGCTCCACGGCGGTGGCGTGAGCATGCACATGCGGAATCTTTCGGTGGGGACAGCAGCGATTTGATTGGCGATGCGCTCTTTCAATTCATCCCTGAGCTCTGTCAGAAACTCAATAGCGACCTTTTCGTGCCTTCTCAACATAGAGATGGGCATCAGAGCGAACATGCTCTTGATATCTAGGGGAGCGGGGATAGCGCCGTTGAGCAGGTTTATTTCTCCCCATAACCCTTCGTTGATGAAATAGTTGCGCATCGCCTCGATGCCTTTTTCATCGTCGTATTTTCTCTTGGTGATTTTCTCCATCCATTCGATGCTATCGAGGTACTGGCCTGCCACATAGTTTATTCTGGCCTCTTGGTCACCATCGATAGCCAGCATCGTTTCGTCGTCGATATAGTTCATGGGAATGCCCTGGTACTCGGACACTATCTGGTGCCACTTGGGATGGCCAGCCGGGCAGTGGCGAACGCTCCAGGCGAAGTCGAATTTCGGGAACGGGCCCCCTGTGAAGTAGTACTTGTCCTGGAACATGGTGCCCAGGAAGTTGCGCATGTAGCCGCACATATCGCGGGCATACCCTCTGGCTTCGTAAGTCTCCATTGCAGGAATAGAGACAGGCGGGTCGGCTGCCACGCTGGCCCCGTAAGGCTCTCCAGCCAGGAATACGAATTCTCCCAGTCCTGCTAACATTCCATAAGGGGTTGCAGCGCAGCCCAGGACCATGAGTTTCCCTTGCTCATGTCCTGTAGCCAAATCTCTATAAGCTTCGAGCCTGAGTTCCTTGCCTTTTTGCCAGCATTTCAAAGGGGCGGTCTTGTATTTTGTCACAGTTGTCATTATCGTTCGCCTCCATTTAGTTTAAACATAGATGTCGGTGATTTTTATACCACCTCTAGTTCGAGTATTTCCAGGAAGGCCTCGATTCTGGTGCGGAACTGACCGAAGGGTATGGTGACGTCGAACTCGAGTACAAGGGTGGCAATATTATTTTCTTTGAACATCTTGAGGAGATGGGGGATATCGAACTCATGCGGGTCGCAGAATTTCTGCTGGTAGACGAGTACGCCCTGAACACTCCAATCTTTGGCGTGCTTCAAGATGCGGTCGAACCTGGGTTTGAAGTCAGCGGCCACGGCAGGACATTGCCAGCGGTCGACATAGCGGGCTGCTATTGCTGATATGGGGTCTTTACCCGGTTTAACCTCATCCCAGAAGTAGCGGCTTCCGGTGCAGTGTTCATCTATGACGACAGTGCAGTTAAGCGTCTCCATCATCTTGACGAACACGATGTCATCCATCTCGCTGCCTACCATCATCAGACGTACTCCAAAATTGCGGTTGAGCTTTCTGGTGGGCAATTCCCTAAGCAGTTGCTCAAGCAGCTTATTATGCTCTGCCACGTCCATCAACTGGCTGGCGACCACCGTCTCCATGCACTCGGCGCCAGTGATAGGTGGCTCCTCTTTCTTTCTGAACTCATAGACCTGCTTCATCAGCCTGCGGTTTGTGTTATATAACTCTATAGCTTTATCCAGGTCAGTATCTGCGATCTTTTTACCGGTAAACTTTTCCAGGGCCTGTATGAATCCTTTATATTCCTGCACCATCAGGGGTTTTGCCCTCGGGCTTTGCATATGGTTTGGCTGCCATACGTAGTACTTGAAGGGGATGGGGATATAGTTTTTCCAGTTATCGTACGTGCCCTGGACGTGGGAGCATGTGCGTGCCATGGTAATGCCGTCCAGGTAGCTGTATCTTCCTTTTAAACCTTGTGCCAGGGCATCGCGGGAGAACGGACAGACCGTGGGGAAAAGGTAACGGTCGGTGACGTCCTGCACTTCGTGGCTGCCCAGTATCCGCACAGGCAGCATGCCCGCGGCATACATGATCTCCACCGGAGAATAGCTGCAAAGCCAGCCGATAGCCTTGCCGTTGTGCTTTTTCTTCCAATCCTGGGCATACTGGTGTCGGGTAGCCAACACCTCTTGGAATTTTTCGATTGCACCCACTGTTTTGTTGCTCCTTCCTCTATTGATTATCAAGAATAGAGGCTATGTCAGATGCTCAACTAGCTAGTCCTGACAAGCCTCTATATTTATCAGCGAGATAAAATCGAGCTTCATCACCAAAAAGCCCTACTATATTATCTTAACAAGCACCCAAGTTTGTGTCAAGCTCACACCATAGGGGAAACCTGAGTCGGTAAACGCAAAAGGCATCCCCCTCCTTCCTTATTTCCAAGTACTCCAAGATTGGGTGATTTTGATGTCATTGCAAGGAATCCGCCTGTGGCAGGCGAAGCAAAGACACACGGCGTTCAGGCTAGGGGACAAAGGGGGTTGAAAAAGGATTAATCAACAACCCTCCCCATCCTTTCCTTGACGTAATTCAGCGATTGCCCTAAAATACAAGCTTGTTAAGTTTTGCTTGAAGTCAGTGAAAGTGCAACTAGTCTCCGAGCTCTCAGCCTTCACCCCTGAACGCGAAACCCTGCTTACTATTGGGGTTTTCGATGGCGTTCACCTGGGTCATCGACACCTGATAAGGAAGCTGACCCAGCGAGCTGCCGAGGGCAATTTCCTCAGCGGTGTCGTGACCTTCAACAGTAATCCCAAAGCTGTGCTGTCACCTCGGACTAAGCTGGCGCGCTTGACTACCCTCGAGGAGCGAGCCAGCCTTCTCAAAGGTCTGGGGATCGATCTGGTTATCCCTCTTACTTTCACTACCGAGGTTGCTGCCCTCAGCGCTCGAGAGTTTGTCCTCTATCTTAAGCGGTATCTCAAGATGCGCGGCCTGGTGATCGGCCCCAATTTTGCGCTGGGACGGGGCAGGGAGGGGAACGCCGCAGCCCTGCAATCTTTGGGCAGGGAGCTTGGCTTCACGGTTGAGGTAGTGAAGCCTCTGATGGTAGAAAGCTCCCTGGTGAGCAGCACCGCCGTCAGGGAGGCTCTGGCTCGCGGCGATATGAAGTCGACAAACAGGCTGCTGGGTCGGTATTTCAGCCTCAGCGGGCCTGTGGCAGCCGGGGTGGAGCGTGGCCATGTTTTGGGCTTTCCTACGGCGAATATACAGTTTGACGCTGGGCAGGCCATGCCTGAGGATGGCGTCTATGTTACGCTGGCGCACCTTGGCGAAAAAGTCTATCAATCGGTGACCAATATCGGGGTCAAGCCGACGTTTGGCAAAGGCGAGCGCACTGTAGAGGTACATATTCTCGGTTTTTCCGGAGACCTCTATGGCCAGAAGCTCACCATTGAGCTTGTGGAACGCCTGCGCCCTGAGATGAAGTTCGCCGGCCCTGAGGAGCTGGCAGCTCAGATTAAGAAAGACGTTGAGCAAGCGAAGACGATTCTCAAACAGGGTGTTTCTACGCGGGAGAGTGCAGAGGGGATTCTCCCCTCTGCCAGGGGTTTTGGGGTGTCCCCCAAACCCAAAAGTCCCCCCGAGATTGGGGGATAAAGGGGGTTGAAGAGACGTTTCTAAACGCTCTTATTCTGAAAAAGCTTTTGGCGGGAGCAAAACATGTCGGGTAAATTCCCCGTCTCCATACTGAAGCGCGGTGTTGCCGAGATTATAGTCGAGGAAGAATTGGTGCGCCTGCTTGAATCGGGCAAAAAGCTGCGGCTGAAGATGGGCTTCGACCCCAGCCGCCCCGATATTCACCTGGGACATGTGGTGGGGATGAGGAAGCTGCGCCAGCTTCAGGAGCTGGGACATCAGGTTGTGGTCATCGTCGGTGACTGGACGGCTCAGATTGGCGACCCCAGCGGCATGTCCCAGACGCGCCCCATGCTTTCTGCTGAGGAAGTGCGGGCTAACGCCGAGACCTACATGCAGCAGTTCTTCAAGGTGGTTGATAAAGAGAAGACCGAGGTTCGCTGGCAGAGCGAATGGTTCGGCAAGTTCAGCCTGGCTGATGTTATCAGGCTCACCAGCAAGTTCACCGTAGCTCAGCTTCTGGCTCGAGAGGACTTCAACAACAGGTATTCCACCGGACGTCCCATCGCCATCACTGAGCTGTTGTACCCCTTGCTTCAGGCCTACGACTCGGTGGCTATTCAGGCTGATGTTGAGTTCGGCGGCATCGACCAGAAGTTCAACTGCCTCATGGGCAGAGAGCTTCAGCAGATGATAGGCCAGCCGCGGCAGCAAGTCTTTCTGGTGCCTCTATTGGTGGGCACCGACGGCCAACAGAAGATGAGCAAAAGCCTGGGTAACTACGTTGGCGTGGACGATCCACCTAATGATATGTACGGCAAAGTCATGTCCATTCCCGACGACTTGATTATGGACTACTTCGAATTGCTCACTGATGTACCTGATAAAGAGCTAGCCGAGTTCAAGCAGCAGCTTGCTGCACAGTCGGTCAACCCCATGATACTCAAGAAACGCCTCGCCTGGGAGATAGTGGGCCAGTTCCACAGCGCTAACGCCGCTAGAGATGCCGAGGCTCATTTCGAGAAAGTGGTGCAGGGGCGCGGAGTGCCTGAGGGCGCTGATGAAGCCACAGTTATTGCAGATGATGTAGGCAATGGCCTTTATCGCTTGGACATTGCACCTGCCCTGCTGGAAAAGGGCTTGGTCAAGAGCCGCGGCGAGGTGAAGCGTCTCATAGCTCAGGGAGCCATAGAGGTAAATGGTCAGAGAATCAGTAGCAGTACTGTAGATATACCGGATGTCAGCATCACCATTCAGGTAGGCAAACGCCGCTTCCTCAAAATCTCCATCACAAAGTAGGGTGGGTGGAATGAAATGCAACCCACCAATTAGTGCGACCATGCGAACGTGATACCGGATGCGGGGGTCGATTTTTAAATGCGGTCGGCGGCGTGCCATATATATTACCGGCTTAAACCGGAACGCAGAAAGGGTGTACTCGGAACGTCAACCTAGCATCTTTTTAATTTCATTTACTGTTGGCTTCCAGTAATTCTGCGCCTTTCGTACAGCTTGAGGTTCATATTTAGCAGCATCGAAATCTATGAGGGAATGCACTTCCGAAGACTTCGACCATTGGAAGAAATCAAGTAGTTCCTTGACTGCAGATGTATATGCTTCTTTAAGTGCTTGAATCATTTGCGCTGCTTCAACAGACGGGGGTGCAGCCTGTATTGATTGAAGAGCGTAAGCAAAGCGGTCTAGGATTGGGGAAAGAATTAAGTTCGGTTGGACTGCATAATATTCCCGATTACGGTCAATGTTACGGTCGGATAAACGTTGCACGTCAAACCGCCATTGAAGTACCATAGTATCGATTGCTTTGTTCAGGTCGGATTTAGCGATTTTGCTGCCCCCCATTTCCGTGGCAACTACCAACGGCGCAATCACCATTCCAATACAAGTAGTTGCAACCCAAGCGGCGTCAATCGCACGTTTCATCATCTCTTGCTGAGCTTTCTTCTCTAAGAAGCTAGCCATTCCGTTAGTCCCACTTTTGTAAACTTCTTGCACTATTATATATTTCGCGGTAGAATATCGCAATTTATGAAACGCACACGGAATATGTTTTATTTCACAAGCGCATACTGAGAGGCAATAATCCTGCGTTGTTTTTGAAAGGCACAACTTGGAAGCTAGAAAAGATATCCAAGGTCTGGACAATAAGATAAGGGCAGCCCAAGCAAGTATCGCCTCATTATCTATTTTTGTTGCGCTTAGTGCGGCAATGATAGGTATCTTGGCATTCCAGCCGAGCCATGAATTTGGGTACAATGCTTGGGTTGTTTCCTCAGGTAGCTTGATGATAGCGATAGTGTTCTTCTTACTATCTGCCGAATACTTCATATTATGTCTTTATTATTGTGACCATATTGACCTGTTTGGTTTAATAGGTTCGTGCGCTTATGGGTTTGGGGTAATCTGTATGATAGTTGGCATAGCATTGGCACTGAAAGTGTTTGGGCTTGGGGTACTACCGTATGTTTTTGTGTCTTTGGCTCTATTGGGATATACGGCATATTACTTATTAAGATTGTGGAAATTACGGGGGCAAGAGTCAGCTTTTGCTGCAAGAATAGCAATACGAATTGCGTCCCTCTTGTTACTAATTATGGGCTTTGTATTCTTGAGTACAGTAGGAGGTTAGAATATGCCTAATGGTATGCCTCATATCCCAAGAGAGCCGCATGATATTCGTAAACATGGTACGAGTGGCATCTCTGCCTATTGTATTAAGTGCCATAAAAAAATGGTCATGGTAGGGCCAAAGTCAATCAGAATGAAAAATGGCAAGCCAGCGACTCAGGGAGTATGTCCCAAATGCGGGTCTAAACTTTTCAGAATAGGACGAGGTTGAATTACAGATTTGCAGTATTAGTATTAGATAAGGTCGGTTACCTCAAAGAATGGATACCGGCGAAGGTGAGAGAAGTATTCGAGGTGATTAGAGTATCCGACGGAGAGCACCATTGACAAAGTGTCTCATACGAAATATTATTTCAGCAAACACCAGAAAATAAACCATTGTAGTCAAATGACCATAGAAGGTATATTAGCAATAGTATTCGGCATAACGACTGTTATTGGTATTATCGTAACCGTTAAGCTCTCTAAGAAAAAACAACCTTTTTGGTCATCCAGCACTGAACCTGTATTACGAATCAACCCCGATGCCCCAAAAGGCTTAAAACTTACGTTCAATGATAGTCCAATTGACAATTTGTATCGTACTAAGCTCATATTTTTCAATAAGGGTAATGACCCCATTGAACCAACGAACATAAAGGAGAAGGTCGTTATTTCGCTTGGTAAAGCCAGAATCCTTAGCGAGCCTGATTACAAACCAAATCGTCCGGTAATAAAATTTGGTGTTAAGAAGGTAACCACCGGAGCGCATGAAGGAATCGAATTAGATTTCTCATTTCTTGACCAAGACGATGGAGCTTTAATTGAAGTTCTGCACGCCGAGAAAGCATCAATTGACAAAGTAGGGGGGGTAATCTCCGGCGCAAAAATACGTAGAATTAAGGAATTTCAGCCCCCTAAAGAAAAATCCTTCCTTGCGCATTACGGGAAATTCAATTCAATTATAGTAGTGCTTGGGTTCATCGCGTATACACTAATGATTTCACTGGTTAGCGGATTTGTCTGGTGGTCTTGGGTTATAGTTGATGTTATCCTTTGGTTTGTATTTGGTCTACTAGTTTTACGGTCATATCGCAATTTCACACTATTCCCAAAATGGGCGAGAGGCCAAGCAACATCAATTGCTAAAGCGGATTCCGTGGTTGGCAAGGACACTGAAAAATAAATCGATTCTAATAGGTCTCGATAAATATTTTCTTCGTTCAATCGAAGCTAAAAGGGTAACTTTAAAAGTATCATTATGGGGCTTGACACACGCACTAACACGTGTTAATTTAATCGCAAAGCTTGGCGGGCGGCATTCCTAACAACCAACCACGGACGGGCGAAAAGCGGGTGAACGAGGCGCTTTTGTGACCTACCCCCGCTAGACCGCGAAGGTAATGGACGCGAAAGAGATTAAGGAAATACGCTCTAAGTTGGGAATGACCCAAGTACAGTTTGCTAAGAAGTTGGGTGTTTGGAACGTCACCGTTGCGCGTTGGGAAACCGGCGGGGTTAAAGCGTCACCGTTAGCCGTAGCACGAATTAAGGAGTTGGCGTCAAAAACTAAGGGGAAGCGAAGCTAAGCCTTCTCGGGTTCCTTCTTCGATTCCGCGATTATCTTCTGGACAACGTGCGGCGGTACCTGTTCGTAGTGGCTGTACTCCATGGTGTAGGTGCCGCGTCCCTGTGTGATCGCTCTCAGGTCGGTAGCGTATCTCAGCATCTCCGCAAGCGGGGCCTGGGCATCTATGTGGTTGATCCCGCCGCCGGGCGACATGCCCATTACCCTGGCCCGCTTGCTATTGAGGTCGCTCATCACATCGCCGGTGAAGTTATCGGGGATGGTGATGTGAATGTTCATTATCGGCTCAAGGAGCACCGGCTGCCCCTGTGACATTCCTTTTTTCAAGGCGTAAGAGGCCGCGATCTTGAAGGATATCTCCGAGGAATCTACTGCATGGTAGCTGCCATCGAATAGCGTTACCTTCATGTCGGTTATGGGATAACCGGCTAATCCACCTTCCTTCAATCCCTCATTGACTCCCTTTTCTACAGCGGGGATATAGTTCTTGGGCACAGAGCCGCCTACAACCTTTGCAGTGAACTCAGCGCCGCTGCCGCGAGGCAGTGGTTCGAGCCTGAGCCAGACATGTCCATACTGACCATGTCCGCCGGTCTGCTTCTTGTGCTTATATTCTGCCTCTACCGGCATTGTGATTGTCTCTCTATATGGTATCTTGGGAGGCTCGATCCTTACCTCGACGCCGAACTTGCGTTTCATCTTCTCCGCGGACACCTCGAAATGAGACTCCCCCATGCCCGAGAGGACGGTCTCTGCGGTGTCAAGGTCTTTGCGAACAGCGAGGGTAAGGTCCTCTTCGGTTAGCCTGGTCAAAGAGCTTCCCAGCTTATCCAGGTCGGCCTTGGTCGTGGGGTGGACGGCAACGCTCAACGAGGGGAGAGGGAACTCGATGGGGGCGAGAGACAGAGGATGGTCTTTGCTACAAAGAGTATCGCTGGTTCCCGTCTCTGCCAGTTTGGCTACTGCGCCGATGTCTCCGGCAGTAATCTGAGGTACTGCCTCCTGGGATTTGCCCCGTATCATATAAAGCTGGCCGATGCGCTCGGCCCGCTTTTTGGTGGCGTTCCAGACGCTGGAATCGCTTTTGATGACGCCGCTGTAGACTCTGAGATAGGTGAGTTTTCCTACGTATGGGTCGGCGGTAGTTTTGAACACCAGTGCTGCCAGGGGCGCTGACTCATCGGGTTCAATCTCCTCGTCCTGCTGAGTCTGAGCGTTCTTGGCTGTGACTTTGCCCTTGTCCTTAGGCGAGGGGAGATAGTTTAATATAGACTCCATGAGCTCGGCGATGCCCTTGCTTTGCAGAGCAGAGCCAGCTAAGACTGGCACCAGCTTGCCGTTAATCGTCGCTGCCCGCAGAGCACGGCGGACTTCATCCTCGGTTAGCTCGGTTCCCTCGAGGTATTTGGTGATAAGGCTGTCGTCGGTCTCAGCCACGGACTCCACCAGTTTCTCGCGAAAGGCAGCTATCTTGTCGGCAAGAGAGGAAGGCGGCTTGGCAGTCTTGCTGATCAGGTCTACCACCCCTTCAAATTTGCTCTCAGCGCCTATGGGCAACTGGATAGGCACGCATTTCCTGCCGAACTTGGTGCTCAACTGCTCCACCGTCTTGAAGAAATCAGCATTCTCGCGATCGATTTTATTAACAAACAGGATTCGGGGAAGCACCCTATCGTCGGCGTATTTCCAAACCAGCTCGGTGCCTACCTCTACCCCCGACGCTGCGGAGACTACTACTATTGCCCCGTCAGCGGCGCGCAATGCTGCCTTGACTTCCCCTACAAAATCGGGATAGCCTGGTGAATCGATGAGGTTGACCTTGGTCTTATTCCACTCAAAGGGAAGCAGGGAGAGGTTGATGCTGATCTTGCGCTTGGTCTCCTCGGGCTCGTAGTCTGAGGTTGTGGTGCCGTCGTCCACTCTACCCAGTCTGCTGATTGCTTTCGCCTGAAACAGCATATTCTCGCAAAGCGAAGTCTTGCCAGCATTGGTGTGAGACAGCAAGACAACGTTGCGGATTTGCTCGGTCCGATACTTCTCCATAGCCCCTCCCCGGGTGATAATCCTTAGTATTTTACTTCATCTTGTAGTGTGGCGCAACCCGAGGGCGAGCGGCCGAATGTGTTGATTGGGCCAGCTTTTTATAGTAAGATATTGCGGGCGGGGCTGTAGCTCATTTGGGAGAGCGCTTGAATGGCATTCAAGAGGTAGGGGGTTCGAATCCCCCCAGCTCCACCAAAATAACCTAAGAAGGGCTCCAGACGTTCTCAATCATTCTCCAACTCAGCACTTGCAAGACTAATTTCTGCTCACGATTTATGCCTGTGTTGCTTAACGGGAGGGCTTAGTCCGATGAGGCTACAGGGTAAGGTTGCCATAGTAACGGGCTCTACTAAGGGGATAGGCCGGGCTGTCGCTATAGGCTACGCTGAGGAAGGGGCCACTGTCATCGTGTGCGGACGCTCCGAGGACCTGGCAAAGAGCCTTGCCGGGGAACTGACCAGGAAAGGCAAGAAAGCGGTTGCTCTCAGGTTGGATGTCACGAGCGTTGGTAGTGTCAACCAGGTGGTTGCTCAGGTAGTTAAGCAGTTTGGCCAAATAGACATCCTGGTTAACAATGCCGGCATCAGCCCGATATGGAAGCGGGTAGAGGAAACAGGCAAGGACGCGTGGGATCAGATTATCGCCACGAACCTTACGGGAGCATTCCTCTGCGCTCAGGCTGTGGGCAAGGTGATGATCAAGCAGAAAAGCGGCAAGATTATCAATATGACCTC
>Ga0315277_10011003_pt1 | contig 11418 bp, 10 predicted proteins | sample YL17G05_15_MG_FD_203695 | JGI IMG/M metagenome (GOLD analysis project Ga0315277, IMG submission 203695) | Sediment microbial communities from Yellowstone Lake, YNP, Wyoming, USA - YL17G05_15 | ecosystem: Environmental > Aquatic > Freshwater > Lake > Sediment | place: USA: Wyoming | collected...
ATTATATTGGTAAAAGGGCATCGATTAATTAGCCTGGAGATTGGGGAACATATGTTCTCATCCCTATATATGGCATAAAACTCCAAATAATGCCTAAATTGCCAATATATAGTACTAATACTATAAGGGAACGGCTACGTAAAATTATTGTTCCAGGAAAGATTATTCGCCAAAATTGGCACGTTTTTTGGGTACATTTTCAAAATACACCTGAAAGATTTACTACTTTCTTACCAAACCGGAACACGTCCTTATATTTCTTCTGAATAGTTCATAAAAATCTATGTTTCGATATCTGTGCGAAATATCCATTAGTTCAATGATTTATATAACTTTCCTACATCCCGTTAATGTGATTCTTGCATAAACAATGTATCCTTGATGCATAAATACATTTATGGATAACTGTATATACATCATCATGACATACCTGGTGAACATACAGAGGAGAGAAAGAAATGTCAAAAATTATTGGTATTGACCTTGGAACCACCAATAGTGTGGTTGCTGTAATGGAAGGCGGAGACCCAACCGTCATCCCAACGGCCGAGGGTCCACGCTTGTTACCCTCCGTGGTAGGGTTCAACAAAAATGGCGAGCGCCTGGTCGGTCAAACTGCCAAACGTCAGGCTGTCATCAATCCTGAGAATACAGTCTATTCGATCAAGCGTTTCATGGGAAGGCGTTTCGATGAAGTGGAAAACGAACGTAAGATGGTTTCATATCAGGTCATTCAAGGACCATCCAATGATGCCCGGATAAGGATTCCGATCATGAAGCTCGATTATACACCCCAGGATATTTCAGCCATGATCCTTGGCAAACTAAAGCAGGATGCTGAAGCTTACCTGGGAGAGCCAGTAAAACAAGCCGTGATCACCGTTCCAGCCTATTTCAATGACAGCCAACGGCAGGCAACCAAAGATGCCGGGAAGATCGCTGGGCTGGAGGTCTTGCGAATCATTAACGAGCCAACCGCAGCCGCCCTGGCATACGGTTTGGATAAAAAAGAAAATGAGACCATTTTGGTATTTGACCTGGGTGGCGGCACATTTGATGTCTCTGTCCTTGAGGTGGGTGGTAGTGTGATCGAGGTCCGTGCAACCAATGGAGATACTCATCTCGGTGGAGATGACTGGGATGAGCGCATCGTAAATTGGGTGGCTGATGAATTCAAGACGGATACTGGTATTGATTTGCGCAAGGACCGACAGGCTTTACAACGCCTACGCGAAGCCTCCGAAAAAGCCAAGATCGAGCTCTCGAGCGTTATCGAGACTGAGATCAACCTGCCCTATGTCACTGCCGATGTCAATGGACCGAAGCACTTGCAGATGAAATTAACCCGTTCCCGCTTTGAGCAACTAACCGAGGACCTGGTTGCTCGCTTGCGCCAGCCTTTCAATTCTGCACTAAAAGATGCGAATCTAAATGCCTCCGAAATAAATGAAGTCGTCTTAGTGGGTGGTGCCACGCGTATGCCCATGGTCCAGGACCTCGTCCGCTCTCTAACTAACAAAGAACCCCATAAAGGGGTCAACCCCGATGAGGTAGTAGCAGTTGGTGCCGCCATTCAGGGAGGTGTATTGGGTGGTGAGGTGAAGGATGTCTTATTGCTGGACGTGACGCCACTTTCATTAGGCTTGGAAACCTTGGGAGGTGTGATGACAGTTCAGATTGAGCGCAATACCACCATCCCGGTAAAGAAATCTGAGGTGTTCTCGACTGCAGAAGATGGCCAAACAGCGGTAGATATCCACATTCTTCAAGGAGAGCGACCAATGGCAGCTGATAACATGAGCCTGGGTCGTTTCCGCCTGGAAGGAATACCTCCTACCCCACGCGGCACACCTCAAATCGAAGTTACCTTTGATATTGACGCCAATGGTATCTTGAATGTGACAGCCCATGATAAGTCTACAGGCAAGGAACAAAAAGTCACTGTCACCGCATCCACCAACCTGAGCAAGGATGACATCGAGCGTAAAGTGCGTGAAGCACGTGACCACGAAACTGAGGATAAACGCCAACGCGACCTCATTCAAGCGCGCAATACTGCCGATAGCCTGGTTTATCAGACCGAAAAAACCTTGCATGAACTCCAGGATAAAGTCCCTGCCAGCGATCGCGAGAATATAGAGGCAAAACTGAATCAGTTACGCGAAGCAATGAAAGGAAATGATACCAACCGGATCACTAATCTCACCAATGAGGTTCAGAACGCCTTTTATGCCCTTAGTCAGCAGTTGTATGCAGCCCAAGGCTCTGGTCAGCCAGGGAATGGGAACACCGCCGAGCCTTCTTCCGATGGCAACGGACGTAAACCCAAAAACCCAGATGATGAAGGTGAAGTTCTGGAAGGTGAATTTCGAGAAATGTAGCAAATATAACTGGATGACAGGCGAGTGGATGATCCACTCGCCTGTTTTTATTTTTATCGGCTGTGATAGAATTATCTCAATATGAAATCTAACACATCTCCGCGTGTTGCTAATTTTCTCCCTGCCTCTATTTTCTTATTCATCATCGGTTGGGGAGGCTTGATCGCCCTTATCGTCACCACACTGCCAACTGTTGGACCACGCTGGTTATTCTTCTTCCTGTGTGTCTTAGCAATCACCGGCACAACATTGCCAATCACAGCTTTCCTTAACCGACGTTTCCCCAGCACACCCCCTCCCACCTATATGGTTGTCGTCAGACAGGCACTTTGGTTTGCTGTCTACGCTTCCACGCTGATATGGCTCCAAATGGGTCGTGTACTCAATCCGGCATTAGCAATTCTATTGGCAATCGGCTTAGGCTTGATCGAATTCCTGTTGAGGCTGAGCGAGAAGAGTCAGTGGAAGGCATAAACTCTGTATAGATGTCTTCCAGATATCCCATGAAATATCACCTATGAGCAGTTTACGTGACCTGCCTTCAGTAGATCAATTACTCCAACAGCCCATTGTATCCACTTGGATCTCGGAATACGGTCGACCGCAAACCCTGGAAGCCTTGCGTCTATCCCTGGAAGAAGCGCGTGAAGGATATCCTCGTACAAAGGAGCTCCCTACACGTGAGGCGTTATTGGATCATGCCCTCCATATGCTTCGGGATTGGACGGCTCCTTCCTTGCTTCCAGTGATTAACGCCACCGGAGTAATCCTTCACACGAACCTTGGGCGAGCACCACTTAGCAATGCTGCCATCCAGGCTATCCAGGACGTCTCGCGGGGATATTCAAACCTGGAATTTGATCTATCCAATGGGCGGCGGGGCTCGCGCCTGGTTCATGCTGAATCACTGCTGCTGCGCCTGACTCATGCTGAAGCAGCCTTGGTGGTTAATAATAATGCTGCAGCTGTCCTTTTGGTCCTATCTGCTTGTGCGCGCCGCCGCAACGTGGTCATTTCCCGGACGCAGCTCGTGGAGATTGGTGGTGGTTTCCGCATTCCAGAGGTCATGCAGCAATCGGGTGCACATCTCTATGAAGTCGGCACGACCAATCGTGTTCATCTCACAGATTACCTCAGCGCATTTGAAGAAGCATCACCAGCTTTAGTCATGCATGCTCACCAATCCAATTTTCGAATCACTGGTTTCACCAGCGAGCCAACCCTGTCAGAGCTCGCAGAAATTTCCCATCAGCACGGGATCCCGTTTGTAGACGACCTGGGTTCTGGTGCTCTGTTGGATACTGCCCAGTTTGGGTTGGGGCACGAACCCACCGTGTACGAATCTTTGTCAGCCGGAGCAGACTTGGTGTGCTTCTCAGGTGACAAGCTCATAGGAGGTCCACAAGCAGGGATTATCATCGGCAAGGCAGACCTGATTGGAAAACTCAAGAAACACCCGCTTGCCCGCGCCATTCGCGCAGATAAACTTTGCCTGGCTGCTCTTTCTGCCACTCTGCTCCATTACCTTAAAGATGAAGCAGTACGAGAAATACCCATTTGGCGAATGATTGCTGCTCCAGCTGCTAGCCTTCAGAATCGAGTGGGTAACTGGAAACAAGACTTGGATATGGGTGAGGTGGTTCCTAGCCAATCCACGGTTGGTGGAGGCTCTCTGCCAGATGAAACTTTACCCACTTATGTTCTCGCTTTATCAGTGCGCTCCCCAAACCGCTTTATGGAGCGGTTGCGCCAATTCCAGCCACCCGTGATCGCCCGTCTTGAGGCTGATAACGTTATTTTTGACCCGCGTACCATTTTGCCAGAACAAGATAATGATTTGTTGGCTGCCATTCGTTCAACCATAAAAAATCGATAATTAGGATAGCTCACCCTATGAAAACCGACCTGGATTCATTAATGCAAGAAAAAGATCTGGACGCGATTCTAATTACTGGACCTGGTCAACATAACCCAGCTATGGTCTATATGACTGGAGGTTGTCATCTTACCAATGCCGACCTGATAAAGAAACGTGGCGAGCAGGCGGTTTTGTTTTATTTCCCCATGGAAAGAGACGAGGCTGCCAGGTCGGGTCTGAAGACCAAAAACCTGGCCGAATACAACTTCACAGAGCTCCTCAAACAAACCAATGGGGATCACTTGAAAGCTTTGGTCAAACGATATCAGATTATGCTCGCTGAGTTGGGGGTTTCTTCAGGCAAGGTTGGTTTATACGGTCGGTCAGAGATTGGTACGAATTATGCGATTTTCTCCGCTTTACAACAAGAGTTGCCAGGATTAAGCCTGATCGGTGAGATTAACAACTCAGCATTGATGCTTGCGAGGATGACCAAGGATAAAGCTGAAATCGAACGCATCCGCAGGATGGGCAAAATAACCACCCAGGTCGTCGGCCTAGTAGCAGAATTTATCACCTCTCACTCCTCAAAGGATGGCATATTAGTTAAGCCCAATGGACGTCCATTAACCATCGGGGATGTAAAAGCACGCATCAACCTGTGGTTATCCGAGCGTGGGGCTGAGAATCCGGAAGGCACCATATTTGCCATCGGGCGTGATGCTGGCGTACCCCACTCATCCGGTAATACTGAGGATCCTCTCAAATTAGGTCAGACCATTGTTTTTGATATCTACCCTTGCGAGTCTGGCGGTGGTTATTTCTACGACTTCACCCGCACCTGGTGCCTTGGTTATGCACCTGATAATGTCTTGGCACTCTACGAGACGGTATTGTCAGCCTATAACACAATCACCACTCAGCTTGAGGTTGGAAAACCCTTCGACCATTACCAGGATATGGTATGTGAATTATTTTCATCTCAAGGTCATCCTACCATCAAGGACGATCCTCAGACACAGCAAGGCTATGTGCATAGTTTGGGTCATGGAATTGGCTTGAACATCCATGAGCGCCCATGGAGTGGGATTAATAGTGATGACAGAGATTGTCTGGTGCCCGGGGCTGTTTTCACCATCGAGCCTGGGTTATATTATCCGGAAAAAGATATGGGTGTGCGCCTTGAGAACAGCCTGTGGGTGCGCCCTGATGGGAAAATGGAAGTATTGGCAGACTATCCGATGGACCTGGTCTTGCCAGTAAAAACTGGATAAAAAGTCCCTAAAATACTTCATGTTTATCAAGGTAAGCTAAAAATGCCTAAAACCTCCTCCAAAAAAGCTGCACAAGCGGATAAACCTCCCATTCGGATCCTGGGTATCGAAACTTCATGCGACGAAACAGCCGCCGCCGTGGTCGAAAATGGTCGCATGATCCTGTCAAGCGTGGTTGCCTCCCAAATTGACTTGCATGCACAATTTGGCGGTGTATTCCCTGAAGTAGCCTCCAGGCAGCATATCAAAACCATCTATCCTGTGATTGATCAAGCGCTTCACCAGGCTCACCTGACCTTGAACGATCTGGATGCCATTGCTGTCACGCGCGGCCCCGGTTTGCCAGGTTCTTTGGTGGTTGGCATGAACGCAGCCAAAGGGTTGGTGTTAGGCAGTGGGTTGCCTCTCATAGGTGTCAGTCATCTCGAAGGACATCTGTATTCCGCCTGGTTGTATAAACCAGATACAACCCCACCTCACGAACCAAAGTTTCCCCTGATCGCTCTGATCGTATCAGGCGGTCATACTGAACTTGTCTTGATGAAGGATCATTTGCAATACCAGCATTTAGGCGCGACCCTGGATGACGCTGCTGGAGAAGCCTTTGATAAAGTAGCTCGCTTGCTTGGTTTGGAATATCCAGGTGGGCCTTCCATCCAGAATGCATCGGTAGAAGGAAATCCCATTTCTTACAACTTTCCTCGCGCCTGGTTGGAAGATAGCTGGGATTTTTCCTTCAGTGGATTAAAAACCGCCGTTATGCGGGAAGTGCGCCAGTTGGACCTACAAAAATCCCTCCCCGTAGCCGACCTGGCTGCCAGCTTTCAGGCTGCGGTCGTGGATGTATTGGTCACCAAGACCGTCAACGCCGCAAAACAGTTCGCAGCCAAAAACCTTCTCGTGGCTGGCGGGGTCTCTGCAAACCGAGCTTTACGCCATTCCATCCAGATGCGTGCCACCATACCTTTACATATTCCCCCAATTTGGCTCTGTACGGATAATGCTGCCATGATAGCAGGTGCTGCTTATTTCCGGTTTATTCAAGGCCAGCGCGACCCGCTTGATATGGATGTCCTCCCCAATTGGCCTCTTTCGGAGGTTCCCGCTCCAATTCCGTCTTTAAAATAATAGCTCGTAGGGAGAAAGCGAATAGCCTTTTAAACTCAAATCGCCCTCTGAGATGGCTCCAATCTCATTGGGCGAGTTTGAGTGAGGAGAATGCAACTATTATTATATATATTCAGGTAAAAATAGTATGAAAAAAGGCTAAAAGCTTCGTGAGAATAAGCTCGGGCTCACGAGAGCGCAGCTTCAATCGAATCCAGGCTTATCGGTCCCTCGCGTAGGATCGTCATCGATGAAGACGCACAATTGACCACTGTGGAAGGGACACCCCCCGATGAACGACCACCATCCAGGATCAGATGCAACCGTCCATTTAACTGTCTGTATACTTCTTCAGCCGTAATGGCATTATCCTGACCAGAGATATTAGCAGAAGTGACTGCTAAAGGTCCAATCTGGCGCAGTAAAGCCAGGGCAATGGGGTGATCAGGCATGCGTACACCAATCGTCCCATCTTGCGAAAGCGCCTCAGGTAACCCGGCGAGTTTTGGAACCACCAGAGTCAGTGGCCCGGGCCAAAAACGATGCGCAAGTCGGGTTGATATCTCATCAAATTGATCAACAACTCTATATAAATCTTCAAAATCCCCAATCAAGATCGCAATTGCCCGGCTATTATTTCGTCCTTTTGCAGAGAATAAACCCTCTACGTATTCATTCTTGAATGGAAAGGCTGCTAACCCATAAACTGTATCTGTTGGAAAAGCGACCAAACCACCATGCTTTAATACATCAACAGCATGATCTATCGCACTCGGACGATTTGCGCTTAGAATCTCGGTCTTCATACGAATAACTATACGGATTATACTCCCAGGTCAGATATGCGTGCTCAGGCTATCCCCCACGAGAACCGACCAAACCCCGGACCCACCTTTAAAATACTTCCCATGCACTTCATTCCCGCATCGCTATACAGGGCAAAGGTTTCCTCCTCTGTCCACTGGTGATATTCTGTGGCTCGTCTGGCCCAATTTAATAATGTGTCTCGCGCCACCCCTTCTAAACCCTTCTCATTCGCAAAGAGTAGGGCAGTCTGCTCATTTAAATAATCCGATGGGTTGAGCATGGCTATCCTTCCCCCTCCGCAGAGCAGTTCTTTCATCTTTTTCAAGGCTTGAATTGGGTTAGATAACAAGAATATCAGGTTGGATGCGGTAATTAAATCAAAGGTGTGAGATTCAAAAGGTAGATCATACGCATTTGCCACAACCACAGGTAAATGCAATGCTGATGGACGGAACATTTTCAGGTCCAGGTCAACTCCCACTGCTCTACAACCAAATTTTGACAATATCGCAGGTAATAAACCTGGACCACATCCCACATCCAGTGTTAGCCATCCCGGCTTCGGGGAACACCACACATCAAAACCATATAACGTCCGGCCCCAACCTGTTTGTGTCTGTAACTCCAGAAAATAATCTGAATCCCTGCTGAGCAGACAGTTATTCGATTGTCTTGTTCATTTCCCAAACCATTTGGAGGCCATCCAGGGTGAGCCATGGCGCAACGATTTGGATGACATCAGTCTCGTGCGCCACAATATCTGCCAGGCCCCCTGTAGCGATGACTTTCATCTCAGCACCCAATTCAGCTCGGAATCGTGCCACCATCCCCTCCACCAACCCAACGTAGCCATACAATAATCCCGATTGCATCGAGTGAACTGTGTTTCGACCAATCACCGAAGGAGGTTTTTGGATATCTACTCTTGGCAGCTTGGCGGTCCGCTGAAACAGTGCCTCCGCAGCAATACCGATCCCTGGTGCAATTGCTCCCCCCAGGTAATCTCCATTTTTGGAGATGGCATCGAAAGTCGTGGCAGTACCAAAGTCAACCACACACGCCGGGGTCCCATAAAGATGCACAACTGCGACTGCATCCACGATCCGGTCCGCTCCCACGGCACGTGGATCTTCATACCGCACGCGCACACCTGTCTTTACTCCCGCATCAACCACCAGCGGTTCATTGTTTAGGTAGCGTCGACAGGCTTCAATGATCTTACCGGTAATGGGCGGAACAACCGACGCCATGCAGATAGCGTCAACATCCTCCGGTGTGTGACCTGCGTGCTCCAATAATCCCACCAGCTGCAGACCATACTCATCCGGCATATGCTCATATGCAGTTGCCAAACGCCAGCGAGGACCAAGTTCTTTCCCTTGGTACAGCCCCAGGGTGATATTTGTATTCCCAATGTCAATTGTTAGCAGCATGATAGCCTCTTTTCCTGCCAAGCATTTCGTCCCTACCTCAAATTTAGCATGATATTATCCGAGAACGATGTTATCAATTAAACGCGTTTTTCCAATCATTACCGCCAGAGATAGTAGTGCTCGATCCACCCGCCCTTCCAGCTCTTCGAGTGTGTCTGGATGGGCACAGGATACGTACTGCACTTTTACTATGGGTTCGGTTGCCAATGTAACCTGCACTATATTCCGCAGGTGTGATGCATCCCACTCACCAGCATTAAAAGCCTCTTTGGCAGTAAACAACCCCCGAAATAACACTGCAGCTGCACCTCGCTCTTCCGGATTTAGAAAGATATTACGGCTGGACATTGCCAATCCATCTGATTCTCGCATCGTCGGGCAAACGACAATCTCGATTGGAAAATCCAGGTCACGTGTCATTTGTCGGATAACAGCTGCTTGTTGAGCGTCCTTCTGCCCGAAATATGCTTTGTGTGGCTGGACTACGTTGAATAGCTTGGTCACAACCGTCGCGACACCTCGAAAATGCCCCGCTCGGATCGCCCCCTCCAATGGCTTGGTGACTTCCTCCACCACAACCCAAGTCTGATATCCGGTTGGATACATGATTTTATCAGTGGGTGTCCATACCAGATCGACTCCCTCTGATCGAAGTAGCTCAAAATCATGCTGCAAATCGCGCGGATATTTGTTAAAATCGTCATTCAGTCCGAATTGGGTCGGATTGACGTAGATACTGACGATCACACTGGCGCAATCATGACACGCTTGTCGAACCAGCGATAGGTGCCCCTCATGTAAGAACCCCATTGTGGGCACGAAACCAACGGGTTGGCGTAAACCCGTTCGAGCCAGGCGGATTTCTGCCAAAGATTCGACAACGTTCATAATAAATCCTCCCTAGTGGTTTTCAAGGCTCCTCACCAACCGCCACAGCATTCGGTTAACCGGTGTTGGCACCCCCAACGCTTCACCCGCCCGGATAATCGCCCCATTGATAGCATCAATTTCCGTTGGTGTGCCTCTTAATACATCCTGCAGCATGGACGATGTATTTGCAGCAGTGTTTCGAGCTACCTCCTCAACCGCATCAACGGGGTCAGGATAAGGCAGGGTGACACCTTGCATGGTAGCGACCAGGGCTGCTTCACGCGCTGCCTCCCCCATAAGCTCTCGGGCGGCAGGGCGTGATAGAAGCTCGCCATTCGGCACTCTTAACAATGCGGTGAGCGGATTGATGGCAGCATTGATCACCAGCTTCCCCCAAAGCAGAGATTCGGGGTCGTTGATCATCTCGACATGAAATCCGGCATTATTCAATAATTCTCCCAATCCACCCAATTTGGGGTGGAACCCTATCGTCACTTTTCCTTCCCCGGTGTGTTGGACGTATCCCGGCTCAAGCATCCGGGCACCCACTGTGGTGACGCCCAATGCCACCCTCTCCTGCCCAAGAGCTGCCTTTAGGGTTTCGTAGTTGCCAAACCCGTTCTGCAAAGTCAAAGCAATCCCAGTCAAAGTGAGACACTGCTCAAGTTGCTTGGCCACCTGTTCCGTCTGCCAGGATTTAACCAACACCAGGGCTTGCCTGAATTTTCCGCGAGTGTCTGTGCCTTCTGTGACTTTAACCGGATACTGGTGGGTGCTTCCATTCATTTCAAGCAGTCGCACCCCCTTCTGACGCAGCGCAGTCAGTCCGTCCTGCCAGCTGCCCTGCATGGTTACTTCATTCCCTGAGCCCGCCAACCGGGCAGCGAACAAGCACGCTAACGCACCAGTCCCCACTACCAGCAAGCCCATCCACCTACCTCACCGATGGATCCTGGACGACAAAACTTGGACTTGTTTGCATAAGTCTTTCCTCAAGACTATGCCATTCATCGTCGTTCATTTCAATCGTATGCTCAGGTCCCGGAAATGCATTCGCCTTCACGTCTGATTTAAATTCGCTAAATGCCCTTTTCATCTCTGCAGATAAGTTCGCATATCGTTTAACAAACTTTGGTGTAAAGCGTTCGAACAAGCCGAGCAAGTCATGGGTCACTAACACCTGACCATCACATCCAACGCCTGCACCAATCCCAATCGTTGGGATTTGCAAACGTTGTGAGACGAGTTCTGCCAGACGTCCAGGGATGGATTCAAGCACCAGGCTGAAACAACCTGCCTGTTGCAGGACTTGGGCATCTTCCAACAGTTTATATGCCGCCTCCGCATCACGACCCTGCGGTCGAAAGCCACCCAGCTTGTGCACACTCTGCGGTGTTAATCCCAGGTGCCCCATCACCGGTATGCCCGCACCCACGATTGCACGAATGGTCTCTGCGCGTTCGCTACCACCTTCAAGCTTGATGGCATTCATCCCCGCTTCCTGGAGAAACCTCCCGGCATTACGAACCGCCTCTGCTGTTGAAACCTGATAAGATAGAAATGGCATGTCACCCACCAGTAAGGCATATTTTGCTCCGCGGGCGACCGCCTTACAGTGATGGATCATCTCATCCATCGTCACGGGTAAAGTGCTCTCATAACCTAGCACCACCATTCCGAGCGAATCT
>Ga0315277_10011004_pt1 | contig 11417 bp, 12 predicted proteins | sample YL17G05_15_MG_FD_203695 | JGI IMG/M metagenome (GOLD analysis project Ga0315277, IMG submission 203695) | Sediment microbial communities from Yellowstone Lake, YNP, Wyoming, USA - YL17G05_15 | ecosystem: Environmental > Aquatic > Freshwater > Lake > Sediment | place: USA: Wyoming | collected...
GCCTAGGTTAATTGGTAGACGCGTTTCCCACAGATCTACACGCACTCAACAGGTGAATTTAAGGGAAAAAAGGCTCGATTTAGGCGGTAGAACCGTTAAAGTTAAACTATGTACAACGTGTTTGTCTATGTATAACAAGTCGCGGAAGCCACTAGAGTAGATAGCCGTTTTTAAACTGTTCCCACGTTAGAGTTTTCCCACCCTCCATCTGAGTTTTTTCTATAGCGATTTTGTCGTCCAACGTTTTTACCTCATAAATCTTTACAGTTTTTGACACGTTTTTTGGGTCTTTCATTTGTGTAAAGCCGATTATTTTATCCTTGGCGTTTTGTATTTCTCCTAAGGTTGTCCAAGCAGTAGGCCACGGGTTATATGCTCGAACAGCGGCGTTGATCTTTTGTACTCCGTCGCTCCAATTAATCTTTGCGTCCTCCTTAAAAATGTATGTGGAGGTTGGGTGGGAAGGGGAGTAGGTGTAGCTTGCTCGCGACTCATCCTGCACTTTGGGGGTGATTTTTCCGTCCGAATAATTTTTGAGGGCTTTTGGTAAATGGTTCGCTGATAAGTTAAACAGGCTTCTGTAAAGCTCTCCGGAAGTTTCCGTTCCGTTAAGCGGATAGGTAATTTGATCGATAACGGGGCCTGTATCTAAAGTTTTTTCCATAAGTTGGTAGGTAATTCCCGTTTGCGCGTCTCCGTTTAAAATGGCAAATTGCACCGGGCTCGCTCCACGGTATTTTGGAAGCAAAGAAAAGTGAATATTCATGACTCCTTTGGGGAAAATGTCTAAAATTTCCTGGGGAATAATAAATCCAAAATCTGCTACCACGCCGATTTCGGCTCTTGATAACTTTATTTGTCCAATAGCCCTTTGCGGCTCTTTGTTGAGGGACTCATTTATGGTAACAAAGTTTACTCCATTTTCTCTTGCCCACCTTTTTACCTGGGTTTCCTGTAGATTTTGATGTCTACCTACAAGTACATCCTCTTTGGTTATGCAAAGTACCAAGTCAAAACTGCTCTTTAGGGACTCCAAGATAGGGGTGGATCTATGTGATGTTCCGAAGAATGCAAGTTTCATATACGCAACGTGGCGGGAGTGCCACAGACCTTTGCAGGAGTGGGCGGTGAGATCCGGGACCCACTCCAAGAAGGCTGTGGCACCCCGTCTACCTCATCGCTTTTAAGTAACTTGCCCACGACTTTGGTGTTAAAGGTAATTCCGTCCAAATGGTCCATTTCGTGCTGGATCACGCGGGCCAGGAAACCGCCGGTGGTGAGCCTTTGCTCGTCGCCCTGAATGTTTTGATGTTTAAGTTTGACTTTTTTTGCCCGCCAAACCTTGCCGTAAAGGTCGGGGAAACTAAGACACCCCTCCCAGTCCAAATCTTTCTCTTTGGAAAGGCTTATGATTTTGGGATTTACTAAAATATAGTCCACTGTCGGTCCGTAATGCACGGGTTCCGCAGCATTCGCGTCGCGGGTCCCGGATCTCACCGCCCGCTCCGCGAGCTGCTGCGGAATCCCTTCACCATTGGATATAAAGTCGCGAGCGATCAAAACACGTACTGGGACACCTACCTGGATGGCGGAAAGTCCTGCCGCAACAGGGTCCTTAAAAGAGTTCGTGGTGTCGAGCATATTTTGTACCAAAGTCTCAAGCTCTTTATTAAACAAGGCCTTTTGACTTTTTTGGGTCAATATTAGATTTGGGTATTTAATTACGTTTAGGACCATACGCGTATTATACGTCACAAAGGGAAGTTCTATTCAAATTAGAAGTCAAGACCTTGACGCCTGCGCATTTTAAGGTATTTTGCGGATGTGATTATTAAAATTTCGCACACCGATCCGCGATTTCCGGAAGCGGTAAAAAACCTTAAAAACCCTCCAAAAATGTTAAACATTTTGGCAAACGACACAGTTGGGAGCTCGTTTTCTTGGCCGACAAGAAGTTTGGCAGTGATTGGCAGTAGAAATATGAGCGACTATGGAAAAAAGGTTGTGTGGGATTTTGTGCCGCGACTGGTGAGTGTGGGTATTACCGTGGTTTCCGGTTTGGCGGAAGGGGTTGATGAAGAGGCGCAAAGGGCAGTATTGCGGGCGGGCGGGACAACCATCGGCGTGTTGGGGTTTGGCGTCATGAAAATTGGCGATTTTAGTAATAAAGAGTTATGTCGGCAGATTGTGAAGTCGCAAAAAGGCTTTTTGGTGTCGCCTTTTGATGCCTATCTCACCTCTTCCAAGTGGACATTTTTGGAGAGAAACCGTTTGATTGCAGGCTTGGCGGACGCGCTCTTGGTGGTGGAGGCCGTACAAAAAAGCGGCTGTATAAGCACGGTTGAGGCCGCGCTGGAATTGGGCAAAGAGGTGTTCGTTATACCCGGGAACATTTTTTCTTATACCAGCATGGGCGCCAACGAGCTTATTAAACAAGGTGCCCGTTTGGTTAACTGTGTGGATGACATTCTAACTGACTATGAATAAGCATCGAATATATATCGACCAATCTGGGAAGGTCGAGAATACTGAGCTGAAAACCGTTATTGCTTACTCCAATAACATGACAAAGTCGATAGAAATATCCAGCCTAGAAAAGCGGAAATTACAGAAACTTTTTCGTAGCGTTGCCAGACCAAATGTTTTTGTTTATAAAACTTTCGCCTGTTTGGTTTATTTGTTAGTGAAGAGCGACTTGAAGTGGGTCCGTGAAATCGTAATCGATAGAGAATATGTGGGTCAAGAAGCGCTTATAAAATTATATCTATTGAGATTAATGAAAAAAGGTGGGGAGGTTTTTGATCCCTCTCTTATAAGTTTTGCCGAGATAGGTAAGAGGAATTATGCACATAATAAAAGTGCGGCTACGTTTAGGGGGTTGCTAAAACCCGATGTCATTTTGAAAAGCAAAGATCTGCTTAAGTGGTTACTTTAGGCAGCAAAAAAGACTGGGGTTGCGTGAACGGGTGCACCGGAGCAATTACGAACCGGATTCACCGTCCGTCCCAATCTTTATGTGGTGATGATAGACCAATTTTTGGAAAAAGTCAATAAATATAAACTGTTGACAATTGCCGAGTATGCTATTCTTTAGCAATGGATTTAGTAATTGTGGAGTCGCCTACCAAAGCAAAGACCCTGTCGACCATCTTAGGGAAGGATTTTGTAGTCAAAGCGTCCATGGGACATATTCGCGACCTTCCAAAAAGCGGACTGGGTGTGGACGTTGAACACAACTTTGAACCGGAATATGTAGTGCCGGACAAAGCCAAGAAAACCCTTACCGAGTTGAGAAAATACTCCAAGGATGCAGAGAAGGTTGTTTTAGCGACCGACCCCGATAGGGAAGGGGAAGCCATAGCATGGCATTTGAAGGAGCTTTTAAAGCTCAAAGAAAAAAATTATGGTCGCGCAGTTTTTCATGAAATAACCAAAAGTGCGGTGCAGGAGTCGTTTAAAAATCAAGGCAAGATCGACATTAATTTGGTGGATGCTCAACAAGCGCGTAGGATATTGGATCGCTTAGTGGGTTACAAGCTATCCCCGCTTTTGTGGAAGAAAGTGCGTTTTGGACTTTCCGCAGGCCGCGTACAAAGTGTGGCGGTAAAAATTATTGTTGAGCGTGAGCGCGAAAGACAGGCCTTTAAGCCTGTGGAATACTGGTCAGTAGAGGGGCTGTTTGACCATAAAAACGGAAAATTTAACGCCAATCTAATAGAAAAAGACGGCAAAAAGCTGGAGATCGGCAAACAGGCGCAGGTAAACGAGATCGTTAAGTTAGTAAATAACGATAGTTTTAAAGTCGCTAAAGTTACCAAAACTCAAAAGCAAAAACGTCCGTATCCTCCGCTAAAAACCTCTACACTTCAGCAAAGTGCATCCAACGTTTTTGGCTTTCCGGCCTACAAAACCATGAAAGCCGCCCAGAGTCTTTTTGAAAAAGGTCTTATAACTTACCATAGAACCGATTCGCTTAATTTGTCGTCTCAGTTTATTGACGCGGTTAGGCAGTTTGTGGAAAAAAAGTACTCCAAGGCGCATCTGCCCGAGTCGCCCAATTACTACAAAAATAACTCTAAAAACGCACAGGAAGCCCACGAGGCTATAAGGACAACCAACGTGGATCTTGCTCCCGGAGGGGGTGAAATAACAAAGTTGAGCGCGGAGGAGCAAAAAGTGTATTCGTTAATTTGGCGCCGTTCCATTGAGTGCCAAATGGCCCCGGCGATTTATGATGCCACGAGCGTAGATATTTTGAGCGATAGCGGATTTGTCTTTAGGGCAAACGGATCAGTAATTAAGTTTGCGGGTTGGCTGGCGTTGACTCTGGTGCCGGAAGTCGATGTCCATAAGGAACCGTCCGCGAAGCGTTCGGTTCCGTTGGACTCGACGACGGCATCTGGATCTGACGACGATAACGAAACGCAAAATCAGCTTCCCGATATGGTAGAAGGGGACGGCGTTAAACTGGATAAACTAAACCCCGCCCAACACTTTACCCAGCCGCCCGCCCGTTTTACAGATGCCAGTCTCATTAAAGCCTTAGAGGAGATGGGCGTGGGCAGACCTTCTACCTACGCGCCGACTATTCAAACCATTCAGCAACGCGGCTACGTGGAAAAAGAAAATCGCTACCTCAAACCTTTAGACGTAGCATATGTTGTCATAGATTTGCTTAATAAGCATTTTAGCAATATTGTTGACTACGACTTTACTGCGCGGATGGAGGAAGAATTGGATGAAATAGCAGTCGGAAGGCTCGAGTGGCAGCCCGTTATTAAAGAGTTTTACTCGCCCTTTGAAAAAGTCGTCAAACAAAAAGACGCCGAATTGAAAAAGCAGGAAATCACTTTTTTGGGCGACTCCGAAGAGCTGTGTCCAAAATGTGGGAAAAAGTTAATGTTTAAACTTGGTAAGTACGGCAAGTTTTTAAGCTGTTCCGATTACCCCAAGTGCGACTTTGCTAAACCGGTAGAGGAAAAGATAACCTCACTGGTGGATGAAAACGGTGATACTGTGGAAGAGGCGCCGGAGGTAAAAGATTATGGCAAATGCGAAGTCTGCAAAGAAGGGGACTACGTTCTAAAGCAAGGCAGGTTTGGTAAGTTTTTAGCCTGCTCCCGTTATCCTGATTGTAAGTCCACCAAACCCTTTTTGGTAAAAATTGGTGTAAAATGTCCGGAGTGCAAAGAAGGGGACTTAGTTGTCAAAAAGGGTAAAGGCCGTACGTTTTACGGCTGCTCCCGTTATCCTGATTGCAAGTACTCCGCTTGGAAAAAGCCTGTTGTTGCAGCATAAAACTATGACGAAGACAGTAGAGTTTAAGAACTTGGTCAAACTTGGCCAAAGAATCCATAGAAAAGGCCAAAAAATTGTTTTTACCACTGGTTCATTTGAGCTTATCACTCCGGGACACTGCAGATTTTTATCTGAAGCCAAGGCATTGGGGGATATTTTGGTGGTTGGTGTGTGCTCAGACCGTTCCATAACCAAAACCAAAGGACCTGACTTTCCCTTACTAAATCACTCGGCGCGCACGGAGATGTTAAGCTACTTAAGGTCGGTTGACTATATTACACTTATCGATGAAGGCGAGCCCCACACTTCAATAGTTTTGCTTGAGCCGGATATTTTTTATACCAACCAAAAAGAACTGGAAAACGGAAATTTTGACGACCAAGCGCGGTATCTTTTAAAAAAACACAAGGGCAAGCTGATCGTGAGGGAGGACAATAACCCCTATAAAAGTGCCCGGGATCTAATAGAGCACATTGCCAACATAAGGTTTATGGGGATTGTGGTCGCGTATCTGTGGTCAAAAAACATCAACCTTGGGTTCAATGCCATCCCCGACTTTAAACCTGCCGATTACGGTGATCAAACGCCAAACAATCCTAAAGCGTTTAATCCGTCAAAAATGATTTACAAAAATCCACTTGAGCTCTTGGAGCTGACGGACAAAAAGCCGGTAGGCAAGAAAAAGACGGTATTTGTTTCCGGTTCTTACGACCTACTACACGTAGGTCACGCCCGCTTTATTCAAAAGGCCGCACTGCTTGGAGATACCCTGATTGTGGGTATTCCGTCCGATGTAGAAATTAGCGCTAAAAAAGGCTATGGCCGACCAATCATTAACGAGTTTTCCCGCGCGTATGTTTTGGCCAGCTTAGACTTTGTGGACTATGTCTACATTTTTGACGATGAAACCGTGGCTCCTACATTGGAGGTACTAAAACCGCAAATCTTTTTTACCGTAGATGAAGAGTGGAATAAAGGGCTGAAGGAGAGTGAGGAGTACAAGATTGTGAAAGGATACGGTGGAAAGGTTGTTTTAGCACCACGTCAAGCCCCCTTTTTAGCGTCGTCTATGATGATTAACAGAATGGCGTATAAAAAAGTCAAAGAAATTTTTGGAGAATGCATGCAGGATGACAAATTTAAGGCGATGCTGTTAGAAAATGGCAAAAGTAGTTAATCGGCGCGTTAGCGACTGGTACGATAGGGTTGTAAGCTCATTGGATAAATGTGTTTTTTGCGACTTAAAAGATGAGTATATTATTGCCGAAGAGGGCGGTTTGGTTTTGTCTGTGAACCTCTTTCCTTATATTGACGGTCATTTATTGATTATTCCAAGACGACACATGGAGCGCTTTTGTGAGATAAACTCGGACGAGTGGGCGACAGTTGGTCGGCTTACTGCTTTAGGCACCAATTTGTTAAAGCGGGGTTTTGGGATTGAGGATTCAAACGTCTTATATCGTGAGGGTGGCACGGCGAGTGGAAAAAGCTTGGGTCACCTGCATTTTCACATCATGCCGTGCGTTCCGGGTTTTTTGCAACGCAACGATAAGGGGATACTTTACACCTATCAAGAGCTGCGGCTTGCCCCACTTGAGGTGGCTCAAAGGCTACGTGCGATTTGCTAGAATGAGTCTATGACATCCATGCACATCGCGAACATGAAAAAGGCGTGTTTGCTGTGCGACAGGTCTAAATGCGGATATAAAACCGGGTGTGTGGTAGTCAAAGGGGGTAAGGTTATTGCCGAGGGGTGGAATGCCACCTTGCCTGGGGAAATTTATTGTCAAGGAGGAGAGTGCATTAGAGAAAAAGAGAAGTTACACGGGGGAAAAGATATTGACAAGGTTTGCTCCATCCACGCGGAAGCTTACGCGGTAGCGGAATGCGCCAATAAGGGTATATCAATTGCCAAAACCGATGTTTATGTTACCACCTTTCCCTGTGTAATATGTTCACGACTTTTGGCAAAATGTGAGATTGGCCACCTCTTTTATATGTCGGACTATACGGGCGGAAGGGCGTGGGAGTCGGTACTGGTTAAAAACGGTGTCAAAATAAATCAAATTAAGGAGGAGGAAGTGTGGAAATGAGGCTTCGCCACCTTCCTTCGGAAGTAAACTGGCCGGTTTATTTTAAAGACAGACTTTTGGTAGGCAACCTTGATTCGTGTGTAGGAATAGCCACATTATGGATGCCTAAAGAAAGTGTGGCGGATTTTCTGTCTTCGTCATCCCTGACTGTGCAGACAGGCCGCTGCGCGGCGCGCGGGGTCGTCGATCCTGACCCCGCGCCCGCGCAAGCGCCTTTTGCAGTCTGCGGGCAACTTTACACCAAGCGTGGTATTAACCCATTACTTAGGAACCTTCTGGCAAACCCAAAGATTAGACATCTAGTGTTTTGCGGACCGGATCGGCAGGGAAGCGGGGAAGCGCTCCTTAAGTTTTTTAAAGATGGGGTTGATGGCGGAACCCGCCATGACGGTGGTTGGAAGATTATAGGCGACAGCGAGGCAGTGATTGACAAGGAAATTCCCTTGAAAGCTCTGGAATTATTAAGAAGAAGTATTTTTGTACACGACATGATTATGCGCCCTTTGGAAGAAGTGAGGGATTTTGTACAAAAACTTCCATCGGAAAAACCCTTTGGCAAACCCCAACTGTTTCCGGAAGAAAAGGCGGAATTAAAGTCGGGTTTTCCCAGTGACCTTTCCGTTTTTAAGATTCGTAGAGATTATATAGGTGACGCCTGGTTGGACGTTTTAAAGACCGTCATGAGGTTTGGCGTGGATACTCCCGGCATGTATGGAAAGGTCAAACAGGTTCAAAACCTGTCGGTAGTTATCGAAAAAGAGTCCACAAAGTCGCCCAAAATCGAGTCCTACTTAAATTTTAACAGCGACTCTCTAAACAAGTACTACCAAGGCTTCTTTAGCAAAAACGAGGATGGCGGCGAGTCGTACACATACGGCCAGCGGATCTTTAACTGGGGTGACGGCGTGGACCAGCAAAAAATTATGGCGGAAAAATTAAAGAGGTTTCCTTACGACAGGGGGGCTTTGGCGGTGCTTTGGGAACCACAAAACGATAACTTTCCGCCAAAGGGTCGCGCGGCAAAGGCGTTGGGTCAAACCGGCGGATGGAAGGTGCCTTGTTTGGTAATGGTTTTAGCCCAATGCATGGGGGACGCACTTTATATGACAGCGGTTTTTAGGAACAGCGACATGTATGGAGCGTGGCCGCTGAATGCCTTTGCTTTAAGAAAATTCCAGGAAGAATTGGCGCACAAGATCGACAAAAATGTGGGCAGTTTAACAACAACTTCTCACATTGCTGAAATTTATGAAGCCGATTGGGATTTAGCCTCCCTGGTGGTGGAAAAAAATGATTCGCTAGCCCGCACCTGTGTTTACGATCCCAGAGGCTACTATGTGGTTAAAGTGGAAGGTAGCGAGATTGTAGCGGAGTTTTTTTCGCCCGATGGAAATAAATCCCTGACTACAATAAAGATGGATGGGAAGAAGCCCAAAGCAGCTAGGGATGTGTGCGCCATGGCAATAAAAGAAATGCTCATCTCCGACCTTGGCACGGCTTGTGACTTAGGTCGACAACTAGCCAAGGCAGAAACCGCCATAAAACTTGGATTAAGATTTGAGCAAGACCAGCCCTTGAAGTTGTCTTAGGGCAAAGTCGTGATCTTTTTCCCAATTTTTTTGTTTATCATAATCATCCCTATGTTTTTCCACGGCATCCAGGTGTTTTTGGGCATTTTCCACCGCGTGTTTGTAAAATAAATCGGGGTTGATAAAACCTTCCGCGTATTTTTCCAAAACAAAACGGGCGACTTTATCAAACGGCGTGTTTTTCATATAATTCCAGCTAAAAAAGGCTGTTCTTGCAAGATCCCACTCCCGTGGTCCCACAAACGATATCTCAAAGTCCATTACGGCCACGATTTTCCCAAAAGACACCAAAACATTGTGGGGGGTTAAATCTCCGTGAAGCAAGGTAGGACAGCCAGAGGCTTGGCGGAGGTTTCTGCAGCATTCTCGTCGCGGGTCCCCGCCCCGCCGCTCGCGACTTCCTCGAATTGCTGCGGAAACCTCCCCACGCGATGCCGGAAAAGCGTGTATTTTTTTGAGCATGTCAATCATCTGCTCCAAAATGTCAAAATTCATTTCCAGCGGAGCAAGTCCTGAAATATAGTGCGAGAGTCGCAAAATTTTATCTTCAAACCGGCAGGTGTAACTATCGCTAAGGGTCTTAATGTAGACAGGGGTGGATACAACGTTTCGCAACATATTTGATAGGTCGATATCTTTTATAATGGCTTTTTCCTTTGCATCGTTCCAGTTGGCAAGTTTCAAAAGGTATTCCTTATCGTCATCCGATTTAATGTACATGGCAGTTGTTTGATACCCCCAAGAGATAACTTCCAGATATTTTGTGTCGATCTGATAATTCTGCCGCAAAACATTCTCCAGTTTCTTGTGGTAAACCCGCAGACCTTGAATGTACTGCATAGACCTTGCCAACATTAGGTTTTATGGTATCATTTCCTAGCTCAAGATGAAAAATTACAAGTTTCCCACAGTGGAAGAGCTTTTAGAGGCGGGGGTGCATTTTGGTCATTCCGTAAATAAATGGAACCCAAAAATGGAGCCCTATATTTACGCGGCCAAAAATGGCGTTCACGTTTTAGACCTTGATCAAACCCAAAAACTTCTTAAAGAGGCAGGTGAATACCTCTTTGATGTGGCGTCAAAAGGCGGTCGAATTGTTTTTGTGTGTACCAAGAAGCAGGTCGCCCAGATTGCCAAAGATGAGGCTACCCGGTGCGGGGCTTTATACATGAACGAGCGGTGGATGGGCGGTACCATCACCAACTACAAGATCATCAAAAAAAGTATAGAAAAACTTACGGGCCTCAAAAAGAAGCGCGACGCTGGGGATCTTGCTATGTTCACCAAAAAAGAGCGGCTTTTGATTGATCGTGAAATTACGCGACTTGAGAAGTTTTTTGGCGGAGTGGTGGGGCTTAAGGGTGAGCCACAGGCGGTAGTGGTGGTTGACGCTAAACGCGAGCGCACCGCCATAAACGAGTGCCGTATTTTTGACGTGCCAGTAGTAGCTTTAATTGATACAAATTCTGACCCCACCGGTATTTTAAAAGTTATTCCGGGTAATGACGACGCGGCGAAGTCGGTGGGTAAAATTCTTAAAGTTCTGGCCGACTGCGTGGAAGAGGGTTATAAGGAATGTGAAAGAGCTAAGTCGGCGGAAAGTGCCGAAAAAAACGTCGGTGAGACAGTCCAAGTAACAAAATCGGAAGCGTCTGGAGTAGCAGAAGAGGACGCCACAGTTGTGGTAAAGAAAGCTGCTGATGTTGCACCCGTGGAGGAAGGTAAAAAAGAGGTAAAAGAAAAGAAACCGACTAAGAAAGTTACTCGACCTAAAGTGTCAATAAAAAAAGTAAAGGAGTCCAAACGAGTATAGACATTGAACAAATCAAGAAATTAAGGGAGCAAACCGGCGCCGGAGTTATGGACGCCAAAAAAGTTTTAGAGGAAACCGGTGGGAATTTTGAAAAATCGGTAAAGATTTTAATGGAAAAAGGCTTGGTCAAGCTGGAAAAAAGGGCCGACAAGGCTGCTGGGGAAGGGTTGGTTTTTTCTTACATCCACTCCGGCGCCAAAGTTGGTAGTTTGTTGATGCTGGGGTGTGAAACTGACTTTGTGGCAAAGACGGAAGAATTTCAAAAACTAGGTAAGGAGATTGTTATGCAAGTAGCCACGGAAGATTACCCCGATGTTGCGGCTTTAACAGACGCGGAGTACGTGCGCGATCCCAGCAAAAAAGTCGGCGACTTGATAAAAGAAGCTGTGGCAAAGTTGGGAGAAAAAATAGAAATTAGAGCTTTTACCCGTTATTCGATAAAATAATCTGACTGGTGGGTTATCGTCTTAATTAAGTTCCATTACTTTCTGAGCGATCCTTGGAACCTCTCTATTAAAGTAGCCCTTTACCTCCTCCCATTTGGCGTCAAAATAAATTTCGGGTTCGGGATCGCTTTCTGCATCGTCAAAGTAAACTAAGCTGGTAAGAACATGGTGGTAATTA
>Ga0315277_10011005_pt1 | contig 11417 bp, 10 predicted proteins | sample YL17G05_15_MG_FD_203695 | JGI IMG/M metagenome (GOLD analysis project Ga0315277, IMG submission 203695) | Sediment microbial communities from Yellowstone Lake, YNP, Wyoming, USA - YL17G05_15 | ecosystem: Environmental > Aquatic > Freshwater > Lake > Sediment | place: USA: Wyoming | collected...
AGAACCCGGAGGTTCTCCATGGTTCGTGTAATCGCCCGAAACATGCTCGCCAGCTGAGCCTGCTGCACATGAATCTTTTACTACCCCAGACGAGCCCATTTCCCCAGGCTTTAGGAAGTCTATTTCCATCGCTTCCTTCCAATTCCGCCTAACTCTGTCCGAACCAACGTCCTCCGACTCATCGAGATCCATGGGATCCGGTTTTATGGGATCCGGTTCATCGGGATCCGGTTCATCAAGATCTGGCTCATTGAGATCCGGTTCATCGAGGTCCGGTTCATAGAGATCCGGCTCATTGAAATCGGGATTTTCGTCTCTGGAACTATTTTCCCCAGGATCCATCCCACTCGAGTCCTCCGGGTTCCCGCAATCCTCATCCGGCGAGAAACCTTGGCCATCAACCCATTTCTCTTCTTCGGGGGTATCGTCGGGCCATTCTGGCTGCGGCTCGTCAATGGGCTGGTCAGGCAGCGGCTCGTCGTCGGGCGGCGCTGGCTCTAAATCATCGTCGGGCGGCGCTGGCTCTGGATCATCGTCAGGCCATTCTGGCTGCGGATCATCGTCAGACATCGGTTCGCATCGCAAAATCGGCCAATAAAAGCAAAAATAGATCTGGCATCAATGTGGGCAGGCCGGTACCTTCAACGCTTGGTTCCCGGTCCAGGTGCAAACGGGTCCTTGGCCGTCGATCTGCCGCATGCTTTATCGAAATTTTCCACGTTCAAGTACAATAATTTTCCGGAATCGCCGTTTTTTCCACCACCATCGGAATGGGAGACTTTTGCAAACAACAGATGGTCTGACTCGAGCGTCTGGATGAAAGTCATCCGCCCATTTACCATTGCAAGCATGACCCGGTCACCTAAGCGCAGCACATCATCCCGCCTATCCGGGTTCGAAAAAAACAGCGTGTTGCAAGGATAGTTGAGGCGAAAAATGAATTTGTTGCTCGCGAGGCTGTGAGAGCACGAGATGAGCGACGATGGTTGCTGGTCGGCGATCAAGATGCCGACGCCCATGGAACGGAATTCCTTCAGCAGGCTCTCGAAAATGGTCTGGGTCTGGACCATGGTGATGAAGTCCTCGTCGTTGGGATCGCCCGTGAGTGGTTTTCGCAAGATCTGGTGCGCCTCGTCGATGATGATGAAGTGCTTGAGCACGTTCGTCTCGTCGTGCGGGATGAGCGCCCGCACCATCTGGAACACGCAATACGACAGCAGTTGCTTGGCGACGCTATCACACCCCGAGAAATCAAGGAACACGGTCTTTCCATCCAGCCATTGCGTGAACCAATCGGGGGTCGTGTTGACGAGTCGAACTGCGTTGATGAGGCTCGCGTCGCTCACGATGGCGTGGATGCGGTTCGTCGTCGCCTGCAACAAGTTTGCCTGGAATTCGGGAGCATAGGGATGTGCCTTGATGTACCGGAGAAGGTCGTTGAGCAGTCCACCCAGGGATGCCGGCAAGCAGCCACGCTGCTGCCACCACAGGTCCATGACGATCGGCAAGATCCGCTTCACCGCGTATTTCAAGCCCATGGTCGCGACGATGTTGTGCGCGGATTGCTCGGAATATTTTTTCACCTCGGTCTTGTCCAAGGGCATGATAAAATACGGAACGCTCAGCCCCGCATCACCGTATCGCAGGGTAAGGTCGGGCTTGAAAAAAACCTCTTGATGTTTTTTTCCGTAGTTGATGATCAAGATGCCAATCATCCCTTTCTTGAACCGTTGCAGCTGGTTGACGAGGTTCGAGATAAAATACGATTTCCCAGTTCCCGTGATGCCAAACACGTTCGAATGCTGCACGAGATCGTCGATATCGATGCTAGTAAATAATCTTGCCTCATCTTTACCAGGTACTGCGTTGCGGGACGAGCTATACATACCGATCTTGATTTGTTTCGCCGGATTGAATGTTGAATCATCACCACTCCAGATCATGATGGTTTAAACCTACGATGGTTGAATAACGAATTATCCGAAGCGATAAACCCTTACATATAAAGTAAAATCTGTTGACCGATGCAGGACAAACCATACCAGGAAATTAATTTCCGTTGCCGGTAGGCTCGTAGCGAATTTTCCTTTGCAGATTTAATTCCTTGCATGCATCCTGATAACAACACCATTGATCTAGCCTTTATATGTCGTGGAAAAGATTTTCATGAAATCATGCCAGCATACCAAGCCTGCATCTATCAAAATGGGATTGTAGCCGCCCTATCGGGAAATTTCAATTCTTTTTTTGTACTTTATATACGAATACCATGCGTCTACACCGGTTATCATGCCCTCACATCATCAATCGGACCCGAACGAATCCTGGTGCAAGCTCATCATCGCCGGAATCTTCGCTTGTGCCGGCGGGTTGTTCCTCAGCACGTTGTACAAGTATGTCGCCGAGTACTTCAACAGCACGAGCGCCGCGACCTGGATCAACCTGGATATCATCCTGGCGTTCGCGAGCGCCGCGTGGATGGTCCGCAAGTTATGGATAAAAAAGCATGACGGCCTCCGATTGCTTTTTTACGGGTTCATCATGGCCATCGCGCACGTGGCATTATCCTGGCTTCTCGTGAGCGTTGACATCGCGTTTCTCATCCTTTTCGGGGCCACGGTAACCCTTGGCATCCTTCTCGTAGTGCGGTTCTTCAAGAACGGCGGGTTCAAGGCTTCATCACGCGATCGCATTGGCCGGAAGAATCAACAAGCGGCCCTTTCCATCAAACAGCTGCTCGCGGAGGGCGGCCAATGATGCATCCACGATTCCCGGGAACAATGGCCGTTGAGAGCCACATTTTTTCCTATAAAGACTCGTCGTTCAACCAAGGTGATCCATCATGATAGACATACTGAGCATGCTATCTGGAAAAGACCCGGTCAGCGACTTCATACAGGCGGGACAGCAAGTGATTTCCAGCACGGTGGCGTTCGTCATCGAGCTCGGCATGGTGGGCGGGATCTTCGCCTTGCTCATCGGTGCCATCTTGTACTTCACGACCGTGAACAGCCACGCGGGACGATCCTTGCTCATCAACGCGGTCGTGCTCGAAATCCTGTTGGCGTGCACATACATGGCGATTTTCGCGGTGAGCGGGCCGCCTGACTTGTCGATTTTTTTCCGCTTGCCGGGATAAATAAAAACAGCATTTTTTTTCTTTTTAATGGATTGAAGCTAGATTAAGACGGGCATTGTCTTTAAATTAATATAAGAAATAAATCTAAAAGGTAATACCTAACTTCACGAACGAAACCGGTAAGAAGGTATGCAATCAAGAGACATTAAGGGTAGGAAAATGTTCAGCTCGAAAGCCAAGCGTTGGATCGTTGTAATGGCTGTCATCGGTGCTACAGGGCTTGGCTTTGTCGTCTGGTACGGCGTGGCATCGATCCCCGCGCCTGGAACTTGGTATCGGGTGCTGGGTGATAGAACTCAGAATTCGATTTGGAACAACGATACGGCGATATTCACTTACGGCACGTCCTCGGAGGGATCGTCTCTGTTGGCGAAGCTCGACGCCGAGGGAAATCTGCTCTGGGAGCGGGAAGGAAGTGCCAACTCTCGCGGCTATTCTGTTTGGGGGGACGGCCAGTGGATATATACATTCGGAGAAAAAGGGAACTATCCATTTATCGAAAAATTCGATGCAGCAACAGGAGTTCAACAATGGAACTGGACATCCCCCTCGCTAGGTGCTTCTGGCAAATCGGATCGTTCCATCTTCGGCGCTAATGGTTCCATTTATGCTATCATGCGTAGTCTTAACCTTAAATTGTTCAAGATCAATGTAACAACAGGTGCCGAGCAATGGAGTCGCGAGTGGCAAGGCGATGAACCGACTTTCGTGTCCTCAGTTTGGGCAGGCGGAATGTTCGTGTGTACGGCCGGGTACATGTACAATTCCAGCACGCACACGCACGAGCGGGTACTGGTAAAATGGGACGCAGACGGGAACCAGCTGTGGAACCGTACGTGGGGGCGAAATAACGATGATGATTATCAATCTGATGATCGGATAGTATCAGTCTGGGGCGACGAGGCGGGAAACATTTATACGTCAAGTACCATAACCATCGCATCGCTAATGGATAGTCAGGATGATATGCTGCTCATCAAGTGGGGTGCTGGAGGTGACCCGCTCTGGAACCGTACGTGGGGAACTTCAGAACAAGAATACAGCGGCTCGTTGTGGGGTAATGGGACAGCCATCTTTCAATATGGATTCATTTTCCCGTCGAACTTGTATTTAGGTACTTTTATAACAACCTCGATTCTGGTGCAGTGGGGATCTGAGGGGAACCAGGTATGGAACCGCACGTGGGGCTCATTGAAATACTCCACTTATGCGGCCGGCTTATCCATCTGGGGCCGCGGCATGTTGCTCTACACTTGCACGCCTCATTACGTGATCTGCTGGAACGCTAATACTGGTGCAACGCAATATATTATCTATGTGGACTGGTGGCTCGTGATGATTGTGTTCGGGTCGATCATAGCGGTCACGATCGTCGTGATCGTCGGTGGCCCGGCGATCATAAAGAGAACAAAGAGGCCTAGGGAGTCTACCGAGAACAAGAAAAAACCATGACTGAGGTAGAGAAGTTCGACAAGCATTATCTCGATGATTGATACTGTACTAAATAAATCCGAATATTATCCGCGGTGAACGTCGTGGCATCCCGCGGCAAGGATGCCGCGTTTTTACTTTTCATTTTTTATGGTAGTGCTTTCACCAGCATCGGTTTTGTCGTGCAGCGAGAATCCGGTCACAAGACCAGGTATCAATGCTCGTCGGATTGGCGAAGAAGAAGACACATGTTGGTTGGCGTCATGGTAAAAGCGGTCGCGTGCTCGTGCCCGGTTTTTTTGCTTAATATAGCATTAATCGAGGGGAAATCATGCACTGGGATGCTTGTAGCAAGACCATCAAGGGCATCGAGCCACTGGTCGAGTTTCTCGCGGAACACGCTCCAGCAGCGGTTCCCGGCCTGCGTCGGCTCGTCGTTTTTTCCCGGCATGATTGTTACGACCGGTGGTTCGGCACCGACGACGATGGCTTCGACACGATGCAAGCCGTGGCTGAGCTCACCTGGGACATCCTCGGCGCGTTCCCGGCATGGCGATTCGATTTCAACGTCTTGCAGACCAGCACGTTTCCCGCGCACGATGACATCGCGGGCGCAGACCACGCGGACGTGCCGCTGGCTCGTGGTGATGCATCAGCGTGAACCGCGATGCGCATCTCGTGCGCAGCACGACGAACGAGCAATTATTCCGCGCCCTCGTCGATATCAAGTCGGCGCATCGTGATTGGGCAATCACGGTCTTGTTTTATGCAGCGCTCCACGCGCTCGATGCTTTCCTCCATGGCAAGGGCATTCCCGACAAGGATATTGCCAGCCATCACGACCGGCCCGCCCCGCTCGCGACGACCGAGGCCAGCTTCACGAAATTTGTCGATGCATGGACACGCGTGCTCAAGCCCTTCCTGTTCGCCACGGGGCCTGTAAAAAGCCCGTGAACTGACGACAATTGTTATCCACTTCTATGGCGAGCGGGAATCTCGCAACAAGACCAGGTATCAATGCTCGGATGGATTGGCTTGAATATTGAAAATGTTGGTTGGCGTCGAAATCGAAAAAATAGTCGCGTGCTCGTGCCCTCTTTTTTGATCCATTTGCTATTTCTGGTACATCACGTGCCCGTCGGTGACGACAGGTATTATAAGAATAGGAAAAAAAGCCAGCGCCCCGTCGTCCATTATATGAAAAATCGCCAGCGCCGGGAGTTGAACCCGGATCCTCTGCCCGACAAGCAAAATTGTTCACCGTTGCACCACGCTGGCATCATATGGTGGTAGCTGGTCGCCTGGTGGCATCATTGGTCACTACCACAGGTGGATGCTATGTTCCCAACAATTGGCTAGTATCTCAGCCTGTGAATCATGATGATGCACAATCCTCTCTTTTCATCCAACTTATTTAAGGATTGTCGAGAAAAGTAGGCCGTAATTGGAATCCGGTCAATGATTTTAATGATTTCTAACTTGACGTGAACCTACTGCGTGATGACGAGGTGCTTAGCGGTCACCCGATCCGTTCTAGGACTGAAATATGAAACGGTAGCCCCGTTCGCCCGGGCAACCGGGTACTGTAGCGAGCGGGGCATGACACTATCTGCGGGAAAATCGAAGAACATGTTAGTATCTAGTCTTGGAGCGTCGCCGCGTCGATCGTCGCGCCGCGGGAACGGGATGCGTGGAAATTGTCCCGTAATGATTCACCAAAATTAACTGGTCATTTCGAAGATCGCGACGGGCGCATATAAATCCCACGTCAGTTCATAACAGATTATCCCGTTTTAGTATAGCAATTTCGAAACCGTGAATAACGACAATAATATATTCATAAGACATGCAGCTGGATCACCTCCTAGGGTGCCGGGGGGCGGGCAACCGCCCCCCATCTTTACTTTTCTTGTTTCATGGTATTGCTTTCATGTCCGCCGGGTTCTGCCGCGTGCGGGAAACTGCCACGAGGCCAGGTATCAATGCTCTGCTGGATTGGCGAATAAAAAGAAAAATGTTGGTTGGCGTCGGAATCAAACACAGCGCGTGCTCGTGCCCGGATGTATTACTCGTCCGCGAGTTTTTTCGGCATTACATTTATAAACTCTTTTTTATCATCGGGCATCACCCAATGAATGGGGGTGATAAACAATGGAAAATGTCATCAACGATGCAAAGAAGCATATCTGCGAGCTTGCCTCGAAATGGGAGTCGTGGTGCCCATACATGCCTCCAGTGAACATCCCTTCGGCGCAAAGCTTAAGCATCTCGCCTTGCATCCTTCCCCGGCTCTTGAAAGAGGCCTCGTGCGACATCGAGTAAAAAAATATGTTTTCTTTTCTTTTTATTTATTTTCATCGCATCAGGATGCAAAATCCCGCGCCGGATCCAGCGTCGTCCGATGCAACATCGCGTCGTCCACTCGGAAAAAGCATCGAGCCCTCGATAACCATCGATACGATATCTTAGGTATCATTCCCAATATCCATCCATCAAGGTATCGGGATCATTCGCTAAATTCACGAATATGAAACGGCACGATCCTGTCGAAGGTATCAAACGAGGCTCCTGTAAAAACCCCGATCTTATCAAATTTCACTTCGGATGGGTCTAAAACCTTGAAAGAACCACTTGATTCGTTGATTTTTTCTTTATACTTCTTTTTATCACATTCGATGAATATGAGCGTTGAGTCTCGAAACCCGAATTGAATTGCCTTGTGTTCCGGATCTTTTCTAACAATTTTTCTAAAACTCCTCCATCGTATCTCGAACGGATGTTTGCTCCTTTTTTCATGCAAGAGATTGAGTACTTCAGTCAGCACAGATCCAAGAACTGTTCCAACGATCACATCTATCATTGATTCGGACATTATTTCTCACTACAATGTTGAAAATAATTCACCTATTTGAAGTTTTATCCATGGGCAGCCTGATTCAAAATATTGATTTTCAAAAGCCAAATTCATTTCGTCATTGGGCACTATCGACAACCGTTGCTTGGCGTAAAGGAACAATACCTCGCGTGCTCGTGCCCCTTCTTTTCCGTTCACTTCACGTTTCCATCGTTCGCCGCGCCGGTCGGAAGATAGCTTCGATCGATAGGAATCTTCGTACGTGGTGCATCGGACAGCAAATCGCGGCCTGGAGAGGCTGGCGGAGCGTTCCGTGCTGCCCCGAAACCTTTTTATGCTCGTGTTTCGATGAAATAGGCAGAGAACGGCGAGCATCATGGCAAAAAAACCCCCCACACCAGCAACGAAATCGGCGACCAGAACCCCTGCAATCATTTCGCTGACAGAACTGTCCCGTAACAACCTTGATAAAATGATCCAATTGCTAGTTCAAATCTTCCAGGAAAATGAAAATAGGCTTGAATTAAGCAAGCTAGAATCGAGATTTTACGAGATGGTCATCGAGAGTCAACTTTCATGTTCTCGTAACGTGACGGACAGTCTTGTCCATTTACTCGGAGTGAAGCAAGTTATTGTGTGGTTTAAAGGTGGTTTACAAGGAGAAGTTGAGCTGGGGGCTATTGGGGATGTGTCGCAATTCTTAGATTGGCTTATTAGTATCATCAAGGCATCAGCATTCACCCGTGAAGAATGGATATCGATCATTAAAATCACTAACGAGATCCTGGAAGAATGTGTAGAATACCCCGATGACAAGAACTTCGCAATATTATTACAAGATAAATTGAGGGAAAATAAATATCCACATTCAACAAGCCTAGTTGAGGATATCATCTACAAGCTTGCCACGCATTTTTTTATCTACAGAGATGATGGTCTGATCCAGCCCAACGCATGTAAGAAGGATCTCTCACAGAAAATCTTTGAAGATGAACCAGACTCGCCTACAATTGACGATGAAATAGATTCTCTCGTTAAAATTGGTCAAGATCTTATAAATTAGGGCGTGCCACGGCTATTTTACCAATATAAAATGATCGACGAGCATACCTTGGAGAGGGGGAGACTAAAACGAGAAAAATAGAACAAGAAGCACGCAAAGCAGAAATTAAAAACCTTGTCAAGATACCGGACAAGGAGATTGACGTGCTGATATCTCTCGAACAGCAGATTGGCGAGAGAATCCCGCTGGTTACCGAGATCGAATGGAATGAAAAAATCATAAAGGGTAACTCTTGTTCTGTAGCGAAAATTTTTGGTTTCACTGTGAACAATGGACACGTGACAAGGCTCAGCTTATACCAGGAATATCTTGCATATCTAATCGAGGAAGACAGTAACATAGAAGAGAACTATGGTGGACCGCCTCCTTTATTGACTTCTCTCCCGGATATAATTAGCAATCTCAATTCGCTTACAAGCTTATACCTAGATACCCATCTTCTTACCACGCTTCCTGAGTCGATAGGCAAGCTAGGTTCATTACAAACGTTATTTCTATCAAATAACCGGATTTCCTCACTTCCCGAATCAATTGGACAATTAAAATCTCTCGCTACCCTTTCTCTCGAAAATAATAAGCTTACATCTCTCCCCGACTCAATTGGTGAGTTGAAATCCCTTAAAGTTTTGAAATTACAAAATAATATGCTCGCATCTCTTCCAGAATCGATAGGGGAATTGTCATCGTTGATAGAGTTACTGACATGTATGAATAAGTTATCATTTCTTCCCGAATCAATTGGTAGTTTAAAAAAGCTTCAATCTCTCGAGCTTGAATATAATCAATTGAAATCCCTCCCTCAGTCAATAAATGGGCTCCAAGCTCTGAAGACTTTAATGCTTCAAGGGAATCAGCTGTCCTCTCTTCCAGATTCGATGAGCCAGCTCAGTTCTCTCACGGGCTTATATTTGGACCATAACAAGCTCTCCTTACTTCCGGGTTGGATTGGCGAGTTAGAATCGCTCCGTCAACTAAATTTAGGAAAAAATCAACTATCATCTCTCCCAGATACAATAGGGAAGCTCGAGAAACTTGACCAATTGCATTTAGAAGGAAATCCTCTTTCAGCTCTAACAAGTGCAATAGGAAATCTTTATTGCTTGAAAGAGTTATGGCTACGAGGTACCATATTAACAACCCTTCCGGATGCAATAGGTAGACTTAGATGGCTCAAGGATCTTCAGATATCCAGTGAGAAGCTTGTTTCTTTACCCGATTCGATAGGCAATCTCAAAGCACTTACAAAACTCTCGGTTAGTGGCAAGATGTTATCATCGGTACCTAACTCAATTGGGGATCTCAAATCGCTCAAGACTCTAATTTTAGAAAATAGCCAGGTCACATCTCTCCCCGAGTCGATTGGGAACCTCAGAGAGCTCGATGAATTATTATTAAATGATAATCAACTCACTTCCCTTCCCAAATCGATAATGACATTAGCTTGGCTGAGAGATCTAAAGTTGAATGGAAATAAATTTGATGCTTTCCCACTGGCGGTTAAAACCTGGTTCAAGGAGCTCGAAGCGCATGGTTGCCGGATAACCTATGATCCAGAATAAGGTGAATAATTTGACCAAACAAGGAACTATCCCAGCTCGTGATCGTGCCCTTTTTTGATCCATTTTGTATTTCCACGACATCACTGCCCGTTCGTAACAAAACTACGTTCAAGGGTAACCTTCGTATATAGTTAATCAGACTGCAAATCGCGGCCGGGAGAGGCTGGAAGAGGGTTCCATGCGGCCGCGGAATGTTTATTAGGGCGTGCCATGATCATCGTAAAACAATTTTCGGCGAATCATGTAATATCCACGATCTTAGCACCATTCTCTCCTTGTAGTGATGGTTAAGGGCCTAAAGGAGGGGAAGCTAAACTTTTTTAATCATTATCTTCAATAGCATTGCGGGGACGCATATTGTTTACAAAATCGATTAAAGAAGGCCAGATCCGCCTCGAGTTAGAAATGCAGCGCAAGTTACCGTTTTGGAAATCCTTTGCTCAGATTATTCTTTTTTTGTCTATCGGGTCAGCGATTTTCTTTATTGGGATCTACGGCTTCACCCCCTTTATGAGGATTATATTAAGTGTCCCGGGCGTCTTGTTCTGGATTTGTGGGTTAATCAATTTAAAGTCCTTGACTGAACCGTACAAGAAGGCTTTTTTAATCGACGTGAAGACCAATACCATTAGCATGGAAGGGGCTCGCTCCGAACCCTTGAGGGCTTGGCGGTATTCTTGGCGATTTGACGAGCTCGAGAAACTCTATTTCACCGAGGAGCGAAAAGGTGTCCCAAATAGCTTGAAATTAAAGATCAAGGGAAGGAAGAAACCCATAAACGTTGAATTTTTACGGGTTAGAGGCGCCTCAAATGGAGGGGATATGGTCAACTTGTACAAAGAAATCATCACTCTCGTTCCCAGCATAAAAAGTGTTAGCGATCGCATGCTGCAAGTCTACGAGTCTTCGCTAGCACAATGGGACAAGGGAAATGTACCGGTATCAGATATCGAGGTACCGGATATTGATGAAAATGGAGAAAAAACAAGCCCTTCGCAACAATGAAGAACCATGTCACGCATTCCTTCCTGAACGAGGAGATAATGCTCGTACGCCTCGGCCACCCGTGCCCGCTTCTCGAAGTCCATTACTCGTCTCACGTGCATGCGTTCACCACGTTCGGTTTCACGTTCGCATTGGTGACGTCGATTGAGGATTTTTAAACAAAAAAGCGTTTATGGTAAGTCTGGTTACAATATTAGGTCCATTTCATCCAATCGAGCTAAATATCACTGCTATGATGGTCCATTGTGGTTCCATCAAGAACCAGAGGGTGTAAATCCCGCACGTACACCCGCAAGCATAATAGAATTCCACTTGGGTGAGTATGACGGTTCCCCCGAGGACTTCTGTTTGCGGCGTGGTCGACGG
>Ga0315277_10011006_pt1 | contig 11417 bp, 10 predicted proteins | sample YL17G05_15_MG_FD_203695 | JGI IMG/M metagenome (GOLD analysis project Ga0315277, IMG submission 203695) | Sediment microbial communities from Yellowstone Lake, YNP, Wyoming, USA - YL17G05_15 | ecosystem: Environmental > Aquatic > Freshwater > Lake > Sediment | place: USA: Wyoming | collected...
CGCCCCCAGCCCCGCCTGCACCCCTTCGATCCGCGCCCGGCTCAGCGCCCGCTCCTGCTCCAGCGCTGCCGACAGCCGCGCCGCCTCCGCCCGCGCCCCCGCCACCGCCGCCTCCCGCTCCCGCACCGCCGCCCGCTCCTTCGTCGCCTCCAGCCGCGCCAGCACCTGCCCCTCCCGCACCACGTCCCCCTCCTCCACCAGCACCTCCGACACCCGCCCTATGATCGCCGGCGCCACCTCCGCCTGGTACGCCTCCACCACCCCGGTCGCCGACAGCGTCGCCACCAGGTCGCCCCGGCGCACCTCCGCCACCTCCACCCGCGTCGGCCTCAGCGCCGCCCACACCACCAGCGCGACCACCGCCGCCCCCGCCGCGATCCACGCAGCCTTCCGAAGACTCATCCTCCTCGCTCTCTTCCTTGCTGCCTCCCCGGCCCCCGTCAGAACCTCTCCAGCATCCCCATCGCCGTCGCCGCCAGCATCGCCGCCCCGATCGGCAGCGCCCGCCCGTCGTCTAGGTCGAACCGCGAGTTGTGTCCGGGCGCCGTGAACCCCCTCTTCTCGTCCCTGGTTCCCAGCCGCATCATCGCCGCCGGCGCCCCTGCCAGCGCGAAGTATGAGAAGTCCTCCCCTCCCAGCCCCGGCCTCTCCAGCTCCTTCACCCTCCCCTGCCCCAGTACCGCCCGCGCCGCCGCCTCCACCACCTCCACCACCCGGTCATCGCTCACCAGCGGCGGATACCCCTCCTCGATCTTCAGCTCCAGCCGGCCCCCCAGCGCCCGCGTCAGCCTCCGCAGATCCCCCTTCAGGAAATTCACGATCGCCTTCCTCCCCTCCGGCTCGATCGTCCGGATCGTCCCCTCCAGCGTCACCCGGTCCGCCAGCACGTTCCTCCGCGTCCCCCCCTCGATCGTTCCGAACCCGATCAGCTTCCGGTCCATCGGGTTCGTCCGCCGCGGCACGAACTGCTGGATCGCTATCAGCACCTGGCTGGCGATGGCGATCGCGTCCGCCCCCTCGTGCGGCCCCGCCACGTGCGCCGTCTTCCCCCTCACCGTCAGCGTCACATCGTCAACCTGTGCCGTGTCGAACCCCCTCCGCACCGCCACCCACCCCGCCGGCGTGTCCGGGTCAACGTGCAGTGCCGCGATCGCCGCCACCCGCGGCCGCTCCAGCGCCCCCTCCTCGATCATCCTCGCCGCACCCCCGGCCCCCTCCTCCCCCGGCTGGAAGATCAGCTTCACGTTCCCCCGCAGCCTCTCCCTCCGCGCGTTCAGGATCGCCGCCGCCCCCAGCAGGCAGGCCACGTGCGCGTCGTGCCCGCACCCGTGCATCAGCCCCGGCCGTCGCGACCGGTACTCCACCTCGTTCTCCTCCACCAGCTCCAGCGCGTCCATGTCCGCGCGCAGCGCCACCGTCTTGCTCCCCCGCCCGCGGACCAGCCCCAACACCCCCGTCCCTCCGACCCCCGCTCTCACCCGCGCCACCCCGATCTCCCGCAGTCGCTCCACCACGAACGCCGCGGTCTCGTGCTCCTCCATGCTCGGCTCGGGATACATGTGCAGGTGCCGTCGCCACGCCACCAGCTTCCCCCTCAGCCTCCGCGCCTCCGCCAGCAGCTCTCTTCCTCTCACTCGCACCCTCTCCGCCCTTCCGGGGCCTTGCCCCAGCAAATCGCTCTTCGTGCCACTTCTTCCTGCCCCGCCTCCCATCCTATCGGGCCCTTGACCGTGCTGCGCCCAGGGGGTGTGACCGCAAGGTGTGGGTGACAATGCATCTTCCTGTAGGGCGGGCATGTCGGACGTCCGCTGCAGGCGGACGGGCGCATGCCCGCCGAAGGATCCTCAACACATGGCCCGCACGTCCGGCGGCGAGGCGGAGACATCCCCGCCCCGCGAATTCCCCGCGCGCCCCAGGGAAAGCGGTCACACCCCCCCCAAGCTCGCCTTGTCCGCCTCCCCTCCACTATGGTATAATCCCATTGTCATGGTGTGGCCCGCCTTTCTTCGCATGAGGAGTGCCTGCGCGACAGTCCTCGTGACTGCCGCGCTTCTGGTCTCGACCCTGGCCCTCGCCGGCACTGAGGCCCAGTTCGAGAAATCCTGTCGCCTCCTCAAGCCCCTCGACGTCGTCAGCGGCCCCCAGCTCGACCAGGCCCGCCGCACCGAGCCCGACCGGCCCCTCCAGATCTCCGGCGTCGTCCAGGGCCTCATGGCCGTCGGCGACTCCCGCATCATCGTCCTCTCCCTCGTGGATGACTCCACCGCCGAGATCCACTTCACCGGCGACCTCCCCGAGGCCAAAACCGGCAGCCGCGTCCGCTGCCTCGTCAAGCCCGCCGACGCCTCCGGCCGCTCCCACCTCAACCTCGCCGACATCACCTGGGACAAAACCCCCATGGACGTCCTCCTCCAGGCCGCTCGCGCCGCCCTCAAGATCCCCGTCAAGGATAAGGACGAGATCGCCCGCTCCGCCGCCGAGCTCAGCCGCGCCACCGCCCCCCTCCCCAGCCGTCAGGGCGACGCCTCCCTCACCTTCAGGCGCGCCATCGCTTACTTCAACCCCCGCCTCAGCGACCGCGACATCAACACCATAGTCGACAGCATCCTGGCCTACTGCTCCCGCTACGACGTTGACCCCTACCTCGCCGTCGCCGTCATCGCCGCCGAGTCCCGCTTCAACCCCAGCGCCCGCTCCTACAAGGGCGCCGCCGGCCTCGGCCAGCTCATGCCCGCCACCGCCGCCGCCCACGGCGTTGACCCCTACGACCCCATCGCCAACCTCGAGGTTGCGATCCGCATCATGAGCCGCAACATCAAGAAGTACAACAACGACTGGAACAAGGCCCTCGCCGCCTACAACGCCGGCACCGGCGCCGTCAGCCGCTACGGCGGCGTCCCTCCCTACCGTGAGACCCGCACCTACCTCTGGAGGATCTACGAGTACTACTGCTGGCTCCGCGGCGAGAAGCCCGTCGCCCGGCCCAAGTAGCCTGCCCGCCCGCAGCCTCCTCTCCGTGTCGTCTTCGCGTTCCCGGGGTATCCTGAGCCCATGATCGTCGCCGTCCACGCCCTCACCGGAGCCGCCCTCTCCCGCCTCTGCCGCACCCCCGCCCAGGCCTTCGCCCTCGGCTTCGCCTCCCACCTCGTCGGCGACATGCTCCCCCACCGCGACCTGGACATCCCCGAGGAAGCGCTCCTCCTCGGCGCCGCCCTCGGCCTTGTCGCCGCCGCCCGCGGCCCTGGCTCCAACGAGTTCGCCGGCGCCCTCGGCGCCGCCGTCCCCGACATCGAGAACCTCGTCGGCCGACTGCGCGGCATCCCTGACGAGCGCCTCCTCCTCCCCACCCACCGCAGACACCACGGCCCCAGAACCCGCGGCTTCGCCGGCCAGCTCGCCCTCGCCGCCCTCTCCCTCGCTCTCGTCTGCGGGTCCTCCTCCTCAGGCTAGGCTTGATCCCCCCAACGTGGTATCCTCCTCTCGATGACCGCGCCCAACCGCACGCAACCCCTCCCCTCCTCTTTCCAGGAGGCCCTCCAGGCCTTCCTCGACCACCTCGCCGTCGAGCGCGGCCTCTCCCTCAACACTGTCACCGCCTACCGCCGCGACCTCCTCCACCACCTCTCCTCCCTCGCCTCCCGCGGCCTCGCCCATCCCGCCGCCGTCGAGGAGTCCCACCTCATCGTCTACCTCGGCCGCCTCCGCCGCTCCGGCGCCGCCCCAGCCACCCTCATGCGCAAGCTCTCCGCCCTCCGCGCCTTCTACCGCTACCTCGTCCGCGAGGAGACGATCCCGGCCGACCCCACCCTCAACCTCCCCGCCGCCCGCCTCCTCCGCCGCCTCCCCTCCCTCCTCTCCATCGAAGAGGTCGAGCGCCTCCTCGCCCAGCCCCAGCCCGACACCCTCCGCGGCCTCCGCGATCGCGCCATGCTCGAGCTCCTCTACGCCACCGGCCTCCGCGTCTCCGAGCTCGTCGGCCTCACCCGCGGCGACCTCAACCTCGACCTCGGCCTCGTCCGCTGCGTGGGAAAGGGATCCAAAGAGCGCATCGTCCCCGTCGGCAGGCCCGCCCTCGACGCCGTCCGCGCCTACCTCGCCGCCCGCCGCGACCTCGCCCCTCCCCTCTTCCTCGGCAACAAGGGCAAGGCCCTCACCCGCACCGCCTTCTGGCGCATCATCTCCCGCTGCGCTCGCCAGGCCGGCCTCCGCGCCCCCATCTCACCCCACACCCTCCGCCACTCCTTCGCCACCCACATGCTCGAGGGCGGCGCCGACCTCCGCGCCATCCAGGAGCTCCTCGGCCACGCCAACATCGTCACCACCCAGATCTACACCCACGTCTCCGCCGACCACCTGCGCGAGGTCTACCGCGCCCACCACCCCCGCGCCTAGCCGCGGCAGGAGCCCGCGCTCAGACACCGAAGTCAACTCATACCCCACGGCTGGAGGGGCCGGTGAACCGATTCCGCCTCGTGCGCCTCCTGCGAACCCTTTCCTCCGAGATCTACCTCATCTGGGATGGCGGCCGCCGCGTCGGCCAGGTGGACCTCCACTACGCCGATACCTCCGTCCAGGCCAACCTCTTCCTCGAGGCCCCTCTCGACGAGGAAGAGCGCCAGGAGCTCTTCTCCCAGCTCGATGACGACGTCGTCTCCTCCTACCTCCCCTCCTTCGAGCGCGACCAGTTCATCATCACCGTCTTCATCGGCCAGGAGATAGACTCGTTCAACTACCCCCCCGCCTCCGACGAGGTCGGGCAGAACTGACCCCCCTCCCCGATGTCCCAGACCTTCACCGCCCCCTCCCCACCACCCCGCTCCCCCAAGGCCGCCCGCGCCTGGCGTCAGGCCCTCCCCTTCCTCCTCCCCAACCTCCTCGGCTTCCTCGCCTTCACCTTCCTCCCCATCCTCGCCTGCTTCGGCCTCAGCCTCACCGACTACGACCTCGCCCCCATCGCCTCCCTCCGTGACCTCCGCGAGCAGATCAACTTCGTCGGCCTCACCAACTTCCTCCGCCTCCTCGGCTGGCACCGCGAGGCCGGCCATCTCGTCGCCAACGACGCCGAGTTCTGGCGCTACCTCGGCAACACCCTCTTCCTCATGCTCGGCATCCCCCTCAGCATCCTCGGCTCCCTCCTCCTCGCCCTCCTCCTCAACCAGCGCCTCCGCGGCATCACCCTCTTCCGCACCATCTACTTCCTCCCCACCGTCTCCTCCGCCGTCGCCGTCGTCATCGTCTGGAAATGGATCCTCCACCAGCAGCCCAACGAAATCGGCCTCCTCAACAGCCTCCTCCTGGAGTTCGGAGTCCACCATCCCCCCGACTGGCTCGGCTCCATGGCCTGGGCCAAGCCCGCCTTCATCATCATGACCCTCTGGGCCACCGTCGGCGGCTACAACTGCGTCCTCTACCTCGCCGGCCTCCAGGGCATCCCCGAGGAGCTCTACGAGGCCGCCGCCCTCGACGGCGCCGGCCCCTGGACCCGCCTCCGCCACATCACCTGGCCCCTCCTCTCCCCCACCACCTTCTTCGTCGTCACCATGAGCATCATCGCCGGCTTCCAGGGCAGCTTCCTCTTCACCGCCGCCTTCCTCATGACCGCCGGCGGCCCCGCCGGCGCCACCACCACCCTCATGCTCTACATCTACAACTACGCCCTCTCCTGGCACCAGCTCGGCTACGCCACCGCCATCGCCTGCGTCCTCTTCCTCCTCGTCTTCGGCTTCACCCTCATCAACTGGCGCTTCGGCCAGCGCCTGGTCCACTACGAATGACCGCCCCCTCCTCCCCAACCCGTCGCCGCCTCCCCCTCCTCCTGCGAGCCGTCGCCTACCTCGCCCTCGCCGTCGTCGGCCTCACCATGCTCACGCCCTTCGCCTGGATGCTCTCCACCTCCCTCAAGGCCCCCTCCTACGCCATCGAGTTCCCCCCGCGCTGGATCCCCAGCGAGCCGGCCACCGTTGACATCGCCGGCCAGACCTGCCGCGTCGCCACCCTCGCCGATGACCCCGACGTCCGCGTCGCCCTCCTCCGCTACTCACCCCGCGGCGTCCGCGTCCAGGTCATCTCCCCCGCCTCCCGCGCTGGTGAGCAGGCCCTCCTCTCCGAGACCTCCCTCCTCCCCCTCCGCCAGGTCAAGTTCCACTGGGAGAACTACCGCGACGCCTGGCGCGCCCAGGGAGTCAAGGTCACCGACGCCCTCCTCGGCCTCCTCCCCCGCGCCGACGGCTTCCTCGTCTTCTACCTCAACTCCATCCTCGTCAGCATCTGCGTCACCCTCGGCACCGTCTTCACCAGCTCCCTCGCCGCCTTCGCCTTCGCCCGTCTCCGCTTCCCCGGCCGCGACAGCCTCTTCGTCGGCTACCTCGCCACCCTCATGGTCCCCTCCATCGTCATCATGCTCCCCGTCTACGCCCTCCTCAGCCAGCTCCGCATGACCAACACCTACTCCGCCCTCATCTTCCCCGTCATGTTCTCAGCCTACGGCACCTTCCTCCTCCGCCAGTTCTTCCTCACCATCCCCCGCGAGCTCGAGGACGCCGCCGTCATTGACGGCGCCTCCCCCTTTGCCGTCTACCGCTACATCATCCTCCCCCTCTCCAAGCCAGCCCTTGCCACCCTCACCACCTTCGCCTTCCTCCACTGCTGGAACGACTTCCTCTGGCCCCTCATGGTCGTGGATCGCCTCGCCCTCAAGACCCTCCCCATCGGCCTCGCCCACTTCCAGGACTCCTACACCACCGACTACCACCTCCTCATGGCCGCCTCCGTCATCGTCATGGTCCCCGTCCTCCTCGTCTTCCTCCTCGGCCAGCGCTACTTCGTCCGCGGGATAGCGTTGAGTGGGTTGAAGGGATGAGTCCTGACCGCACCTCGCCTGTCATGCTGAGCGACGCGCGCCCAAGCCCAAGCGAAGGCACGCGAAGCGAAGCACCCCGCCGTTCGCGCTTGTCGTTCTGCTCTCCCGCCCATCCCTGGTAGACACTCCGCGGTCAGCTACGACTGCGGAGGAACGCCATGTGCCACCGCCATGCAAACCGCCATGCCAAGCATCCCCGGCCTGCCCGCCTATCGGCGGCAGTGCACGTGCATTAGGATCTGCTGGATTAGGGAGGCCGAACAATGATGCCCGCAGAGCAGCCACAGGCCTGTTGACAAGCGTCTGGCGTTGTGGTATATGTTCCCTGCAGGTAAGAGACTGCGGAGGACATAAGAGCATGATGCGAAGGACGACGCTAGGCACAGACCCTGTAGACGCGACGGTGACCCTTCTGCGTGCCGCTGTGGCGCTACTTGTCCAGCGCGAGAGGCGTGAAGGCGTGAGCATGGACGAACTTGCTGCCACACTCTCGCGAAGTGGGTTGCCACACGCGGAGGTGGCGACGGTGCTCGATACCACACACAACGGGGCCCGGGTGGCAGCGCGGCGCGGTCGCGAGAAGAGCCAGGGCGGCGGGCGCCGAAGGCGGAAGGTGGCACCCAATGGCTAGGCGGGAGGGTGTAGCCCACGATCAAAGCGAGCCTGTGATCCTGGCTCTGCATCGGATTGCCAAGCTGCTCGCGCTGATTCTTGCCGAGGGCAAGACTAAGACAGACGCAATCCTTCGGCTCTCCGGCGTCGGATTCCCGCCAGGGGAGATAGCTGAGTTACTTGGCACAACGCCCAACACGGTTAGCGTGGTCATCCACCAGGCCAGGAAGATGGCCAAAGGCAGAAAGAGCAGCCGCGGGGTGCAGACGCGCGGGTAGGCGTGAGGCGAGCCCGTTGCCCGGAGGCAGGCCCAGCGGCAGTCTGCCGCTAACGAACTCGAACACGAAAGGGGACTGCAATCACGCGACAGGAACCGGAGGATGGATTGCTGGTAGCTATCGCCCGGCTCGAGGCTGTTCTGCGGGCTGCATACCGCGAGGCCCTGCAAGCCGCATGCCCCGATGCCTGGGCAAAGGGACGCAGAGTCAAGATACTCGAGTTCTGCGTCGAGCCCAGGACACAGCAGCAGATACGCGATCATGTCGGCAGCATAGCTGGCTCCGAGGTCAAAGAGTACCTGGAAGAGGGCCGGCGCTGCGGTGTGCTGGCGTCCTTCGGCACCGGAAGTTCCGAGCGCTACCTGACTGTTCTCTTTCCGCCTGGTGCGCCTCGGCGCAAGAGGCGCGCCTCAAGGCCGAGGCCGGACAAGGCCATGAGCACATGAGGGACCGCGGACAGCCGATTCCCGTACCTTGATCGGGGCCTGGCACTGCGCCGGGCACATCTAGCGCCGCGGGCCGAGTGCGCACCAGCGGGGCAGGAAGCACCATGATCAACAGGCACATACGTGACCACACACAACGCAAGCTCCGCCTGAAGACGGCCGCTTACTATGCAAAGGTCGCCGAGGTCCAGAAGAGATACGGCACCATCGCACGCGACGAGGCCGCTTATGTCTTGGCGGCCGAGAACGGCATTGACCTCACTAAGCGCTTGGACGCCGCCACGTGTGATCGGATCCGCGACATTCGAAGCAAGGAACCCGTGGGATCGCGCGCCCCGTCGTCCCAGCCGGTAGCGCCCGTCGGCGCAGCCCGTAGCCGGGGGAAGCGCGCTGCCGAGCCGCCTGCCGACCGGAAGCGCAGTGTCGCCACCCAATGCCTCCGCAGGCCCCGCGACGTTCTCGAGTGCGTTGGCCTTCACCCCAGGGTCATTGACGTCTCCCGGAAGCTCTTCCTCGACCGTCACTACCCAGAGGCAGTGGAGGCCGCTCTCAAGCTGTTCGACAACAGCGTCAAGGATAAGGCGCGACGTCCTACGGACAAGAATGGGAGGGAACTGACCGGTGCGAGCCTGATGAACGCCGTCTTCTCTCCCCACAACCCCGTGCTCAAGCTCAACGCCCTGCGCACAGATTCCCAGAAAAGCGAGCAGACCGGCTACATGAACATGGCCGCAGGCGCCATGACGGGTCTGCGCAACCCACGAGCCCACGAGAGCACGTGGAGCGACGAGCCCCAGGGCTCGCTTGAGCTCCTCGCGTTCGTCAGCCACCTTATGCGGAAGCTCGATGGCGCGAAGCGTTCTCGCAGCCGCCGAGTTACGCCCAAGCAGCCCTGACCCATCTCTGGCGTTCGCTCTCCCTCCCTCGCGTCATACCCCCGGCTCCCGCCCTCAGTCCCCCCGACCATCCATTCTACCCCCGCCCGCCCACCAACGAAAGCACCCTCCCGGCCGGGCCTGACCGCACCCCCCAGGTGACAGCACGTCCTCCTGTAGGGCGGGCATGTCGGACCCCGCAGGCGGACGCATGCCCGCCGCCCCCATCACCTCCTGGAGCACCCCACCCCGCTCCCAGCCTCCGCCGTCATCCCGAGCCACGCGAGGAATCTGTCCCAGTAGCCGGGGCGCCCCGCGCCCCACCGTCCTCTTGCCGTGCGCTCCCCTCCTCCCGCTTCCCCCGCCCTGCGCCCCTGAGGGACAGACCAGCCCTCCGCTGGCGCGCCCCACGCCCCGATGCGGGGGCCGACCAACCCTCCGTCAGCGCGCCCCGCGCCGCGAGGGTGGAGGGGCGCAGCGCGGGGGAAGCGTCCCCAGACCGCCGCCGTCTCGCCCCCCTCCCAAGAGGCCCCCTGGAGGACCTCACCCCTCCCAGCAGAACCTCCCCCCGCGACCACCAAGGAGACGCCCATGCCCCACAAGCACCACCACGGATATCAGGGGCATCGCCCCTCCCCCCGCCGCGCCACCTCCCCTCACGACCTCATCCGTGAGGACTTCCACCGCATGCTCTACACCATGCGCCTCCGCACCACCGACCCCGCCGCCGAGCTCATCCTCATGCAGTCAGCCGAAGGCCACGCCCAGATGGGCCACGGCTCCTTCTCCGGCCGCCGCTTCCCCAACACAGAAATGGAGGACATCGTCGAAGCCCTCGGCCGCCACCCCCGCGTCGTCGCCGCCCAGCGCCAGGACCTCATCGACGAAGTCGTCGCCTGGGCCGACGCCGCCATGCAGGGCGAGGCCCCGCCCACCCTCGTCAACGAAGCCCGCGAGGGCCTCATCGGCTGCGGCCTCCTCCGCCACCTCGACGTGGACCCCGCCGACGTCCTGCGCGGCCTCTACCTCGGCGGCCTCCGCGACGATTCCGATGTCCGCCTGGAGGTGGAACAGCGCACCGGCGCTCGCATCGGCGGCGGCCGCTGCCGCTTCGTGGACGTCGACGTCATGCACAGCCTCGGCCTCGACGGCGACCAGCTCGCCCGCCAGCCCCACGCCGCCCACCTCGACGCCTTCCGCCGTGAGGGCCTCCTCGTGGACGACCCCGGCCCCGACCAGCGCGACGACCGCATCCGCTACATGTATATCCGCGAGCGCCTCGGCGGCGGCGCCTCCGACGACGCCGCCATCGTCGCCGCCGGCAAGCTCTGGAACCTAAGTGTCGCCCTCGGCGTCTTCCTCGCCGACGCCATCGACACCGTCGAAAAGTTCGTCGTGGACTACGCCGACCAGGACAACGACCTCGCCCACCACATCGAGCGCGGCTTCCCCGACCTCGGCCTCACCCGCGACCAGCTCCACCGCCTCGTCTGGCTCTCCTCAGTCCCTCCCGAGGAGCAGCCCCACGTCCCCGACTCCTCCCTCCGCCACCTCCTCGAGATGGACCGCAACACCGACCAGACCGCCCTCGAGAGCCACCTCGCCTACCTTCAGGCCCACCCCTTCTCCCCCATGCTCCTCGCCTCCGAAGACGTCCCCAACACAGACTTCTACCACTGGCTCGAGAAAAGGCTCGCCGCCTCCCCCATCTAGCCCTTGACACAAACGTCGGTTTGCATCATCATACAGCCGACGCGGCGCTCTGGGCCAGTGCGCAATATGCGCCGTGTGCTGCCAGCAGCCCTCGGAGGGGACGCCATGGGGCGCCGAACACGGAAGCTCGACGAGATCGGGGCCTGGTCCGAGATCAAGCTGGAGATCATCCGGAAGTACGCGGCGGCTTACTCAACCATCCTGGCAAAGCAGCCACGTCTCCAGCACATCTACGTTGACGCGTTCTGTGGGGCCGGCATCCACATCTCCAGGGAAACCGGCCAGCTCGTCCCCGGCTCCCCCCTCGTCGCACTCGGCGTCAAGCCCCGGTTCCATGAGTACCACTTCATCGACCTGAGCAAGACCAAGGTCCTGGCGCTCTGCGAGGTCCTCAAGGACGATCCCACCGTGTCAGTCTACCTCGGCGACTGCAACGACATCCTCCTCAAGCAGATCCTGCCGCGCTGTCGCTATGATGACTTCCGCCGCGCCCTCTGGCTGCTCGACCCCTGCGGACTTGACTACAGATGGTCGGTTGTCGAGGCGGCCGGGCACGAGTGCGGTGTGGAGCTCTTCATGAACTTCCCGATAATGGCGATCAACAGGGACGTCGGCCGACGAGACCCGTCCACGG
>Ga0315277_10011007_pt1 | contig 11416 bp, 10 predicted proteins | sample YL17G05_15_MG_FD_203695 | JGI IMG/M metagenome (GOLD analysis project Ga0315277, IMG submission 203695) | Sediment microbial communities from Yellowstone Lake, YNP, Wyoming, USA - YL17G05_15 | ecosystem: Environmental > Aquatic > Freshwater > Lake > Sediment | place: USA: Wyoming | collected...
CAACGCTCTTCTTCTGCTATGTGTCCTAGTTGCCATTCATTTACCCACCGTATTTGATACGAGGATCTATAATGCCGTACAGAACATCAGCTATTATGTTTGCTATTATTACGCAGACTGCAATCACGTAGAATACTGCCTGCAGCACGTGATAGTCAGTGTTGGTGATGGCAGTGAAGATCCACCGCCCCAATCCTGGCCAAGAAAAGACTCCTTCAGTGATTACTGCACCGCTTAGCATGAAGCCAAACGCCAAGGCTGCACTCGTAATTAATGGAAGAGAAGCGTTTTTCAACGCGTGCCGAAAGATGATGTTCTGTTCTTGAACGCCCTTTGCTTTCGCAGTTACAATATAATCTTCTGTGAGTGCCTCTATCATAGTTGCCCGAGTAAGCAGCACGTAGCCACCGTATTGGAATAGCGTTAGGGTAATGAGTGGCAACGCCAAATGTGACAAGTATCCATCCAACAACTCAACAAGCCCCTTTGGATTAACATTGAAGGTTACGCCTCCACTATACTGGAATGCCTGTCCCACCGAGCTTACGGTGTAGGCAATTGGCATTCGGCCTTCCTGAGCCCACTCGTAGGGCATCGCGTTAGCATGAGGGAGCCAACGTAGGTTCACCGAGAACATAAGGATCAAAACCAGACCCATCCAGAAGACTGGAAGTGAATAGGTGATCAAGGACGTTGTCACCATTGCACTGTCGAACTTTCCTCCCCGTTTTTGAGCGACCAAGACTCCGAGTGCGACGCCTATCAATATCGAAAAAATCGTTGAACCACCCATCAGCTCCATTGTATAGAACAATCTCTGCCCCATTTCATTCGAAACAGCTTCCCCACTGGCGATCGACCTCCCAAAATCCCAAGTCAGCATGTTCTTGATATATATCAAGAACCGAATTTCTGGGGGTTGATCAAGACCCCATTGAGCCCTCAACCTTTCTATCAGAAGGTTCTTGCTTTCCTGACTCGCACCTCGGGGGTTAACAAAAAGGGCCGTCGGATTCCCAGGCATTATGAAGAATATTGCATAGTTTATCGACATAATCACAAACAACATAAGAATCGCTATGATTATGCGCCGGATAAGAAATCCTCTGAAGCCCATTGTTCATCACCAATTTAGATGAGTTCTTAAGCGCATATTTAAGGTTTGGCAAGTTGAAACCAACAGCAGAAAATAAGCTTAGGTGGAAGTCGGATGCTCAATGATTTCTTCGAGAAACAACCAGAACTCAGCCTCTAACTTCTCATAAAACTCCTGTCTCTTCAACCTATCCAGCACAAAAACTCCTCCCCCAAACATAGTTACTAATGGTCCGGCCAGAAGCGAAAGCTTTCCTTCCTTATTGCTCAAAAAATCAACGAGAACATCATTTGGGGCGCCACTGACGTTAATCCAAACGCCACGCTTTTTGTCTCCAACCCGCAAAAACCCCATGATCCTGTGGCTATTCTCGGCATTTTCAACTGCTATCTCGAATCCTTCGTCCTTAAGAAACTGAGATACATGCCTGCTGAGCTCCTCTAGATCCACATTCTTTCCTACCCACCTAGTCTGCAAGTTCCAACCTCTTTGAACTCAAACGGATATTCGCACTGATTTAAGGTTTTGTTCACGTTACTAAAACCTTAAATACAATTCTCTTAATCCAATATCCAATGCCTTCAAAAGGTCGCGGAGATTCACACTTGCAAAGAAAGGAGAAAAAACGATGCCCCTTCTCGAAGTCCAAGGTCTAAGAACTTATTTCAGAGTGAAGCGAGGTCTTGTCAAGGCCGTTGACAACGTTTCGTTCGAGGTAGAAAGGGGCGAAGCGATGGGCCTGGTTGGTGAATCAGGATGCGGAAAGACCACTATCTCCCTGTCCATTCTGCGGATTCTGCCTTCGAACGGAACTATCAAGGCAGGGAGAATCAAGTTCAAAGGCACTGACTTAGTAAGCTTAACTGAGAATGAAATGAGAACGCAGATTAGATGGAAAGAGATATCGATAGTATTTCAAGGTGCAATGAACGCCTTGAACCCTGTCTACAGGATTGGAGATCAGATCGTGGAAGCAATACAGCTCCACGAACCTGACATCAGCAAGGAAGAAGCAGATAAGAGAGTTGAAATGCTTTTTGAACTTGTAGGGGTAGACCCTAAACGCCGCACTAACTACCCTCACGAGTTTAGCGGTGGAATGCGGCAACGCTCAATGATCGCTATGGCATTAGCATGTAATCCGGCTTTGCTGATAGCTGACGAGCCTGGAACAGCTTTGGACGTCATCGTGGCTGCCCAAGTGCTGAAACTCATGAAGGAGCTGCGAGAAAAACTTAACCTTTCGATGATCATGGTCAGCCATGACTTGTCAATAATCGCAGAAACATGTCAGAAGACGGCTGTAATGTACGGAGGAAAAATCGCGGAATACAGCAACGTAAGAACCATATTCAAAGAACCATTGCACCCCTATACGAAAGGGCTGATGGAAGCTTTTCCAGGCATAAAGGCGGCAAGAACGCGCATGACATCGATACCAGGTTCACCTCCTGACCTCTTGTTCCCGCCACCAGCGTGCCGATTCCATCCAAGATGCCAGTATGCAATGGACATTTGCAGGAAAGTGGAACCGGAGCTTACGGACATAGGGAAGAAACATTATGTATCTTGTCACCTTGTTCACTGATGCTTTGGAAAGGAGAATATGAAATGCCAGAGAAGATAATCAGAGTTGAAAACCTTAAGAAATATTTTCCAGTAAGAATGGGCTTCGTCCAAAGCATAGTATCGAGAAAACAGCTGTTCGTCCACGCTGTGGACGGCATAAGCTTCGATGTTGAGAGAGGCGAAATCTACGGCCTTGCCGGAGAAAGCGGCAGCGGAAAGACAACAACTGGAAGACTCATTCTGAGACTTGCCGAACCCACAGGCGGCAAAATATTCTACAAAGACCAAGACATAACAAAGCTTCCTGAAAGAAAACTTAAACAGTTTCGCCAAAAAATGCAGATGGTATTCCAAGATCCATATGAATCCCTAAACCCCAGAATGACCATTTTTGACATAGTGGCTGAACCGCTGAGAATCCGTGGAGGCATAGATCCCCAAGGAATTGAGAAGAAAGTCCATGATACTCTGGAAGCTGTCCAACTCACTCCTCCTGAAGAATTCGTAGAGAGACTACCACACGAATTAAGCGGTGGGCAGAGACAAAGAGTTGGCGTTGCAAGAGCATTAACACTTGAACCAGACTTCATAGTTGCAGATGAACCTGTGTCAATGCTAGATGTCTCAATCAGAGCCGAAGTTCTCAACCTCATGGTTGATTTGAAAGAAAGACTCAACGTAGCGTTTCTATACATTACACATGACCTGGCGCTTGCCCGACATACGTGCGATAAAGTGGCAATAATGTACTTGGGAAAGATAGTGGAGAGAGGCCCTGTCGAAAAAGTGATTTTCGAGTCATTGCACCCGTACACGCAAGCGTTGATTGAAGCTGTGCCGATGCCTGACCCGGAATCTACCAGAATTGAAGTTCGAATAAAAGGGGAAATCCCAAGTCCAGTTAACCCTCCGTCAGGCTGCAGGTTCCACACCAGATGCCCAGCGTACATAGGAGACATATGCCGCACAATCGAGCCTCCACTCGTTGAAATAGACAAAGACCACGGTGTTGCGTGCCACTTGCATGCCGCGCCTAGTGGTGCAAAGGACGCGACAACTACGAGAAAGGGAGGAAAATAGCCTAATGCAAATAAAAAACGCGCGAACAATAATGTTGGTTATCGGAGCTATCCTAATCCTCGCTAATGCCATATGGATCACAATATCAGGCCCCATAATTTTCTCGTCATACGATGCGTCATCATTAGCCATATCAGATTTGAAAGGAGACTGGGGACGCATAGTATTCGGAATGCCAAGCATGCTGGGAAGATTAACTTACGTGTGGTTACTTTTGGCCATCGCAGACTTTGCGCTGGCTTTCATGCTTAGCTTCAGGGAAAAGAATGAACCCTACGTAGCCACATTAGTCTTGTTGCTGTCAGTGGTAAGCATCACGATGGGTGGCGGGTTCATCATAGGGATGATTCTGGCAATAGTCAGCAGTCTCGGCTTTATCGAGAAGAAACCTCTCAAAGAAACCTTCATTGGGACAATGCTCAGAGCTGCAAGGCTTGATTCGTCAGTGTTCGAAAAATTAGGGCAAAGAGCTGATGCTTTGAAAAATGCCGTATATATCATAGTCTTCATCAATATTATGAGTGGCTTAGGCAACGGTCTATACGTTACGTCAGCCCAGCAGATAATAAACCCTACCTTCGCATCAATCGCAACAAACATACTGATCAAAGGAGACGTGTTGCCTAGCATCACAGTTGGCGGCATAATCATCAGCTATATAGGGCTAGCCGTTGCCAAATGGCTCATTTTCTCAGCCGTACTCTACTTTGTTCTAACCAAGGTGGTAGGCACAAACACCCGATTCGAAAGCGTCGGCCTTGCCGTATCTCTCGCCTATTCGCCTATTCTAATACAGCTTTTCATGCCACTAGTGCTGTTCAACCAACCTGTACTCACTGGCACGTGGCCTGTGGCATTCTTCTTCTTGACCAATATATGGATGGGAATCACCTTGGTGCTCGCCATCAGGAAATCCGCGGATCTCAGTACTTCGAAAGCTCTAGGAGTCACGTTCTTAGCTTCTTCTCTATACTATGCAATAAACTACACGTTGATACAGCCCAACTTTCCGTTACAGGGAATCAACTTCATAATTCAGCCAGTGGATATCACAGAGTTCATGCTTACAATAGCAGTCCTGCTGGGCATGTTCTGGGGCGCTTTCGCAAGACACGAGCAGAGACGATAAAAACTGCAAAAGACCTATGCAAAATAGTCTCAGGCTGATGGCGCCTTTGACTTCTGCATTTTTTCCTCTTCCTCACGCTTGCTCTTTGTCCACTCTTTATAGGCACCCGCCACACCCCAGCATAAAACGAGCAACACCATGCCAACAACCCTGAAAATCGGAGGAAGATTCAGCATCACCCCCACAATAATGAATGGGGTCAGAATAATCGTGATAAGAGCCAATACCACAATCCAGAACCATTTTTCCTTAAATATCCAAGCCAAAATTGCCACCTGCAATTCACGCGGATCAGCATTACAATTGTGAGGTAGCGGACTTATATCGTTATCGCACCAGAAGCTGACGCCCTCCAGCTTGCGCAACTGTTTGGAGCAATGTTTAATAAAGTCAGAAAAGACACATATCCATGGCGAAGACATGATAAAGACAATTGCAATCGGCTTGGCAATAGCATTGATAGGTATAGCTGTGTTATCGAGTTATGGCCAAGCAGAAACTTATGTACGAACGATGGCCATAGCTACAAGCGGATCCGAAGCGAACAATTCATGGGATATTTCTGCCAACTTGACCGCAGGTGATAACATAACATTCATCTACAGGGATGGGTGGAACTGGACAGCTGAGCCTCAGTGGGATACTCCTGACGATGGTTCGAACACGCCGACCATGTGGGTTTTTATTCAAATTGCGCCGATTTCTCCCCTAGGAAATGCCACAGGCTTTGCGGTAGAGGCTCGACTCACATCGATTACATCTGGAGAAGGAACAACCACGCGGCTGACGCTTTTCAATATTACTGTTGAGCAGGAAGGCAGTATAGACACGTCCTTCATAGGGCAGGACGACAAAGGACGGTATCATTACGTGGGAGGCCGAATACCTTGGAGTGGCACCTACGCGGCCCACGTAGGAACCTGGCCATCTAGGGGTGCGCCGCCAAGTTTTCTAGGTTTCTACCACAACATAACAGAAACAACGTACCCCAATACGAATTTCCTCCCCGTAGGCGCGACAATAATCGTGAGTGGAGGAGCATTGCTTGCCTATGGAGTACGAGGGACAATGAACCATACCGCGCACAGACGCAGAAAGATAGAAAAATAGATGGCTTGGTCTTGCCGTAAGAACTCCCTCAATATGCGAAGCAACAACAACACATCCAAGTTGCTTTATCCAACGCAAGAAGTCACGGCAAGTATCGAGTGATTTGGATCTGCAGATTTTACTAGTATATCTACATTGATGTAGTTTCTCATTCAGAATATACAATTGTGTGATTGGAAATCGAATGTAGTTAACTCGAATTTCCAGTTTTATTAATTCTACGATGCAAAAATCTTAGCGCGGCACGCGCGGTTAGTAGTGCGCGTCATCCGCTCAGGGACGGGTAAAGTCCCTTATTAAGCAACCAGAGATGCTGCCAAGGAAAGTTGCCAGAAGAGCCAATGGAAATATCATTCTGAAGACGTTTAGAAAAGCGGCCCAGATTATTGTCGTGACCATTGAAGCATCAAGCAATGTTCCTAGGCCTAGAATGTACCAGATGAACCAGCTTACATAAGAGATAACGCATATCAGGAGCAAGACTGCAGATGAAAGAAAGCCGAAAAGCACTGCGTCAACTTCACGTATTGCAAATCCGGCCAAAATGCTTATCACGAAAATAGCAACATAGTCTAAGCCGTATAGACGCGGAACAAGATAGCTGTATGAAGGGGCAAAAGCCACACGGTAATCAGGATCCATAGCTAAGGGGCTTGCATAAGCAGCATTAAACTCTCTTATAACCACTAACGATAGTGTGACAGTCCACAAGACCACAATTATTATCTGGATCCTCTTCTCCTCAATCCAAGAGCCCAATTTCTTCAGGTAATCCTTACCAAGAAACAAAGATCCTGCCAGACTAATAGCTACTACAAATAAGCCTATTATCAATCCCTCATCAGCCATTTGCGCGCACACCCATTTCTTGAAACGCACGCGAGTATTAAAAGATAGAGAAAAAATGGGGGTCTTATACTGAACTTTGGTCACCGCTGCTAGCTGGTAGGACTGAGGGCCAGCTTGGTTTGCCCCTCCAAAGGTATCTGTGAGAGCTGCGAATCCAACAGGAAAGTCTCTTCGTAGTACGCTTCAGATGCTATCTTGGGTAACTTGTACTCGGTGGCATAATATCCGAAGACTACGGTTGCCAATTTACCGCTTCCACTCTCCCCAGGCATGTCTGCTTGCGCCGTACCTCCAACCATTAGCACGTCATCGCCCATCCATGTTGCGTTGAAGAAGTATGGGAAGCCAAGTGGCGTAAGGAAGTTTCCTTGCGCAACATTCAGCACTTTGAGTTCGCTTCCGTTGAATGTAACCAATGCTTGCCACGCGTATAGATCCTGAACGTTGCTAACAGTAAGATCCATAGAAAAGCTGCCTATTATAACCGGCTTTGGAGCTGGCGGCGCTACGATTGCAGGTTGGACAATCATTGCAAAGACGTATCCAGACGCTGAAAAGCATATGGCCAAGGAAACCAGCATCAGACCTATCCTCAATCTCTTATCCAATTTTCTCGAAAAACCTCCTTTAAAATTCATATAAAAGCTCTTCCCAGGTTCTGAAGCCCCATTCAACTGGTACAGGCCCTCCTCCTTTACTAGTGCACCAGTTTCGCAGAGTTCCTTCAGTCTCAAACTCAGAGTCTTACGCGGGAGTCTGGTAATGTGCATTAGCTCAGTGAAGGTCTTGGGCTCTCTCTTAGTCGCGTCCTTTATCATATCGACGTCGATTTCCTTGCGGTTTTCCAAGTTTATGGTCAACCCGCAGTTGGGACATGTTATTTGAGGCATCAGGTTCACCACTCAATAACCGCCACAAATACAGATATAAGGGTTGGTGTAAAAGAAACTCCCTGCTAAAAACCATTCTTCTAATGGAGAACTTGCAACGAGACGACTCTGCTAAATTCGGAAACATAGAAAAGTCCAAGACTCTGCCATTCTGGCTCTAGTATCTTTGAAACTAATGCTACTTTCCGATGGCTCAAGCGTCCCAAGCAATTAACTACTAGAATTCGACAAGTGCTACTCCATTCTAGCTTTCAGCAATCGTCTTCAGCTGACCACGATACATCTCAACTATCTCAGCAGAACGGGTCGCGTCCTCAGCTGATTTGTCGGATCTGTATTTACCTGTGAACCTTGGGAATCTGATAGCCAAACCGCTACCCTTTCTTACAGCTCCGAGCGCGCAAGTGTGAATTGGGCTTAACGTCATCTCTGCGCCCAATATCTCCAGAACGATTATAGGCTCAAACCAGACATCAGTTTCAAGCAATGAATTGACCCTCGGGTGCTTGTGTGGTATGATATGCTTCTGTAGCATCTTTGGAAGTTTCGCTAAATCTTCGTCTGTGAAGCCTGTTCCACATTTGGTCACGGTTTCAAAGGTATCATTGTCAGGATTGTATGCAGTCAAAAGTAATGCACCGTAGGTTCCAGCGCGTTTTCCTCTACCGTAAAAGGCACCGACAACAACCAGGTCAACTGTATCAGTCATTTCGCTCTTGTAGTCTCGCTTGTATTTTATCCACAACCAACCGCGGGCTCCGGCTTGATAAACAGAGTCCTTGCTGATTGACTTGCATACGAGGCCTTCGCATCCGTCTTCTATGGCTTCCAAGAAAAACTTCTCAAGCTCAGTGGCTTTGCTGGTGATTATATGGTTAGCTATTTTCACGTGGTCGCTTTCTTTAACAGTTTTTTCAAGCATCTTCCTTCTAACAGGATAGGGTTCCAATGTTAGGTCTTTTCCGTCAACATAAAGGGCTTCAAACATGAACAATGAAACAGGATAATCTACCATCGCTTTCTCAATTTCGTACTTGCGTCTCCGATGCATAAGCTCTTGGAACGGGCGCATCTCGCCCGTATCAATATCCACTGCCACGCATTCGCATTCTAGGATAGCTTCCTTTGCCTTCACGTACTTCTTGAGCAGTTCAATCGCGTCAGGATATTGGCCTGAAATATTCTCCAACCGCCTAGAAAAGAGTGCAACATTGTCACCTTGCTTGTGTGCCTGCAGCCGTTCGCCATCATACTTGTACTCGGCTACGCATTTTCCGCCAAGTTTCTCGAGAATTTCTTCAGGTGAAGACAATCTTTCGGCCAACATGGGTCTGATTGGCTCACCGATAGAGACCTGAAACTTCTTGGCTCCCTCGATGCCCTTTTCGGCTACGGTCTTGGCAACCCTGCCGAGGTCTGAGCAGATGTTATATGCCCTTTCGATGCATTCTCGGGCCTCTTTTCCCCCGCCGTAAGCTATTGCCAAGGCGTCAAGAACAGTCATATCAGCTATCCCGAGACGCAGGTTGCCAGTCGCAGTTCTCATTACGTACTTGGCTTCTTTCGGAGTGGCTCCGGCTAGCAGGCCAGCCAGCAGCGAGAGTTTAAGGTCAACCGCCCCTGAGCCAGAGGTTCTAGCCATCTTGTCAAGTGTCTCATAGACCTTTTGAACTGTTAAAGGCTGCTGAAAGAAACTAACCTGCTTCTTGTTGGCTATGAATTTTCGTGTTGTCTCACCTATGTCTCCAGTCTTCCTCAGATCCTCTTCAATTTCAGTCTCTCTTCTTCCAGAGGCTCTGGCAAGCGCCTTGATGGCAAGTTTTTCCGCCACGCCTATTTCGATTCCAACAAAATCAGGATATATTCTGCCCTGCGTCAAATATGCGACTTTGTCGATCAATTCCTTCGGCGTGCTTGCAAGCAGACTGACAAGTAAGTCGGTCATTTCCAACCTTTTGGTTGTGGCCTCGATCTTTTCATAAGCATCAGCGATCAGGGCATACTGCAACAGCAAAGCCTCTTCGTACAGATTGCAGTTGCTCTGATATTAATCTCATCCGTCCATCGTTGCCAGCAAGTTCAAACCGTGTGCACCAGAGCCTGATGTTTCATCAAGCGTGTTCCTTCAAAAGACTGGCGCGTCAGCTCAGAAAGCCTTTTACACTCGAGACTTCTTCATTTCGATTTGAACAACATGAATAGACGCACTCTGCGAAATGTCCTGATCTTGATGGTCATCTCTCTTGCGGTCGCGATCATCATCTACCTTCTCAACATCCGATTTCTTTCCTCGAATCCAGATACCACACCTGGGACAGCTACCTTCTTCGAAGGCGTATTTGCCACACTCTTTGGTCTCCTACTGCTCTTCGGTTCAGGAGGCATAAGCCGAAACACCCGCAGCGCGGCAATGATAGCCTCTGCTGCAAAAGGAATGTCCAGCGGAGACACTATTGGACCTTCTGAAATCTTCGAGAGAGACGCATGGAAACCGAAAGGGTTTACGCGAGTGGGGCTAATTCTGGTGATGGCAGGAATCTTCTTACTCACCATATACTTTGTGTCTTCCTATGCTCTCCGATAAAAACGCAGAGACGCTTTCTACACTGCAAAATGCTTAAGTCCTCTAATGTTCAATTTCCTCTCCGGATGATGAAACCGAGAGTCAATAGAGCCAAAAGCAGTGATATGACTCGACGGGCGAACTGACATCTGCTTCTGCCGATGAGATTCCAGCAAAGACAACAGAAGACGAAGTGCAGGCACGCCATGGGAAGCTGCCTACTGCAATGCCCAATGCTAGCGTCTGAAAGACGTTCAAGCCACACCTGCAGGGCTCAACTGCTCTAGAATACTCCAAACTATGCTCCACTCATTACGACACGACAACATGCAACAACACACAGAATGTTACCCATGACTACTCTGGCACTATTCGGCGAACCACAACAAGAGACAAGGTCGCAAAGAATGCGGAAACCCAACGAAAACTAAGCCGACATCGGGGATACTCACTTTAATGTTGAGCCTGCGACACTGCATGTTCTTTCAGCCGAAAAAACAACATAGGCCATACGACACTGTGACGCGCTCCCGCTACCCCTGCACCCTACAGAATAACTGAAACGCGTGAACACTCAACATAGCCACTTAAGCGTGACCACGCCGGAACAGTCACACCAAACGCTGGGGAAAAGCCCGTGACTGAGAAGCAGGTCAAACCAAATCCACCCGAGAACGCCAAAGCCCCATCAAACTAGGAAGAGTTAATATAAGCAACAGACCATCAGGCTTAATCCAGAAATGCAAAGAATGTCAATAAAGACCCACGATTAAAGGAGAAAACCGAGTTGAGCGAACTAATAAAATGGTTCGAAAAGCGAAGAGAAAGCAGCGCGCTCGCAACCGTGCAGCGACATCTAGCCCTGACGACGACGATAGTGGAAGACCTAGAAAAAGCCATAACAGCCGCCATAAAACTAGACGAAAAAGAAATGCGCAAACACATCGAAACGGTCACAAAAGGCGAAAAAGAAGCCGACACGCTCCGCAGAAAAGTTATGGACCAAATATCAAAAGGAGAACTCTCACCAACAGACAGAGAAGACCTAATGAGACTAGTAAAAACAGTAGACATGGTCGCAGACTGGAGCCGAGAATCCACACGAATACTCGGCGCCATACTAATGCAAC
>Ga0315277_10011009_pt1 | contig 11413 bp, 12 predicted proteins | sample YL17G05_15_MG_FD_203695 | JGI IMG/M metagenome (GOLD analysis project Ga0315277, IMG submission 203695) | Sediment microbial communities from Yellowstone Lake, YNP, Wyoming, USA - YL17G05_15 | ecosystem: Environmental > Aquatic > Freshwater > Lake > Sediment | place: USA: Wyoming | collected...
CGACCTGGATTTTTCCACTCAGAGGGAAAAGGACAGGTCGTTGTCGATAAGGTTCGGACCCCTGCAAACCTTCATATCCAGGGCGAAAACGAGCCAACGTCACATCGTTCTCCCGGTAAACGCTGTCTGGGGACCTGGTTTGTTCCTGGTTATGCGGCTATACAGCGGCGCTGGTGATGGCCACGCATGACTTCTTTGGCGCATAACCTATTGAACCTGTCGCCATTAGTCTGACCGGCTTTTCGGGACCGTATCAGGTCGGCGGGTAGTCTTAGGGCCCGTACAAGGCCCCACATTTACATACGCATTGAGGTAAGTACAGAACAAATCCCATTTGGAAGTGAAAGCAGACTCGAACACTCCATAAGGAAAAAGGAGACGCACTTTGGATATTATCACAGCATGGATGGTCGCTCTTATTGTATCTGTAGCCCCCGCGAGTAATCACACGCGGATTGAGGCGGCTAGAGAGACAAAAGAAGAAACAGCAGTAAGATACGGGGAGATTGCAGAGGACCTCATCAGTGTCGTCTATGACGAGAAGGAGCAGCCCTTGTTTCGTGGGCCTCAGGGCCGGGCGAAGACAGCGGCAGTGATCTTGGCGATTGCCCGGTACGAATCAGACTTCCGTAGGGATGTCGATTTTGGCGAGGGGCCTAGGGCTCGTGGGGATGGGGGCAAGTCCTGGTGCCTAGGTCAGATCAACTTGGGGGAGCCGAACAAAGTAGGGGACACTCCCCGCCGTATCGGGGTAGACCAGGCGGGTTACTTCAGGTGGTCGGAGCGAGGGCAAGGATTCAGCGGTCCCGATCTCGTTCAGGACCGTAGGAACTGTTTTCGAGCGATGTTGTGGGTGGCGCGCACTTCCTTTGCGATCTGCGGTCATGTCTATAAGAAGCAACCAGAGTTCTGGTTGAACTTGTACGTAGCTAGCAACTGCATGCGAGGGTACGAGTCTAGCGAGAAGAGGATGACTCTGGCTAAGCGGTGGGCACAGAAGAAGATGCCTGGAGTTGAGGATAAGGTGGTGATGAATCAGATCAGCCAAAAGCAGATTGGACACGCTACGGCGTCACCTCCACTGACTCGCCTATCTCTGATCGCATCGGCCCACTGATCTTCTTATCGAGTCTGCCCTAAGACGGAGGGCAACCATGGCTCAGATATCAGATCAGGATCTACAAGACATCAAGGCACGGGCACTAGCAGCAATGGGCAATGGCTCCCATCTCGCTCGTGCAGAGGAGTACCTTGTTGACCTTGTTAACGAGCTACTGGCCCAACGTAAGGGGGCCAGTGCAGGGCTTGTCCTCAAGGTAGGGGAGATGTCTGTGACCAAGGCTCCTGAGCCTGTGATTGAACCCACCGTGGCTCCTGAGCCTGTGGTTGAACCCGCCCCTGTGGCCGAGTCCTCTTTCGAGGAGGTCCGTACCGCACTGGAAGAGGCCAGTCCGGTCGCTGAAGAGACCAAGCCTAAGAAGAAGCGCTAGCTCTCAGCTCTGACGAGCTGATGTCCCATCGACCGGGGATTAGGTTCACGATCAGTCCCGGGGGTAGCGCCAGTTCCCGTGCCCGTACTTCTTGTCCACCTATGGCTCTGACCTCTGGGACGTAGAACTGCGTCCCAAGCCGGCTGAACTCTCGTGACAGCTCCTCTGGTGAGACTCCCCACTTGGGGTCAACCATGCGCTCCAAGGAGTCCGCCCCTAAAAGGATCGGGCAGCCCGGGAACTTCTTGGCCTTGTCCAAGTACAAGGGGTCGAGAGTCGAGAAGGCTCGATTGAACCCATGAAGTAGCTTGGCTCGCTGAAGCATGTCCACCACGCTTAGAGCCGGCTTGTGGGGCGACACTGCGGTGATGTGAAACGTCGGGTCAAGTTTGGTTGCGCTCTGGAACGCTTTAGCCATTCCGAAGTGCCCGGCATGAGGCGGGTTGAACGACCCAGGGAAAAGAGCCTCGACCCTAAACGGCATCGGGTAACGCTCCCCATTCTTACCAAAGAAGGGGTTGCCCCAGAAAGCCTCTGAGGCCAGCTCCATACCATCATAGGGCGTCTGGACGTGAGCCAGGCTCATCGTCTCTCCTACGGCCTCCAGGATGGCTTGCAGGCCTATTGAATCGGCTATGAACCCGTCAGTGAGACGACCCACCCCGGCTGGGTCGGACGATTTCTCCAAAACCTTCTCGTAGACGCGACACCCATGGTCGGAAAACCAGGCAGCGAAGACCCGATGCTCCCCCCGATGAGCCTTGAGTGAAGACACAGACGCACTCAAGCCTACCCCAATGGCCTTGGGCCCACCGGGTTGGTAGGCACGGTAGTAGCACTCCATCGCCATCTCTACCGCAGTCTTCGCGGAGCAGTACTGCTCTGGCTGAAACCGCAAGAACTGGTTCGTGGCATCCATGGAGTAAGGGAACAAAGCCTCCATGAACACTGAGGAGATCCCTGGCACGTCCCAAAGAGCTTTCTGGAGTCCAGCCCCAGCTCCCGAAGCCGCAATGGAGATACGCAAAGGCGCATGTTCGAGTAGTTTCTGAGCAGATCTTGGAATTGTTATCATGCTGCACTCACGGTAAGTTGAAAGGCCTGAACTTTCGCTTCCCAACCGTTCGGGAAAGAAGCTCCTCAAATGACTGGTGTAAGTCCCACGCTTGCTGGGGCCTCTTGTTTGGAGCCAGAATCAACGAAGCCTTCAAGAAGGCTTGTACCGACATAGGTACAGAGTCAGGCATTTGGTTGGTTTTAACATTCCCGCCAAGCACTGCAACCGCACACTTCGCAGCCATGTAGATGTCCGTGGCCGGTGTAACGTTCTTCTTCTCGAAGATTTCTGGTGGGTAGTAGTCTTTGTATGCTGGGGAGATAGCTTTGACTTGACCTTCTCCTTGAACGGCGTAGCACCAGTCCACAAGTTTAGCCCCGTGGTTCTGAGTGTTGATCAGGATGTGTGGGGGCAGGACAGCGCCGTGTACAACGCCATTCTCGTGAGCGAAACCTATGGCAACCAGTGCCCGCTTGTACATCCAGACCATATCTCGGAAGTCGATCCCTGTCGGGTAGGTCTTGAGGACATCGGTAAGGGGGCGATGGTCTTTGGCCCAAGTAAGGACGTTGACCCGACGATTGGTTGTCCCTTTGAGCATGAACGACTCGTGGGGCTTGGTTAGGTAGCGGTAGAACCTCTCGTCCTTGGCGTCGGCAGGGTAGAGGTGGGCCAAAACCTTGGCCTCGTTTTCGACCAAATCGTTGTTGCTCATGTTGTGCGAGACCTTGAAGAGCCCCTCTTCTTTGGTCGTGAAGTTGTCTATGTCGAACAGTGTGTCGAAGGTGCAACGATAGAGGTCACAAACGTCTCCCGTGTAGATGACCTCCGCCACAGTGAACTTGCGGCCCTTGACTGTTACCTCGATAGGGTCTTGAGGGAGGGCCGATGCCGGAGGTGGGGACGCCTTACTGTCTCCGTAGGTGCCGGCTTTGACCTTGTGCTCAGCCTCCTGTCGAAGGGACGTGAGGCGTACAAATACGTCTCTGGCCAAGTCCGCCTGGTCACTGTTGTGATCCGGGTGTACGACCTGCACGATCTGCTTGTAGACCGCTTTGACGATTACCAGCTTGTCGCCTGCAAGCTGAAGCCCGAACACGTCTTCAGGGCACTTGGCATCGAGGATCTTCTTCGCTACGGTCGAGTCTAGCATCACACGTCTCTCTTGTCTTTGTGGTCAGGGCCGTAGGACTTGATCGTCACTGGTATATTGAAGACGTGTTTGAAGTACTCGTCTTGAGTGGTACAGAAGAGGCTACCCGTTATCGGAGTAACCCTCTCTAGTGCCGCACTGAGTTTGGTTTGCCATGCAAGTTGATCAGCTTCGACGGGCAGGACGGGTCGAACCGGAATCCTGGCCCCATAGAAGTCTCCTGGTTCGAATACATCCCAGTCCACGTTGTCATAACCAACGCACATCGGAGTCTTTTCTATGTCGAGATGGGTCATCACGACTTCATCTACGCCACCAAGTACTCGTAGGGAGTAGTCCAGGAGTACGTAGTCGAGGGCTCCGGTTCGAAAGTCTCGTTGCCATGGGTTGAAGCCGTTGTGCTTCTCCCCTAGCTGGAGTTCTGGACCATGGGTGGGGAAAGGTCCCGGCCCATGTCGAGTCGAATAGGAGCGGGTCACACCCATGCGAGTGACATCCCCATTGAAGCCTTTTAGTAGCTCAAGCGCATTGTCGAACCTGATGTTGGTCCATGTCGTGTACGGGTGGAACCCGTAATCCTGGTCAAGGAGCACGCCTTGGGCTCCTTCAAACACAGTGGTCCCATCCTTCATTACACGATGGAGATACTCTGGCCCGACAACATGCACATTCTTCGCGAAGTACTCGTACCTCTCCACAGTCTCCTTGAGAAGGTTGTCGTTGGTCAGAGCTTCCCAGTGAGGGGAGTCTGTTCTCGTGATGCCTTCACGCTCCAACTCTTCTATCTTGAGCTGTCTGAGGTCCTTCATTCTCCAAGTCATATGCCCGGCTTTGACCGTACCAACTATGACCCAGCTAGAGCGTTGGAAGTCAGCTACGGTTTCACCAACCCCCATACCACAAGAGCCGTGGATACCAGCGCCTCGATGTTCTTCTCGAAGTCGGTTGGCGGCAACTTGGTATGGGGTTGTGATGATGGCGTGCCCGTCGATGTACATACGGTCGAGGGGGTTACTTTCGCCAATAGCCTGGAGGCCCTTGGCTTCGTTAAGAAGGGAGAGGGGGTTCACGATCGTGTACTGGCTCAGGAAGGTGGAAGCACCTGCAAGGGTGCCACTACCAAACTGAGCGAAGGTGTGGTGTCGAGCACCCTCTACAACGTTATGCCCACATTGAGCACCTCCGTTGTAACGGACGACGGTATGGGCTTTGTGTTTTCGAGTCAGGAAATCACAGATGGTTCCTTTACCCTCGTCACCAAACCCAAGCCCAGCTACGACAAACGCCTTCGACATCGTGAATCTCACCCCTTACCTAGATGCGTGCGACGGAGTCGGTGTTGGTCTTGACTGGAAGGTTGCCAGCTCCGACCTTGCTCAGGGCGGTACGTTGGGCCAACGGGTCGAGCTGGTTTGCGATCTGGTTGATGACCCCCATCGACGTGCCTGCTGACTTGAGGTCGTTGATGCCCTGGTGGAGATCGATTGAGCCCTCGATCAAACCGATGGAGAGTGCGATGCTTTCGCAGACCCCTTCGGCTTTATCCAGGGACAGCACGTTTTCACCTCCGAGGAGGCTAACCCATTGCTGGCGGATCCGATTGTCGTCGCCGTAGGCACCCTGCTTCGGGATGATGTAGAAGACCTCGTACTTCTGTTTCAGCTCAGCAAGGATATCCTTGGTCAGGATATCCCCCTCGATGTTGTCACCGAAGATGTCGAGGGCTTCCTTCTTCCCAACCCTGTCGTAGACCATCTCGTCACCGATGATGTAGAGGTAGCCCTTTCGACCACGCTTCTCGAAGCAGTCGATCGCGGTGTGGCGAGCGAAGAAATACATCGCATCCTGGTAGCTCTCGTGAGTTTGGCCGCCGCCACAACCCTCAAGCCAGATCCGAGACAGATCTTCATCCATCTCTACGCTGGACTCGAACTGACCTACTTGGAGCGGAGCACGATCGGAGTTGTAGTCTCCAATGGCTCCGAACAAGATGTGCGGGTCCACGACGTAGCCTTTGGTCAGGAGCAAGGTCATGAGCTTGACCAACTCCTTCTGTAGAACCTTAGGCACCTCTCCCATCGAACCCGTGATGTCGAACATCACGCCAATAGCCACCGAGTTCGGATGCGCAGGAGAGTCACGGCTCTCCCGTGTCACCCCCTTCGGGTTCATTTTGTCATGAACCTTCTGGTCGTTGGGTGCCGCCGACGACACCTGGTGGTGATAGGCAAATGCTGGTGTCCCCGTTGACTGATTGTGCGCTTGACGATCTGCGTAGAGATCATCGCTCCATCTATTTCCGCCCATGACTGACCTTCTTTCCTTATAGTAAATCTGCGTTGGCCCGTTTCCGAACATCGGAAAAAGACGTGTGGTTTAGAAGCTTGCCATTCTCGTACACCGTAACGAGAGAGCTGTTGAACCTGCGACCTTCGACTGTCTTGAACTGTCCGTTCTCAACGATGAGGTCGAGGTCCCCGGACAGCGATTTCTTGCCGGGGTCTGTGATTGGGTCTTTGAAGACCTTACGGTTCTCACCCTTCACAGTGACCTGGCAGCACTTGTAAGCGTACTTCTGAGTGTCCCGGTTGATCTGTTGCAGCAGTCCACCGCCCATACCGAAAGTGATGTTGCTAGCGGAGTAGTTGAGCCTCAGCATCTCCTCAAGGATTTCCCGGATGGAGTCTCGGTTGACCCCATCGCCTTGGATTAGGCGGAAGTAGGACGGGAGTTGCTTGAAGCCCTTGAGGTTCTTGGTCATGCCGACTTTGTCCTCAAGGATACGAAGGCACTTGAGGACGACTTCGACGGGCGTGCCAGAGTCAGGACGAATGACTAGGGTTCCGCCAGAATTCTTGACTTCTTCACGAAGTTCCTCACCCCAGAGGTTTTGGACTGCGTTGTAGATGTCGTAGCTGTCCGAGACGCAAGCTACGATCTTGCCTGGCTTGAGGAACTGCTTGACCATGTTCCTGTAGGCTGCCAGTTCCCCTTCCTTGCCCCAGCTTGTGATTGTCGAGTGCTCTGAGGCGGGGATGGAGAAGCCGGCCATAGGCTCTCCGTAGAACGTCTTTGCGTATCGAATCCCTTCAATGGTGTCCGACCCTTTGAAATTCACGAGGTGCGCCATACCGCCGATGCCCGCAGATTCTTTCGAGGAGACTCCACGCGAACCGAAGTCGTGAAGTTTGAACTCCACTTCCCCCATCGGGTCGTTGGCTGATGTGATGAGTGCGGTAAGAATGTCCCGCTTGATGTAGTGAGACAGGGTTGCGACGGTTTGCGGATACCAGAGGCGAACGAGGCTCGTCTCAAGGCAGCCGGAGATTTTCGCGAAGTCTGGATCGAGGCACTCCACCTTCATCAAGACATTGCCCGTGGGCACCATCGTTCCCTCAGGGACGACACGAATACGGATAGGGAGATGCCCACCCTTCTCTACTACCTTGGTCCAACTCTCTCGGTCGAAGGGGACCCCATGGAGGGCGAGAATTTCGCTCGCCTCATCTACGTCGTCCATCGTGACCGGGTCGGTCAGATACCGAAGGGCCTGGTACTGATACCCAAGAGACATGCTCTTGCCAAAAAGCCCCCCACGACTGGAAAGGTAAGACATGATGTCTTCCAAACCATCCGGGAACTGCCAGGCATGTGATGGCTTGTACGAGTCGGTGTCTAGGATGCGGTTATCACGGACTTCCATGGCTTACTTTCCTTTCACGTATCTAGGTTCGAAGCTAAATCCGGCTGAACTGGCTTCGTTGTACGCGGACTTGTCGAACTTGTAGGTCTGAACTGTCGTTCTACCCCACGCTCTCTCACCTACTTGGATCAGCACCCCAGCATCAAGCATCTTTCTGCGGAAGTTGCTTCGGTCTAACTCGCGAAGGAGCAGCCCTTCGTATAGTTGTTGAAGCTCTGCCATAGTGAACTTGTTTGGTAGTAGGTTGAATCCAATTGGAGCGTATCGGATCTTTGCTTGGACTCTAGCGACAGCCATCTTGAGGATCTCGTTGTGATCAAAAGCGAGGCTCATTTCCATGGCTTCTGCGATAGGGAGCCAACGTGCGTCTTTTGCATCCGAGTTGCCTGCTACTACGTGGTCTTTGGTCTTGACCATAGCGAAGTAGGCGACGGAGATTACTCGTCCACGTGGGTCACGATCGGGGGTGCCGAAGGTGTGTAGCTGTTCTAGGTAGTCTACTTTCGCACCGGTCTCTTCTTCCAACTCACGCTTTGCAGCGTCCTCTAACGACTCGCCTTGGTCCTTAATCCGTGGGTGGTTGAGTGCGGCTCTCCCAACTTCAACGAACCCTCCTGGGAGCGCCCAGGAGTCTTTGAATGGCGGGTCTTTGCGCTGGATCAATAGGATATCGAGTGTGGCCCTCTCAAGGTCAAACCCGAAAAGGACGCAGTCCACTGTGACTGAAGGTCTAGGGTATTCGTACTCGTAGGTCATGCAGAGTCTCCGACACCAAAGTGTGGTGCTCAAGACCTACTACACCGATCCCATGGGTGCTTTAACAACTTTTTTGCGGCCATCGAAATTTGGTGTAAGTGACGGTATGTTTGACCCTAGCTCACTGCCCGTCGTTCTTGCCCTAGCTGCTTTAGCTACCCTCGTAGCCGCATGGCTCTTGAAGAGGAGGAGTGATAGGGGAATCAAGAAACGAGTCACGATTTTGCCACAAGAACCGAAGATTGACACCGATTCACCGATAGAGATCGAGGTAAAAGACTTCGATGACAACGATGACGATGAAACGGTCATAGCGAATACGACAGAAGTCGTCCACAAGCTTCTGGAGAAGCACATCCGTCGTGGGTGGGCTCCTATTCGGATCGAGGTGTACCCAAAGGGTCCCTGGCCTATTCCGCCCCCTCCGCTCGATCCTGAACTTGACGTACAGGAGCCCAAGGTCATCTACTACGGGCTTTTCCCAAAGGCTTTTTCCAAGTTTTACGAAGTTGACCCAAGAACAGACTCGGAAATGTGGCCCGGCAGAGGCGGCTCAAGAATCAAACTCACGCTGGACTCGGCACTGGTTCGAGCCTTGGGGGGCCTTGAGCGCGAATCTTACGGTCAAAACTTGACTGAAGAGGAGGTCAGCGTTTTGAAGTCTGGTTTGGCGGACACCGCGCTTCTCGAAAAGTTGTGGTTCCGTGGGCCGACCTTGAACGAGTTAGCTGAAAGTGTCATCCTGGCTCGAACTGAAGAACTGGCACGTACTATCGAGTCCAACCTTGATTCGTGGAAGAAGGATATCTCGGTACGTGTTCGGAGACTTGTGGACTCAGGTCATGCCCTTACTGTTGCCGACCTTGAGAAGGTCACTGATCTAGGGGCTGGTACCTTCAGCTCAATCAGGGAGGCTATCGCTTTGATTGAGCTTCAATCCAAGTTGGTAGGGAAGCCTGAGACGATCCCGCCCCCGCCTACAGAGTAGTTAGGCCATCTATGGGCGTTCTCTTGTATGATCGTCCTGAGACTTGGGTCTATCGGTTCGGAAGTTCAGAGCTGGCAGAACTTCCTTTTTGGTCAGGGCTACTACTCTGGTATTGCTGATGGTAAGTACGGGTCTAAGACTCAACAGTCAACAGTTGCCTTCCAGAGGTCTGTGGGGGTCCTCCCAGCTACTGGGGAACTGGACCGCACGACGTGGGCCAAAGCCATTGAGAAGGGTTTTGGAGACGTTCATGATGCGGGCAATGAGTCAGGTCCGGGTTGGCCTCCAAGGTCCGACCTGGTCTCCCCTTCTCAAGGGGTTAGGGAGCGGATGTTTGGCCGGTTCAAATATCGAGCCGCTCCGACTCAAGACAACCCAGAGCACATTGAGATCCTAGATGACTGGGCAGCTAAGAACTTGGCTATGTTTGAGGTACCCCAGCTTCGAGGCATCAAGGGAGCACCCGCTGACTGCAAGGTCCTCTTTCACAATAAGGTAGGACCGCGAGTACAGAAGCTGTTTCTGGAATGGGAGAAGCTCAGTTTACTTGACGTTATCCTAACCTGGAACGGGTCGTACGCGGCTCGATTCACTCGGGGTAGTGTCACAGTCCTGTCCGCCCATGCCCACGGATCCGCATTTGACATTAACGTAAAATGGAACCCTCTCGGAGCTGAACCCCCGCTTGTTGATGCTGAGGGGTCAGTGCGAGAGTTGGTGCCAAGTGCGGGACAGTCGGGTTGGTTCTGGGGTGGCTTCTACAAATCACGTAAGGATGGGATGCATTTCGAGCTAGCCAAACTCATGTAGTTTGCGGAGGGCGATTATGGAAGCTCAGAAACCGTCTCTTATTGACGAAATCCGTCGCCCACGCAACATCAAAGACCAGGCGGCAGATCGTGTCGCCAAGATAGTTGGCTCTTGGTCCTTCCTCATTACTCAGTCCTGTTTGCTCATCGTTTGGGTGGTCCTGAACGTCATTTGGAAGGGTGGGTGGGACCCTTACCCGTTCATCCTCATGAACCTCGTCATGAGCCTTCAGGCGGCCTACACAGCCCCTGTGATCATGATGAGTCAGAACCGACAAGGAACAATTGACCGGAACGATGCCCAGCTCGACTATGAGACAAACCGGATCACGAGCCATCGGGTCCACCAGATCTTGGACCGGCTAGATGAAAATGCTCAGGAGATCTCTGACCTCCGACGACTCCTTCACGAGAGCTTGGGGCACCCCCCTGAGAAGTTAGTGGAGAGGCGCTACACCCCTATCCTGATCGTACCCCCGGCAGGTGACGAGAGTGGGTTTGAGTAGCTACCGCTTCCTTGAGACTGGGGTTATACCGGTTATTGCGAGAGCGCCTAGGCCCAGGAACAAAGACTCTGTGTAGCTGCCCTCTACAAGCCTCATTGCGGCTCCGTAAGTGAGTAGTAGCGGTACTACGTATAGTTTTAGAATCATGTCGAGCACTTGGGACAAAGGGTCAACTTGGTCGAGGTCTGGCCACGCCAGACATTCCCCAGGTCATCGAACCACCGGTATCCGAGGCACTTTTGACACATGACCTTGTAGTAGTCGAGCACGAACTCCGCTTCAACCAAAGGCAAGTCCAGAAGTACGGCCACGTCTCTCGTATTCCCAGTGTTCCGCGTGTACACGTCTAGAGCGTCCTTGATCTTACGATAGTCGTACTTCATGGCGGATTTGAAGTCACTGGCTGCAAGGTGCCGTGAGATTCGAGTTTGGAGGCCGAAGTTGTCGGTGATGGTACCTAGGAGCAAGTCGGGTACGATCTTAGCCATCTCTGTTTCAGAGCTGTGCCCGTCTGTGCTTTTGGGTAGGTCAAGGCGTTCGACCTTGATGATTTTCCCGCCGATGGACCTGAGTGCGTCTGCTTCGTTTAGGTACCTTGTATCCGGGACCAGAACGAAGTCCTTTGCTGCCTCAATCTCCTTGAGCACGCACTGGATCCAGTAATCGTCTTGAGCTGCTCGGACATACTCAGTCCCGAAGTATTGCATGATCTCTCGGGGAGAGGTTGCGACCTTACCCTTCGCTGTGATGTCAAGTTCAGTCAGGCCCCTCATAGAGGGTAGGTACTCATCCATCACAAGAGGCTTAGGGAGAGGGGCCTCCTTCATCACTTGGTCGTGCATGTCGCCATCGCTGAGAAGGAAGATACGACCACAGAGATCCTTCAATCGGGTCGCGAAATGCACAATCTTGAATGAAGGCTGTGCACCGTATTCGTCTCGTTCACGGCGA
>Ga0315277_10011010_pt1 | contig 11413 bp, 6 predicted proteins | sample YL17G05_15_MG_FD_203695 | JGI IMG/M metagenome (GOLD analysis project Ga0315277, IMG submission 203695) | Sediment microbial communities from Yellowstone Lake, YNP, Wyoming, USA - YL17G05_15 | ecosystem: Environmental > Aquatic > Freshwater > Lake > Sediment | place: USA: Wyoming | collected...
CCTTGCCAAGTTGGAATGAGCTGATCATCAACCGGACGGTCTACACGATGCATGCTCTCCCCGCTACGCAATCCTTCACGATCGATGTCCCACACCGCTGGACCAGCATTAACATCACGCAGCCGGACGTGCGATCGATAGGCGACGTTAATGCAATCACGATTGACAACGCATCATCCTATCTCCAGAAGATTTGGCGGTTCGTTGCTAGCTCGCCGTGGATGGTGTTCTCGGTAGCGTTGAACGGCACCACCTTTTCCAGCGGGGATGCAATCCATGTTTCGGGAACCATGGTCGACCTCTATGCCGCCACGTACACGGGGAACGCCTCCTTCTGGCTGGATAGAACGACCGAGCATCAGAACGTCATGGGCACGTTTTTTGGCACTTCGTTCTCGTTCCCGAGCAACCTAGCCGTGCCGAACGACACGGTCGCGCCCTCGGGCTATTACGCGTGTCTCGTCTTGCTGACCAACGGAACCGATGTCGGGTATAATGTCTCGACAGTCCAGATCCGGTACGCTGCCAACGCGTACCTGGCTGGCAACAAGGCCCTCCATGACATCGAGGGGCCGCACGCGGGCACCATCACGGCGCGGGTGGCCCTGGAAATCAACAAGACCGGATCGGGCATTCCCGGCGCCACACCGGCATCCAGCTGGGGCACGCAGGGCGTTGCATGGTGGTACGAGGAAGCAGCGACGCCGGGCGAATACTTGTTCCATTTCAACACGAGCATCGTGTATTGCAAGCCGGGCGGCTCGAACAGCACGACGATCACGTTCACGCGTGCTGACATGTACCCGGCAATGCTCGTGCTGTGCGTGCACCCGTGGATCGCCACTTCGCTGCAAGTCTCGATCGCCAACACGACCATTCACGTGAACCAGACTATGCCGGTGTGCATCAATTATACCGACATCGCTGGCACGAACTTGAGCGTGCACGGCTTGGAACACCTCAACGTGACCTATTCATTGAACGCGTCGGGCCCTGCCCAGCTCGGCTTTGCCGTCCTGCCAAGCGCGACCTGGACATGCGTCCTCGATCTCAACAGCACGAATATACCCGCGACGCGCAAGGCCGGGAATTACACGTTCGGGCTCGGCATCCAGGCAAAGCTGGACAATGGCACGTGGTACCAGCCACGAAACTTCGTCACTGGCATCGAGATCGAGCCCCTGCTGCTGTCATGGAACGTCGTGCGGCTTGACACGACCTTCAACGAGACACTCTCATCGATGGCGGTTGCCGAGTTCGAAGGACTCGATGTGCCCGTGGCAGCCTGGCTGCGGGTCACCAAGGAGGAATTCATCACCGAGCAAACCACGCGAGTCGTCAACGCGAGCAAGCTGCAAGTCCATATTGGTTTCGATAACCAGAGCTTCATGCTCGACGAGAGCCCGGGAAATCCGGGATTGTATCAGGGCCTCATCAACTTTTCCAGCATCGCCGCACCCAGGCTCGTCGATGCCACAGTTTCGCTGGCCGGCAGGGATATTGCCACGTCGTACTTTACCATCCACGTGAATGTCATCAAGCGATACGTGCTGGAAGCAGCCATCGACGGGTGGCCGGAACAGATCATCGAGGACCGGCTCCTCGACCTCAACATAACCCTGACCTTCATAGACAGGAATAACGAGACGCACCCCTACGCCCTCAAGAATGTGACCGTGTATGTGACCGTCAGCGACGGCTCCATCCAGATCCCGACTTCCTTTACCATCATGACCGACTCGATGGGGCGATTCACGATCACGGGCATCGTCATCCCGAAGATCATTGGCACCGCGAGCATTTCGATACGGGTAGAGCCGTTCAATGACAAGGCGATAGATCCCGGGATCCCGTGCGTGGTGAACGTGCCAATCGTGCAGGATTTCGGGAGCCGGTATAGTCTCACGATCGTCATCGTCATCATCGCGATCGCCATCAGCATCGTTTTATTCGTGAAAGAAGGGATCCCCCGGGTCAAGGCACATCAAGAAGAAAAGAAGATCGCGATCATCAAGGCCAAGCAAGATGCGGGGCATCCGGGCAAGGTCCGGCTGGAAACCGATGCCGAGCAAGACGTAACCGACACGGGCGAGCTGGCGGCGACGAGTGGCCTCGCGTTCATGCACATGGGGCCGCCGGAAATCATCGACATCGACCTCTCCAGGAAGCCGCGCCGGGCCCGCCAGGCCACGGCATCGGGATCAACGGCCGCTCCCGCGCCGCAAGCGGTCCCCGCGCCGAAATCGGAGATGAAGGCGACGGAACCGGTAGACGAGAAATTCACCGCGATCGCAAAAGCAGCAGACCTGGAAGCGAAGGGCGATCTTGCCGGGGCCATCGAGCAATATGAAATAGCCATTGAACGTGCGAGGAAAGATAATCTCGACGACGAAGTGTTTGTCTTCATTGAAAAAATCGATGAATTGAAGAAAGAAATGGCAAAAAAATGAGCGCATGCGGGTTGCGCATTCGTTTTTGTTTCTCCTTTATTTTGAGGGTTTTGCTTCCTTCGGGCTGTCCTTGGCCGCCGCGTCGAGGATGACCTTCCTCGCTGCCTCATCGAGCAGCGTGAACTCCTTGACCTTCATGGAAATTAACCCGATCTCGACCGTTTCCGGCGTGAGCTCGTCGTCCACGAACTTGATCAACGTTTTCACGGCAAATGCTTTCAATTGCTCCAAGGTTTTCAGGTCCGTGTAATTGTCCTTCAAGTAATCCTGTGCCTCGTCTGATTTCGCCCCTATCGCCTTCGCGATCCACGAGAAATAGGTGCCCGATGGCGAGGTCGTGAAGAGTTGCGGCCCACTATCGTCGATGCCCACGAACATGAGGGACGCGCCGAACGGGCGGACACCGCCGTGCTGGCTGTATGCCTGGGAAATGTCGCAGATCTTCTTGACCAGCGTCTCTATTGGCACATCCTCATCAAAATTGAGCCGGTGAATGGCAGCCTGTATCCGTGCTTGGTCGGTGAGGACGCGGGCATCAGCGTGCAAACCGGAGATGGCGACGCCCACGTGCTTGTCGACAAGGTATATTTTATGGATCTGGCTTGGATCCATGAGTTTCGTCGAGATTTTCTTGTGCACGACGATGATTGCCCCGTCCTTCGCCTTTATGGCAATCGCAAGCGTGCCACGCTTGACTGCTTCGAGCGCATACTCGACCTGGTAGAGCCGGCCTTCTGGGCTAAACATGGTAAGACCACGGTCATAGCCCATTTCCGATCCGCCCTTCATCATTCTGAAAATCACCATTTTTATTATTTTGACAAAAATCTCCGAGATTTCTTAGAGGTCATGAATAATCTCCGAGATTTCTTTTTTTTCGAGAGTTGTATTATCTGGAAAATTATCTATATGTTAAGTACCACGTCCAAGAATTAAATTGTTACCGTTAGAAATAATAGTTATCCTTCCCGCGATAAATAATGGAGGTTTTACAGCGCGTTTATTGTTTCTGGTTATACGACAAGGATAATAAAGGAGATTTGCCGCTTTAAGCTTCCTCATCATCATCCTTTGGAGGCTTGAGCGGTTCTTGAGAGCTTGGCGCCGGCTTTTGCTGCCCAGACGGCGGTTTTGCCCCGGGCTTATATGCTGGTGTTGAAGGACTGGCTTGCTTTCGTGAACAGCACGTGCGCTCTTTTATACGTCCACGTCGAAAAAGTGTATAGTGCGTATAGTGTGTGAGCACCATGTCATTAAACCTCACTCCCCTCGGGATCGCATGCGCGATCGGAGCCGGCTCCGCGATCAATATCGGCATCGTGGTTCAAAAGAAAGCGGTCAACGAGATCCCGCCCGACAAGCGCGATGCCAAGTTTTTCCGCAACCTAGTCAGCCGGCGCACGTGGCTGCTGGGTTTTATCATCCAGATTGCCTTCGGCTCCACGCTTTCCATCGCGGCGCAAGCGATCATCGGTCCAGCATTGCTTCCCGGGCTTCTGGCCGTCGGACTGATTTTTATGGCGGTGGGCGCAGCAAAGATCGTCGGAGAATCATTGAAACGCACGGAAATCATGGCCATCGGGCTCATCATCGTGGCGGCTATCTTGTTAACGGCGAGCGACATTGGCGTGCCGATACTGGACCCGGCCACGTTCAACACGATGGACCCGATTTTCCTGGCGAACGAGTGGGAGTTCACGGCCGTGTTTTTCGGGATCATAGCGGTGACAGAAATCATCCAGCGAAAAAATGAAAAAAACCGAGCAATTGCCCTGGCATGCCAAGCGGGTTGCTTTCTTGCCCTGGCAAACTACTGGATCAGCCCGGTAACTGTTTCCGTCGTACATCTCGTCACCGGCACATTAGTAATGCCTTGGGAACTAGTTCTTGGCATCATTGGTGCGATCGTTTTGGTGTTGGCCAACATCTGCAACGTCGCGGTGACGCAAAAGGCATTCAAGGGGGGGAACGCGAGCCTTGTCATCCCCATCCAGCAGGTGCCGGTCAACGTCGCTCCCGTGCTCGTGTTCTTCTGGGTCTTTTCATCGAAGGCACGGTCGATCCTCACCTTCCCGTTCTTGTTCATTGCGATCGGCCTCATCATTTTCAGCTCGTACTTGCTCGCCCGGCGCCAGGCCATGCTGGAGAGCATTGCATTAACGACGACAAAGAAGGAAGATAGGCTTTCTAAAGGCCAATCTGAGTAAATCAAGGAAAATGAAAAAAGAAGGATATTCCAGGTATCAGACTTCCCAATCCTCGTCCGCGGGAGGTTTGAGCGCCCGGCTATTGAGGCCCCTCTGCAGGCTTGGCAGCTGGTTTCGCGGCGGGTTTCGCGGTGGGTTTTGCAGCAGGCTTCGCTGCAGCCGCCGGTTTTTCAGCAGCAGCCTTGGGTGTGAGTTTGGCGGAGCATATTGGGCATTCATCCCAGTCGGGCATGCACGTGTACCCACATTTTGGACACGCCGTGAGGTCTTCTTCTTGCCACTCGGGCAAGTTGATGCCTTGAGCCCCGCCGGATTTGCTAAGGTCGGCGAGCTCCTCCTCGGTCCAGACAGGGAGATTAGGGCCGCCACCCCCGCCGGTGTATTTATCGGCCCGGTTTTCGAGCTCCTCCTCGGTCCACATAGGAAGGTTCGAGGCCGGGTTTGAAAACTGTGGTTGCGCGGCCAGCTCCTCCTCGGTCCACGTGGGAAGGTTCGTCTGCCCACCCGCGGACATCATGCCAGGGCCTCCGGCTGCAGGGCCGGCGGCCGCGGGGGTCGTTCCCGCGACGCGGGGCACGTCCTCTAGGTATGCGCAGAGCTTGAACAATGCCTCGAACGCGTTCTTCTGGACACCCTCGAAATCGACCACCGCGACGATCGTGCGGCCATCGATGGCATACATGAGCGCACACACCGACGCGTTGGCCTTGAATTCCTTGGATTGAACCTCGGTCTTCACCCGTTCCATGGCGACCATGAGGTCCTGGTTGTCCATCAGCTTGTCGCACACGGGCTCGCCTTTCCTGCCATAATTCTCGTAACGCCACACGGAATTGATCGTGGTCTGCTTGTCCATGGCTTCGAAAATGCTGGCCTGGAGCGTGAAATCAGTGATGTATTCCTTCTCGCCGGCTGGCGCTTTGTCCGAGGGCGGATTCCAGTTCATATCGATGTTGCCGATGATGGGCGCGAACAGGGGCTTCTTTTCCTTCATCTCCCCGTATGCACACGTGCGCTCGATCTGGTATGGAAGCTCGGCGATGAAGCCCACGGGTTTATCGTTGATCTCAAGGCTTTTCTCGGTCTCGTCGATCTTCGGCACTCTGACCAGGTACACGTTTTTGAACGGCATGGTCTTGACCTCGGCTCTTGCGGTCAAGTACACCTCGAGGAACTTCTTCATCACCTTGATGTAATTGTCGAAATACGACTTGATCTCCTTCTCCTTGCTTTCGAGCTGGAGTTCTTTCAAGACTTCGGGGAGTTTCAGCTTTGCTTGCTTGAATTGCTCCTCGTCGTAACGCCCGCCCCAGATCTTCAACTCGCCAACGATGTTGCTGATGAGCAAGTCCTTGAAAATTTGGAGATCCTTTTGCTGCTTTGGATCCACGGCATCTTCCTTTCTCGTGGGTTCCACGGGCGTCGGAAGGTTCATTTTCTTGATAACCTTGGTAAAAAGACGCTGGACGCTTTCCATGCAATGTTCACCGCTCGAGCACGACGATCGAGCCCCGTTCCCGGTGCAGCATCGTTGCACCAGCAACGTGGCGTGGCTCGTCGCGATCGTTGCTTTTAACTTTATTGTTATTTAAACTCATGGCCATTTTCCCATTTAAATTTAATCCTTCGATCGCACCAGCCTTTAAATTTAGTTGGACCTTATCAATCATCATGAGTGCAGAACATGGCATCGCAAGCTTGGTGAACAAGCTTGCCCTCTTCGTCATCGTGTATGGCGGGCTGTATATTTCCATCACGAGTATAACCATCACGGTCACTGATTTCATCAATGTGAAGGGCAACGATGTCCCCGCGATAATCCTAGGGGTATGTGCGTTGTGCACCGTGATCACATGCACGATCGCATTTCATTTCATCTCGGTATCGGGACGACGTGGTTGGCTGGTGACCGTCGCAGCTGCACCGCTGCTCGCGGGTTTTGGCGGTCTACTCATCAACGTCTCCCCGTACTTCGTACTGTGCATTGCCGCGTTCGCGCCTTGCGCGATGATCCTTGTCAACCCGGCAAAAACGGACAAGTGGACAAAAATCCTCCTAGATATAAACGAGGGTGGCCGCATCGCGGTGATCCTTGGGGCTAGTGCCGCGATCTTGCTGCTCATCACGGACAAGCTTGCGTTCTACACGTGCTCGATCACGTACAATACCCTGGCAATTGCCCTTGTCGTGACCAGTGCATACATGGTGATCCGCGCCGTGATGGTGGCCGGCAAGCAAGAGAACGACCGTGGTACCCTCGATGCGAAACACATCGCGGACTTACAGCGCCCCGCTCGCGTTTCGGCGGGCTTCAGCATCTTCTCGTGGACATTGTTCCCGATCGTGATCGTCTTAGCCCTCAAGAAACTAACGATGCTGTCGAGCTTTGGCTCCATCTTCGACCCGACAACCGTCGGCTATCTTTCCATCCTCGCAGTCACGGGTGGCGCCGCGATCGCGGCGCTTGTGCTGCTTTTTTTACGGAATCGACGTTCCGTGATCATCACGGCTCTGGCATTTCTCGCCGTGCTCGTGGCCTGCCTTCTCCTTTTTTATTTCTCGAGCACGCTGCTGGACGGTAACATGGTCCTCGCGATACACTTGTTACTCGCGGGATCGCTGCCAGGATCGGTCATGGCAATGCTCGGCATCCCGGTGCCAGATGCCAAGGGAATCGCTTATCATTTCTGGAGAGGCTTCATGATGATCGCCAGCTTCTTGCTCCTGGTCATCGGCATCGCCTTTAAAATCTCGAATGCCGAAACCGTGTTCTTGGTCGTGTATATCACGACCGCGGGCATTGCCGTGGTTTCAGCCCTCCTTGCATCGGCCGCCGGGAGAACCGTGGAGGTGACCGCAACATGACCGCCGTCCCGACACGTCCAAAGATGGAATTGTCGACGAAAGTCTTCATCATCATTGCCATCGTCGCGACCATCGTCATTCCCCTAGCCCATTACGTACCGTCTGCATTGATGATTGGTGGCCCATTGTACGAGAAGCGGGTGTGCGCGTTCTATTACACGTGGTACGGAAATCAGACTGCCTATTACGGAGAGAGTCCTGGTACCGCAAACATCATCGTTGCATGGGACGAGTCCCACCCGGAGCTGGACCCGCCCATCTGGCACCATCCAGATATCAACCCATACGACATCGCTGCATCCCAGCACCCGGACTTGAACACCTCATCCCTTGTGTTGTTTGATAGCTGCGACCCGCGAGCGATCCGGTTCCATCTCGACTGCGCGACGCTTGGCGGCATCGATACGTTTATCTGCACGTGGTGGAGTCAAGATTCGCTCACCAATTACAACTTCAGGCAAGTCTTGAACGTCACGGAGATGTACAATTACACGCAGCGCCACACGATTTACTTCGAGACCGTGCAAGACCGATTCTATTATAACCGCACGGACGGGGTCACGAACGTGTACAACGATCTCAAGTACGTGATTCAGAACTACGGCAACCATTCCCGGTTCTTGCGCATAGGCGACCGCCCTGTCATCTTCGTTTATGCAACCTTGTCCCGCGTTTCGGTCCAGAACTGGACCACGGTGGTCCAGATGCTTCATGCCGATGGGCTTAACCCGTTCCTCATCGCGGACGTGGGGATCCGCCCTATCGATCCGGACTTGATCCCGATCTTCGACGGGTTCCACACGTACAACTCGCTCGGTATCTTCCGCGACGAGCCCCAAAACGCGCTGGCGCTGTTCGAAACCTTCGTGTTATCCTCCCGATACAACGGGAAAATGGCCTGCACCACGACGCTGCCTGGGTACAACGACACGTCGGTCAGATACGGAACACCCTCTTTAGAGCGGCAAGAAGGCGAAGTCTACAAGAACAGCTGGGACGTGGCCACGAGATCCCGCTGCGATTGGGCGCTGATATGCACGTTCAATGAATGGCATGAAGGCACCGAGATCGAACCGAGCCTGGAAAACGGAACGTATTATATCGACATGACGCGGCAATACACGCAAGCATTCAAGGCATAACCATTTTTACTATACTTTCATTTTTGTACGGCATGATTTCCTCGCAAATTGCGCATTCAAAACAAGGAAGAGGAACCGCTTCTTCTGCCAATTACAGGTACTTCTTGCTGCTCTTTCCCGTCGCGATTATTGCCTTGGATCTCGTGTTCTTCTTGCTCGATGATTTTCTTGACGAGGGCTTCAGCATCTTCTATCTCGACGTGTATAACCAGGGATATTTCACGTGGTGGCTTGATTTTGAACGATTCTGGGGGAATTTCGAGACGTGGAGCGTGCTGGGTAGTTGGACGGGGCTGTTTGCATTTTTCACGTTCGGCGCGGCCCCGGAAACCATGCGCGTGGAAAAAGCACGGTTGGTGAAGATTCCCTTGATCTTGCTTGCTGGCCTCTTGGTAATAGCGGTCGTTTTTAGTGCAAGCAGCACCTTAGCACCGGTGCCATATTCCTTCTTGAGCATCATTGCGTTCTCGTGGTATCCCACGTATTTTCCAGGGCAAGTGCTGTTCTTCCTCCTCGCGTGCTCGGGATTCTGGCTTCTCTTTCCAAGGCTATCAAAATTATCCAATGAACGAATTACAACGCCGGTAACGACGCGGATGGCGGCTGTTTTGCTCGTCATCTCGATGTGCGTGCTCCACCTTGTCATGGTGTCAACGTGGAACGCAGAGAGCTTGGGCGCATTGCTATACTCGTTGCCTGGAGTCTTCGGCTTTCTTTTCGTCACGGTGCCATTGTTCTCGTTCATGGTCGCATCCATCGAATGTAAATTGCACCGCTCTGGCGATGTGGTCTTGGGCAAGAGAACTGCTGAGGATGGGCGGGTGGTCGGTCGCCGGAACAAGTATGCCTTGGGAATTCTGCTTATTATCACAGCTTTCTTGATCTTCATGCTAATCGGGTTGTATTTTACATCGAACCTGGATATCGGCATAGAAATCAGGTCAGATTTCGTTCCGAGGAACATGTTGTCGTGGGCCAGCAGCGCGCTGGTCGCGACTATCACGTTCTTTTCGCTGCAAGGGAGGTCGAAAGAATCATGAGAAAGGACAGCGCAGGTCTCATCACGCTGGTGGCAATTGGCTTGTTCGTGACCTCCAGCGTCATCGCGGGCATCCGTGTAATGCCGGTTCCGGAAACACCGAAGGTGCTCGTGAACCAGGTGGGGTACTGGCCGGACATGGAAAAGGTCTTCATCTTCCAAGCGAACGATCAATCCGTGGTGGCGGGTGCCGTGTTTGATGTCGTAAACGTCAATGGTACCGTCATCCTCCAGGACCAGCCCATGACCTATGATGGCTTGCTGTGGCACAATCATTACGCATCAGGCAACTTCACGAGCATTGTAGCCCCCGGGACGTACGAGGTCGTTGTCCGCGGGGGCGGCGCTGCCTGGCGATCCCCGCGCTTCGCAATCAATGATGGCGTCTATGACATCTTATTCGAGCGGGCCGTGGAGTTCTATTATTACCAGCGATGCGGCTATGCGCCCACCGAGATCGTCCCCGGTTACGTAGGGCACTTGATCTGCCACGCGGATGATGGATACTGGGTCGACGAGGCTGGTGCTGTTCACTGGAAAAACATGTCCGGCGGGTGGCACGACGCCGGCGACTACGGGAAATACATGGAATCCGAATACAACACGCAATACACGGTCTACGCGCTTGCCTACGCGTACGAGACATGCAAGGAGATCTTCAATGGTTTGGAGAGTAAGTACGATACCGCCGCGCCCGACATCGTCGACGAGACCGTGTGGGGAGCGCAGTACTTGCAGAAAGTCATCGTGCCCGATTCCCTGGGCGATGCCCGGGTTTTGTGCAATATCTTCAGGCGTGAAAAGGGTCGATTCGACAGGATGGGGTATTGGGGCGTGCCGTGGGCTGATACTGATAACGTGGCAAACACGAGCGATGACCGCATGGCCGCATCGCTCTTCATTTCCGACGGTGACACGTGGGCCGAGCATCACGAGTACTCGATCTGCTTCGTGAACTCCGCGGAAGCAATGATGGTCGCGGCAGCCCTGGACAAGGCGGCGTGGATTGAAAAGGACTTCCCGTATTGGAACGACGAACCGTACAATGCAACGAACCTGGTGGCGAATGCAACGGCCTTGCACGACAGCCACGTCGGCTTGATCATCAACGCCACGTACGCCGTCAATCGCAGCCAAGATTGGTCGACTCTCTGGACAACACTCGATTGCATAACCGAGCTTGCCAGATGGGCGAATTACACACACGACGATGCCGCGTGGAACAGATACATTATGGAAAGCAATACCTTGCGGACCCGCTTGATTAACCGCATGGACACGAATTCCAGCTCGGTGTGGACTAACATCCACGACACGGTCATGGCCTTGTTCCACCACGACGCGGTCGTTAACGGCTCGGTCGGCACCGACCTCGTGGACTTGATCGGGCGATACACGAACGAGACGATTATCCCAGCAGCCAACAGCACGGACAATGTATTCAAGTTTTATAAATCGAATACCTGGATAGAGGATCCCCCTGGCACATGGTATTTTTACGAGTATTATTTCCACTACTGGGGCCACAACTGGGCGACGTCCACCGCGGCCGCGGTGGCCATGCTCGGTTACAACATGTCCGGGAACCAGGAGCTGAAATTGCGGGCTGCTGACAACGTCGTGCACTGGATGCTGGGCCGGAATCCGCTCGATCTTTGCCAGGTAGAGTCTCTCGGCACGCATAACTTGCCGATCTACCACCACCGCTAT
>Ga0315277_10011011_pt1 | contig 11413 bp, 10 predicted proteins | sample YL17G05_15_MG_FD_203695 | JGI IMG/M metagenome (GOLD analysis project Ga0315277, IMG submission 203695) | Sediment microbial communities from Yellowstone Lake, YNP, Wyoming, USA - YL17G05_15 | ecosystem: Environmental > Aquatic > Freshwater > Lake > Sediment | place: USA: Wyoming | collected...
CGCTCTGCTTCTGCTCGCGTGTGTTTCTCCCCTGTTCCATCGCGGCGATGAACGCGCTGTCGAGGACCTGCTGGGTGGAAAGCTTGGCGTTTAGAGGCTCGCTTCGTGTCGACATCGGGACAGCGTTCTGGCAACGATTTCGTTTTCGAGCGCGAGCGAGCGCTGCCGCCGTTCGTCGGAAACGGAGAACTTGCTGTCGCGACCGAGAGAGCCCCTTTTTTCATCCGCTTTTTGCTCCAGCCTCCGGTCGCCTTTCTTTCTCCCTCTCTCCCGTTCTACCGGCCATCTCACTTCCGATGAAAAACCGAACGAATGAAACCCGAAACTTCGAAACTCGAAACCAATAACGCTACACAACAGCCACGGCCCGCCGCTTCGTCTCCGCCAGTGCCGTCGCCGACGCCCCGCCGGCGGCGCCCGCCTCTGACGGCGCCCCGGCGCCCGCCAAGGCCGCCGACGACTTCCCCACGGAGCTCCGCGAGGACATCCGCAACATCGCCATCATCGCGCACGTCGACCACGGCAAGACCACGCTGGTCGACGCGATGCTCAGGCAGTCCAAGGTGTTCCGCGACAACCAGGCCGTGCAGGAGAGGGTACGGTTTGAAAGTTTTTTGTTTTCTTTAGCCGACCTTGCTCGTGCGGCGCAGACAGGAAAACAAAAGTGCTCACTTTCCTCTCTCTCTCTCTCTCTCTCTCCCGTTTCTCTCTCTCTCTCTCCCCCTTCCTCTCATCAGGTCATGGACTCCAATGACCTCGAGCGCGAGCGCGGCATCACCATCCTCTCGAAGAACACCGCGGTGCGCTACGGAAAGACGAAGATCAACATCATCGACACGCCCGGCCACGCCGACTTTGGCGGCGAGGTCGAGCGCGTGCTCAACATGTGCGACGGCGTGCTTCTGCTCGTCGACTCCGTCGAGGGGCCCATGCCACAGACGCGCTTCGTGCTGCGCAAGGCCCTGGCCCTTGACAAGAAGGTCGTGGTCGTCGTCAACAAGGTCGACAGGCCCGCCGCCCGCGTCGACTGGGTCGTCGACGCGACGTTTGACCTCTTCTGCGACCTCTGCGCCTCGGACGAGCAGTGCGACTTCCCCGTGATCTACGCCTCGGGCCAGGCCGGGGTGGCAGGGCCCTCGGCCACCGAGCTGGCCGACGACCTGTCGCCGCTGTTCGACGCGATCGTCCGCGAGGTGTCCCCGCCGCGGGTGCGCTCGGGCGACGACGCGCCGCTGCAGCTGCTCGTGACCAACCTGGACTACGACGAGCACAAGGGGCGCATCGCGATCGGGCGCGTGACCTCGGGGACGCTGTCTCGCGGTGAGTCGTTTGGTGCTTGTATTCTTTTTTTTTTGGCGGGGGGAGAGAGAGGCAGCGAAGCGGGAGAGAGGGAGAGAGAAAACAAACTCATTTCTTTGCCTACGCTCTCTCTCAAAAAAAAAAAACTCCACCAACCAAAACAGGCGCGGCCGTCTCCATCTGCAAGCCCGGAGACTCGTGCCGCTTCGGCAAGGTCGCCGAGGCCTTCGTCTACGACAACTTCTCCCGCGTCGCCGCCGACGCCGTTGCGGTGAGTAGGAAATAAAAGCTTTTCTTTTCTTATTTTTGAGAGAGAGAACAGTGGCACTACAAATGAGCTCCAAAAACATAAAAGAAACTCACTTTCCCTTTTGCTTCCCTCTTTTTCTCAACCAAAACCCCATTAGGCCGGAGACATCTGCGCCGTCACGGGCCTCTCGGACGTCTCCATCGGAGAGACGATCTGCGAGCGCGACAGCCCTGACCCGCTTCCCACCATCTCGGTCGAGGAGCCGACGGTGCGCATGACCTTCTCGGTCAACACGTCCCCCTTTGCAGGGCGCGAAGGGAAGTTCGTGACGTCGCGCAACCTCAAGGAGCGCCTCGACCGCGAGCTCGAGCGCAACCTCGCCTTGCGCGTCGAGCCCGGGGACTCGGCGGACCAGTTTGTGGTTTCGGGCCGTGGGCAGCTGCACATCTCGATCCTGATCGAGAACATGCGGCGCGAAGGGTTTGAGTTTGCTGTCGGTCCCCCCAGGGTCATCACGCGCACCGACAAGGACACGGGGAAGAAGCTGGAGCCGTTCGAGGAGGCTATTGTTGAGGTCCCGGAGGAGCACGTCGGTGGAGGTGAGAGGAGTTTTTTTTGAGTTTTTTTTTCCGGAGAGAGAGAAACAAAAACTCACGTTTCCTTTCCCTCTTCCTCCCTCCTCCTCTCTCCCCATCCGCTTTCACCATCCTCTCTCTCTCTCTCCAATCCAAATCTAATAATAATCATTTTAAAAAAACTCCCAGTCGTCGACCTCATGGGCTCGCGCAAGGGCGCCATGCTCGACATGAAGAAGATGGGCGACTCGGACACCTCGGGCTCCGGCGGCGGCGGGCTCACCCGCGTCTCGTACAAGATCCCCACGCGCGGGCTCCTCGGTCTGCGCAACGCCATGCTCACGGCCACCAAGGGCACGGCGGTGCTTAACACCATCTTCAAGGGGTACGAGCCCTGGTCGGGCGACATCACGACGCGCGACCTCGGCTCGCTCGTCGCGCACGAGACCGGGGCGGTCACCGGCTACGCCCTGGAGTCCACGCAGGCCCGCGGCCGCATGTTCGTCGCCCCGGGCGACGAGGTCTACAACGGGCAGGTCGTGGGGATCCACCAGCGCGCGGGCGACCTGACCGTCAACGTCTGCAAGCGCAAGCAGGCGACAAACATCCGCTCGAGCGGCGCTGACGCCAAGGTGCCGCTGGTCCCGGCCATGGAGATGGGGCTCGACGACGCCCTGGAGTACATCGAGGAGGACGAGCTGGTGGAGGTGACGCCGGAGAGCGTGCGGATCCGCAAGGGGCCGCTCGCGAAGAAGAACGCGAGGGGGCCCAAGATGTGAAAATAGGAGCGTTTTGTTTTTGGTTTCTGTTCTTTTTGGTTTTTTGTCGTCGTCGGCGGCCGTTGCCCCTTTCCTTTTTCCACCACCACCACCAACCAACCCAAATTCTTTACCGTTCTTTCTTCCTTTTGCTCGAAATCATTCTTAGGAAATCCCCGAAACGGGTGCGCGTGTCTTGTTTTTAGTTACGGAGAGAGAGAGAGAGAGAGAGAGAGAATGCAAAAACACGATTTCTGAATTTTTGGATTTTTCACTTCTTTTCAGTTCACAATCTTGTAAGTTGGGACTCCTCAAGCACAACTTCACGCATTTCCCTCGCTCGCTCGCTCGCTCGCTTTCAACTCAACAGCTCGGAAGCCTGTGCGGTCTCCGAAGAGGCGTGTTGAGCGCGGAGGGCGCCTCGGGGTCTCCCTCGTCTTCGGAAGAGGAACCGAGGTCGTTGCGCTTGCTCTCAGCCGCCGCCGCCGACGACGACGACGCTCCCTCTGCCTCCTCTTCTCCCGTTCTGCTGCTCGAAGCGCTTCCAGTTCCTCCTCCTCCGCCTCCTCCTCCGAGCGTTGCCGCAGCCGAAAGCGGCCGCATCATCAGGGCCGAGATGAGCCCCGACCGCGGCCGCTGCCTCCTGGGCGTCGTCAGCGGCTGCGGCTGCTGCTGCTGCTTTCGGGGCGTCTTGTGCTCGCTCCCGTTGCCGCCGCCACTCCTCGACGACGAGGCGCTCCCCGCCCTCCAGGACCACTTTTTCTTCCCCTTGCTCGCCGACGAGTGGACGCTGCCGCCCTCCGACGAGACAGCGACGGCGACGTACGCCGCCGCGCCCCCCCCCGGCGGGTTGAGCACCAGGAAGGCGGGCTTGGGGGTCCGAGGCGGGGAAGAGGAAGCTCCGCCTCGCTCGGCGTCGCTGGCGTCGCCGCCGCCCTCGCCGCCGCCCCGCCCTCTTCGCGCCCGCCGCTCCTCCGCGCGCCTCTGCTGCGCCGCCTGGCTCCTCAGGGCCCGGACCGCGAACACGGCCGAGGTGCAGAGCATGATGAGGCCGAGCGTGACCGAGAATCCGACGACCATGTAGAGCAGGAAGGAGGACGAGGAGGGCTGCGGCGCGGAGGGAGCGGAGTTGTTTGGGTCGTTCGAGGCGCTTGTCGTCGTCGACTGCTGCAGCTGCGGCGGCATCTCTCCTCCGCCACCGTTCCCTCCCCCCCTGTGCACCACCGTGAATAGGGGCACGCCGGAGCCCCCGGTCCCACCCGGGCCGACCTGCACCTCGAAGCCCCCGATCGAGATGCGGACGGCCTTGGCGGCAGAGGGAGCGGCGAGCGGCAAGGGCGCATGCGCGGCAGTAGCGGCGGCGTCAACGCTCGCCATGATTCTAAGATGGGTTTTTTTTTTTTGAAAAAGCATTGAAAGATTCGGGGCAGGATTCGTGAGCTCGTTTTTTGGTAAATCGAACTGCTTCAGGGAGACAGAAGGCATATAACTCTCCCTCGGAAGAAAGACCAGAGCAGAAGACGGGCGACAAGAAGCGGGAAACGAGAGAATGGGAGAGGCGACGTTGACGACGACAGTGCCCGCCAATCGAGAGCATGCAGGAGACAGACCGCCCGGAAACCGGCGCCGTTCAGTCTCTCGACGGCGTCTTCTGTCTTTCGCGGGATCTCTGAGTGGCCTCGAGAAGTTCCTCTAGACCTTGATGCAAAATGAAGACCAGCAAGCAGCCACGCGTACCTGAAACCCTGGCGCTCGCTTTTTCCTTTCTCGCTCAAAGTTGGAGAGCGCAAATGAAAAATTGAAAGAAAATGAAGAAAACAAAAGGCAAAAGCGCCGACCGGGGACCCCACCTCGACCTCGACCTCTGTTTCTCTTCCCTTGTTCTTCTCTCCTTTGTCGACGAAAGCACGAAAGGGGGCGGGACAATCCTTGCTTCGTTCAACGCCTCGACTCAAAAGAGACACACGCTGGGGCGATTGACACGTGAAAAGAAGCCACAACGCAAAACACGCGTCGACCAAGAAGACCCGAGAACTCCGCCCCCCCGCCTCCGCTCCGCTCCTTCAATTCAACCTCGCCAGCTCGTCCGCCCTCGCCGTCGCGGCCATCACCGCGTCGATCAGCGCCGCCCGCACTCCACCGCGCTCGAGGGCGTGCACCCCGGCGATTGTCGTCCCGGCGGGCGAGGTCACCATGTCCTTCAGGGCCCCCGGGTGCCGCCCCGTGTCGAGGACCATGCGCGCCCCGCCCAGCACCGTCTGCGCCGCGAGCGCCTGCGAGACGTCCCTGGGCAGGCCCGCGCGCACGCCGCCGTCCGCCAGGGCCTCGATGATGAGGAAGACGTACGCCGGCCCGCTGCCGGACAGGCCCGTCACCGCGGAGAGCAGCTTCTCGTCGACGGCGTGGACGACGCCGACGGCGGACAGCAGCGTTCTGACGCCGTCGGCGTCGGCGGCGTCCGCGGCTCCCCCCACGCACATCGCGGCCGCGGACTCGCCGACGAGGCAGGGGGTGTTGGGCATGACTCGTACGAGGCGGGCTGTGGGTCCGGCAGCTTCCTGAGAGGGTTTTTTTTCTTTGCCTTGCGTGAAGGGGCAGGGTGGGCGAAGCATGCAAAGAGGAACAGGAGAGAGAAGAGAAAGAGAGGTGGAAAAAAAAAACAGACGGAAAACATCGCACCTTGAGCGCAGCAATGGTCACGCCCGCGGCGATCGACACCAGGACGTGCCTGTCCGCGAGCACGGGCCTGATCTCGGCGAGGACCGTCGAGACGTACTGCGGCTTGACGGCGATGAAGACGATGTCCGAGGACTGGACGACCTGTTGTGACGAGGTTGGGGGAGAAAGACAAAGAGAGAGGGTCGAGGTTGAGAAAGGGGCTGGCCAGCATCAGCGATGCGACGACGGCGAGAAACTCAATGTTTTTTTCTCTTCCCTCTCTCGCACTCTCTCTCGTTTCCTCGCTTGTTCTCTTTCTTTGTATCGCTAGCAGCAACCAGCGCAATCTTACCTCCGCGTTCGACCCGGTCACGCTGGCCCCGAACGACTTGAACACCTCTTTGCGAGCCGCGACAGGGTCGGTCGCGGTGATGGCCGAGACGGTGACGACGCCGCGGGCGACGAAGCCGCGGGCGAGGGCCTCGGCCATCTGTCCCGCGCCGATGAACCCGACGCGCTTGTTGAGGGACATCGTGTGAGAGAAAGCGAGAGAGGCTCGGAGCTTTGACCTCGTGTTGGCTAGAGCTTGAGTGAAAACGAGAGAAGCGAAAACGAATGAAGAGCAAAAAAAAAAAAAGGCTGAAAATCTGACGGCACCGACTCTTTTCCGATTTTTCTCTTGCTCGCAGTGACTCGACGTCGCTCGCCTCACCTGCGAGGGAACGAGGGAAGAAAACAGCGCCTCCCGAGGTCGCACGACGGACGGCGAATTCGTTTTTCTCCATCCCTGGTGGCAGGTGGATCTGGTCGGGGAAGAAGAGAACGAGGGGCCGCTCGCCCCCCCCCCCGGCGCGCGTCCCTCAGCTCGCCCTCCGGCGGTCACGATGATCCACGGCCCCTTTGGCTCGGGCAAGCCCGCTCTGCTCGTCGCGCTTCGTGGCCCTCCGAGGCCACCAAAGCTGCCGAGAAGGCGGAAATGGCGGAGAGGGAGGAGGAGGGGGCCGACGACGGGGTCGGCGCCGGAAGCAACCCTCCCGCCCTTCGCTCCTGCAAAGTTGGAAGTTTCCTCCTCCTCACAACTTTATTTTTCACCCTCTTTATCAATTCCCTCTGTCCAACGCTTGCTCTTTCGCGAAACCGCCACCTCTTGTCTCACTCTCTCCGTTTCCTCCTCATATTTCTTAATCTGCCGGGAAAGAAGAAGAAAGCAGGATGCCTCGCAATCCTCTTCTGATGCGCACACTGCTGCTGCTGCTGCTCACGCTGCTTATTTCGGCCGCCTCTGCGGGAGCCTCGGCGGCCAGGACCGCGGTAGCGCCCGTCGGAGGGCCCTCTGCCAACAACACGGTCACGAAGATCCAAGCCTGGCTCGAGGACCAGGTATCGGTGAGTTATTCGGTTCGCAATTGGAAAAGCACTTATCTGGTTTTGCTAAACCAGATAAGTGCTCGGAAAGCCCTTTTAATGCTTTCCAAGCATATAACGCCGATCGTTCTTAAATGCATCAGATAAGCGAGTGGGGCCGCTCCGCGGCCCCACTCGCTCTGGCCAGCCTTTTCAGCTTCCAGTCGGCTTGAACTCAAGTTGAGCTCAATCGAGCCCCCCACCCCCCAAAAAAAAACTTAGGCCCTGGACATCCAGCAGCAGCTTGCGGCGAGGCTCTTCGCCGACGTCAACCTCGCAGAGTACAAGGCCCTCCTGGCCAACAAGCGCGAGCCCTCCTCCAAGAAGGCCAACGCGTCCGCCGTCGCCGCCCTCGCCGCTTACAGGGTCGCCGTCCAGGCCCTGCCCTTCAAGCAAGTCTCCCTCGACCCCCTGATCGGCACGCTCCTCGAGGGCCTGTCCGACGAAGACGTCAAAAAGGCGGGCAACATCGCCAACCCCGTCGCGAGTAAGATCGCCGTCGCCGCCGCGGAAAACTCGGGCGCGTTCGAGTTCGCCAACTTCAAGCCGGCCTCCGCCAAGGACGGCAAGCCTGGCTCGTACGCTTTCACCCCGGGCCAGAAGTTCGCTTTATACCCTCAGTTGGCAAACTCCAAGCTCTACGTGCTGCAGGGCGGCAGTCCCAAGGAGATTGTCGACAAGGACTTCAAAAACTACTCGTCGCTGAAAATTGGCACGAAGGAGTACGAGAAAGAGCTCGCGCAGGTCGCCCGCGTCGGGTGGCTCAACTCGACCGAGAGGAGCAAAGAGCAATCGACGATCCCTGGCTTCTGGGTGGACGGCCCCGGGACGCCCACGGTCGCAGGCCACTACCTGCAGATCGCCGCATCGCTGCTGCCGGAGAACGCCACGCTCCTCCAGACGGCGGAGCTCTTCGCCCGCGTCGCCGTCGCCAACTCGGATGCCGCGACGCTCGGCTGGGTTCTGAAGTACAGAGACCTGGCCGCCAGGCCCATCACCGCCCTGAGCCGCGGGGGCAACGGCGGGAACTACTCTGAGTCCTTACCGAACTGGGAACCTTTTTTGAAGACGCCGCCGCACCCGGAGTACCCGAGCGGGCACACGATCACGAGTGGCTCGTCTGCCGAGGTCATCGCAAACTGGTTCGGGCGCGACGACATCCCGTTCTCGACGAACACGGCCACGAAGGGGTTCCAGCCGCGCAATTACACGTCGCTGCGTGCGTCGGCGGTGGAGGTCGGGGACTCCAGGCTCTACGGTGAGTTGCCTTCTTTCTTTCTCTCGCTCGCTTGCTCGCTCGCTCAAGTTAAAAAAAACTTGAGAGCAAAAACAAACTAACTAAAAAAAACTCATCGAATCTTTCCGAACCCAATGCAGGAGGTATCCACTACAATCATAGCAGCGTCGATGGCAACAAACTTGGCGCAGAGGTTGCGAAAAAAGTCGATGCGGCTTTTAACAAGACGTTCGGATCTTGAGAGAGAGGCAGAGAGAGAGGCAGAGAGAGAGGCAGAGAGAGCAGAGAGACGAGAGAGAGCAAGACATATATCTTTTCAATTTCATGTTCTTCGTGTTTTCATTTCGCGCGCCTCGTGGTCTTTTTTTGTCGGGGAAAGATAATAAGAAAGAAAGAAGGAAATAACGAAAGAGGAAGTTGGATTTTTTTTGTTTCCGAGAATTATCGTCTGTTACTACACGAAGGGAGAGGAAATCGGAAATCGAAAAAAAAAGGGGAAAAGGAGGGGGGGAAATCCGACGACAGCAGCTCATTTTCCGATTTTTTTCTCTCGCTCGTCCAAAACTTCATCGATTCATCAAGAGGCATCCTTTCCCTGCGTCCTCGCCTGAGCCACCGTGTCCCTCGAATGGCAATTCGCTGCCGCTCGCAGTGACTCGACGTCGTTCGCGTCACCTGCGAGGGAACGAGGGAAGGAAACAGCGCCTCCTGAGGTCGCACGACGGACGGCGAATTCATTTTTCTCCATCGACAGACGCGACAGGCCTCCCCCCTTCGTCCGCCTCTCTCGCCTCTTTGAGGGGGTGGAGGAAGCAAAGATGAACGCCCCTCTTCCTTCGCAACCGACGCGCCGCTTCCGCGCCCTCTACACCAAGCATGTCCGCCAGAAGAACAAGGTCTACCACGACGGCATCGTCCTCCTGCGGCCCTCGAGCGTGCTCCTGTCCCTGGCCGACGAGGCGGGCCGGACGCTCTCCGTCGCTTCGGCCCCGGCCCCCGCCGAGCAGCACCCCGCCTCGCACCCGTTCGCCTCGGGCCTGACGGTCTTCGACGGCTTCCTGGTGGATCTGGAAGGGGAAGAAGAGGGCGAGGGGCGAGAAGGAGGAGGAGGAGCAGCAGCAGCAGGAGGGAGGCATGACGACGTTTCTGCTGCCGCGCCGGCTCCGCTCTCGCTGCCTTTCCCTCCGCGCTCGCGGGTGCCGGCGTTCAGGGCGCCGCTGAGGACTGTGCCGCAGCCGCAGCAGCAGCAGCAGCGGCAACGGGATGCGGCAGCGACGCCTCCCCCCGCGCAGTACCAGCAGCACGAATGGAAGCGGCCGGAAGGGCGGCGCGTCCCGCGGTCCGACGACGAGATCCTCGGCCTGCTCTCCGGCTCGCTCGGGGCGCCGCCGCCGCCGCCGGAAGAGGAAGAGGAAGAAGAGGAGGAAGAGGAGGAGCGAGCTGCCCCTCCTCCTCCTCCTCCTCCTCCTCCTCCTCCTCCTCCTCGCCCTCAGCGGCCTCCTCCAAGGCTCCAGGCCTCTGCTGCTGGCCACCGGGCCGGGGGCGCTCGCTGGGGCGCCCCCGGAGCAGACGCGGCGGCGGTGGCGGCCGAGCGACGAGGAGGTTTTTCGTTTGCCGCCGCCGCCGCCGGCCCACGAACGAACAACGGCAGCAACGACAACAACCAGAACGCCCCGCCTCGGTCTGTTGCTCCCCTGGCGCCCTTCTCCCTCCTGCGTGCCCCTCCGGCGTGGGAGTGCTGCGTCGACACCGCTGTCGCTGCCGCTGCCGCGGGAGCAGCAGCAGCAGCGCCTTCTGCTCCGAGCCGGGCGCAGCTGCCCCCGCTCCGCAGGCTCGTCCGCATCCCGGACACCTTCTCCTCCGCGGCGCACTACGGCTCCGTGCTCTGCTCCGCGACCGTCGAGGAGCTCAACCTGAGGCTGTCCGCGGCGACCAGGGCATTCCACGCGGCCCGCGGTCGGGTCGCGGCAGGGACGGCGGCCTCGGCGCCTGCCTCGGCGGCGGCGGCGGCGGCAGGCGGCGCGAGCCTCCAGCGGCCGCCGGAGCCGCCGCCCGCCGCCGTCGAGCGGGCGTGCCGCGCCTCGGGCGTCGCCTTCTACTCCAGGGCCGAGCTGGTCGTGTACCCCTCGGCCGTTGCTGCTGCCTCGGGAAATGGGAACAGCAACAGCAGCAACGAAAACAACAACAGGAACCGCGGAAGTCGAGGCGGGTGGAGCAAGATGCGAAGGGCCTTTGCCGACGAGGACGACGACGACGGCGGCGGCGACGCCAATCCTTCCCCCGCGCCGACGTCGTTGTCGTCCTCCTCCTCCTCCGGGACCTTCCTCCAGCTCCTCTCGGCCAGGGAGCCCCCGTCCTCGCACGGCAAGGGCGACCTCTTCGTGCTCTCCACGGCGGCCGACCTGTCCCCGCGCCGCGCCGGCGCCGTCGGCGACAGGTTGGCGGCTCCCTGGGTCGCCGTCGCGAGGGCCAGCTGGCACGCGCCGACCGCCGAGGGGAGGCTCGGGGTGCAGATCCTCTCGTGCTGGCAGCAGGAGGAGGACGGGCCGGAAGACCGGAGCCGCGGGGCGGCGCGGCCCCCCGCGTGCCTGCGGAGGAGCGGCGCGGTCCCGGTTTTCGCCCTGCGCGCCTGCGACGCCGCCGCCGACCTCGCGTGCCTCTCGGCGCTCTCCTGCCCGGCCTCGCTTGCGCGGCTCGGGGCCCTGCCTGCCCTCATCGCCGCGCCGCCGCCGCCGCCGCCGCCGCCGACCGCCACCGACCCCGCCGCCGCCGCCGCAGCCGCCGCGGCGGGCAGGGCCGCCGCGGACGCCGAGGTGCACGCGCGGGCCGCGGGTCTCAACGGGGACCAGGCCGGCGTGCTGCGGGCCGCGGCGGCCTGGGTCGGCTCGGCCCGCGCCGGGGCCTCCTCGCCTCCGTTCTCGTCCTCGTCCTGCTCTCGGCCGCCGGCGGTCACGGTGATCCACGGCCCCTTCGGCTCGGGTAAGTCTACGCTGCTCGTCGCGCTCGTGGCCTTCCTGGCCACCAAGGCCGCGGAGGAGGCGGAAATGGCGGAGGGGGAGGAGGAGGCCGAGGAGGAGGAGGGTGGTGGGGGAAAACCTCCCCGCTTCTCCTCCCTTCCGCGCCGGGGCGCCGGCCTCCGAGTCCTCGTCGTCTCCCACACCAACGCCGCCGTCGACCGGGTGCTCACGGGGCTGCTCGACCGCGGCTTCGAGGACATCGTCCGCGTCGGCCC
>Ga0315277_10011012_pt1 | contig 11412 bp, 7 predicted proteins | sample YL17G05_15_MG_FD_203695 | JGI IMG/M metagenome (GOLD analysis project Ga0315277, IMG submission 203695) | Sediment microbial communities from Yellowstone Lake, YNP, Wyoming, USA - YL17G05_15 | ecosystem: Environmental > Aquatic > Freshwater > Lake > Sediment | place: USA: Wyoming | collected...
TTTCTTGCCCCTTTCGTAAGCCGGAACCGCCAAGGACGCGTGGCCAACGAACTTCCCTTTTTCCACACTGAAAGGTCTGTACGCAGGCACCTTAAACGCGATGCCGTTCAGCTCAACTCGACCTTTGTCGCTCGCAACACCTATCAACGCGGAATCTAGTTTGACCTCCAACGGGAACCGCAGCGTCCTCCTCGATCTGCCACCATTGAGGTCAACGAACCTTCCGGATCTCGCAACAAGCGACCCATCGGCATACACGCGGACATCAGCGTCCGCCTCGCCGCCTTTCCCAACGGTAACCTCCCCAAAATACGAACCTGACGCCAGGTCCACACGGAATTCCATCGGTTGCGAAGAGACGACTCCGTCTCGCGTGAGCTCATCCACCGTTGGGTCGTTTTCCGTCGTGACCTCCTCCTCGGGTGCCTTGATCCACCCATACCCTTTCTGTTTGTCGTAGAGGCTGTCCTCAGTTACACGGAAGTACCCCGTTTTCAACACGCTATTGAGTCCACCCATGTCAAAGCAACGATTGCCGCCTGCTCCAAGAGCCGAACCGTGAAAGGACACTACCATGATCACAAGCCAAGCATTCAGACAGACGATTCGAAGAGTTGACAGCGATGATCGCATCGGCCCGCACCCCCTCATACTTGATTGCTTACAATAGCCCCCCAATCTGGTGACATTCTATCAGAAGCTTCTGCTGGGTTTCAATCAGGCATCTGCGATGGGCGCCCGCAAGATGAAATCGCCATAACGTTTGTGATAACCTATCCGCCATCGGGGACAAAGGCGGGAGGTCGCATACGAGGAAGGAGGTGCGCGTGCATCCTATTGACTGGGCGGTGGTTGCCGCGTATTGCGTTCTGGCAACAATCATCGGGGTTATCTTCTCAAGACGAGCAAGCACGAGTATAAGCGAGTTCTTCATTGCAGGCAGGAACCTGCCATGGTGGATCGCGGGAACCTCTATCGTCGCAACGACATTTGCAGCAGATACCCCGCTTGTCGTATCGGGTCTCGTCCGAACGAAAGGCATCGCCGGAAACTGGCTCTGGTGGAACGTCCTGTTGGGCAACATGCTTGCGACATTTTTCTACGCGCGACTGTGGCGACGGGCACATATCATCACGGACATCGAACTGATAGAACTCCGGTACGCTGGCAAACCAGCTGCCGTGTTACGAGGCGCACTTGCCCTGTACCGAGGGGTCGTGCTCAACTGCATTACCATCGGGTGGGTGACGCAGGCGATGGTCAAGATCTCAAAGGAGTTTCTCCCGTTTGATAAAGGGACGCTCATCGTGGTCTCGTTCGGGCTCGTCCTAGCGTATTGCGTAACGAGCGGATACTGGGGAGTAGTGGTGACGGACTTCTTCCAGTTCATTATCGGGATGGGCGGATGTATCGTGCTGGCAGCAATCGCAGTGATGAACGTAGGCGGCATCACTCTTCTCAAGGAAAAGCTGCATGCGGTTCCAAGTTTCACCGAGCATACGCTCGCTTTCGTGCCTCAGATCGGCGCAGGGAAGCTCGCACTGTTCACGTTCGCAGTCTATATCGCCGTCCAATGGTGGGCGACACAGGGCGAGGGTGGGGGCTACATCGCTCAGCGGCTCTTCTCAACGAAGGATGAACGCGAGTCCGTACTTGCCAGCCTGTGGTTCACATTCGCGCATTACGCGCTTCGCCCGTGGCCGTGGATACTTGTCGGACTCGTATCAATGATCATGTTCGTGGACCTGCCGGATGCCGAAAGCGCGTATCCGAAAATGATGATGGCCGTATTGCCCGTGGGTTTGCGCGGTCTTGCCGTTGCAGGCATGCTTGCTGCCTTCATGTCAACGATGGACACGCATCTCAACTGGGGCGCTTCTTACGTGGTTAACGATCTGTACCGCAGGTTCATGGTCAAAGACGCCTCTGAACGGCACTATGTCCTGATATCGCGCATTGCAAGTGTGGTTATCGCTATCGTTGGAGGTGCAGTCGCATATTTTACGGAATCAATCGTCAACGCGTGGACGTTCATGTTCACGCTGACGTGTGGCGTTGGGCTGGTTCTGCTCCTGAGATGGTACTGGTGGCGGATAAACGCATGGTCCGAAATCTCTGCGCTTATCACGAGCACCGTCGTTGCGACAATCCTCCAATTGAGCAAGGAACTCGGCGCACCGGAGTTGTTTGCAGTACGCCTTGTGATAACGCTTTCTATCTCAACCATTGTCTGGGTGACGGTAACGTTCGTGACCTCACCTGTTCCCGAAGAGCACCTCAAGAACTTCTATAGCAGAGTGCGTCCCGGTCGGGCGCTGTGGAAACCGATAGCGGACAGGCTGCCCCAAGTTCACGGCGAGAACCGCGGATTGACGGATCTGGGATGCTGGCTAGGAGGCGTCATCTCAGTTTACAGTGCCATGTTCGGTATCGGAAAGCTCGTTCTCGGCGAGCACGACAAAGGTATCGCCTTCTTGATTGTATCGGGCATCACGATGGCACTGATACTGCGCGTCATCCTGCGCAGCGAGTCTAGCGAACAGAGCAGCAGTTAGCAAGAAAAAGTCACATTTCTTCGCCGAGATAGCCAGCATCGAGTTTCCGCGCGAGGTCAGGGAACCATCGAGGTATTTGGTCTAACGCGTTCCGTGCCATCTCAAGATGTCCGACACCCGCGGTCTGACAGTTGATTGCGGCTACGATGTTTGCTGCTGCGTTCGATTTCACAGGATTGCCGCACCGGACATAGTTCCACAAGAATCCCGCTGAGAACGAGTCGCCGCAGCCAGTTGTATCCACGACGTTATTAACCTCAGCAGCAGGACAGACCAGAACGTACCGCTTCCCGCCTGTCCGGTGTGCGAGAACGGAACCGAGCGGACCCAACGTCACAATGACGATTTGTGCGCCTGCATCCAGTATTTCAGAAGCAGCACGGATGAAGTCGCCCCGATCCGACAGCTTTCTTCCAACGACGAGTTCGCATTCGAACTCGTTCATCTGAATGATGTCGAGATGCTGGACCCACTCGCGCCAGTCTGAGAATTGAACCAATGTCTTCTTCCCGTGCTCATCCCATCTCGAGATCTTGCTATGCACATCAACATACACCACCCTCTTGGTGTTCCGGCGTAACCCTGCAAAGGTATCGATATCCATCTCTGAGCCGTTGACGAAGTTCACCAGAATCGCGTCACTAGTCTTGCATGAGGCAATACGGTCTGGCGTAAATGGTGTCATCATGTATTTGACGGACTCGTCACGCCAGGTTGCGCTCGTGTATACGAGTTTTGCATGGGTTAACCGTCCCTTCGTACGTCGAAGCTCGCTCAGGTCAACATGAGGGTAACTCGACAGGAGAGAGACGATTCGGTCAAAATGATCGTCGCCGACGTTGCTGAGGGGAACTACCGCGGCATCATCCGAAACTATAGACGAGAACGCGGCAACGTTATACGTGATACCACCGTACGATTCTTTCCGTTCTCCACGATGCGTGATGATCTCGTCGTACACTATCGCTCCCAGAACAGATACTCTCATCTCCTGTGACTCAACCTTTCTATTCCTTTCCTCTCCTCGATGCCGTCCACTGAACCACCTGCCTGGTTAGACAGGAGCTATTATACCGAAACGAGCGGTTCAGTGGAATTATTCACTCAAGAACCTCATAACCGTTCGAGGAACGTTGTGCTGACGCCGCATAATCGGGAGGGTAGGGGGCACGACATCATGCCGTGCCCTTACTCTGCAACAGCAACAAGGCGCTGTCGCGTTGACCCGTACATCGGGCTTGTCTTGTGTACACTGAGGCTGAAGGTGAACCTATTGTGCACCACAAGCTTCGAGAGAACACACTGATCGCATCAGTTCGTGGAGGGAAAAATGGCGTAAGGCGATGATCATTGCGTTGATTCTGGCAATACTGGCAGCGTCAAGAGCCTCATAAAAGGGGGAGCATTGACATGTTTGACGCCCCGAGGTCCGCCCAAGAACTTCAGCGCCTTACCCAGATCGCGTATAGCAACTGCCCATATGACGACAGTCTGCTCAAGAAGGCGCGACCAGCGCCGCGCGATTCAATAGTGCCGAGCGTTGTCGGCGAAGGATCGCCTATCAAGCATGTCATATACATCATCAAGGAGAACCGGACATACGATCAGGTGCTCGGCGATATGCCCAAGGGAAACGGTGACGCGCGATTAGCCATCTTCGGCGCAGACGTCACACCCAATCACCATGCGATAGCAGACGAGTTTGTGTTCTTCGACAACTGTTACTGCGACGCGGAGGTCAGCCGGGACGGTCATATGTGGTCGAACGCTGCCTATGCGACTGACTTCGTTGAGAAAACGTGGCCTACCAGTTACAGCAGACGCGGTGAATCGCCTGACACGGAGGCTTCGATGCCTGCCGCTGGGTTAATCTGGGACTTGTGCAAAGCCAAAGGATTAACGTTCCGCAGCTACGGAGAAATGAGGTCAACAACAAGTCTCGCCGGACATAGTTGTCCCAACTATCTCGGCTGGCAGATGAGAGACACAGACAACGCGAAGATTTTCCTGGCAGAGTTCGATGAATACGACGCTGCATACGATAGTCCGAACTCTCAAGACAGACTTCCCAACTTCATCGTTATGAGCTTGCCCGAGAACCATACGAAAGGGGCTCAACCCGGCGTTCCAACGCCGCGAGCTGCCGTTGCGAGCAACGATCTCGCCCTCGGCATGATACTCGAGCGTGTGAGCCACAGCAGGTACTGGAAAGAGATGGCGCTCTTCACTGCAGAGGACGACGCCCAAGACGGACCTGACCACGTTGATGCTCATCGGACGGTTGCGTTGTGCGCTAGCCCGTATATCAGGAGAGGAACCGCTGACAGCACACTGTACACAACGAGCACCATGCTGCGCACCATAGAGCTTTTGCTCGGTCTTCCGCCGATGAGCCAGTATGATGCTGCGGCTGCACCCATGTACAACGCGTTCACGAAGACTCCGGACCTGACTCCGTACACGTGCCGACCTGCTCGAATTGACATCAACGAGATGAACAAGCCAACCGCATGGGGCGCTCAGAAATCGCTCGAAATGGATTTCTCAGAGTTCGATAGAACGCCCATGTTCGAGCTGAACGAGATCGTCTGGAAAAGCGTCAAAGGTCCCGGCTCCGAGATGCCCGTCCCGGTAAGCAGGTTCTGGCTTGCAAACAGGTAGTTCAAACCGCAGGTGCGAAACCGATTAATGAGTAGACCGTTTTGGATCTCTATCGCCTCAAAGCAGTACTGGTTGCTACTCGAGATCCTACAACCCAGGCGCGTAAACATTTGCTGAAAATTAATGCTATCCGTCGCACATTATTAGGTACAATGTACCTTTCCATGTTGGCACAGTCCTGAGTTGCGCGTTACAGTCCAAGTTGTGAGTTATAATGAGCGCATCCTCCATCCTTCTGCGATGAATAGAGACTGTGGTTTCTTGACTTTTGGACGTATCCGTGGCATTAATTTATATGGGGGTGCGGAACGTATACCTTTATGGCGGTGGGACGGTTACAGAGGGTGGACGGAAGCGCGTTTCTTCAATTACTATTCAGTCCTAACGAGAGGCTGGGCTTCCCCTTACATTCGTTTTTGCAGCGAATCTTTATGGATTCATGCGGTCTTGCACCTCTGACGAATGCTGACAGGAGATCTGCTGCACTAGCGCGCTCTCCACATCGTGCGGATAGGCGGATGGGACGTTGACCAGATGAGACTCCCTGCTACGACCGAACTTCGAGAAGATCGTGCTGTATCAATTCTGGTCGCCGATGATGACCGAGAAATATGTGAGCTGTTCCTGAACGCGTTAGGAGAACTCGGGTTCGCGGTCTCGACGGCGCTCGATGGCAGGTCGGCGCTCGAACTAATGAACAGGAATCCGTACGACATAGCGCTGTTCGATGTCCGGATGCCGTACCTTGGTGGTTTGACCTTGCTCGAAGAGTCGAGACGGATCGGTTCGCCCTCTCACGTAGTGATACTGACAGGGTTTGGGACACCGGCACTGGCTGCTGAGGCGATGCGATTGGGCGCGTGCGATTTCATTACCAAGCCATTTGACATAGACCAGGTGGAGCGACTAATCACCCGTATTGCGCAGACAGGTGTACACGTTTCAGAAATGGAACTGACCCTAGAGCGCAGTCTTGAGAGACGCTTTTTTCACGGGATTGTCAGCTGCGACCCAAAAATGCACCAGATCTTTGAGGTAATCAGAAAGGTTGCGCGAAGCAAGTGCACCGTGCTCATACACGGCGACAGCGGTACGGGCAAAGAACTCGTTGCCCGTGCCATCCATACCTCAAGCGACGATGCTGCCAAGCCCTTCATGCCGATTGATTGCGCCTCGATCAATGAGAACCTTATCGAAAGCGAACTGTTCGGTCACGAGAAAGGTGCGTTCACGGGCGCTCACGTTGAAAAACAGGGGTTGTTTCGGGTGGCAGATGGCGGAACAATCTTCCTCGACGAGATATCAGAAATACCGGTTGAGGTCCAGGCAAAACTTCTAAGAGCGTTACAGGAGAAACGAATACGTCCTGTCGGTAGCACCCGATTCTACGACGTGGACGTCCGTGTCATCGCTGCAACGAATAAGGATCTGCGCGGTGCGATAGAGAACGGAACGTTTAGAGAGGACCTCTTCTTCCGTCTCAACGTAGTCCCGATAGAAGTTCCCAGACTTCGAGACCGTAAATGCGACATACCGCTTTTGGTCAGCCATTTCGTCCGGAAATTCCAGAGGGGTGCGTGTCCTGTAAAGGGTGTTTCGCAGGATGCCATGAAGGTACTGCTCCAAAGCGATTGGGCAGGCAACGTTCGCGAGTTGGAGAACGTCATACAGAGAGCGATCGCGTTGGGCGAGGGCGAGATGATCACCAAAGATGACCTGCCGCCAATGTGGCTCAAAGAGACCGAACGGAAAGCAGAAGGTGGCGACAACCGGAACCTTCGGACTCTGGCTGAGATCGAGCGACAAACTATCGAGCAGACCTTGAAAGAGACGGGCGGGGACAAATCTGCTGCCGCGCGAATTCTCGGTATCAACAAGAGCACCCTTTACAGAAAACTCAAACAATACTTGCTCAATTGAGACACCCATTGCAGATTGCGAATCTGCCATAATAGATTGTCCTGCCAAAACCTATATCAACGAATCCTGGGTGGAGGTCGCAATTTGCGAAAATGCCGCAATAGCCCCTGAAAGACCATTCCAGTCTCATTCCTGGACCTTTGGCATCAAGTCTAGCATGCTAAGTGATTATCTGTCAGTGCGTTACATCTGCCTCTCACTCAATGCCAGGACCTTTTCCGAGCTGTTATCCGGGCTATTCAGTCACCAGTTCGGTATGGCATATAGATTGCTATTTCAATTAGCACAACGTCAATCTTCACAGTTCACGGGGCAAGCACCTGTTTCTGGTTCAGGGGAAAACGCTTATATGCAAAGTGGAAGTCAAACGCTGCTGAGCGCATCTGTCCTGATTGTTGACGCTGACCAGAACTCCGCTCACGACCTTGAGAGAGAACTGAGCAGCCGGGGCTATAGATGCGTTACCGTTGCTTCAGGCCGGGAAGCACTGGCAGCGGCGCGCAAGACCCAGTTTGACGTTGCTGTAATAGACATGAAGCTGCACGACCTCGATGGTTACCAACTTATCCCTCTTCTGAAAGACGTATGCAGAAAGGCAAAGGTGATCTTCTCGACACCGGAGCATAACGAACAGATCGAGAAGACGGCACGGCAGACGGGCATCGTGTTTTACGCGATCAAAGCGAACAACATGCTTGAAATACTGTCAGCGGTGTCGAGCGCGATCAGGGCAAAAAGGAAACAGGATGAATCCGAACGAATGGTCGGTTGAGAGGTTCCGGTTTAGCGTTGAGAGAAACGCCAGCATCTCTCAAAAGACCGGTCAATGGGGACGGCGGATGGAGGGCATACGTGGGGAAGGAAACAGCTCGGACACGATACTCGCCACAGCGCGCGACGGAATTCGGAGGTGCATGTTCCGCCGCATGTGGTTATGAATCGCGTTGAAGGATCAATGGAAATGACAAACCGGATAGTCGTGGTTGTTGACGACGAGCCGCATATACGACACATCATAAGCAGAAAACTGCAAGGATCGGGTTACGAAGTTCAGACGGCATGTGATGGCGCAGAAGGGTTGGATCTCGTGAAAATAATAAAGCCCGCTTTGCTCATCACAGACTTGCAGATGCCAAAGATGGATGGGCTCGAAGTGTGTGCCGTGTGCCGGAACGAGCTTAAGCTGGACGCGCTCCCGATCATTTTGCTGACCGGTTCGGTCACAGCAACCGGCAGACTCCAGTCGGACTTGGAGCCTTTCGATAATATTCATTGCGTTTCGAAACCGTTCAGTCCGAGCGAACTTCTGAGAAAGGTGCAACAGCTTCTGGAAGCGAACAAACAGAAGACGAGCTAACCTATGGAAGCCAGGCACGATCCGAAACTGACTCTAGCGCCTAGCATCGCGCATGCGCTCGCGGAACTCGACGAGGGGTTGCAGCGCGACTACGGTGTCTCCGTTGCCCTTGCGGCAGCAGACGGCAGCGTCGTGTACCGTGGTCGGAACGGAGTTCGACTTCCTGACGGTGTTTTTGCGCGCGATACGGTTTCTCAGCTCGCGAACAGGACGGATCGAAAGACCATCGGATTTCGCAATGGTGACAACGCGGTCATCGTGCCACTGGTTGATGGGCGCAGGGTGCTCGGAGCCCTCATCGGATACCGGGCAAACGGACATCCAGCTCGTGATCGACGCTTGAACGTGTCGAGCGTGCTCAGCCCGGTTGCTGCCATGATCGTCGAAAGCGCGACGAGGAACCTCGAGGTCGAGAATCTCACGGACGAACTGGCTCGCCGGTATGAAGAACTCTCCTTCGTTTACGAACTCGGTAGCAACATGGAACTGGGGAGAGCGATCGAGTTCTCGCTGGACAAAACCTTCAAAGCTGCTGTCGCGCGGTTGGGGATTGACGTCCTGATCCCGTTCAGACCCCTCGCAAAGAGGAGACGAATGTACTATGCATCAAAAATCAGACAGGCGCTGACGCGCGAACATCGGGCGGCGCTTTACGAGTTGGAATCGCGCGCTCGCGCGATGGTGTTGAAGAGCGGTGAACCGTGGGTCATGAACGACCTGTCCGACGACGAACAGTTCGCGCACGTGCGGGGCATATGCGCTCACGTGCTATCCGTGCCGGTGAAAGTTTCGGAAGAAGAAACAGGGGTTATCACAGTAATGAGGCGTTTTGAAAAGGAGCGGTTCTTCATGGGAGACGTCAAACTGATTTCTGCACTCGGTAAACAGGCAGCCATAATCATGAGAAACACGCGCCTGTTCAGGGAGATTCGGTCGCTGTTCCTGAACCTGGTCAAAAGCCTCATTTCTATTGTCGAGGCAAAACACAAGTACACCCGCGGTCACAGCGAGCGAGTGAACAAGATCTCATGCACGCTTGCAAAGTATCTCGGTCTCAGGAGTCACACACGCGAAGTGCTTCACTGGGCATCGCTGTTTCACGACGTGGGAAAAATATCGGTGCCTGACGCTATTCTGAACAAGACGGATGCGCTGACCGAAAGCGAATTCGATCTCATCAAGCAGCATCCCGTCGTCGGGTACAAAGTGCTGTCTCACATAGAACAGCTCCGTGAAGCTCTTCCCGGCATACGGCATCACCACGAAAAAATGGATGGCTCGGGGTATCCCGATGGGCTCAAGGGTGACGAGATACCGCTTGTGGCGAAGATCATTGCAGTCGCTGACGTGTATGACGCTCTGACTTCCAGCAGATCGTACCGGCCGGCAATTCCCACTGAAGAAGCGCTCGAAATCATGCGTCAGGGCGAAGGGAAATATTTCGATCCGCGCGTGTTGAAAGTGTTCCTTCAAAAGCACGACGAGATCATACAGCTATTACACGCGCCGAACGAGGCGCTTGTAGCGGTCCACGTTTGAGCAGCTAAAACAGATGAGGGGTTCCAAGATGCAGAACGCGTCATCAGCAGTCAACAATGAGCACTGTCGAGCGAATGACCAACGGAACCGGGCGTGCCTGACTGCGGATGTGCGCCAGGATCTTCGGTTGAGCGGGGGAAGGAGGCAAGGACATGATTAAGGATTTGGACATGAGGAGAATATTGGAGGAGTCTTCGCATCTGCCGACTATGCCAGCAGTTGCCACGCAGTTGCTGTCAATATCGGAGTGGGAAGACGTTGATCTGCACAAGGTGGCGGATTTGATAAGCAAGGACGTATCGCTCACGTCGAAAATACTGCGCGTGGTCAACTCCGCGTTTTACGGTTTCCCTCGCGAGATAAGCACGCTGTCACAGGCGCTAGTTATCTTGGGGCTTCGCGCAACGCGTTCGATCACGCTGAGCTTTTCGATACTGAGCACGTCCCCGAGAAAGAAGACGTCGCAGTTCGACTATCCGGGATTCTGGACCCGGTCGTTGAACACGGCAACGGCTGCGCGTGAACTGGCGCTGGTCGCGGGACTACAGACCGAAGAGGAATTCTTTCTGGCAGGTCTGCTCCAGGATGTAGGTGTGGTCGTGCTCGCGCTCTCTGTGCCACAAGTCTATGCCCGCATTTTGAGCAAGACCAAAGATCACTTGGCACCATCGGTCCAGTTGGAGAGGGAACACCTGGGCACAGACCACGTTGAAGTGGCAAAGTTGCTTTTCGATAAGTGGAACCTGCCTGCCGCGCTGTGCATACCGGTACTCTACCATCACGCACCGGACAGGGCACAAGGTGCCGATGAGCAGACATTGCGCTCAATCCGGGTACAGTATCTGGCAGGACGCCTCGGCGAATGGTTGTACACGCTTGACGGTAACACTCAGTCTCTGGACGAGCTCAAGAAGGTGGCCGCAGAGTACTTCGACATTTCGGATAAGGAACTCGAAGCAATACTGTACCGGGTTGACCGGAGAATGGAAGAGACGGCTGAGCTGTTCGAGATCACCTCTTCGAGACCCGATACGTACGCGAATCTCTTGCAGAAGGCGAACCTCGAGCTCGGTGACATTGTCAGCGAACAAGAGCGTCTTGTTAGAGAGCTTGCCACCGCTAAAGAGGAAGCACAGAAGCTTTCCGAACAGCTCCGTATCGCAAACAACAAACTGCTCGACGAAGCTCGAAAAGACTCGCTCACCGACCTGGCGAACCGGAGACTATTCGAGGGGTATCTCAGAAAAGAACTGGAGCGCTGCGTTCGATACAGCCATCCCATTTCGCTTCTGTTCATGGACATTGACAATTTCAAGGCTGTCAATGACTGTTACGGCCATCTGGAAGGGGATGCTGTTTTGAGACAACTGGCAAACATTG
>Ga0315277_10011014_pt1 | contig 11411 bp, 12 predicted proteins | sample YL17G05_15_MG_FD_203695 | JGI IMG/M metagenome (GOLD analysis project Ga0315277, IMG submission 203695) | Sediment microbial communities from Yellowstone Lake, YNP, Wyoming, USA - YL17G05_15 | ecosystem: Environmental > Aquatic > Freshwater > Lake > Sediment | place: USA: Wyoming | collected...
TCCGCTACGTGCCAAATCGTTGGCAACGGTGTAGGAGTTCGTTTTCTTCTGGCCATTCGCAATTCCTTTCCAAGGAATCCTACGAATGGCTTTCAGCCTTTGATCGGGTTTTGAGATAGTTTCTTATGTTTCAGTGTGGAAACACCGCCTTCAGGAGAAAGATCGGGCCTTTGACCGTGATCGGGGTGCCTGTTGCTCATTGTGGGAGGAAGAAGCAGAGACGTGCACTTTATGCCTCAGCACTGAAGGAAATTGATCTAAATGAAGACATTCTTATTTTTGGTGCTGACCTGTGCAGTGTCCCGGTGAAGTCCCCACACTGCATTGCGATTCAGCATGGGGTCTCTTGGGATGTACCGCTTGGGTACGGCACTAAAAACCGGCTGTGCAGGAGTCATGTGGTACTGAGGCTAAGGAAGAGAATCCATATCAGAAGTGCGATTCGTAAGTTCGAGAACTGCCCTAACCGCGTGTGTGTCGACTACAATTTCCTCAACTGGTACCGGACCGTCCTGACAGGCGAATTGAGTGGAAAGGTGTGGACCATACTTAACCCTGCACCGTTGGCAAAAAGCGAGGAGGTAGCTGCAAGGGGGGAAGCTACCGGTTGCGTGCGAGTACTCTTTGCCAGGCGATTTGAGCGATATCGTGGTACGCGCATGATGGCTCACGCTGCGGCACAATTGTTCAGGGACAATGACAATGTCTCGTTCACTTTTGCCGGTGAGGGTCCGGACGAGGAGTGGCTCCACCACTTCTTTTCGGGAGAATCCCGTGTTAGCTTCACAAAGTACGTTCCGAGCAACGTAATCACAACGCTCATGAATCATGATGTTGCTGTTGTGCCCTCCCTTGGTTCAGAAGGGTCGTCGATCTCGGTTGCGGAGGCGATGGGAGCCGGGTGTGCAGTAGTGGCTACGGCTGTGGGAGGTATTACCAATATGATTATCAATGACTACAATGGGCTGCTCGTAATGCCACATCTGGATTCCCTCTTGGCAGGTCTGCGGCGTGTGATTAGCGATGTCTCGCTTAGACGCGAGCTTGGGCGAAACGCGTACCAGACAGCGACGAAGGCATTCAGTCTGGAGAGGTGGAAAAGAAGCTGGCAGGCGGTTCTCGAAGAGGTCACATGCAGTAGGGAACTGCATGATAACCGGTTCACGGCCAACGATGGTGTGCGCACGCTGGCAGCGGGTGGATTACGGCGAGTTGACCCAACTCGACGAGCCGGCAGTGACAACGGTGATCTAAGTGGCTGAGCGATTCATGCAGGATGTCTGGATCTACGTGAAAGCCAGAGGTTTTCTTCCCTCGGAGCAAAAGCCGGATTGACGGCGGTAGGGCCGATCTCCCGAGAGCGGGGCATCCTGAACTACCGGGGTCGTACGATAAACATAATAGTCACATCCAAAGAGTTTCCGCCAGCCCAATAGGGGGTGCCTTACGATCAGACATACCCGCCGTACAACGCACTTACAGTTCCAGGTCCGACATGATCCCGGAGCGGTCTCAATACGTTGCGAGCCAAGCGACAGACTTCGTATCGCGACCTTTTCTGCAATCGTGCTTGTCATTTATATACATTCCTACAATGTCAACCTCAAGATTGGGGCAGGGCCAGAGGTTGGCCCTTCAGTATCCGTGGTTTTTCTGGAGCACCTTATCTCCCAGGGGATTGCGAGGATTGCGGTCCCTTTCTTTTTTGTGGTTTCTGGGTATCTATTTTTTCACAACTTGGAGCCAAATCCGGCCGGGTTTGCCAAGAAACTCGTGCGGCGGTCGCGAACCGTTCTGCTCCCTTATCTGTTGTGGAGCGGGGTAGGATTGGTGATGCTATATGCTATGCAAGCAATACCCCGGACCAATGCATTTTTTGCGAATAGACCATTGCGGGAGTGCGGCGCGTTGGATGTTGTGCGTACTCTCTTGATCAATCCGGTTCCATATCAACTTTGGTTCCTAAGAGATCTGTACGTATTCGCAGTGGTTGCGCCTCTGGTATACTGTCTAATCGTATACATTGGTCTGCCTCTACTGGTGATACTTGGTGTACTGTGGATAAGTGACATCTGGCCGTCTGCAAGACTTGATGGGCTATTCTTTCTCCTGATTGGCAGTTGGCTTGCGCTTAGGCAGCCAACCTACAGGTTCTCTGATATCTATGTGATCATCTTCTCGCTATGCTGGCTGCTCATAGTAACAGTGAATACTAGTATTTCGGTCATCTGGGGAATCCAATGCGGCGCGTTGCTCAAGATCGCAATCCCTGTTGGGCTTATGGCGTTCTGGCTAAATACAGATGCCCTGAGGCGGATTGTTGATGCTTGCCGGGTCCGGGCAATAGTTCCATACACATTTTTCCTGTATGCGTTTCATGAGCCTTGGCTGACTGCATCGAAGAAGCTCTGGTTGAAGTCATTGGGACAGTCATCCTGGAGTGTACTTCTTGCATACCTCCTATGTCCAATAGTGGTCATGGCCGTTGGTTGTCTCGTTGCCGCATTATTGCAGGCACATGCTAAGCGACTTTACCTTGTGTTTACTGGCGGACGGTAGGTTCAGTCTCCGTCACCAGTGCCTGTAGCGCTGCAATTCGGAGGTGCCCAAGAACATGCCGTGTATTCTGGTGATATCTAGACTCTTTCGGCCGAGTCCTGAAGCGCACGCCCTGCAAGTCAGCAACGTGGTTGATGCTCTGCGCCTTGAGGGTATGAGGGTCTACGTCGTGGCGGGCTTGGCAGATACAGAACAATTGGCTTGTGACCTCGGTCACGCTGATCCTGATACAACCTACATTCCCTACAAGAACCGGTGGAACGGTTGTACTCTTCCGCAGAGGGCGTGGAATAGACTCTGTGACGAGATCTCTAGCGTGAATCCTATGTCTTCCTGGGTGTCAGCAGCAGTTGGTGCATGTGAGAAGACTCTACGCGACAGCCGTGCGAGTATCGTGGTAACCACATCGACCCCGTTCGAGTCCCACTGTGTTGGCCTCCGACTTGCGCAGCAGATGCGGATCAAATGGATAGCATCCTTTAGCGATCCTTGGCCGTCCAAGCTATTGCCATTTCCTTATAACACGCGTCAGGCATGGCCATTTCCGCTCGCGCAGGTATGGTTACTCCGTCAAGTCCTTCGCAGGTGTGATGCTGTCCACATGCCCTCCCCATATGGCGTCGAGTTAGTGGAGCAGGCAAGCAAAGTCCCCATTGCTCACAAGAGTTGGACCATCCCGCACATTGGTTGTGCTGCTCCTTGTGGGGGTTCCTCCTTGGCTTCAGGCTGTCTGGTTCACGTAGGTCAGTTGACTCCCCACCGTGTTTCGCGGCCACTACTGGAAGCGGTGAGAAATGCGTCACTTTCCTATCCCGATCGTTTGACGGGCCTCACTTGTGTCGGGCGTGTATGCAAACAGTTCACGCACCTTGTGAGTGAGATGAGATTGGATGGCTTGGTCAAGATAGTGGGGAGCTTGCCACAAATGGAGGCGATGAGTATTGCGAAGGGATCACTCGCCCCCGTGGTGATAGAGGCGGATATGCCAATGAGCCCTTTCTTGCCCAGCAAGTTTGCTGATTATGCTGCCATCGGCAAGCCAATTCTCGCTGTAACGCCAAGAACAAGCGGCATTCGTGACTATCTAACCCAATATGGCGGTGGTTATGCTGTGGGTCATGATGTTGGTGAAATAGGTGAGGCTATACGAAGACTGATTGAGCAGAACTCTGCTCCCTCAAGCGGCGTGCTTCCCGCAAGTGATAGACTACGTGAGCTTTTCTCTTCCCATCGAGTCGGTCGGCAATACGCTGACTTGGTTTGCTCGATTCTCTAGCGAAAGTGTCTGATGAGCTTGCGGGTTATTCATGTGATACCTGGTGTCTGGGAACATACGGGGGGTCCCGCCGAGGTTGTCCCACGCCTATGCCAGGGCCTAGTCGCTAAGGGCTGTAAGGTTACACTAATGACACTGGATGGACGTCATTCGCAATCCGCGTTGGCGAGCATGCGAGCGGGCGTGGATTTGCGTTCCTATCCTGTTCTGGGACGGTTTGGGTTATGGTACAGTCCGGCATTGGCCAAAGACTTGGCAGTGATGTCCCCTTCTGCGGACATAATCCACATTCATGGCATGTGGCTTTATCCAAACTGGATTGCAGGGAATGTAGCGCTTTCGCACAAAACACCATTCATCGTGACACCGCATGGGCTCCTGGGTTTCTCACATCGGAGGAGATCGCGACTAAAGAAGGCTCTTGCATGGCATATGTGCGACAAGCATTATATCAGGCGAGCCTCATGCATCCATTTGTTCTCGCGATTCGAAGTGCCGGCTGTTCGCAGCCTACGCATCACGGCCCCAATAGGTGTCATACCCAATGGTGTAGACATCTGGTCCCTTCCTGAGCCATGCAACTTTGTACAACGATATCCAGAACTGGCGAATAAGAAGCTGGTTCTTTTCCTTGGCCGCGTGCATCCAACTAAGGGCATCTATGATCTTATTGATGCCTGGGCGGAGCTGGCAGTCAAATACACGGACTGGCATCTGGTCATCGTGGGTAACATTGAGCAGCGGGAATCGCGGTCCATAAATAATGCCATAGAAAAGAATCGCTTGCGTAGACATTTGACGGTGGCGGGTCCACAGTATGATGACGCTCGGCTTGAGGCATATGCAGCTGCAGATGTGTTCGTGCTACCTTCTTACGCTGAAGGATTTCCAGTCTCGCTGCTTGAGGCTTTAGCGTGCAGCATTCCTGTTGTCTACACGTCAGCGTGCAACTTCCCTGAGGCTTCGCAATGTGGTGCCGGTTATACGTATGACGCTGGCGTAGATGGCCTTGTCACACACTTGCACCGAATCTTATGCCTGGACGATTCTGAGAGACGAGAAATGGGGCGCCAAGGCCACAAGCTGATTGTGGATAGGTACTCCTGGGACATTGTTACTACTGAGATGCTATCCCTATACGAGTGGCTTCTCGGAAGTAGTGAGCCGCCACCTCATATTCAGTTCTGATCATCATGTATCTTGTGCGAAGTAGTTCTAAGTAGAAATCTGGCATGCTCAGTTATTCATAGAATACCATCTCACGGTGCCATTGGGGCCCCGAAGCAATAGTTCTTCTAGGATAAGGTGGCAAAGATGATGCTTCCCATTCGCGAGTGGACGGTCAACAACACCCTTTCTCCTCCGGGCTTACTTTTTGACTTGGTGAAATAGAAGTGTTTGGATATGTGATCCTTGTGCTCTACTTGTGGGAAGGCGTTCTTGCGAAGTCTTTTCTTGAGAACTACACATGGCGTGCCCACATGATTGCTAGTGTTGTTCTCCCAGTGCTGATATTGCTCTGCGCGTTTTACAAACGGGGGGCACGCGCTCTAATGCGTGGCTATATGCACCATTCAGCATGGTATGGAGTATTCGTGATAATGTCGCTAGTAGGCGTTTGGGGATTTGCTTCATCTATGTTCCAGGAGAACAAGCAAATTCTTAATATATTATATACGCTATGCATGATGGTCATGTTCTATGCATGTTGGACAGCTATACCAATACTTCTGTCGGACGTGAAACGAATAGACACCTGTTGTGACGTTTCTTTCCTCCCCTTATACGTTGTGGTAATGCTAAGTCTTATCTTAGGCGTTACGATCTGGAAAGCTGACCGACTCAGTGGCTGTTTTCTGAGTGCTGCGCAGGCTGCGTGGGCCGCAAGCTTATGTTCTATCATGTCGTGTCACCGTGCCCTCGATTCCAGCGGAAAGAAGAGGGTCGTATTCTGCATAATCCTTGTTGCGTGTCTCCTATGCTTGGCCTTGACCAGGACCCGTGCACACATCTTGGGAACGGGAGTAGCGTTGGCATATATGGTTCTACATACCAAGCGATGGACATATGCCGCCATCTGTGTACCATCATTCTTACTATTAATTTATCTTCATAGTCCCAAGTCTGTGGAATCGGTTCAATCTTTTTTGAGGCTTAGTGATACCGCTGGCAAAGTCGACACACGGAGCGAGACCTGGAAAGAATCATTGCCTTTCATCGCTGAGAGTCCTCTGTTTGGACATGGCTGGTTATCCCGCTGGGAGCCAGAGACAAGCAGTCAAAGGCCATACTATAACCCTGATGATGATCCGCACAACGCAACATTGACAGTTGCCAAGGCGATCGGGGTACCAGGTGGAGTGCTGATGTTGATGATTTTCGGACTCCTCCTACGTATCTGCTTCCGTAGAAAGCAGCAAATGCGTGTTGGCTCCGACCATGGCGCCACGTTGCTTGGTGGAGTTATATTATGGACCGTCATTGACGGCATATTCGACAACGTCTTGCTGTCTTTTGGAGCCACTACCCACAGATATACATGGATGATCTTGGCGCTCCTACTCGTGCGCTCCGGCTCTGCCAATAACCAGCCACGGCACCGGTACACTACCGCAACCATCTGGAAATGATTAATGAGCATTTCGGTTCTAGTGTTAACTCTCAATGAAGAAAGTAATCTACCAGGCTGCATAGAAAGTGTTGCTTGGTCGGATGACATTGTTGTGTTCGATTCCTTCAGTGCCGACCGTACTGTCGAGATCGCCAGGAATGCCGGAGCCAGGGTCTTCCAGAGACGATTCGACAACTATGCTGCCCAGCGGAATGCAGCTCTCACCAGTGTTCAGTACAAGTATCCCTGGGTGCTGATGGTCGACGCGGACGAAAGGTGGCCGAGAGAGATTTACGACGAAATCCGGCAGGCGATTGGCAACTCCAATGGCGTTTGCGTATATCACTTCCTGCGCAAAGACATGTTCATGGGTCGGTGGCTGAAACGCAGCACCGGCTATCCCACCTGGGCCGGGCGGCTCGTCAAGGTCGGCGAAGTCTCGGTCCAGCGCGATATCAACGAAGAGTACTGCACCAACGGGGAGAAAGGTTACCTGAAGAGCCATTTCATCCACTATCCATTCAACAAAGGCATCGATTTTTGGGTCGAGCGCCACAACCGATATTCCTCCATGGAAGCTGCTGCCCTGGTCCGGGAGATCAAGACCAAGTGGGACGTTCGATGCCTCTTCTCCGCTGACCCCACTAAGCGTCGGAGGAGTCTCAAACAGCTAGCCTATCGCCTGCCCTTTCGGCCTTTTCTCGTCTTCTGTTACTGGTACCTCTTCTGCTTCGGTTTCCTCGACGGAGTTCCCGGACTGACCTATTGCCGCCTTCGGTCGATGTACGAATACATGATCGATCTCAAGGTGAGAGAACTGAGAAGACGAAAGAAGGGCTTGCCCATTTAGATAAGAGCGAATTCTTTATACATGCGCTTGATTGAAAAGACGATGCCTGAAAGCACATGGCAAGAACGAGCACTGCGGAAGTATTACTATAACCGCCCCGGCTGGAAAGATGGTACAACTCAGTTTCACGAACTGATTCGGATGTTCACCCCGTCAGGTGCGAAGATACTGGAGGTAGGTGCCGGCCCGACGAACAAGACCACTGCTGTGCTTTCTACCTTTGGAAACGTCACTGGCTTGGACGTTGACCCTGCCGTGAGGGATAACATTCATTGTCAGCAAGCAGTAGTGTACGATGGTGTGACTATTCCTTTTGAGGACAACAGTGTTGACCTGGCTGTATCCAATTATGTCTGCGAGCACATTGAAAACCCAATTCAGCTTGCGCGTGAGATAAACCGCGTGTTGCGCCCCGGCGGCCTCTACATCTTCAGGACGCCGAATCTCTGGCACTACGTGTCCCTCATTGCGAAGGCGACCCCTCAGTGGTTCCACAAACGTACTGCAAACCGCGTGCGCAATCTGCCCGAGGAATCGCACGATCCATATCTGACCTATCACCGAATGAATACGAGGTACGCCTGCAGGCGGATACTGGAATCTTCCGGTTTCAATATCAAAGTAATGAAAATCATTGAAGCTGAGCCGAGCTATGGCATGTCCTCGCGCTTGCTGTTCTATCCGTTCATGATGTGGGAAAGGCTCGTAAACTCGTCACGAATCTTTGAGTGCCTCCGAGTTAACATCCTATGCGTTGCCACGGTAAGGAAATAGCACTTCGTCGGAGAATAGGGAGCCGGTATGCAGGTCGTAACAGGTTAACGGTCTTATGGTTGGACGGTCAGACTGTCGGGCAGTCCGACAGCCTAACGGAGGGAAATCATGCGAATCCTGCTTCTCAATCAATACTACATCCCTGACGTTGCCGCGACTGGTCAGCTTCTGGCAGACGTGGCGGAGGAATTGGCGGCACAGGGTCATGAGGTGCATGTGATCTGCAGCCGCCGGACGTATTCCGGTGGCGCGGAGGTACGTCCGGCAAGGGAAGAGATCAACGGCGTTAACGTCCATCGCGTCGGAGCTACCGGGTTCGGACGGGGCACGCGGATCGCTCGCATCCTCGATTGGCTGTCCTTCTATGTCCTCGCCACGTGGTGGGCGCTTCGCCTGGCGAAGATGGATGTCTGCGTGGCACTGACGACGCCTCCTTTCCTCGCGCTGATTGCACTTATGCTACACAAGGGCAAGGGCACTCAGAGCGTGATCTGGGTGATGGATGTCTATCCGGATATCGCTGTCGCATACGACGTCCTTCGGGAGAAAAGTCTGTTGTATCGGGTCCTGACACGAGTCAATAAGGTCTTGTACCGCAACGCGGCGGCAGTGATCTCGCTCGGCGAGACGATGACCGAGCGGCTCCAATCACTGGGGGCCCCGAAAGACACTCTTCACACGGTTCACAACTGGGTTCCAGGAGAATCAGTTGCATCCCGACGAGTGCTTGTCCGCTGATTCTCTTGCTTTTTCCCTGTTTCTATGACCACGCTGCTCTACTCCGGCAATCTGGGGATCGGTCAGGACCTCGGCACGGTCCTGCGTGCGGCGGCCTCCCTCAACGGCGATGCGGACCTGCACATCCTGATCGTCGGCGGCGGCAAAGGGCTTGCCGCTATCCGGCGACTTGCGGTCGAGTTGAAGCTTGAGAACGCCGAGTTCCGCGCGCCCGTGCCATTGTATGAGCTACCTGAGTTGCTGGCCAGCGGTGATATCCATATCATCTGTCAGAAGTCCGGTACCGAAGGCCTGCTCGTGCCGAGCAAGATCTACAGTACGCTGGCCGTCGGTCGGCCGTCGGTGTTCGTCGGACCTTCCGATTGCGAGGTCGGCCGGATCATCTGTGAGAGCCGGTCCGGGTTCGTCGTCGAACCGGGAGATGTCGAAGTCGCTGTGAATGCCTTGGCCACGCTTGCCCATTCCGCCGCCCTGCGATGGGAGATGGGCGAGAACGCCAGGGAATACTACGACCACTACTTCGGCCGCCAGCGTAGCGTGTCGAAGATCATCGATATCATCGAGCGTGTAGCCGGGAACGGCCGGTGAAACGGTCCGACGGTTGGACAGTCACACGGTCTTACAGTCAGACAGTTGGACGATTTCATTGGGAGAATGGGCTTAGCGAATGGCAAATGACAAACAAAGTCGCAGACCAGTGATCTTCGCGGCGGCGGCAGCCAGTTTCCTCATGCTCGCTCTTGGCCTGTCGTATCGTGCACTGGCCGCAAGATTGGGAGTCCCCACAGGTGCTGCGCCCATCGCCCAAGGGGCGTTTGAGCAGTTCCCTTTGCAGGTTGGCAATTGGACCGGCCAGGAAGTGCCATTGGATGACGCCATCGTGCGTGGAACCAGTACCGACGCACACATCAACCGCCGATACTCCCGTGCCAACGGTCAGGAATCCATCTTGTTATATATTGCATGCGGCATCAGAACGTGTGAGCTCGTGTACCATCAGCCAGATGTCTGCTACCCTGCGTCAGGCTGGACGCTTGTGGAGCAACATTCCCTGGAGTTGCCAGTAAGGGAAGGGAGCGGGTTGCCATGCACAATACTGCAATTCGCACGGAACGAATTGCACAGAGAAAGAGTGACTGTCCTGCATTACTGGATAGTGGACGGACGGCTTTGCCGCGATGTTTCGCTGCTGCGATCAAGGTTGTGGCGGCTCTCCGCAAAGGCTGATTCCATAGCGCAAGTACAGATTGTCGCTTCGGCAACAGAAACTCTCGCAAACGATCTGGCCATAGGACTGGTCCGCGCCTTTGCCGTCGATTCCGCCTCGGCAATAGAGCAGTTGTTCCAGGATATCGAGAAGGATCGGAAGGCACAATCGCTTCGTCTGATGAAAGAGAGGGCCACCGCCCTATGACAGTGGTCAGTCGTTATACCCGCCGACAGGCTCCACACGTCTCCGGCCAGGACCGAGCAAGGAGTGGCTACCTCGGATTGATTCTTTTCGTATTCCTGCTGTTGTTCGTGGCCGCGTGGTCGTATTGGCCTTCCATTGCCGACCTTGTCGATGCATGGCATAGCAGTGATGACTATTCTGCCGGTCAACTTGTCCCTTTGGTTGCTGTTTTCTTCGTTTGGCACGAGAGGAAAGCACTCAGACAATGCGTGCTAGCGCCTTGTTGGTGGGGCGGGATTGTTTTACTCGTGCTGGCCGAGGGAGCACGTACATACTGGCTCTTATCTGTAGTGCACCCGTCGATATCGCGATATGCGCCCGTGTTGACCTTAGCAGGCCTCGTTCTCATGGTGGCCGGCTGGCAGGTGTTTCGACGTGTCCTGTGGATTCTATTATTCCTCTTTCTGATGATCCCTCTTCCCTCAGTGGTTCACAACCTGATCAGTGGGCCATTGCAGAGACTGGCGACGACGGGGTCGGTGTTCCTTTTGGAGGCGTTTGGGGTCTCCGTGAATCAGCAGGGGAATGTCGTGGTGCTCAATGGGAATACACCACTGGCGGTGGCGGAGGCTTGCAGCGGACTGCGCATGCTGACGGCGTTCATTATTGTCGCGGCGTTCATTGCGTATATGGTGAAGCGGCCGAGGTGGCAAAAGGGCGTCCTGCTCCTGTCGAGTATTCCGGTGGCGGTGGTCGGCAATATGGTCCGGATCTTCGCGACGGCGCTGCTCATGCTGTACGTCAGTGCGGAGGTGGCGCAGAAGTTCTTCCATGACTTCGCCGGCTATGTCATGATGCCGGTCGCTGTGCTACTGCTGTTCGGCGAGATCTGGCTGATGGATCGAATCATCGTGCCCGAGTCTGCACCCGGGCAGAAACAAGCGGATGCGAAGGCAAAATCAGCCAGGCGGAGGCGCGAAGCATCTTCGCGAGACGTGGCGGATTGTGCCTGATTTCGGATCTATGTCTCACACGGAGTCACAAAGCCACAGAGTTCATTTGGAACAACGAATCACACACATCACCCAGCGCGGCCTGCGGCCGCAACCAAAGGCGTTTTTTCGCTTTGGGGGCTACCAGCAGGTTGGGGGCAGGGGATCGCTGATCACCGCCAGCGCCTACTCTCTTGCTGGTAGCCTGCCATGCGTTA
>Ga0315277_10011015_pt1 | contig 11410 bp, 5 predicted proteins | sample YL17G05_15_MG_FD_203695 | JGI IMG/M metagenome (GOLD analysis project Ga0315277, IMG submission 203695) | Sediment microbial communities from Yellowstone Lake, YNP, Wyoming, USA - YL17G05_15 | ecosystem: Environmental > Aquatic > Freshwater > Lake > Sediment | place: USA: Wyoming | collected...
TGATCGACGTTCTGGGGCGCCGCAAGTTTGCCTTCCCGCTGGTGGTGGTCGGAATGAACTGCATCTTCATTTACTCGATCTTCCAGGTCTTGCAGGGCTGGCTCAACCGGGCCATCGGGGTGTTCACCCTCCGCTTCGAGTGGATCGGGACGCTGGCCCCGGTGGCCCAGACCTGCGCCACTCTGCTGGTCATGTGGTACCTCTGCTTCTGGCTCTACCAGCGCAAGATTTTCTTCAAGCTGTAAAATCAACGGGCAAAAATGGCGGGTTGACACTGTGGGGCGGGCCTCCCCCTGGCCGACCTTCCGGAGTCCTCTAACCACGGGTTGTCTCACGACCCGGCAGCCCCCGCCTCCCCACCCACTAAAAAGCCGGAATTCCCGCTTTCTCCAAATGCCTTGCAGGCAGCGCACATCATCGGCGCCGAGCGGCGCGCCGCTGGAAGCCTGGAACACACACAGGAGTAACATCCGCATGCGGAAGCCGGTCCCGGTCCGCGCGCTGCTTTGAGAGACAGGACTTTCCGCCTTACTGATGTTCTGCTGCCTCTGCGGCCTCCGCCTCGGCCCTGGTCTTGTGCACCGTTCCATCCGGGTGGTTCGGCGGAGAGTAGATCGTATATAGCTTCAACTCCAGCGTCTTCGACGTATTGATCACGTTATGGTACGTCCCCGCCGGAACCACCACCGCATCTCCGTCGCGCACCCTGTGTTCTTCCTTCTCGTTAAAGACGAATTTGGCCTCCCCCTGCTCGATGCGGAAGAACTGGTCCACATTCGCGTGTACCTCGTCAGCAATCTCTTCGCCCGGCCGCAAGCACATCACCACAAGCTGCGCGTGCTGACCGGTGAATAGTACCTGCCGGAAATACGTGTTCTCCAAGGTCTGTTTTTCGATCGGTCCAACGTATTGAATCATGGTTTTGGTCTCCTTGTTGTCCTTGATGTTGGGCTATCCCTCAGCGCCGCTATCGGGAGTGTTCATGCACAGCGCCATCGATGCCTGCGCCAGGTTCCACACCGCTCGCTGACGCGCCCGGCTCCGAATCCACAGCCGAGCCGCGACCGTGAGGGAGCGGATGCGCAATCACTTGTGACGCTCCGTATAGTCTCAGCTCGACCGAGTGCTCCTGCCGGTCGTCAGCCAGTTCAATGACGTTACCTTGCCGCTCGACGCCATCAACCGTAACACTCGTCTCGCCGGGCCAGGCCGGCCCCTGCACGATAGCGATGTGATATACCGTCTCACGATATCGGTAATGCACCTTGAACTCTTTCCAATTGTCGGGCAGGCACGGAGCAAAGTGCAGTTTGTCCACGTCCAGTCTCAGCCCTAAGAGCGATTCCACAATAAGCCGGTACATCCATCCGGCCGACCCGGTGTACCAGGTCCATCCGCCACGGCCCATGTGCGGCCACAGTGCATACACATCAGCGGCCACGACGTACGGCTCCACTTTGTAGGTCGCAATACTTTCCGCAGATGCCGCGTGGTTCACCGGGTTGATCAGGGCGAATACTTCCCAGGCTCGCCGGCTATCTCCCAATTGGGCGAACGCCATCGCCGCCCAGATGGCCCCATGAGTGTATTGCCCGCCATTCTCTCGCACGCCCGGAACGTATCCCTTTATGTAGCCAGGATCTAAATCCGATTTGTCGAACGGCGGCTCGAGCAGTTGAATTAACCGCTGGTCCCGCCGAACAAGGTGCCGATCCACCGCCCGCATTGCCATGCGCGTGCGCTCGGCACTGCCCGCTCCGGATAGAACGGACCAGCTTTGCGCAATCGAATCGATCTGGCATTCGGGGTTACTCGCTGATCCAAGCGGTGAGCCGTCGTCGAAGTAGGCGCGGCGGTACCACTCGCCATCCCAGCCGTTCAGCTCGATGTTCTGACGTACCTGAGCCGCCTCGCGGCGGCAGCGTTCGGCAAACGGCGCGTCGCCATGCACGCCCGCAACCTCAGCGAATCGCAGAAGCACGTCATAGAGGAAGAACCCCAGCCAGACGCTTTCGCCTTTGCCGTGCTGGCCGACAAGGTTCATCCCATCGTTCCAGTCACCGGAACCCATCAGGGGCAGGCCGTGTTCACCAAATCGCAGGCCCCTCAGGATGGCTCGCATACAGTGTTCGTACAAGCTGGCCGTCTCTTCAGAGCGGCTGGGCAGATCGTAATACGAGTCCTCTTCCGCGTTAACCTGCCGGCCATCCAGGAAGTGGACCGGTTCGTCCAATACCCCGGTGTCCCCCGTGCTCAGAACGTACCGGCACGTCGCCAGGGGCAGCCAGAGGTAATCATCCGAGCAGCGCGTGCGCACGCCTCGGCCCGATGGGGGATGCCACCAATGCTGGACATCGCCATCCCGAAACTGACGGGACGCGCACACGAGCAGGTGCTCACGAAGAAGGTGCGGCTCGGCATGGATAAGCGCCATCACGTCCTGCAACTGGTCGCGGAAACCGAAGGCGCCCCCCGGCTGGTAGTATGCGCTCCGCCCCCAAAAACGGCACGCCAGAGTTTGGTAGACCAGCCAGCCGTTGGCCAGGATGTTGAGGGACTGGTCGGGGGTTTCCACCTGCACCGCGCCAAGCGTGTGCTTCCAGTACTGCCATACCGCTTCCAGCGCGTCACGGGCGGCATCAGATCCGCGGAAACGATCCACCAGGTCGTGAGCGTCATTTTCGCCACGGCCTACCCCCAGAGTGAAGATGATCTCACGCTCTTGCCCGTCGGCCAGCTCGAACGGAACCTGGATCGCGGCACAGGGGTCCAAAGCAGCCCCCGCTCTCCCGGACAGCCGGGACCGAGTCATAGCAGCCGCACTCCGAAGCGTGCCGTTGCGGCCAAGGAACTCGGTCCGATCGCCGCTTATGGTGCCGCTTCGATCGTCTACGCTGAAGAAGGCAACCCGGTCGGCGAACTCCGTATTGTAGGGGTTCCGCGCGAACAGTGCGCCGCCGTTCGGGGCAATTTCGGTGATCACGTGCAACGCCGATTTCGGCCGCAGGTCGCCCAGGACCCATTCCACGTATCCGGTGGCGGAGAGCCGGCATGATCGGCCCGACTCATTTCGCACTTTCAACACCGTAAACTTGATGGCCGCGTCGACGGCCACGTAAACCCACACTTCCGAGCGGATGCCGCCTTCTGTGTGCTCGAAGACGCTGTAGCCGAATCCGTGCCGGCTGGCATAAGGTGCCGCGCCGGGTCTGGGCATCGGCGTGGGTGACCAGAAGTGGCCGCTATCTTCATCCCGGATATAGAACGCCTCTCCGCTCGAATCGCTCACCGCATCGTTGCACCAGGGAGTGAGGCGAAACTCGTGGGCATTTTCACTCCAGGTGCAGGCCAGACCGCTCTCTGAAATGACGGTCCCGAAGCGCGGGTTCGCCAGTACATTCACCCATGGCGCCGGAGTCATTTGCTGCTCGGTGGTCGTAATGATGTACTCGCGCCCGTCAGGGGTGAATCCGCCCACTCCGTTGAAGAAAATCAGATCGTGGCGAGGTGAAGCGGCGACTGCTGCGGGTTCGGGCCGGCGGGCTCGGGCCAGCGCAAGTTCCGGAACGGTTACTTCTCCGGCGCTGCGGCGCTGCATCTGGTCCACCAGCGTTCCCCGGCTGTCACTGAGGATGGCACGGGCGACCGACTGGAACAGAATGCGGTCCTCGCTCGATATCTGGTCCCCCGGTCTCACAAAGATGCTGCCCGGTTGATCTTTCAAGTTGGCTTCAACCCCTGCGGAAATCAGTCCCATGATCTGGTCTTGCAGAGTCTGCCGGTACCCGGAGTGATCTTCGTTCCAGATCACCAGGTCCACCGCCAGTCCTTTCAGGCGCCAGTAACCGTGGGCCTGGATGAGTTGGCGTACCAGGTCGATGTTGGCCGGATCTCCGATCTCCAGCAGCACGATTGGCAAGTCGCCGGAAATCGAGTAGCCCCACAGACCGGACTGCCCGCGGCGGTTCTTCATCAGGACGCTGGCCTCAGCGCGGAGCGAGGAATTGGCGTACACTACAGAGCTGGCTAGGTGTCCATAGAGCTGCGCGTCGGCCTCGGTGGCATTGATCTGCCGCAAGAACACCTGGCTATGTGTCCACGCCAGATCGAACACCCGATCCGCCAGACGCCGATCCTGGTACTTTTCAACCAGGCCCAAACAGGCCTCCCGCGTCTCGCCGATCCCGGACACCATGTCGATCGTCACCTTTTCTTCCGCATCCAGCGCTATTTGATAACGGATTGCGACGATCGGATCCAGCACTGGCCCCTCCCCGCCCGAGAGCGGCGCGGGATCGGCCATCGCTTGTGGATCCGCGATAGTGTGTCCCCGGCCGATGAACCGCATCCGGTCAGTTTCGTAAGAGATTTCTCCGAGCTCCGCCCCATGAACGGCCATTAAATGGAACATCCATGGCGGCCGCTCTTCACGAGAGCGGGGCCGGCGAGTGCAGAGAATCGTCCGCTTCTCCCGGATGATCTCAGTCTGAACGAACAGATTACCAAAGGCCGGGTGAAGCGCATCCGCCGCAGGCGGTGCCAGAACGACCTCCGCGTAACTTGTGACATCAATGGCTCGGCGCGCCCAAGAGCCGTTAGTGATGCTGATTCGGCGCACTTCGATGTCATCCTCTGGCGAAACGGCTATCTCTGTATACGTGTCGAACTCGTGGTCCCGGCGGCGGAACTCCACCCGCCCCTCGGACAAGATCGCTTCGTAGCTCTCCGATGCTTGGAGCGCCGGCTGAAATGCGGCTGACCAGAACTCGCCGCTCGCCACCGCACGGATATAGCAGAATGTGCCCCAGTTGTCGCAGGTGCCGTCTTCCCGCCAGCGCGTCACCGCAATGCCCTTCCAGCGGCTGTAGCCCCCGCCGGCGTTTGTGATCATGACATGATATCTGCCGTTCGACAACAACTGCAGTTCCGGCATCGGCGTGTCAGGACTGGTGAAAATGCGTACGGGCGCTTCCCCGCCGTTGGAAGCTGCACGTACGTCGGACAGTTCGGCCAGGTGCGAATAAACTGCCATGGCCCTTGGCACCCGCTCCTGGAGCAATAGCGCGGTTGCCTGGAACACCGGATCCGATTCGAATCGCTTTTGCATGGGACGATCCAGAAGCAGGCAGGCCAGCGACAGAAAGCTCATGCCCTGGTGATGCCCCATGAAAGACCGAACCACCACGTTCGATTGCCCGCGGGGCACACGCGAAGGAGTATAGTCAATGGCTTCATACAAGCCGTATTTCCCCTCAAAGCCGGCCGCGGCGAGTTTCTGAAGATTCAGGCAGGCCTCCTCGGGCGCTACCATCAGCGCCAGCGCCGAGGCATACGGCGCAATGACCAGATCGTCCGCCAGCCCGCGTTTGAGGCCCATGCCAGGTACGCCAAACGCGCGGTACTGATAGTTGAGATGAGCGTCGATGGAATTGTAACCGCATTCCGAAATACCCCAAGGCACACCGCGCTTATTCCCGTACTCGATCTGTCTGGCCACGGCGGCCCTGTACGTCTGATCGAGCAGCGTGTTTTCGTATGTCGGCATCACCATGAGCGGCATGAGGTACTCGAACATCGAACCGCTCCAGGAAAGGAGAATCGGATCTCCACCTGCGGTGGTGAGGAGGCGGCCCAGCGCAAACCAGCTCTCCTGCGGCAGTTGTCCTTGTGCAATCGCCACAAAACTGCATAATCTTGCTTCCGAAGCGAGCAGATCGTAGTAACTCGGGTCCTGCCGGTGCTCCCCGGCGTTGTACCCGATGGTGAGCAGGTGACGGCCGTCGTCGAACAGGAAGTCATAGTCCACACGGGCGAATTCGCCGCATTTGCGCGCCAGATTTTCGATGGCGGCAATCCTTGACCTGGCGCGGTGGCTATGCAGGACGTCCCCCGCGAGACTTGCCAATTGGCGCAACGTCGGCATCTCTTCGAGCCCATCTGGAGCCAGAAACGCCAGCTCATCCAGGGCGTCCTGGCACTGGCGAGCGAACGCACTTACCCACCACCTCGCCTCGCTCTCAGCATCGCCCGCGAGGCTGCTGGCTAATTCCGCGGCGCACCCAGCCAGCCGCTCGAGGTCGCGCCGCGCCTGCGCGGGTGAGGCTGGCGGGGACTCGCATGCGGATTCCAAATCCTTCCGGAGCCGGGTGAGCTGGACTGGGCCGGCTTCTCTGGCCGCGTCCACGAGGACACTTAACGTCTCATTGAGACCCTCAAACAATCGCGCACCCAGGATTTTCTGACCGGGAATCCCGAGCAGCCCCGGTCGCAGTGTCAGCAAGTGACCCACCAGGTTCCCGCTGTCTACGGTCGAAATGTACGTAGGCAACAGCGGTTTCAAGGACTGTGTGTCGTACCAGTTGTAGAAGTGGCCTCGGTGGCGTTCCAACGTTTCCATCGTGTAAAGTGCATTCGCCGTGCGCTCGAGGAGTTGTCCGGCCGAAATGTAACCGAAGTCGTACGCCGACAAGTTCGCCAGTAGCGCCAGGCCCATGTTGGTCGGTGACGTCCGATGCCCCAGCCTGGCGGCCGGATGCTCCTGGTAATTGTCGGGCGGCAGCCAATGATCCTCCGGACCGACGAATGTCTCGAAGTACCTCCAAGTCTTCCGGGAAAGCTTCCGCAGAAAGACGGTCTGCCCGGCCGTTAGCCGCGCTGCGCGGCGAGCGAGCGGCCGGCTGATCCACCACGCCATAACGGGCGAGGCAAACCAGAGTCCCAGTATGGGCCCAGCCACCCCCAATGCGGCTGGCCTCGAGAGCGTTAGATGGATCACCGCGGCACTAGCAACCGCGGGGGCAATCCACATCCTCCGGCAGAAGCCGGCCAAATCCGTGCGGCTATTCCCGTTCAGGTCGCCCGACGGACTCCATTCCAGAAGCCGCCTGTGCGTGACCAGCATCCGCCCGGCGGTGCGCACAATCGCATCCAGGCTGAAGAATGCCTCGTAAGGCAGGCACGCCAGCGTAAAGGCAGCCTGTGCGAGGTGCTTGGATGCGCAGTCCACTGTGGCAGCCAGGTGTTGACTCAAGAGTACATCGCTTGGCTTTTGCAGCAAGTCCAGGACGCAGGTGACCAAATAAGGAATCAGGATCATTCCGACCACCGCCGGGGTCCAAAACCACAGCGGTGACAAAGCCGTCCAGCCCAGCAGCAACAGCAGCGTGAAGGCCGGGGGCATCAGACTGCGCCGAAGATTATCAAGGAGCTTCCATAGCGAGAGCGCGCAAAGCGGATTCTTCTGGCGACGCCCGCTAAAGCCCGGGACCCTCGGCAGCAGCCACCGCACAACCTGCCAATCCCCGCGAATCCAGCGGTGGCGGCGGCTCACGTCCGCGCTGTACCGGGACGGATATTCCTCGTACAACTGCACATCGCTCAACAGCCCCGACCGCGCGTAACACCCTTCCAGAAGATCGTGGCTCAGTATCTGGTTCTCGGGGAAACGCCCCTTCAGCGCCCTCTCGAACGCATCCACATCATAAATCCCCTTGCCAATGAACGAACCCTCGCCGAATAGGTCCTGGTAAACGTCGGAGACAACGCGAGTATACGGATCGATGCCTGGTTCACTTCCGAACAGGCGTGCATATCTCGACTGGTTCGCTCCGGACAGGCTCGCGCCGATCCCGGGCTGAAGGATGCCGTACCCATCGCAGACCCGCTGCTGGTCTTCGTCGTACCGCGCACGATTCAGAGGGTGCGCCATAGCTCCCGCTAGCTGCCGTGCCAGGTCGCGCGGCAACTGCGTGTCCGTGTCCAGGGAAATGACATACTTCACGCTGGCCAGGATTGCGGTGTCGCCAACGACCAGCGAGAAGCGATCCCTTGAACCGCCCCGCAAGAATGAATTCAATTCCGCGAGCTTCCCTCGCTTCCGCTCGTAACCCATCCATATTCGCTCCCGCGGGTTCCATTTGCGCGGACGGTGGAAGAGAAAGAACACGTCGTCCTTCGCTCCCTTGTACTTCTGATTTAACCCTTCGATTCTTTTCTGAGCCAGCCGCAACAGCGGTTCATCCTCCGGTAGTGTTTCCTCGCGCGCGTCGCGAAAATCAGTCAGCAGGCCGAAGTGCAGGTTGTCGTCCCGGTTGGCCAGAAACCGGACCTCCAGCGCCTCGACCAGGTCCTCCACGTTTTGAGCGCTCACCAGGATTGTCGGGACCACCACCAAAGCACGGTGCTGCGGCGGAATCCCCTCGGAAAAGTCCATGCGAGGGAGCGGATGCGGAGTCGCCAGCAGCGTCGCCAGCCAGTTGACCAGGGCTACGGCCAGTTGACTTGCGCACACCAGCGAGAGGATGCCGAACAGACCGAGCGCCCAGCCATCAAAGCCGCTGGCATGCGCCTTCGCCACCAAGGTTCCGGCGACCATCATGGTAATCAGCGTGATCGTGCCTATGTACAGCAGCAAAGGAAATTCCCGGCTCACCTTCCGAAACGCTTCAGAGGCCGATAAGCGCACCTCCACTTTGCGCTCAAGTTGCTCCAATCCCTTGTCGATCAGGTAGAAGCCGACATGCCCCGCGCGATCATCCCTGCCCTTCCCGGCCGCGCCTTCCCGCGCAAGTCGGATCGCTTCGCGCGCCACCTCGGGCTCGGATCGCCGGCTGCTCTTGGCGATCTTCTCCACCGTGTGGCGGTAACGGTCTCGCGTCGCGAAGTCCATCTTGCCGTAGACTCCGCCCTGGTCCTCACGAAGGACCTGTTCGACCGCGCTCAAGGTCTCGACAAACTCGCGCCAGTCCATCGCGCCCAGCAGACGGAGGCTCCCGATGCTGTTGCTGATCGAGACCTGATCGGCAGCCTGTTGCTGGTTCTCCGACTGCACCAACTGCTTGATCGTCCGCCCGGATTCGGAAAGTCGCTACTCAATCCAGGTGAGCGGTAAGGCCAAGGCCGGGCCTTGCCCCTGCAACCGGCGCGCAAATTCCGCAACAAACGAGCCAACCATCGGCGGGCTCGACCGCGCCATGTCGGCGATCACCAGAATCAGGCTCTTCGGGTCCTTTTCGGCGGTCTCCGTTATCTGGTCCGCCCAATAATCGGCCCGGTTTCGGCCCATCCTGTCGGCGGCAATCCGGGCTCCAACACGTCGAAGATTTTCGATCAGCGCCAGACGCAGCATGATGGGAAGTGCCCACAGCTCGCCTAAGTTGAGGGCGGTGACCGTCTGGTAGGCCGCTACAAAGCTGCTGAGACTCTCCGGATCCAATCGCCCATCGCCGTGCGAGATCGTCTCCAGCGCGATGTCATACACACGCGGAAGACCCGCCGAAGGGCCGGTCAGCAAGCGGGGCAGTTCCCGGCTGTACGCCTTCGGCAAGTGTTTCTCGGCCATGCCAATCTGCTCTTCGATCAGGTAGAAGTTGTCGAGCAGCCATTCCCCGGCCGGCGTGATGCGGCGGTTCGTCTTAACCGCCGTCGTCAGCAAGCCGCGGACTCCCAGCAGAACCCCTTGATTTTCAGCCAGCCGTGCCAGAAGCCGGTCCGGAGCCCCTCCAGGGCTCAACTTGTGTGAGCCCGCCAGGGTCTTGCCATGCTGCCGCATCTGATCGGCGCTGAATAGCTCAGACCGCAACGGGGGGGCGTCCCCGTATCTTTGTGCCGGGTCGCTTCCCGGGAGGCTCAAATGGAGCAGATTCCTGCCGATCGTCCTGCTGCTCTTCCTCAATTTGAAGCTCCTTTTTGAAGCGAACTTTCAAGTGAACCAGACCGCAATCAGGCTGGCGGCTCTCGACAGCCACCGCCCGTCGCGTGAAGCTCCTCATCTTTATTATTGATCTCCCAAGTGCGCAGGCGCAGCGTCAGGGCAGAATACCAGCCCCCGAGTGACGCTTTACTTGGAATATCGGCGCAGTTTCGCCATTCGGCGCGCTGGCCGCACATCCTACGCTCGGCTCTTATGCGCTTCGCAACGATCCGCAAAGCCCCCAGGCGCCCTCTCAGCCGGCTTGTCGGTCGTGGCATACTCGGCGGCAACCAGCCAGGCCAGCGCCGCGCCAAAAACCGCACCCGCTGCTGCTCCCGTCGCCGCTCCCTCTGGGGCCTTGGTATCTTTCTCGTGCGCGAACTCCTTCGAGCCTTGCTTGACGGGTAACAAAACCGGGATGTCCGTGGCCCGATACCCCGCTTGATGCAGGACGTCTATGCTCAGCTTGTCCTCTTCTCCCGGTCACACGACCGCCTGCGCAGTTTCTTCACCGTGCACGACCCGTGCCAACGCGTTCGTCTGCCCATTTCCCGGCTCTCGAATTCGGAATGGAGGCAAACGTGCCCCCGCAAACTAGCGTCGGAAGATGGACCAAAGACCGCCGCTGCGGGAGTGTTGGAATGCGCTTCCAGACACTCGTTGCGGACCGGAACGGAGAACGAACCATGTTGCTGCTTCTTTTGTTGATCGTGCTGTTGTTGGCAGTGGTCCCAGCGTGGCCATATAGCAGAGGTTGGGGCTACCGTCCCAGCGGGGTGCTGGGAGCGATTGTGATGGTGGTGATCGCGTTGGTGTTGTTGGGACACATACATATCTAAGCAGTCTCTCAACACGGTCCTGAACGCATGTGAGCCGGAAAGGAGTGGTCGTCCCAGGAGATCCCAGATCCGGCCCGGGAAAGTCCCAAAACCGGGTCAAGAACACGGCAAGAAACAGCCATCTTGCCCAGTACTTTGGCCGTTGGAAGGCGGCAGCACCGCGGAAACGCCGTTGACCGTATTTGGTCACATGACCATATGTCGTTACTGGCCCGGCTCCTCGCCTTTCCAGAGGTTCGTGGCGGGGTGTCCCCCAGCTTGCTTCCGCATCGTCAGAGCGAATCCGGAACCCGTTGGAAGAGCGAGCAGGTTCAACAGTTCGGGGAGACGGTCGGATTATCCACCGAGGGCTGCTGGGACCAGCTACCAGCGCGGTGAGAACTTGGTGCGGCTCGTGCACTAGGCTGGCGCAGGGGAGAAAACAGATGGCGCACAACCACGGTAATGAATATCAGGTCAAAATTGTTCACGAGGACGGGACTGAGGAACTGAGCGGGTGGATGAATAGCGAAGAGCAGCTTGCTCAGGCGATGGCTGCGGTCCGCAGGGCACAACGCAAAGCCTACTGGCTTCGGCAACGAAACGCTCTCTGTCCCAACTGCTTCGATAAGGAACAGGTAATAGTGGAATGTCCCATTGCGGATATCCCGTCTCCACGATGCCGCCCCCACGATTCCCATTATCTGCTGGCGGTGGGGTCGAGGAACCGGCACGAAGTGCTTGCGGCAGTCGTTGGGAGCAGACATTGAGGGGTTGACCTCGGCAGCAGAATAACTCCTGCGCTATCGAAGGACCTGCGGTTGGCAATGGCCCGGGCGCTCACCGCATGTAGAACAGGCTGAGGCGCGGGAGGTTGGCCGATTCCAGGAGGCGCCGCTCG
>Ga0315277_10011016_pt1 | contig 11409 bp, 11 predicted proteins | sample YL17G05_15_MG_FD_203695 | JGI IMG/M metagenome (GOLD analysis project Ga0315277, IMG submission 203695) | Sediment microbial communities from Yellowstone Lake, YNP, Wyoming, USA - YL17G05_15 | ecosystem: Environmental > Aquatic > Freshwater > Lake > Sediment | place: USA: Wyoming | collected...
ATGTTTATTACCTCACCTCCCCTAACGACAACTTCAAGCGAGGGTAGCCAAGCTCGGTCAAAGGCGACAGACTCAAGATCTGTTCTCGCAGGAGTCCCCCGGTTCAAATCCGGGCCCTCGCACATTTCATGACGGTAAGTAATATATAGGCCAGATTTTTATTCAGGTACCGATGAATAAAGGCGCCGGAAGGCCGAATTTGGGCAAATCCGAGACGATAAAACAGCGTGCCGTCACGGTCTACGTGCCCACCTCGAACATGTTCGAGGAGTGGAAAGCAGAGGCCGCTATGCATGGAGTCTCTGTGTCTCGGCTCGTCTACGAGTTGGTCGACAACGCGATTAGGAAGCGCGATTCGAACTTCATACCGCGCGAAGAGCTCGAGAAGAAGGTGGATGACCTGCAGGCGGAGGTAGAGAGCCTCAGCGAGCGACTGGCGCAGGCAGAGGCCTTCGAGAAAGAGGACAGGGAGACCATCGCGAAGTACAGGCAGAAGCTCTCAGCGATGCCCGCAACGCTTGACCCTAGGTTCACCAAGAAGATCGCGAGCCTCTTCCTGAAGCGCGATGTCGTGCCGCTGAATGCGATTCCAGGATTAATCGGGATCGGGCTCGATGACAAGCAGGGAATGGCCAAGATCGTTGATTCCATGAACTTCTTGGTGGCGTGTGATTTCATCCAGGAGAACATGAACGAGGGGAGGTGGGTCGCTGAGCGAGGGCACAGGCGCCACTACACAGGAAAGAAAGGGTGACTTGGACAAGCACATCGAGGATTTTGCGAAGGATTGCCGGATCAGGAAGATGACGCCATACTCAATCCACTCGTACATGTCGGCTTTGCGCAGCTTCAGGGGCCATCTCGAGAAGATGGGCATCCACGATGTGGCGAAGATAAACAAGGATGCCCTGAAGGAGTACATCAGGGCCCTCACAGAAGAGCGCAAGCTCAGCTCGTCCACGGTGGAGAACCATTTGTCATCGATATCGTCATTCTTCGACATGCTCGTTTACGACGATGTGATCGAGTCCAACTTGGCACTCATTGTTCGTGAGAGGTACCTGCGAAGGTACAAGAGTGACGGTCCGGGCGACGCTCACACGAGGAAGTTGATCACGACCGAGCAGCTCAAGATGCTGGTAAATTCGGCGATAGTCCCGAGAGACAAGGCCGTGATATTGCTTCTCGCGAAGACAGGCATTAGGCGAGGAGAGCTTGTGACGATCGACTTGAACGATGTTGACCTTGTCCAGAGGAAGATTACTCTCAAGCCAAAGGCCAAGAGATCCAACAGGATTGGGTTCTTCGACGAGGAGTGCGGACGAGTCCTTCAGGACTGGCTATCCGTAAGGAGCAGGTATGCGCACAAGGATTCGCCGGCATTGTTTGTGACGTCTGGAGGTGGCAGACTGGACAAGAATGGAGTCTACAACATCGTCACGACCCACGCCAAGCTTGTTGGGCTGCACAATCCAGACTCGGACAGGCTAGAAGATCACTTCACGCCTCATTGTCTCAGGCACTGGTTCACCACCTATCTCAGGCGCAATGGCATGCCGCGTGAGATGGTCCAGGAGTTGCGCGGCGATGCTCGCTGGGAGGCAATCGATATCTATCATCATATTGACGAGGAAGAGCTTAGGAAAGCCTATCTTGCCGCAATTCCCAAGCTTGGGATTGACTAGATTGCATCCTCTCTTGTGTTCACCCGCCATGTTAGTGTGCAGGGAGCCGTGGTTGAAATCGGAACGCTGGCTGTTTTTCAATCAGGGCATTCTAGTACCGAGCTAGACTCCTTTCTCCTTTCCCTCTTTTTCATCTGCGATGTCTCAGCGCATGCCCAAGAATCAGCCGAATATTGTCTTCTTCCCCATGTACGACAGGCCGATGGCAGACAAGCCCGCTAATATCGTCGCGGCATCCCATGGTACGAAGAGCATGACGATGGCGGGGATGGCAAACATGCCCATCGCCACGTATCCTTTGTAGTCATCGAACGCCTGCTTGATAAGAAACGCGACTACCACAGCGACGACTATCACTCCACCTCTCCAAGCATACTGCTGGGCCATAGACACGACGGGATCAGTGACCAGGGCCGCCAGTTTACTGAGCCAACCGGCGCAGATCGCCCCGAGAAATGTCGCGATGAACGATTTGATTTCGTCTATCAGTGACTCCATCTCCTCGTGACGAAGAGCACGAGACGTAGATGAAGAGTCGGTAGGAAAACCACCACGGCTACCGTTCTCGAATTCCTATCTGCTCAGGACCAGCGCGCTCTCAATGACGAAATCGAAACAAAACCTGTAGTCATCAAGGGTTCGCGGAGATTCTCTCTCCCGTTCCTGCGGTCTCGGATTTCCTCCTGCAATCTCTATCAGCGCAGGTGTCAATCGCGAGAACTTCACATATTTCTTGTAGTCAAGTCCTAGAGCTACGATTCTCAGGGCGTCGCACAATTGGTCGATTGCCTTGACGATTTCACTTAGGTTAATCCCGAGCATTCTGAAATCACCCAACCTGTGGAATCTTCCCCCAAACGAATAAGGTGATTCTCCGAACCTGTTGCTCTGGGATTGTTCATGCTCGTTGACAATGCTGTAGAATGCGAGCGCAAGCTCTGGGAAAGCCTCTTCAATAGCACCACTGTCCACCTTCTTCTCTGCGCTCCGGAGTAGCCTTCTTGCTTCTTCGGAACTGACCAGATTGATCATCGATACTTCACCGAACTGGATCCCAAAAACAATGGGCGTGTTCTCCTCGAAGAAATTCGTCACTGACGCATGCAACAGCTCAATTTCCGCCACAGAGGGCAGGATGCCACTATGCTTGAGCCCAACACGGACTTTGTTGAGACGTTTCATAGATTCCTTCTGAGTGAGCCCGTCCGGCATATGCTTGGCCTTCAACGGTTCCCAGTAGTCTATGAAGTCGAAATCCGAACAGTTGATATCCTCCTTCAAGGACGCCAAGTGTAGGAACAATTCCACGCTATCATGGAATGTCAGTATCGATGTCGCGTTGATCGGCTCAGGCATCTCGGTCTGTTCCAATGCAATCTCATACAATCTCTTTGTGAATGCCAGTCTACTCATGACAATCTGATTGTCCATAGTGTCACCCAATCTCGCGTTTGCGTCATCCTTCAAGGAACTGTTGAATCTGCGCAGCGGCTCTATCATATGTATAGAAGAGCGGCAAGCTTGATATTGTGACCACGAAGAACTCTCCATCCCTTCTATAATTCCCGGACAGTCCCATTCCAGAGAATCTGCCCACATCAGTAGTTCCCGAGAATGAGATGCCGTACGAAGCTGCTCTCCGTCTAAGGACTGCAAGCTTGTGTTCGGGATCACCGCTGAAGTGCATTCTGTATATCTTCGCCATCTTCCTCAACAATCCCTCACATGACATACCTCAGCTATTGTCTTTTCCAAGGATAAGCCGAATGCATCCTATCGTGTTGGAGCCTCCGACGCCCACTAAATGTCAATTCCAGAATTCAGCTTAGAGCCTCACGAAGATTCGAATGTTCAAACCCAATATGATTCAGCTCTGACGAGGTCACTTCTGACATCGTATCGAATACCCTCCAGTAGCATTCCTCTTTGTCCCTGAGGAAGAAGAACAGCAGACACCACTTTTCAATTACTGTATCCTTTCCTGAAACCCTGTCAATTGCGTACCTGCATTCAGTTGAGTACTTGCCCATCAAATCCAAGAGGTTCTTCCGTGTGGGACCCTGCAATATGTGATAGAACGCGCATCCAGAAACAGGTTCTCTTAGCATCTTCTCGAAGTCTTTTTGGATTCTGCCAACCGGCTTTGAACCTGCATCTGACACGGACCAGCCTTCCTTGAATTCAACATTGATTTGACCAGCTCCATTCCGTCGGGGTTCTATGACTAGATCTGTTCTTGCGGTTCCTCGATTTGGCCCGCTGAAGTCATATCTCTCGGTTGTCGGCCATTCGAGCCCGAAATTGACACCCTTGTCCCAAAGAATCCTGGAAAGAATCAGCTTGGCTTCCGGTTCTTGAATCCACAGTCTCTCTGCTCTATCGCTTCTTCTGGGCCGGAATGCCAGAAAGCCGCATTTCTCAGGCTCGGACAGCAATTGCCTTGAAACATCCTTGAACATCGAGACAAGCTCTTCTCTCTTAATGGTCACCATGACTGATCATATCCAAAAGTGACGCTGCGTGCCCGTTCCAGAATAGAGATCCCGTGAACAGTTTGTGGAGCTCCGACCTCGTCGTAAACGAGAGCTTCCTGATAGGAATTCCATTCAGCTGAATTATCGGTCGTTTGTCGAACTGAAATCTGTGAGGATAGGTCTCTCCTTCCCATCCTTTGATCTCGTCCGAGACCTTTGACTCGTCATGGTAGTAGTCCGTCGTAATTCTGTACAAGTTCGCTCTCTCAAGCTCGCCCTTGAATTTCTTGAAGGGGACTCTTCCTCCTTGACCTTTGGTCTTCCAGCCATTCATGAAAAGTATCAGATCTCCTTCTCGAATCTGTCTGAAGCGGTTCAACTGTCGGAACTCCTTAACTATTCCAGGCACACCCCAAAGGGCTTCCTTCTCAGAGTACCCCAGAGAAAACTCCAGGAAGTGCCGATATGAATTCTTGTCAAGATAGTAGAACCACAACTCAGGAAATGATCTCTCCTTGATCTCCTCTTCAATGTCCACTATCGATTCGAGTAGTATCTTGTCAGCGTTTGAGACGTACCACTTTCTGAAGTCATCCTTGTCGATTTCAATCTGATCCAGCTCGAAGTTCTGGTCCTTACGATAGACAATAATGAAGCCATTGGTTCGCCTCAGAATCTCGATGTCGTGGTTGAAGTCACTCGTCTTCCATTCTACCTCTGCGGGGACCTCTTTCTTGTCTTCAAGAACGCAGAACACGTCAGGGTAGGAGTCGAAAGGCTGGTTGAATCTCGCAGAAACAATCTTCTGGCTCTTGTATGAGTATTTTGTGTGGTTCTCTACGAAGTACTTCTGGAGGACTCCTTCAGCCACCCATTTCGGCATGCGCCTTGTATCAGGAGGGATCCTTATTGTCTTTGTGATGTTGGCGGCACGACTTAGTGGGGCACGATCAATGCAACTGGGGACGATCGAATTCCGCATTCGAAGCCCCGATACCTAGATCTACACTCCCATCGATACGAGGATGATACGTGTGGGAGAGAGCAAGGAGACGGCAATTGTAAAGGAGCAACTGTTGAGATTGCTCGACAACAACGTCAGTGTGACTTCCAGGACAAGGAGTAGAGCATTTCTGGGTTCTGGCAAAGAAGTCGTGTTGAAGTACTCCAAGAAGCATGGACCTAAGGGCACTAGATACTGGTTTGGGATCGTACCGAATGAACTCGAGTCCGTGTCTCCCGAGAAGGCGTTCATCGTCTTGGCTCTTGGATCGGAAAAGGATCTCGTGGTCTGGCCCTTTTCGGTTGCCTCCAAAGTGCTCCGACCTGAATTGAGGTCTCCCGATGGTCAATGGAAGATCAACGTTGAAAGACGAGCGGACAGCACGACTCTTCTAATCGGCGGAGAAAAGGTTAGGCTGGATGAATACACTGGAGCTCTCGATCTGCTTGGGTTTGGCGTCCCTAAGAGGGGAAAGTGCGGGAGCTCACCAACGATACCTGCAATATTGGCAGGTGAGCAACCGGACCATAACACTATTCGCGACATGATCAAGGAAATTGGCGAATTGGAGAAGTACTTCTCCGAAACAGAATATCATTTCGATCACATGATACTCGATGCAGTTTGGAGGAAGACGCGGACCAGCTATCCAGCTGTTGCATTTGAGGTGCAGATTGGCGGCAACTACTATGAGGCACTGTCGAAACTCAAGCACAGCTGGGACAAGTTCAACAGCAAGCCGGTACTAGTGACCACTGAAAAGTTCGAGAAGAAAGTCGATGACCTGCTTGACGGGTCCTTTCACGAGATCAGGGAGCAGATCAGAATCGTCAATTGGAGGCGGATTGAGGAATTGTACCTGGCAACTCGCAAGCTGACTTCGTTGCGCTCAGAGCTTCAGCTGTAGATCGTCCGGACCGACCCTGATGCGACCTTGAGCCGCGCTTGATTCCTTGTTGTCACTGGAACACGGTCGTATGAGGGAACGCGAAACGGTAGGAGCCAAGTCACATGTCAGCCCTCGCGATGATGTTGGTCACCTTCAATATGAGCGATTGTGGAAGAAGAGATTTTGTATGACCTAACCAATGGCGACACGCAATGCGTGGGAGATGTTGGAGGTATGGCGACCACTTTGACCGCCTCGGTGCTTGGAGACATGCGTTCCTTCGCAATACCGTCACTCTCCAAATCTCCAGAGGACTTGAGATATGAAGACAGTCGATTATGAGATAGTCGACCCTCGCGCAGACTCAATGGTTGAGTCCCTGAGGGCCTTCGGTTACAGCCTGCCCAATGCAATCGCGGATCTAGCCGACAACAGCATTACCGCCGGTGCGTCCACAATCGATGTCAAGATGACTTGGGATGGTCCTAATTCATGGGTCTGGATTGGTGACAATGGTCGTGGAATGCGCGAGTCTCAATTGGTCGAAGCGATGAGGCTGGGAACGAAAGGTCCCCTCGAGGCTCGTGATCCCAAGGATCTTGGTCGTTTTGGCCTTGGTCTGAAAACAGCATCGTTTTCTCAGTGCAGGTGCCTGAACGTTCGAACGAAATCTGAGAGAACCCCAGAAGCCACTCGTTGCTGGGACCTCGACCTGATCATCAAAGAGAGAAAGTGGACTCTCTTGAAGGGGCCTCGCGATTCCGAGGCCGACAGAATACTGGGCCCCCTTCAGAAATGCGGCACAAACGTGCTCTGGCAATCCTTGGATCGCGTTGTTGGGAATGAGGATGTCGGAGATCGGCGAGCTCAGGACCGTTTCAATCGGCGTGTCAGCCAAGTATCCGAATATCTGGCCTGCGTCTTTCACAGATTCCTGACCGGAAAACCCTCGCTATCCATCCAAATCAATGGAACCCCGGTTGAACCCTGGGATCCGTTCCTGAAGAACCAACCTTGCACGCAACCGCAGCCTGTTGAGACTTTCGGGTCTGGCGAAAAGGAAGTGACTATACAACCGTTCGTTCTCCCACATCAATCGAAACTCGAACCGGATGTATTCAAATTGGCCGGCGGCCAGAGAGGCTGGGGAGGGCACCAAGGATTCTACATATACCGCAACAAGCGATTAATCGTTGATGGAAGCTGGCTTGGATTCTTCCAGCAAGAGGAGCACTTCAAGCTGGCCCGCATCCAGGTTGACATTTCAAACGCCTCGGATATGGATTGGAAGATTGATGTGAGGAAAGCTCAAGCCCATCCTCCGGACAGCATAAGGGAGGAAGTAAGGAGGATAGCCTCAGTAACGAGAAGGGTCGCATCTGAAGTTTACAGGCACCGTGGAACAAGACTTCGCCCGGAGAGCGATTCAACCTCTCCTCAGATCTATGTGTGGGAGGCGATTCAAAAGAGAGATCGGGTATCCTACAAGATCAACAGGGACCACCCATTGATCAAGCAGTTGCTTGATTCGCCGGAGACTCGGACCGCCAAAGCCGCCTTGAACCTTGTTGAAGAGACCATACCAATTCCATTCATAATCGGCAATTTCTCCAGCAATGTGGAGCAACCCGCCGTCCCATTTGAAGCTGCGAACTCCACTGCGTTACGTGAACAACTGTTGATCATCGTCTCGATCTTGAAGGGCGAGGGACTGGAGGAGGACGAAATCAGAAGGGAGCTGTTATTGATCGAACCTTTCCAGCATTATCCAGAACTCGTAGCCTCTATCTCATTTGAAGATGTCAAGAGCAATACCGGTAGTGAGTAGGAGATGACGATGGACCCCCAGCCCGAATTCCAATATGCGTATGAGACGGCTCTGATCCTGCTTAAGCGCGAGAGAGACAGAGGAAACTACGACACCTCGACAGCTCTTGAAGGCGTTCTAGACACAGTTCTATCGATTCCTGAGTATGCAGGCAAGGTCGACCGGGCAATTCTGCGCAAAAGACTAGAGACGGATCTCAACATATTCGTTCCAGCACCTTTCATTCTTGACGGCAGAGAGGATACAGAACACAAGCCGTGGCTTGATGCAAAGAGGTCTGAGATAGACTGGCAACTGTGGACGCGCTATGAGAGGTTTCTGAGGGGCAAGTGGCCACCCAAAGTAGTAGAATCTGTGAACAGCACAACGGATCTCATTCTGGACAGGCTTGAAGATCCGGCTTCGAAGCGCCGCAGATTCTATAGGCGCGGAATGATCGTCGGCCAGGTCCAGTCCGGCAAGACGGCGAACTACACCGGATTGATCTGCAAAGCTGTTGATTCGGGCTACAGAATCATTTTGGTGCTTGCGGGCAACCATGACAATCTTAGAAGCCAGACTCAGATGAGGCTGGACGAGGAGTTCCTTGGATATGACACTGCCCAATTCGAGTCCGGGGTGGGTCCGATCGGCGTCGGGCTCGTTGGCGGCGTGAAGCCAATCCCTATCGCAGTGACGACAAGAGATCAGAAGGGGGACTTCAATACTGCAGCGGCTCGCAGAATTCCCATGCAGCTCAGCGACGCGCCTATACTGCTTGTTGTCAAGAAGAATGTGAGAATACTCAGAACTATCTACAACTACTTCATTCGGAGCAGGCCGGCAAGGAACGATCCGGCCTTAGCTCACCCAATTGTTGATGGCGTTCCGCTATTGCTGATTGACGATGAGGCGGACCTGGCATCTGTGAACACTGCAGACATTCCAATAGACGAGGAGACTGGAAAGCCGATTGACAACTACAATCCGTCTAGAATAAACGAATGGATAAGACGGATTCTGAGTAGCTTTGGAATGAAGTCATACGTTGGTTATACCGCAACTCCATTTGCCAACATATTCATACCTCCGGAAACGATCCACAGAGACCTGGGACCTGATCTCTTCCCGCAAGATTTCATAATCACGCTCGCGTCACCGTCTGATTACACCGGACCAGTGGAAGTGTTTGGGCTGGGCGATGATCGAAGGCCTCCGTTGCCGGTCGTACGCTATGTTGATGACTTCAGACCGTTCATTCCAAACAGGCACCCTCCGGATTTCCGTCCAGGACCCCTTCCAAGATCCCTCAAGACCGCAATGAAATCTTTCATTCTGTCCTGTGCGATTCGAAGGGCAAGGGGACAAGCGAACGAGCACAATTCCATGCTCATTCACGTAACGAGATACACCCAAGTCCAGATGGATGTCGCAGAGCTGGTGGAGCGTGAGCTGCAGTCGCTGACAAATCGAATCAGATTTGGAGACGGAGAGGCCAAACCTTCGGTCCTTGATGAATTGCGGACTCTCTGGGAAAGTGATTACGTCCAGGTCAGTAGAATCATGGACAAGACTCGGTCCGATGAGACATGGGACAGAATCGAGGCGGAGCTAGCACCTGCCGTTTCCAAAGTAAAGCTCAAGATCATCAATGGACGAACTAGCGACATTCTTGACTACAAAGAGAACTCCTCGACTGGCACAAACATCATCGCAGTCGGTGGGGACAAGCTTTCGAGAGGACTCACTCTTGAGGGTCTTACCGTCAGCTACTTCCTCCGTGCGACGACACTCTACGACACGTTGATGCAGATGGGTCGGTGGTTTGGATTCCGTTTGAACTATGAGGACCTGTGTCGTATCTATCTGACTCATGAGCTGTCCGACTGGTTCCAGCATATTACACTTGCGAGTGAGGAATTGCGCAAAGAATTCGAATTCATGATGGCGGAGAATATGACCCCACGTGACTACGGACTAAGAGTAAGATCACATCCTCTTCTGATGGTGACTAGCAGAGTCAAGATGCGTTCTAGCGAAGAGATAGTGATTCACTATGCAGATACAACCAGTCAGACGAGGCTTTTTGACATCTCACCTAGGACGGTTCGCGGGAATTTCGACAATACGCGTGCTTTCATCGCAGAATTGGGTCTGCCTAATCAGGACGAAGGCCATAGGTGGCATATCTGGAGAAACGTGGCGGGCAACACGGTATCAAGGTACCTGGCCATCTACTCAACCCACAGGCTCGCAGATGAGGTGAAGGGGAAATACCTGTCCGAGTACATTGACAAACGACTGCGGATGAACGAACTGACGAATTGGACAGTGGCAGTCAGGATTCTTGATCAGGGAGTTGAGGGAGTCAATGCAGGGGACGCTGTCGTAGATTTCGGCAACTGCAGAGTGAATGCCTCGAAGAGAAGCCCCTTCCGATACAGTCGTCCCGACAAGCTCGACATGCATACAATGACGAGCAAGGATGATGAGTCGCTGGATCTGAGCCCCGAGCAGAAGGCCAATGCTAGACGGAAGTATCAGGACTCCAGAACCGCTTTCCAACTCACCGATGATGATCTAGATCTGGCAGAGTCAACGGAGGAACCTGAAGATCTGGAAACGTTGAGTCATTACATGAGGAGAGAGCGTCCAGCAACAAATGGTTTGCTCATTCTCTATGTGCTTGACAACACAATAATAGAAGGACAGATAAGAAATCCGTCTGAAGATCTCAGCGGTCGCATTCAGCAAGACGAGTCCTGTAGAATCGAATATCCGCTGATCGGATTTGCAGTCAGTTTTCCATCGAGCAGGACTGCGGTTCCGATCAGTTACAGAGTCAATACCATCTACTCGAGTCAGGCGGCTGGTCAAGATGAATAGGTTTGACTATTCGAGGATTTGGAAATCCCTAGACAAAGATGCCGACACGGTCGATTCACCTGGCGTCCTCAAGCGTCTGGTTGATCCCGCGGTGTCTCCTGAACTGCACTTGGCAATCACAGTTCCCGACAAAGAAAGGGTCCTTCTAGTGAGGATGCCAAGTGATTGGAGCGGCGACATCTCGATCTATCCAAGATGGAGAGGCGCTAGCATCTACGCTCAGGTGGGGGACGAGAGACCGGAACGTAGTGCATTTCTTGTCATAAGACAAGGCAAGGATAGTGCAAAGGAAGTCTTCGAGGCTCTGATAGCAGATGTATGTGATACAATCGTCTCTCAGCCAGGTTCGGATGTTGGCGAAATCATATCGCAACGGCTCGAATGCTGGCGCATATTCTTCGAGGACCAGAGGCAAGAAGGTCTTTCACCGGAAGCTCAGCAGGGCCTGTTTGGGGAACTGCTGTTCATGAGAGAGCACCTTTTTCCAGTGTTGGGAACGATCGCCTCAGTAAGAAGTTGGGCAGGTTCAAAACGGGTGAGTCGAGATTTTCAGTTCGGACGCTCAGCTATCGAGATGAAGACTTCCAGCGCCAAACAACACCATAGGATCATCATAGCCAATGAAAAACAACTGGACACAGTAGGACTGGATGGACTCGGACTGG
>Ga0315277_10011017_pt1 | contig 11409 bp, 6 predicted proteins | sample YL17G05_15_MG_FD_203695 | JGI IMG/M metagenome (GOLD analysis project Ga0315277, IMG submission 203695) | Sediment microbial communities from Yellowstone Lake, YNP, Wyoming, USA - YL17G05_15 | ecosystem: Environmental > Aquatic > Freshwater > Lake > Sediment | place: USA: Wyoming | collected...
CCGCTGCGGTCTTCGTAGAGCGATTCGATAGCGTTGCTTTTCAGACCGGAGGGATTGGATGGGTCGTGTTGATAGCGGGTGAAAACGTAGCGGGCGCGTTCACGGTCGAATATCATCTTGTTCAGACCGCCGCCGTCCGTTCCGATCCAGAGAATGCCGCCCCGGTCGCGATAGATCCTGCGGATGTAAGCGTGGCTGATGCTTGACGGGTCCTCCGGGCGAGGGAGGACCGCGGACCGGCTGTGCCGTTCCGGGTCAACTAGAAAGAGCCCGTTCGGGGTCCCCACCAGCAAAATCCCGCCATCATCGCCGACGGCGGTCACCTCCACAAACCCGGACATGACGGAGGCCGGGTGGAACCTGCCGCCGCTGTCTTCGATGCGGGCCACCTCCCCCGCAGCGGTCCCGATCCACAGGCCGCCGCGCCCATCTTCATAAATGTCCGTGATATGGGAGCCGGTGTTTGCCAGGTCGATCCGTTGAAACGATGGATTCTCCGGAAGGGTGCCGGTTTTATCAAGCATGCAGAGGCCGCCCTCCGTGCCGATCCAAAGCCGCTCTTGCCGGTCCAGGAGCAGGCAAGCGACGACATCGTTAGGGAGAGAATCGGAGGATTCTCCGGCTCGAAAGACCTTGAATGTCCTACTTTCCGGGTCATACATGTTCAATCCGCCCCCGCTCGTACCGACCCAAATCCGGCCGCGAGGATCTTCGGCAAGACTGAGGATGAAGTTGCTGCTGATGGACCGCGGATCGTTCTTGTCGGGGCGGAAGATGCGGAAAGAATACCCGTCATACCGGTTCAGGCCGTCTTCCGTCCCGAACCAGAGGAAGCCCCGACGGTCTTGAAGGGTGCAGAAAACGGAGCTCTGGGAGAGCCCCTGTTCGACCGAGAGGCTTTCCAGACGTAACGGGTGGGAAAGGCTCGTCCAGCGGAACGCTTCCGCTGCGGTCAGAAAAGAAGCGCCGGACCAGGAGATGAAAGCGGCTAAGAACAAACACAGGCTGAAGAATAGGGATTTGCTTTTTGGCCCGGTCGGCCCCCTCTCCGCTTTTCCGCTCATTTCCCAAACCTCTCTTAACAGCCATGATATATCCCGGGGGGAAAAGGCGTCAAGAGGATTTATGCGCCTCGGGCGGCGAATCCGGAAACGGGAAAATGAAGGCTTGGCTCCGATTCCGTGATCCGAGAACGAGAGCCTCGGTCTGTGTCTTCCCGGATTGCGCATGATGCGTAAATCGAATACAATCCGTCCGGACCGGAGAAAGGAGGCGTCATGAAAAGCAAAACTTCAAGGCTTTTTTTGTTTTTCGTGCTTTTGTTGGGGCTTTCAGCTCTTTCCAGTTCACAAACCCCGAAAAAACTGAAGGTCTTCATCTCGGTGGACATGGAGGGGATCGGCGGGCTGGTCGCCGGCGAGGAAACCAGCGAAAAAGGCCCGGATTATCAACTTTTCCGTCAGTTGATGACCGAGGAGGCGAACGCCGCCATCGAAGGGGCCCTCGAAGCGGGCGCGACCGAGATCGTGGTCAGGGACGCCCACGGCAGTGCGAGGAACATCCTTCCGCAGCTCCTTAACCCCGAAGCCAAGCTCATCCGGGACTGGTCCGGAGGCCCCTTGGACATGATGGAAGGGATCGACAAGACGTTCGACGCCGCGATGATGATCGGCTATCATGCCCGGGCCGGAACCCCTGACGGCATCCTCAAACACACCATCTCCGGAACGATCTTCGATCTCAAGCTCAACGGAAAAGCCGTTCCCGAGGCCGGGCTTAACGCCGCGATCGCCGGCTATTTCGGCGTTCCCGTCGTGCTCGTCTCGGGGGATCTGGCGGCGGCCGGGCAGGCCAAAGAACTCCTGGGCGAGGTCTCGACCGTCGCCGTCAAGGAAGGTATCGGAAAGGCGGGGAGGATGCTCCATCCCGAGAAAGGCCGGAAGCTCATTAGATCAGCGGCCGCGGACGCCCTGAAGAACCTGGGCAGATACAAACCTTATGTCCTGACCGCCCCGATCACCATGGAGATCACTTTTACAAGGGAAGACTTGGTGATAAAACCGGCCCAGTACCCGGGTGCGAAAAGGACGGGGGAGCGCTCGGTGGCGTTTACCCATAACGACCTTCTGGAAGTCCTGAAGTTTTATCTCGTGGCCGCGGAATAGGGCGGGGACCCGTTTGTCGCTTCAGGTCTTCTTCGGACCGTCTCGGAGGCGGTCGGGACTCCGTTCGGCCGCCCCGTGTAAGGATAAGAATTCCCGTTCGCAGGAGATATTGAGATGAAGAAAGCGCCCCGTATTATCCTGTTATTGACCGTCTTTCTGGCCCTCGCCTCCTTAGCCGCGGCCGCGCGACCGGAAGGAACAATGGCGTTCGCTGTGTCCATGGAACAGCCGACGACCCATTATTACCATGTCGTCTTCCGATGCGAGGGGCTGAAGGGCGAAACCCAGGACTTCAAGATGCCTTCCTGGACGCCTGGCTATTACTGGATCCTGAATTCGGCCAGGAACCTGCTGAACTTCCGGGCCGAGGACGGGGCGGGGGGCGCACTGGCTTGGGAAAAGACCGCGAAGAACACCTGGCGGGTCAAGTCCGGCAAGGCAGCCGCCATCACGGTGAGCTACGACGTCTACGCTTTCGAGAGGTCCATCGCGGAGAGCTTCCTGGACGACGGCCGGGGCTTTATCTCGCCGACCGGGATCTTCATGTACGTCGCCGGCCGCCTCGGGCATCCCGTGACCGTCAGCTTAGAACCCTATAAAGAATGGAGCAAGATCTCGACCGGGCTCGACCCTGTCGAGGGACGGCCGAACACCTATTTCGCTCCGGACTTCGACGTCCTCTATGATTGCCCGGTCCTCATGGGCAACCAGGAAATCCTGACGTTCGAAATCAAGGGGATCCCCCATGTCATCGCTGCCGAGAACCTGGGGACGGTCGACCGGGCCAGGTTCAAGTCCGACCTCACGAAGATCGTCGAGGGGGCCGCCCGCCTCATAGGCGAGATCCCTTACAAGCATTACACCTTCATCTTCATGGACGGGGGGGGCGGGGGCATCGAGCACCTGAATTCCGTATCGGCCTTCTTCAACGGCTCCGGCCTGGACTCGCGTTCCGGCTACTTGGGCGGACTGAGCTTCATCGCCCACGAGTTCTTCCACCTCTACAACGTCAAGCGGATCCGGCCGGTCGCGCTGGGCCCGTTCGATTACGACAGGGAAAACTACACGAACATGCTTTGGGTGTCGGAAGGGATAAGCGTGTACTACGAGGACATGATCCTCAGGCGGGCCGGGCTCATGACCCGGGACGAGTTCCTCGAGCGGGTCCGTTCGTACATCACGAGGTACGAGAACGTCCCCGGGCATCTCTTCCAATCGGCGACGGCATCCAGCTTTGACACCTGGATCAATTTTTTCATCCGCGGCGAGAACGGCGCCAACACGACCATCTCCTACTACGACAAGGGAGCGGCCCTCGGGCTGCTTTTGGACCTCAAGATTCGGAGCGAATCGAAGAACAAGCGGTCGCTCGACGACGTGATGCGGACGCTCTATTGGAAATATCACAAAGAGATGAAGAGGGGCTTCACCGACGAGGAGTTCCGCCGGGAGTGCGAAAACGCGGCCGGATGTCCTCTCCCCGAGATCTTCGATGTCTACGCCTCCACCACGAGGGACATCGATTATCCCAAGTATTTCTCCCTCGCCGGGCTCGAGATCGACGTGACGCCGAAGGAGCTCCCCGGCGCGTTTCTCGGAGCGGCAACGCAAACCCAGGACGGAAACCTCGTCATCTCGAGCGTCGAATGGGACTCGCCGGCCCAGCGCGGCGGTCTCAGCGCCCGGGATGAGGTCCTCGCCTTGGACGGCATCCGCGTCCATGCGCGGTCGATGGACCAGGTCCTCGAATCCAAAAAACCAGGGGACAAGGTCCGGGTCCTCCTGGCGCGCCGCGGCACGATCCGCGAGGTCGAGGTCACATTGGGAAAGAAAACGGAGCGGAGCTTCCAGATCAAGCCTATAGCGGATCCGACGCTGCTTCAATCGGCGGTCCTCGAAGATTGGCTGAGGGAGGATTGACCATGAGATCATTCACGCGTTCAGCGATCGTCCTCGCCATGGTTTTCATGATTCAAGCAGCTTCGAGCGCCTTAACCGGCGACCGGACGTCGGACAAGACCTGGCCGCGCGCCGTGCCCTGCCGGATTCAAGACGGCGCCAATCCGGACCTTTTCCTCATGACCCTCGGCGACGTCGAGACGCCGCTCGCCCAAGGCACCTACGATCCGCGGACGGACACGGTGACCCTCAAGGACGGCACGATCCGGAATAATTATTTCCGGGATGTGCTCGGGGTGAAATTTTTCAAGCCGCTGGACAAATCCATCTTCCCCCTGCCTCCCTCGGGCTTCTGCACCTGGTATTACTATTACCAGGACGTCAACGAAGATGAAGTGAAGCGGAATGCCCGATGGATTGCCGCGAACCTCAAAGACTACGGCGCTCAATATGTCCAGATCGATGACGGCTGGCAGGGAGAGACGAAGGACGGCCGCCACGGCTCGCGGGACTGGACGGCGGTCGATAAGGCTTTTCCGGGGGGCATGGCCGCCCTCGCCGCCGACATCAAGTCCCTCGGCCTGACGCCGGGGATCTGGCTCGCGCCGCACGGCCAGTCGAGCGAGGCCGCCATCAAGAACGCTCCGGGCGTCTTCCTCTTCAAGCCCGACGGCACATCGGCTTCGGAGACCTGGGAAGGAAAGTTCCTGGTCGACCCTTCGGCCCCGGAGACGCGTAACTATCTGCAGGACCTTTTCGCGAAGCTCGCCGGGTGGGGATATGAATATTTCAAGATCGACGGCCAGCCGATCGTGGTCGAGGAATACGGGAAAACGAAGCCCTTCATGAAGAAAGCCGGAGAACCGGATGTTCTATACCGGTCGACCTTGGACGTCATCCGCGAGGCCATCGGCCCGAAACGCTACCTGCTCGGTTGCTGGGGCACGCCTATCGAGGGCGCGGGCATCATGGACGGCTCGCGAACGGGAGACGATGTCGTCCTCGGCTGGGACGGTTTCGTCGTCGCTCTTCAGGCCACGATGGAATGGTATTTCACCCACAACGTCGTCTGGTATGCCGACCCGGACGTCATGCTCTTGCGTCCGCCGCTGACTGTCGACCAGGCCCGTGTCTGGGCCACCCTCCAGGGCCTGACGGGGCAGGCGCTCCTTTCCAGCGACCGGCTGATGGACCTGTCGGAGGACCGCGTCGAGCTCATGCGGCGCGTGTTCCCGGCCGTCGACATCCGGCCGCTCGACCTCTTCCCATCCCCCAGGAACAAGCGGATCTGGGACCTGAAGATCGATCACTTGGGCCGCAGCTATGACGTCGTCGGCGTCTTCAATTTCGGCTCGGGAAGGCCGGAACAGATCCTTCTCGACTGGAAGGACCTCGGCCTGCCCGCCGACCGGCCGGTCCACGTCTTCGATTTCTGGAACCACGAATACCTCGGGGCCTGGGAAGCGGGCATGGCCGTAGACGTCGCCCCGGCGAGCTGCCGGGTGCTCACCCTCCTCCCTGACTCCGGCCGGATCCAGCTCGCCTCGACCAGCCGCCACATCACCCAGGGGTGGATCGACCTGGCGGGGTTGGCCGCCGGCGCGGACGGCCTGTCGTTTACCGGGAAAAGCCGGGTCATCAAGAATGATCCCTATGAGCTCCATTTCGCCTTCCCGCGCGGGAAGAATTTCGCCGTCAAGAAGGCCTCGGCCCGGAGCTTTTCTGGTCCCCTGCCGGCCAGGATCTCGAACCACCAGGGTTGGGCGACGGTCAGGATCGACCCGGCCGCGACGACGGAGGCGGATTGGGATGTCGTCTTCGAGCCGGCGGATTCCTACCGCTACCCGACCCGGGAGCCCGGAGGTCTTCAGGTCGATCGCGTCGGCCTGGACGGGGCCGATTTCACGTGGGACGCCCAGTATTATCTCAACGCGGGGTATCAGGTCTATTTAGATGGCCGGCTGCTCGGTTACACGCCCAACACCAGTTTTCCGCTCCGGCGCCTGGAGCCGGACCGGACTTACACGGCCGAAGTCAGGGCCGTGTGGAATGACGGGTCGATCGGGGAGCGGCACAAGACCGCGGAATTGAAGTTTTCGCTGCGATCTCTATTGCCCGATGGAGTCTCCCTCACGGAGTTGGAGCCCGTCCGCGGAACGGTCCGGCCCGAAGGGGGGAGACCGATCGTCATCGGGGGCAAGCCCTACGCAAAGGGGATCTCCGGATTCTCCGGCTCGGAGGTCGAGTTTGACGTCAAGGGGCTCTACGGTGAATTCTCGGCCCTCGCGGTCGTCAACGACGGGTCCCCCGATGACGGGCAGCTTGAGTTTATCGTCAGCGGCGACGGCCGGGAGCTATGGCGGAGCGGGCCCCTGAAAAAAGCGGACGGCCCCAAGCCCGTAAAGATCGGCGTGGCCTGCGTCCGCCGCCTGGTCCTTCGTGTTGCTGATGCCGACGGCGGGGGCCAAGGCGAAGACCGTTTCCGCGGACTCCAGGGGGACTAGATCGAGGCCCGGATCGCAGTTCACGTAAAATAAGCGCGAAGGAGGATATCCATGGCTTTTACGGCACTTTTTCTCGCCCATGCCCCGGACGCCGAGAAGGAAAAACAATAGAGATTTCGTGCTAGGAGGGAGACCATGCTTAGAGACATCATCAAAAAAGAGATTCTGGACAACATCACCAGCCCAAAGTTCGTTTTCACGTTCCTCCTTTGCGCCGTCCTCATCCTGCTTTCGGTCTATACCGGGGTCACGAATTACGGGGCGGAGCAGAAGGAGTACACGGCGGCGCTGGCCCTGAATAGAAAAAACCTGGAGGCCCAGCCGAACTACCAGTCCCTGGCCTATCCGGGCATCAAGATCAATAAGCCGCCCCAGGTCCTAGGGGCCGTGGTGAACGGCATCGAAGAGGCCGTGGGCCGGGTGGCGCCCGTCAACCTCGCCGCGGACGCCAACCTCATCGATTCGAAGTACAGCAGCAACCCCGTCTTCGCCGTGTTCGGCCCTCTGGACCTCATGTTCATCGTCAAGATCGTCCTCAGCCTCTTCGCCATTCTCTTTACCTACGATGCCATCGTCGGCGAGAAAGAAAAGGGGACTCTGAAGCTGGCCCTGTCGAACGACGTGCCTCGCGACCGGTTGATCCTGGGCAAGGCCATCGGCGGCTACATCAGCCTCCTCATCCCTCTCCTCATCCCCTTGATATTGAGTCTTCTCATCCTGATCATTGCTCCCAACCTCGCCCTTAGCCGCGGCGACTGGGCCCGTCTTCTCCTCGTCTTTCTGATGTTTTTCCTTTACCTCTCGGTCTTCTTCAGCCTGGGCCTCTTCGTATCCGCCCGCACGACCCGCTCCTCGACGAGCTTCCTCGTCCTGCTCTTTGTCTGGGTCGTTTTCGTCATGGTCATTCCCAAAGTGGCGGTCTTAACGGCGGCCCAGGTCGAGCCAATTCCCTCGGTCCATGAGATCACTGCCAAAAAGGATGCCTTCTTCCAGCAAGTCCAGCAGGAGGGGCAGAAGGGGTTCCGCGAGTGGAGCCAGAAGAACTCAGCCGACGCGGCCAAGGATCCCAAAGGTTACCAGGATAAACTCAAGAAGTTCATCGAGGATTACCAGCAGGAGTTGACCTCCAAGATCGACGCCAACAACGCCGCCATCGAGCGGGATTACCAGATGAAAAAGAAGTCCCAGCAGAACCTGGCCGTCAACCTCTCCCGGATTTCACCGGCCTCCGCCCTGTCTTTCGGCTCCATGACCATGGCCCGGACGGGTGTGGACGAGTTCGACCGGTTCCTGGCTTCGGTCCGGGCCTATAAGCCGATTTACACGAAATGGCTTAACTCCAAGATGACCCAGAGCATCAACTTCCAGACCGGGGAGATGGGCAAGATCAAGCTCGACGACATGCCCCAACACAGGCTCGAACCGGACAGCCTGAGCAAGTCGCTGGCCCGGACCCTGCCTGATTTCGTCGTCATGATCGTCATGATCATCGTCTTTTTCGTCGGGGCCTACGTCTCGTTCCTCCGCTACGACGTCCGTTAAGGAGTTCCGCCATGCTTGAAACCATCAACCTGACCAAAGTCTATGAGGACGGGCAGCTGGCCGTAGATGGGCTCACTCTCAAGGTCGAGCCGGGCGAGATTTTCTGTATGTTCGGCGCCAACGGCGCGGGAAAGACGACGACGATTAACCTCCTCCTGAATTTTATCCCTCCGACCTCGGGGACGGCCCTGATCGAGGGGATCGACGTCGTCAAGGACCCGCTCAAGGCCAAGCGCCATGTTTCTTTCGTCTCCGAAAATGTCACGCTCTACGGCAACTTCACCGCCCTCCAGAACCTGGATTACTTCAGCCGCCTGGCCGGCAAGCGCACCCTGACCAAGAAGGATTACGCCGAAGTCCTGGACCGTGTCGGGCTCCAAACGGAGGCTTTCGACCGGCGCCTCAAGACCTTCTCAAAGGGGATGCGCCAGAAGCTCGGCATTGCCATCGCCCTGGTCAAGGATGCGCCTAACGTCCTCCTTGACGAGCCGACCTCAGGCCTCGACCCCCAGTCAGGCCGGGAGTTCCTCGAGATTCTCCTCCAGATGCGCGACCAGGGGAAGTCCGTCTTCATGTCCACCCACGATATTTTCAGAGCAAAGCTCATTGCCGACCGTGTCGGGTTCATGAGGAAGGGCAAGATGGTGATGATGAAAACGCGAAAGGAGCTCGAGGGCGAAGACCTGACCGAACTCTACATCCAATACATGGAGGAGCAGCCGGCGGCGGCCGGCGCCTGAGCCGAATCTCGAACCGTGCTGTTTCTCCCGGGCTGCGGCCCGGGCCAATTCGGCGACGAGCCTGCTTCCGGCCGAAGAATTCAGAACAAGAGGCCGGCGGCAAAAACGAAGGTTGAAGTTTTAAAATGCGAGCCGCTGCTTTTGTTCCCAAGGTCCGCCAGGCCATAGTGATATCGGGCTTCTATGTTGATGCCGAACGTATCCATTATCAGCTGCAATCCCCCGCCGAAAACGAGCCCGTAATCGAAGCTCTTGGTGAATTTCTTGAGGTCGGTTTTATATCCTTCCGTGTTTTTATATGAAAGCACATAGGCCGCTTCGCCTCCGGCCAGAATAAAGGGCGATGTCTCGGGAGCGAATTTGAGCTTCAATAATACGGGAACGCTGATCTCATCCAGATTGAAGTTGCCCCTGATGTCGCCGGTTTCCGCCCTGCATCCCTTCTGGAAATAGAGAACGTCCGCTTCCCAGAACACTTTGTCGCCTCCGGATTCAAACCCGATTCCGGCGACAAATCTCGTAGCGGATTTCGGATTCTCAGGATAGTATCCGCTCACCAATCGGATATTGGCAAGACTGAAGCCGCCGATCAGTTTAATGCTTTGGGCCGGGGATATTACGGGAATTGACAAAAGCAGAAGAAAAACAAGAACCTTTTTCATTTTTTCCTCCTCCGAAAAAGAACGGCGCGGATTTTCCGTTCCAGGCCGTCCGACGTGCCTTATTATCTCAAAACTATTTATCGATATCAACGGATAAGAAATCGTTTGACGACAGGATTTTTGAAATAGAATCCCTTTTTCCCGGCTTTGAAGCTTCCGATCTCAGCCTGCGTGCCGAGCGCATCGGCGCCGTTGGCCGTGGCCGCGTTGATGGCTTCCTCGATGTTTAATCTGATCTTATCGTCACCACGTGCCCGGCCGAATAGGCCGCGAACTCCGGAGCGTACATGGATTGGAGCGTTGCGGGTGAGGCCTTGAAGACCCCGGCCATGGCGCAACGAAGCCTGTGCTTGAGCGTGTATTCGCCCTGGGGCAGCCACTCCATGAAAAAGTTCGTCCCGCTGTCGCGGATCTCCTCGTAGCGGATGAGTCCCAGGTCCCACTTGTAGCCCGACGTGAGTGTCACCGGCTCGCAGCCGGAAGGCCGCGGGTCGCGCAGGTGGACGTACTCCGCGGGGTGGCACGCTCGTATGGAGAGTTGGACTTCGAGTTCGTCCCCGACGGCCAGCGGCTCCCCATCGGCCAGGGGTTTCAGCACGACCTCGTCGCCTCTCTTCAGCCGCCGGAAGTAGCTCCGCTCGACGCCGAAGAGGTCGCCCTCTCCCTTCTCGGGCATCCTCTCCGTGCTGAAATGCCACGTCGCCGAGGTGAAAGCCATCCCTTTCCCGTCCTTCCGGACGCGGACCGTGGCGCAATCCGGCCCAACCTTGTCGCCGGGAATCACGACCTGGTTTTTCTTCCCCGTATACTTGTCAGGCTCGAACGTGAAGGTCGTCTGGGTATGGCAGGCGTCAACGAGGACCGATTCCCGGACTCCCAGCGCGCCCGTCATCTTCAGGAAATAAGCCACGGAGTAGATGACCTCGGCCGTCGCCCGGGTGGATTTCCAGTGGTTGAGCTTCTTGTTGAGGAAGAGCCATTGGACGAGGCCTTCGGACCGCGTGTCCTTGGGCTCGAGCTCCATGAGCGTCCGCAGGGCGAAGGCTTGGGTCTCGATCGTATCGTTATACCATAGCCAGCCTCGATCCTCGGGCGCCCACGATGTCCCTTCGTCCACGGTCGTCTTGGCCGAATCCATGACGCTGTCCCAGACGAGGGCCGCGTCCTTGGGCCGCCGCGCCCGGTTTAGGGTGAGCGACAGGAATCCCTTGAGATAGGGCGAGTGTTCTTTCCAGTGGCGGAAGGAGAAGCTGAGCATTCGCGTTCGCTCGGCGTCCGTGAAGACGCCGCCCGTCCAGGACGTGTCAGGGAAGTTGCTGAGCGTATAGTTCAAGAAGGTGACGAATTCCCATCCGACGTCATGGGCCATGAGATCTTCCACGATCTCATCCAGGTAATGGCGATGGAGATAGGCGAAAGCGCGCACGACCGGATCCTTGGGGACGACGACGCTGAACTCGAGCGCCTTGGAGAAGCCGTGGACGATGTAGAGCGTCATGTACGGGGACGGCGGGCCTCCCGGCCACCAAGGGAACGCTCCCAGCGACGTTTGTGCCTTGAGAAGTTTGGCCAGCGACGCCTCCCGCTGGGCTTTGGCCACGCGAGGATCGAGCACTTTTTCCGCGCCGAGCCCTTCGTCCTTGCCGCCGCGGGCCATGGTCAGCCAGGGGGTCTCCTCCAGGGCCATCTTGCGGTTGGGGTCGGCCGTGTCGAACGATTCGTAGACCGTCTCCCGCTTGCTCAAAGCTTCCGCCATGCGCGCGACCTGGGGATATTTATCGTAGAGGCTCGTCAGAATACCTGTCGAGAGGAAACGGTTGAGGGTTTGCTCCGTGCATTCGTAAGGATAGTTGACGAGGTAGGGGAGGGCCTCGAGGAGGCCGTAGAAGAGCTGGGC
>Ga0315277_10011019_pt1 | contig 11408 bp, 10 predicted proteins | sample YL17G05_15_MG_FD_203695 | JGI IMG/M metagenome (GOLD analysis project Ga0315277, IMG submission 203695) | Sediment microbial communities from Yellowstone Lake, YNP, Wyoming, USA - YL17G05_15 | ecosystem: Environmental > Aquatic > Freshwater > Lake > Sediment | place: USA: Wyoming | collected...
CGTACTTGGCCACCAGTTCCGAAAAAGGACGCATTTCATACTTTGCGGCCAATTCCGCCTCATATTGCTTGCGCAGCCCCGTCACATCCGCCACCGTGCCGGCTTTGAAGGCCAGAGAACTCTGTCCCCAGGCATTGAAAGTGTCCAGTTGCATGTAAGGTTGGGTCTGTTGAACGATTTGGAATCGCATGTCCGAAACCTTGCCGTTCTTGTACAGGAAGGTGGCAAGTCCATTCCGGGTGTCTCCATCTAGGGATGAAACCAGCGCAAAGGGAAATGATGCCCGGTTCCAACCCATATCGTCCTTTTCCTTCCACACTTTTCCGGCTTCAACGACGATGTCCCAAAAGCTCTCGTATCTGCCCTTGGCGCGTTCCGCCAATGGCGGCCTGATAACCCGCCTGTTCGCCGGAACCAGATGGCCATCATGGGTGAAGAAAGCGATGCTGGCCGGGGGAAAGAGCTTGGCATCGGCGCCCTCATAGAAAAAGGGTTCAACTGCTTTGGAGGCAAGCTCAGCTCTGAAGGGATACCGGGTCGTTAGTTGGACATCAGTGGTCATCTCCACCTGACCAACCCGCAACGTTCCGACAAACTCGTCAGCCTTGCGATCCTGAGGCCCGACAGGCATGAAGTTGGCATTATCCACCGGTTTGCCATCCCAGGCCCGTTCTCCAAGCAGTTCGTCCGCAATAATCATCCGCCCTTTGGGGCTTTTCCCGCTGGTACTTGCCGAGGTTGCACATGCGGATACAGTCAAAGCCGCGGCGATCAGGCATACATATGTTACAAACGAGTTGGATTTCATCAATTGCCTCCATCGGTGGGCGTATTTACATGACGCATGACAGGGTCACATGACGGCATCACCATCACGGGTCAATCACGGGGTCAAACTTGGCAATACACTCTTCTTTGAGCTTCCTCAAAAGAACTCGTGGGTGGATTCCGGCTCGGGTGAATTGCCGAGCGTATGATACAACGCCACTTGCAGCATTCTGAACGTATGAAATCCATACGTTTTCCTGGGGCCGGTTTCACTTCGTTGTTCTGTTCCCCCATGCCGAGAAAAAGGCCCCTCACCCTACCCTCTCCCCCAGGAGAGGAAATCCTTTTCCCCTTTGCTTTCTGGTCTTGCGCCGCCCTTTTCTGGGAGATCGGCCTCTTTTTTCCTCTCCTGGGGGAGAGGGTAGGGTGAGGGGCCTTCTTTCAAATCCGTGTCTTGGTTGAAACGCGAAGAACTCATCCTTAAATCCTACCCACAGATTCATTGGAGGACCATTCTTTGACATGTTTGCCCGGAATCGGGGGCAGTGTTTCCATTTCTCAGAGTTTGGGGAGGAGGCCGGGGACCTGGCTGATGAGGCGGGCGACGGGGATTCCGGCGGCTTCGAGTTTCTCGATCTTGGCGGCGGCGGTGTCGTCGGCGCCACCGACCAGCGCTCCGGCATGGCCCATGCGGCGTCCCGGAGGCGCGGTGAGGCCGGCCATGAAGGCGACCACGGGTTTGGTCATGTTCTCCTGGTAGTAACGCGCCGCCGCGACTTCGTCCTGTCCGCCGATCTCACCCACCAGAACGACGGCGTCGGTCTCCGGATCCCGCTCGAAGAGTTCCAGCAAGTCCACGAAGCGCGAGCCGATCACCGCATCGCCGCCGATGCCGATGCAAGTGGACTGGCCCAGTCCGGCATCGGTGAGAACCTGGACGATCTCATAAGTGAGGGTGCCGGAGCGGGAGATGACGCCGATGCGGCCGGGGGCGTGGATGTGTCCGGGCATGATGCCGATTTTGCATGCGCCGGGGCAGATGAGTCCAGGGCAGTTGGGGCCGATGAGGCGTTTTCCGGCGGCGCGAAGGGCTTCGAGGGCGTCGAGGGTGTCGAGCACGGGCACGCCCTCGGTGATACAAACGACGAGCCGGAGGGGCGAGGCCGCGACCTCAAGGAGGGCATCTTTGACAAAGCGGGCCGGAACATAGACCACCGATGCGTCCGCGCCGGTGGCCTGGGCCGCCTCGGAGACGGTGTTGAAAACGGGGACGCCGTGGACTTCCTGGCCGCCCTTGCCGGGGGTGACTCCAGCGACGATCCGGGTGCCGTATCCGATCATCTGGCTGGTGTGGAAGGAGCCGTCGCGGCCGGTGATTCCCTGGACGATGACCCTGGTGTTGGCGTCAATGAGAATGCTCATGGTTAGCTTCCTGTTCCCATTCCTTCATATGTTGCACCCCGTCGGGGTGCACATGATTATTCGGGCGGCGTTTCCGGGGGTTCCCTTCGGTCACCCCCGGCTATTCAGATTGGACCGCTTCGCGGTCCCTTTTCGGATTGGACCGCTTCGCGGTCCCTTTTCAGATTGGACCGCTTCGCGGTTCCTATTCAGATTGGACCGCTTCGCGGTTCCTATTCAGATTGGACCGCTTCGCGGTCCCTTTTCGGATTGGACCGCTTCGCGGTCCCTATTCAGATTGGACCGCTTCGCGGTCCCTTTTTCGAATGAACTCCACTCTTTCCGAGATGGCGCTTGCGTCACGAGGGATCAGGGTATCCTTATCATTTGAACGGCGAGGCGGGCGCCTTCTTCGAGGGTGGAAGCCACGGTCATTTTCGTGTCCTTGAGCAGGGCGCGGCCCTCGGCCTGGTTGGTGCCGACGAGGCGGACGACGATCGGGACGGGGACGGCGATCTGCTCGCGCGCGGCCAGAATGCCCCTTGCGATATCGTCGCAGCGGGTGATGCCGCCGAAGATGTTGATGAGGATCAGGCGGACCTTGGGGTCCTTGAGAATGGCCTTGAAGGCGGTGACAACCTTGTTTGGGTTTGAGCTGCCGCCGACGTCGAGGAAGTTGGCCGGCGCGCCGCCGAAGTGCTTGATGATGTCCATGGTGGCCATGGCGAGGCCCGCGCCGTTGACCATGCAGCCGATATTGCCGTCGAGGCGGATGAAGGAGAGGCCGGCCCGTTTCGCTTCGAGTTCATCCGCGTTCTCGCTGTCCACGTCGCGCAGGGCCTCGTTCTCGGGGTGGCGGATGAGGCCGTTGTCGTCGAGCAGGATTTTGGCGTCGAGCGCTAGCAGGTGGCCCTGGGCGGTGATGACAAGGGGGTTGATCTCGATTAGTTCGCAGTCGCGCTCTTTGAAGAGGCGGCCCATTTTTGTCATGATGACCGCGGCGGCGCGGGCGTAGGCGGGATCGCGGAAGAGTTGTCCCGCGAAATCGAGGCAGTCCTTGACCTCGAGGGCGCCGATTCCGGCGGATGGCACTTCGAGCCGGAGAATCTTTTCGGGCGAGGTCTTAGCCGTTTCTTCGATCTCCACGCCTCCTTCGGCGCAGCCGATGAAGACGAGTTTGGAGACGCCCCGGTCCACCAGCAAACTCAGGTAAACCTCGGCGGCGAGGTCCACGGAGGGCGAGACGAGTATCCTGCGGACGGGGAGTCCCTTAATGGTCAGGTTGAGGATTTTGTCGGCGGTCGGGGCGACGTCCTCGGCCTTGTCCACGATTTTCACGCCGCCGGCCTTGCCGCGCCCGCCCGCGTGGACCTGGGCCTTGATGACGACGGGCAAGCCGAGTTCGCGCGCGGCGGCGGCGGCTTGGGCCGGTGTGGCCGCGACCCTGCCGGGCTGAACCACAATGCCGAACTCGCGAAAGAGGTCTTTCGCCTGGTACTCGTGGATCTTCATGTCACTCGTTCTCCAGGAGAGATGCCAGGAGGAAGTGGCGGTTCATCCGGGCGATGTTGGTGAGTTTGATTTCCTTTGGGCAGTGCTTTTCGCACTCGCCTTCGTTGGAGCAGTAGCCGAAGCCGGCCTTGTCCATGGCGCGCACGAGTTCGATGGCGCGGCGTTTCCATTCCACCTCTCCCTGGGGCAGGAGAGCGAGGTGCGATATCTTGGCCGATGTGAAAAGCATGGCCGCGGCGTTTTTGCAGGAAGCGACACAAGCGCCGCAGCCGATGCAGGCGGCGGCGTCCATGGCGCGTTCGGCCCTTTCTTTCGTAACGGGGATGGACGCGGCTTCGGGCGCCGAACCGGTGTTGATCGAGACGTAGCCGCCGGCCTGGATGATCCGGTCGAGCGCGCTGCGGTCCACGATGAGGTCCTTGATGATGGGAAAAGCCCTGGCGCGGATCGGCTCGATGGACAGGGTCTCCCGATCCTGAAAGTGGCGCATCCGCAGTTCGCAGATGGTGCAGCCATGGAGGCGGCCGTGAGGGTGGCCGTTGATGACCAGGCAGCAAGTGCCGCAGATGCCTTCGCGGCAATCGCTGTCGAAGGCGATGGGCTCGGATCCTTCGGTCACGAGCCGCTCGTTGATCAGATCGAGCATTTCGAGGAAGGAGGTGTCGGGCGAGACGTCCTTGGCCTGGTAAGTTTGAAAGCGCCCCTTGGCCTTGGGGTCCGCCTGGCGCCAGACGCGCAGTGTGAAGTCCATCTTACTTGTAGCTCCTTTGCGCGAGGCTGACCGTCTCGAACTCGAGGGGCTCCTTCTCCAGGCTGGGCGTTTTGCCCACTCCTTCAAACCGCCACGCCGCCACATAGGCGTACTGGTCATCCGCGCGTTTTGCCTCTCCCTCTTCGGTCTGGCTCTCCTCTCGGAAGTGACCGCCGCAGGATTCCCGCCGCTGGAGGGCGTCATACACCAAGAGTTCAGCGAATTCGAGATAGTCGGCGACCCGCATGGCTTTTTCGAGCGCGGAATTCAGGTCGCGGGAAGAACCGGGCACGGCAACGTCCTGCCAGAAAGCTTCACGGATATGCGGGATTTTCTCCAGCGCCTCGCGCAAACCGCTCTCGGACCGGCTCATGCCGCACTTTTCCCAGAGGAGGTGGCCGAGTTCGCGGTGAAAGGCGTCGGCGGGGCGCTTGCCCCGGATGGCCATGAGGCGCTCGATGCGAGCCTGCGCGCCGGCGACAGCCTCGCGGGAGAGGGTCGCCGGGGCTTCTTCGCCCGGCTTGACGCCCGCCAAGTAGCCGGAAATCGTGTAGGGAATCACGAAATAACCGTCAGCCAGACCCTGCATGAGGGCGCTGGCGCCGAGGCGGTTGGCGCCATGGTCGGAGAAGTTGGCCTCGCCCAGAGCGAACAAACCCGGGATGGTGGTCATCAGATCGTAATCCACCCAGAGGCCGCCCATGGTGTAGTGCGGGGCGGGGTAGATGCGCATGGGAACCCGCAGCGGGTCGTCACCGGTGAGGTGCTCGTACATCTCGATGAGGTTTCCATAGCGTTCTTTGAGAACTTTCTCACCCAGTTCCTTGAGAGCGGCTGCGAAGTCGAGATAGACGGCGATACCGGTGGGGCCGACTCCGCGGCCCGCGTCAATCTGGTCCTGGGCGTTGCGGGAGGCCACGTCACGCGGGACAAGGTTTCCGAAGGTGGGATAGCGTTCCTCCAGGTAGTAGAGGCGCTCCGCTTCGGGGATATCCCGGGGGGCGCGCTTGTCTCCCTGGCGGCGGGGCACCCAGACGCGGCCGTCATTGCGGAGGCTCTCGCTCATGAGAACGAGTTTGCGTTGATACTCGCCCGCCATCGGGATGCAGGTGGGGTGGATTTGCGTGAAGCAGGGGTTGGCAAAAAGGGCGCCGCGCTTGTGCGCCGCCCAGAGAGCGGAGACGTTGCAGCTCTGGGCGTTGGTGGAGAGGTAGAAGACGTTCGAGTAGCCGCCGGTGCACAGGAGGACGGCGTCGGCGGAGTATGTCTCGAGTTCTCCGGTGATGAGGTTGCGCGTCACGATCCCTCGGGCGCGGCCGCCCACCACGACCAGGTCCACCATCTCGAGGCGCGGGAGAACCCGGACCCGCCCGGCGTTGACTTGGCGCATAAGGGCGCCATAAGCGCCCAGAAGGAGTTGCTGTCCCGTCTGGCCGCGGGCATAGAAGGTGCGCGAGACCTGGGCGCCGCCGAAGGAGCGGTTGTCAAGCAAGCCGCCGTAGTCGCGCGCGAACGGAACGCCCTGCGCGACGCACTGGTCAATAATGGCGTTGCTGACCTGGGCGAGGCGGTAGACGTTGGCCTCGCGCGAACGGTAATCGCCGCCCTTGATGGTGTCGTAGAAAAGGCGATGGACGCTGTCGTTGTCGTTGGGGTAGTTTTTGGCGGCGTTGATGCCGCCCTGCGCGGCGATGGAGTGGGCGCGGCGGGGGCTGTCCTGGATGCAGAAGGTCAGAACGTTGTAGCCGAGCTCGGCCAGGGATGCCGAGGCCGAAGCCCCCGCCAGACCGGTGCCGACACAGATGATGGAGTACTTGCGTTTGTTGGCGGGATTGACCAGTTTGGCCTGCCTGCGGTACAGATCCCATTTCTCGGCCAAGGGTCCATCGGGGATCTTTGCATCCAAGACCATGACTCAAAGCCTCCCGAGCAGAAACAGGATCGGAATTGCGGCGAAGCTCAGCGCGAGAGCCCAGGCAAACAGAAAGCCTCCGAGGGCGATCCAGCCGTCGTGGCTGGGATGGCGCAGGCCGAGACTCTGGAGAGCGTTCGCAATGCCATAGGTGAGGTGAAAGGCGAGCGCCAGCACCCCGATCAGGTAGATTGAAACGCCGATGCCGGTAGTCAGCGCGATCTCAACGCGCCGGAAAATCTCCTGACCCGCCAGGTCGTGCCCCGCGTAGGAAGGAGCGTACCGGACCGTCCAGAGATGAAAGGCTATGAAAGCCAGAATGAAGATGCCGGTGAAGATCATGGAGGAGGCCAGAAGGCTCCGGACGCCGCGCCAGCGCCCAACCTGGTAGCCGGTGGGTCGCGCGGTCCAGTTGCACCAGGTTACCGTGGCGCCGAACAGGACGTGCACAAAGAACATGCCGCCGAGGGCGATTTGCAGGAGCGGCAATACGGGAATGCTGTGGAGAGCGTGGGCGTAAGCGTTGAAACTGCCGGGACCGCCGAAGATAAACGTGTTGCCGAGGAGATGAACGCAGAGAAAACCGATGGCGCCTAGGCCGGTCAGGGACATGACTGCTTTGCGCCCCACGGACGTGGAAAGAAAAGGGGCCAGGAGAGATAGGAAGGACTTAAGGGACATAAGGGACCTAAGGGACAAGGGATGCGAGGGGTCTTTCCGGGGTGTTTTGAACCCTTTTTTTGCCGTGTCTATTCGGGTTTCCACTCGCGCACATAGGAGAAGTCGCGCGTCAGCATGCGACGCGTGTTTTCCGGGATGCTCTTGATGAAGTGCATCACCGTGTCGTAGCCGATCTGGAGAGCCTTTTCGTTCAACTCAACCAGGTCAGGATGCATGATCGCCCTGAGGGCGCTCTTGAGGGACTTGAGCGTCACGACGTGGCTGCATCCGCAGAGCACGCCGAGGGAGATAATATTGGCGGTCATGACGTTCTGGCACTTCTCCCGCGCCAGGCGCGTGATGGGGATCTCCACGACGCGGTTGGTGGGAACGATCCCGACGTTGGTGGAGTCCACGATAAGAAGACCGTCCTGGCGCAATTTGTCGAAGTAGACGTCGCAGGCCTCCTGACTCAGGCAAACCAGGACGTCCACCTGTTCGCACTCGAGTTCGTCAAGGTCGCCGTTGGCGATGATGACCTGGGAAAGGCTCGCGCCGCCGCGCGCCTCGGGGCCGTAGGAGTTCGTCAGCACCACGTTCAAGCCGTCGTGGATGGCGGCGGCTTGGGCCAGCACGCGGCCGGCCAGAAGCAAGCCTTGCCCGCCCGTTCCGCTGAGACGGATGGCCACGCTGGGGGCAATCAGGAATTCCTTGTCATCCTCTTTCATAACCGCGTTTTCTCCCTGGTGAGGTATGTTGGCCGGCCGTTCCCGGCGGGCGTGTCAGGCGCTGCCGCGGGCTTTGGCGACAACGAGTTCCTCGTAAGCTTCGCAATATTCGGGACGCTGCATGTTCTCGTGCAGCACGCCCAGGATGTAGGTCTTGCCCGTCTCGCGCGCCTTGTCCTGGTCCACTTTCGGGCCGAGCATGATCGAGTTGTCGCGCATGGCTTTGAGCATATCAATGTGATCGCCGAGTTTGTTGAGCCGCCCGTAGGCGGTGTGGCAGTTCGAGATGATCTCGATCATCGAGAATCCCTTGTGCTGCATTCCCTGCACAATCATCTTCTCCATGTGAAGGGTATGAAAGACGGTGGTGCGCGCCACAAAGGTCGCGCCGGCGGCCTGGGCCAGTGCGCAGGCGTCGAACGGCGGCTCCATGTTGCCGTAAATCGCCGTGGATGCTCTCATTCCCAGCGGAGTGGTGGGGGAATGCTGGCCTCCGGTCATGCCGTAGATGTAATTGTTGACGACGATGGCCGTGAGATCAATGTTGCGGCGTGCCGCGTGGATGAAGTGGTTGCCGCCGATGGCGAGGGCATCTCCGTCACCCATAAAGACGATGACTTTCAGGTCCGGATTGGCGAGCTTGATGCCGGTGGCAAAGGTCAGGGCGCGGCCGTGCGTCGTGTGCAGGGTGTTGCAGTCCACGTAGACCGGGATGCGGCCGGTGCAGCCGATGCCGGAAACGAGGACGGTCTCATTCTTTTTGTAGCCCATCTTGTCGAAGGCCCGGATAGAGGCGCCCAGAACAACTCCCAATCCGCATCCGGGGCACCAGACGTGTGGGAAGTTCTTCTTCGCGCGCAGCCACTCATGAAAAGGTTTCGTTTTCTCGATGGGGGTGGAATTCTCAGCCATTGTACCGAGCCCCTCCCGGGCGGGTTTTCTTGCGCATGCGGAGTTGCTGGAGGCGAACGGCGATCTCCTCGCCGGAAATCATGCGCGGATCCTGACGGTTGAGGCCCAGCACCTTCCTGGTGGGAGAATGGCAGAGACGCTCGACTTCCTTGCGCAACTGTCCCGCGTTCATCTCGGGCACCAGAACCAGAGTCACGTGGTTCAGCATGTTCTCCACCGGTGTTCTCGGGAAGGGCCAGAGCACCTTCGGGGCCATGAGACCGGCCCGAACGCCGCTCTGGCGCAGAATCTTGACCGCCGCCTTGGCCGACCGAGCCACCGAACCGTAGGCCAGGATGCAGTAACGCGCGTCCTCCATCTGATACTCTTCGATCAGCGTGAGGTCCCTTGCGTTGCGAATGGTCTTGCTCTCGAGCTTCTCCATGAGGGCCATGGTTTCATCGGTGCGCGAGGTGGGAAAGCCCAACCTGTCGTGAGTGAGGCCGGTGACGTGAAAGCGGTAACCTTCGCCGAAATTGGCCATCGGCGAAACGCCGGTGGGAGTCTCCTGGTAATGGCGATACCACTCGGGGGGCACGTCGGGCTTGGCCCGGTCAACGATCTCGAGTTGTTCCGGAGGGGGCAGCACGACCTTTTCCCGCATGTGGCCCACGACTTCGTCCGAAAGGATCACGACCGGCACGCGGTATTTCTCGGCAAAGTTGAAAGCCTTGACCGTCAAGGTGTAGCATTCCAGAACCGAGCTCGGCGCGATGGCGACGGAAGGGTAATCGCCGTGCGAGCCGTACTTGGCCTGCATGACGTCGCCCTGAGAGGTCTTGGTGGGCAGACCCGTGCTGGGCCCGCCCCGCATGACGTCCACGATCACGCAAGGCACCTCGGCCATCGCGGCATACCCCACGTGCTCCTGCATGAGGGAGAAACCGGGGCCGGAGGTCGCGGTGAAGGACTTCAGGCCGCACAGGGATGCCCCGATCACCGCGCCCAAACTCGCGATCTCATCCTCCATCTGAATGAACTTTCCTCCCACTTTCGGAAGCTCGATCGACATGACCTCGGCCACTTCCGTGGAAGGAGTGATGGGATACCCCGCGTAGAAGCGCGCCCCCGCCGCCAAAGCGCCGTAGGCTAGCGCCTCGTTGCCCGACAGCAAGACCGGCTCACCGTATCTTACACCCATGTGCTGCGCCTCCGTCCCTTGAAACTCGGTTCTCGGTTTTCAGTTCTCAGTTCTCAGTTTCCAGTCCTCAGTTCTCAGCACTCAGCACTCAGTCCTCAGTCCTCAGTCCTCAGCACTCAGTCCTCAGCACTCAGTCCTATCTTCTCAGTCCTGCTTTCTTCCCCCACCCCTGCGGGGTTTCACCTCCTTGACTTTCTCCTCCACCGTGATGGCAAAGTCCGGACAGCGAAGAACGCATTGCATGCAACCGATGCAACACTCAGGATGGGTGGGCTTCGCCCTTCCGGTGGGAGTCGCTTCCAGGACTTGCTTCGGACAGAATTCTATGCAGATGCCGCACCCTTTGCACCAGGCTTTGTAAACGTTGATCTCGAAGACCTTTTTCTTTTCCTGTGCCGGCGCGGCCGGTTTGCTCTCCACCTGCTCGCTCACGCTTTGACCCCTCCTTACCCGCAGGCCGCGGCGATTCGCCGAGGCCCCACACTCTTGCGGGAAAATGCCTCCCCGGACGTTTAACCCTTCACCGCCACCTCGTGTCGTTCATGGATTTCATACTCGGCAGGCTTGACTCCCAAGAGCTCCTTTTCAGCCCGAACCGTATCACCCCATCCGGGCAGAATCAAGAGAAAACATGGCCATTCCGTGGCCATTCCGGGCAAAGGGGCGCATCTTCAGTTTTGCGAAGGAGGGGGGGCGCTCGCGCCGGAAGGCAAGACGGAGGAGGGGTTTTCGAACCCGCGACCAATCCCGCATCGTTACCACAACGGGATTGGCATCGGGCGTGGGTTTGTGATGTTCGCCCCCTTCGGGGACGGGGCTTTTTTCGCGGTCGTCTGTCCCCAGGTTCCCTTGCGCCTTCGGCGCGGCGGTCACCTGGGGCTACTCAAGGTACGGCCCCTCCGGGGCCGTTTTGTGCCCCATTGTTCCTCGGGGCCGCTTGGCGTATAGTTGTCGGGCATATTGCCAGACTTGGCTAAGGGGTTGCTTCATCCCCATCGAAATGGCTCCACAAATCTGAGATGGGTCCAAACGAGGGGGTGGATCTCAGTTCTGCGAAAGAGGGGGGCATTCGCGGAATGGCGTGGACACAGTCCAGCCCGAATCGCTGAATCGCTGTTTTCCTCACACAAGGGTCGCTTTCCTCCCGGCTCTTGTAGTAGGATGCGCCGTTAGGACCGGGGGAGCCGGGGAGAGCGCTTCCCGCCTGCTTCCCCGGCCCGGCGGAGCCGGGCAGAGCGCTTCCCGCCTGCTTCCCCGGCCCAGCGGGTGCGCTGCCGAGACAGACGCCCCATTCAAGACCTCGGAGAAAAAGGAGAATCCTGAGTATGAGCAAACGAACCCTCAGCCCCAGCTATGCCATCGCCATGCGAGTGCGCATCCCGCATGATCCCGGGATGCTCGGAAAGGTGGCCACCACCATCGGAGACGCCGGCGGCGGCATCGGAGCCGTCAACATCATGACCCGCGAGAAAGACTCGATGGTTCGGGAGATCACAGTAGATACCAGTGGCCTGGACCACGCTCGCGCGATCGTGGATGCCGTGGCCGCCGTGGATGGAGTGAGCGTGCTGGACTGGTTGGATA
>Ga0315277_10011020_pt1 | contig 11407 bp, 13 predicted proteins | sample YL17G05_15_MG_FD_203695 | JGI IMG/M metagenome (GOLD analysis project Ga0315277, IMG submission 203695) | Sediment microbial communities from Yellowstone Lake, YNP, Wyoming, USA - YL17G05_15 | ecosystem: Environmental > Aquatic > Freshwater > Lake > Sediment | place: USA: Wyoming | collected...
AGGCCGAACGATGCGTCTCTTTGGTCGTCAGGATTTCCAGGCCCTCGGCCTTTCCGCACAGCCGGGCCGCCAGATTCACAGAATGTCCGAGAACCGTGTAATCCATTTGTTTTTCCGTGCCGATATTGCCCACGATCACCTGTCCGGTTGCGATTCCGATTCCGACCGGGGGAGAAGGCGCGCCCTTTTGCTTTTGATCCTCTTGCCAGATTTGATGGGCCTGAATCATATCCACGGCGCAAAGCAAGGCCCGGAGCGCGTGGTCCTTTTGGGCAAGAGGCGCTCCAAAGGTCGCCATAATTTCATCCCCGATAAATTTATCTACGGTGCCGTCGTATTTTTCCACGCATTCCACCATTCGGGACAGATAGCTATTGACCATTTCACAGACTTGCTCCGGCTCAATCTCCTGAGTAACGCGGGTGAATCCGCGAAGGTCGGCAAAAAGGACCGTCAGAAATTTCCTTTCCACGCGGAGTAAATCGGAAACCGGGATTTGGCGAAGCCGGTCAATCACCTTGGGGGAGACATATCTGGAGAAAGTTTTCTCCAGCCAGAGCGACGCGCTGACATCCTGGCAAATGATCTGAATCCGGTCTTTGACCGGACAGCAGATAAAGCGCAGAATGATCGGGCAGTTAAGGCTGGCTTTCCCGGGCAGGAGCCCCTTGGGAAAATCCGGAAATTCGCTTTGGAAAATGCAGGTCTGGCCCGTGCTTTTTACCGATTCCACCAGGGAGCTGAGAAAGCCTGGACCCAGAATCCCTTGATCCCATTCCGCCAGCCTGGTTTTCAGCAACGCGGTTTTATCCTTGGCGCCGAGTAGAATAGCCATTGCGCTGTTAGCGAATCTAATGATGCCCGAGTCGTCAACCAATAGGACCATTTCTTCCAGGCCGGCAATGGTGAAGCTGGCGCCCGGGGCTGAAAAAGTCTGTCCGCTTTTCAGGTTCAGGCGGATTTGAGAACGGAGTTTTTCCAGCTCCGCCCTGAGTTCCTTGATCTCCTTTTCATATTCCTCTGAGGTTTTGTCGGCCATCCGTTCTGCTAGTCATTATAGAATGATCGGATTATAGAAGTCAAAACCTTCCGCAAGTTGATGAGCGGGGCAGGGAGTTTGCTGGAAGGCCTGAGGAAACAGGTTTAAGCCGGATTTGACTTATGCAACCGTAATGATAGATTAAGAATATAATAATTTGCAATGCGGATTCGGGGAATGGGTTAACTCTGCAACTTCAACCGAAGGAGGGGGTAAAATGAAGAAAAAAACAGGGATTCTTTGCCTGATTATGGGGATGGTTCCGGTTTTGTTTTCCAACCAGGCCCGGCCGGAAGAAAATTCCGGGAGCGCAATGTTCCGGGCCAATCCTCAGCATACCGGGGTTTATGACACCAAGGGGATTGCCCAGCCGCCTAATCCGGCATGGAAATATCCGACCAAGGGCAAAGTCACCAGCCCCGTGGTATTGGAGGGGGCGGTCTATTTCGGGAGCGGGGATGAATATTTTTACGCGGCGCTTCTGAGCGGGGAGCCGAAGTGGAAATTCAAGACCAACGGCAATATCTACTCATCTCCCGCGGTCAAGGATGGGAACGCCTATATCACGGCCGCAGACCATTTCCTTTACGCGGTCAACGCGGAGACCGGGGTTGAAAAGTGGAAATTTTCCGCAACCGGCGGCCGCATCTATGCCTCGCCCACGGTGGCCGAGGATATGGTTTATATCGGGGGCTTGAACGGGTATTTATACGCCGCGCATGCCAGGAACGGGGAGATCAAATGGAAATTCAAGGCGGACGGCCCGGTCAACAGTTCCGCGGCGATTGCCGGGGGCATAGCCCTGGTGGGAACCGATAATGGCTATCTTCATGCGGTGGACCTCGGGACCGGCAAGGAGAAATGGAAATTCAGCGCCGGCAATATGATCAAGTCCTCCCCCGCGGTGGCCGACGGCGCGGTTTATTTCGGGAGCGAGAATTATTATTTGTATGCCCTGGATGCCAATACCGGCCAATTGAAATGGAAATTCTTAACCAAGGGCCCGGTTTCATCCTCACCCGCGGTCTATCAGGGCCTGGTTTATGTCGGGAGCGCGGATTTCAATCTCTATGCCGTGGAAGTGGCAACCGGGAAACAAAAATGGGTGTTCAAAACCGGGTCCTTTGTTTATTCTTCTCCCTCCATTGCCGAGGGGATGGTTTATTTCGGAAGCAATGATAAAAACCTCTATGCCTTGAGCGCGGATACCGGGGAGTTGAAATGGAAATTCAAGACAAGCGGCGCCATAACCTGCTCGCCGGCCATCGCTGACGGCGTGATCTATTTCGGAACGGAAGACAATTATCTTTATGCGCTAAAATAAACCTTTGGGCGGAGGCGCCGGGCAGGGAGTTTGCTGGAATCGCTGCGGCGATAGTCTGTTGATAAGATGATAAGTTGAGAGGTTGATAAGGAATCGCTCCTTCCACCTTCGCTCGGAGTACCGAGCTACGGCGGACAGGAAAGTCGCTCGCACCAGTCGCTTGCGCGAATCTCAAATCTCAGATTTCAAATCTCATAAAAAAAATCTGCGTCCTACCTGTCCTGCGTAGCCTCTCCTTGCCCGAGCAATCTGTCGGCGGAGCAGGATGCGCCTTTGCGGTGAGAAATTTTTCATCCGATTAATAATAAATGAATATCCATCACATTAGTCCCGGTGGGGCCGGTGATGATCAAGTCCCCGAGCGGATAAAAGAAATTGTAAGAGTCGTTTTCAGCCAGATATTTCGCCGGATCCATATTTCTGCTCTTGGCTCTGGAAACGGTTTCCCAGTCCGCGATGGCGCCGGCCGCGTCAGTCGGCCCGTCCGTGCCGTCAGTGCCGGCGGAAATAAACAGGGCGCCGGCCAGCCCGGCGATCTCCATTGCCACTGCCAATGCCAGCTCCTGATTCCTTCCGCCCTTTCCTTTCCCTTTGACCGTTACGGTCGGCTCTCCGCCGGCAATGATGCAGGCCGGGGGCTTCACCGGATTTCCGCTCTTGATGATTTCCTTGAAAATCCCGGCGTAAAATTTGGCCAGCACTCTGGCCTCGCCTTGAATGGCGCTGGAAAGCAAGACGGTATTTAATCCGAGCTTTTGCGCGCAATATCTGGCTGAATTCAGGGAGATCAGGTTGGACCCGATGATGATATTTTGCACCCGGCTGAAAACCGGGTCATCGGGCCTGGGGGTTTCTTCCAGCTTGCCTTTAGCGCCCAGCAGGAGGATTTCTCCAACCGACTCCGGAATTTGCTCCCAGAGCCGGTGAGCTTTAATCAGTTGAATCGCCTGCGCATAAGTGGTTGAATCCGGCGCCGTGGGTCCGCTGGCAATCACTTCCAGCGGGTCGCCGATCACATCGGACAGGATCAGGCTGATCACGGTTGCGGGAGACAAAATCCGGGCCAGCCTTCCGCCCTTGACCCGCGAGATGTGCTTGCGGATCAGATTGATCTCATTGATGCTCATTCCGGAGCGGAGCAAAAGCTCGGTGGCAATTTGCTTTTGTTCCAGAGAAATCCCGTCTGCCGGCGCAACCAGAAGCGCCGAGCCTCCGCCCGAAATCAGATTGATCACCAGGTCATCTCTTCCCGTCTTTTGCGCCAGCTGCATCAATTCCCGGGTTGCGCTCAAGCCGGCCTGGTCCGGAATCGGATGACCGGCCTCCCGCGCCTGGATTTTTTTTAAAGTTTCGCTATGGCCATACTTGACAATCACCAGCCCGCCGCTGATCTGATCCGCCAGGCTTTCTTCAATCGCCTTTGCCATCCGGGCGCCGGCCTTGCCGGCTCCGATCACCCGGATCGCCTTGAACTGATTCAGAAAATAATCAACCTCGCCGATCTTGAGAACCGTATCCTTGAGCCGGAAACTTCGGTGAACCGCCTCCACCGGGTCAGCGGCCCGAAGCGCCTGGTGAAAGATGTCCAGGCCGATCTGTTTTAAACCATCCAGTCTTGCCATGCTCAAGCCTCCGGCGGATTTTGACTATATTATGTTTTAGTTTATAATATTAGCAAAATGCCAGGCGGCGAAAATAGATTCTGCTCAAGATGCGGCCGGAAAGTGGAGGTCGTCTCTGTTTCCCTCGGAGTGGAGGGGGTGGAACGGCTTCGCTGTTCCAACTGCGGAGCCTTCCTGGATGCCGACAATTCCGAGGAAACTTTCCGCGATGCGCTTCTTTCCGAAGGCGACCAGGCTTCGTTCAGCGATGAGAGCATTGTGATTCCAACCTATGATACCGTGATTGTGGCGGGATATCGGCCGGAGGTGATGAATATCATCGTGAATGAGGTCAGCCGGAAGAATTTAGCCAGAACCGTTCTCCCCTGTGAAAACGGAGAAGAGGTGATCCTGAAATTGATCCCGGATTTAAGTGATCCGGATGCAAATCATATCAACCTCTTGATCCTGGATGTGCCCATGCCCTATCTCAACGGGATCAATGCCGCGATCGGCATCCGCGCCATTGAAAAGACCTATCCCAAGCATGGCTTGATCCCGCTTCTGTTCCTGACCCGCAAGCCCATTGACGACACCTTCAAAAAAGTCATCAAATACCTTGCGCCGTCCAAATATGCCGGACTCGGCCCCAGCGATAATGCCAAAGAGTTGGTGCCGCGCCTGTCCCGCATCATCTCCTTGCTTTCCCAGGAAGGATGGTGAAGCCGGAGAATCGGGATCGTCCCTGTTCTCCGAGTTTAACAAGTCCGCGCCGGCAGTCCAGGCAGGTTTAAAGGCGGGAAAGGGCCATCGGCTGATAATTTGATCGTTCACCGTGAACCGTTGACCGTGCGCCGTTTAGCTCTTGCCCGGTTGGAACCGAACTTAATCCGGGGTATCATAATTACTGATGTTGAGATGGCGATCAGCTTATTTATCGGGCCTGTTTTTGCTTTCCCTGCTCTTGCATTTATTGGTCTTGAAATCTTTTCAAATCGGGACCGCAATGGCCAAGCCGGCCCTGGAGAAGCAGGACGAGTATATAGAAGTGGTTCCGGTTGAGTTGAAGGATTTGGATCTGAATTCCGCCCGGCAAGTCATCGAGCTTCCGCCCGGACCGGACCAGCAACCCGAATTCGCCAGATACCTTTCCGAGCGGGCAATGAAGGCGGAAAAGGAGACCATGGCGCCGCCGGGCAAGCCGATTGCCGGACATTCCTCGGCCCCGGTCTCCAGCCAGAATCTTTTCCAGAAACCAAAATCCCAAGAGCAGGGCGAGATAGAGCTCGCGGAAAAACTCAAGCCGGAGCCGATGGGGTCATCAAATCTGTTTGAGGATAAACCCGGCTCCATAGATTTCCTGGAAGGCGCGGCCTCGGGCGAAGTCACCCTGGCGAATGCCTACAAGTTCAGGTATGCTTATTTCTTTAATCAGCTCAAGCGGTCCATCAGCTTTTACTGGAATCCCCTCCCGGCGCTTCACCTGGTCCCGGATTCCACCGGAGATCTGATTACCACGATCAGATTCGCGCTTGACCAGAACGGCCTTTTGCAAGACCTGGAGGTGATCTCTTCTTCGGGATTTCAGGCCATAGATCGGGCCGCGCTTAATGCCATCAAAAGCGCCACCCCGGTGTTCAGTGTTCCTGAAGACCTCCTGGATCAAAATCAGCAGCTGGTCATTGTCTGCGAATTCCGCTTAATTCGCTGATCCAAAGAAAAAGCTTGACAGGTTATTAAAATTTTGCTATTTTCTGGAACGCTATCAGCGAGCAGTAGTTCATCAGCATCAGCGCGACTCAAAGTATTTACGGCAATTAAGGAGTAAAGAATGCGGAGAGTTAAGTCAGTTTTCTCTCGCCGGATAAATTCCAAACAAAAGGGGGATTAAAGTGTCCACTAAAATCGTAGAAATTCCCGCGGTCTGGATCGCGGGCGCCAGTTGCACCGGCTGCTCGGTCTCGCTCCTGAACTCCGTGTCGCCCACCGTGAAAAACCTCTTGATTGACCCGCTCCTTCCCGGAAAGCACATCAACCTCCGGTTCCACGCCACGGTTATGGCCGGACAGGGCGAGCCGGCAATGAAGGTCCTTCAAACCACCCGGCAGGCCGACAAAGGCGGATACCTTCTGCTGGTGGAAGGGGCGGTGGTGTGCCGGGATGACGGCCTTTATTGCACCATCGGCGAAGTCGGGGGAAAGCACATCACGCTCAAGGAAAAATTCCTGGAGCTGGCAAAGGATAGCCTGGCCGTGGTGAGCATGGGCACCTGCTCCAGCTTCGGCGGCATCCCCGCGGCTCATCCCAATCCGAGCCAATCCCAAAGCGTGAAACAGGCCCTGGCCGAAGCCGGGATTCAAAAGCCGGTGATCAATGTTCCGGGCTGTCCGCCTCATCCGGACTGGATGATGGGCACGGTCGCAATGGTGATGCTCAAGGGATTGCCCTCGCCGGAGGACCTTGATTATGCCGGCCGGCCCAAGGCGTTTTACGGAAACTTGATTCATGATAATTGCCCGCGCCGGGCATATTTTGACACCGGCCAGTTCGCGAGACACACCAGCGACCCGGGCTGTCTTTACCAGATCGGCTGTAAAGGCCCGATGACCTATGCGGATTGTCCCACCCGGCTCTGGAATAACGGCGCCAACTGGTGCGTGGGATCGGGATCGCCCTGCATCGGCTGTTGCGAGCCGACTTTTCCGGATGACTTGCAACCGGTGTTTGAAAAGATCAATGAAGAGCGGCTGTCACGATTCCAGATCAAAACCCGCTGAGAAAAGGGAGGCTGAAAAATGGCGCAGAAGATTGTGATTGACCCGGTAACCAGGATTGAAGGACACCTGGGCATTGAAGTGATGGTTGACGCCGGCAAGGTCAAGGAAGCCAAATGTTCTGGAACCTTGTTCCGGGGTTTTGAAATCTTCCTCAAAAACCGCGACCCGCGCGACGCCCAATTCCTTACCCAGCGCGTCTGCGGGGTCTGCCCGATCGCGCATTGCATCGCCAGCACCCTGAACCTGGACTCCGCGTTCGGGATCGCGGATAAAATCCCGGACAACGGCCGGATCATCAGGAACCTGATCTTCGGCAGTAACTATCTCCAATCCCACATCCTTCATTTCTATCATCTGGCCGCGCTGGACTATGTGGATGTGACCGCGGTCGCTGATTATGACGGCGCTGACCCGGCTCTGAATTCCATCAAGGAGTTCATCTCCCGGGGCGCCCTGGAGCCGTTTGTTCCACGCTATGAAGGCGATTACCGGTTTGACAAGAAGACCAATCAGGAGCTGGTCCGGCATTATGTAATGGCGCTGGAGATGAGGAAACTGGCGCAGGAGATGCTGGCCCTTTTCGGAGGAAAAATGCCCCATACCGCGAGCATCGTTCCGGGCGGATGCACCGAGCGCCCGACCATTGACAAAATCACCGGATTCCTCTGGCGCTTGAATAAAATCCGCGATTTCATTGACACCATCTATGTCCCGGATGTGATCGCCGTGGCCAAAAAATACCCGGATCATTTCAGCCTCGGCGCCGGCTCCGGCAATTTCCTCTCCTACGGCGTGTTTGACCTGGAAACCCAAAATCCCGATTACGCCCAACGCAGGAGATTCCATTCCCAGGGCGCGCTTCTGCAGGGAAAGCTGAATCCGCTGGACGCCGGCAAAATCACTGAGAGCATCAAGAATTCCTGGTATGACGGACCCGACGCGGTTCATCCCAGCCAGGAAGACACGGTTCCGAACCGGAACAAGCCGGGCGCCTATACCTGGCTCAAGTCCCCGCGCTATGACGGCAAGGTTTATGAAGTCGGCCCGCTCTCCCGCGTGCTGGTCAGCTACTTTGCCGGGGTGGAGCCGGTAAAGAAAATCGTGGACGCAACCTTGAGCGAGCTCAAGGCTGATGCCCAGGCCCTCAATTCCTTGCTCGGAAGACACGGGGCACGGGCCCTGGAGGCAAAGCTGATCGCGGACGCGATGGCAGGCTGGGTGCTGGAACTGAAACCGGGCGAGCCGGTCTGCGCTTACTACCAGCTCCCGGACCAAGCCGAGGGAATGGGGATCACGGAAGCGGCAAGGGGAGCGGTCGGCCACTGGATCAAGATCAAGGACAAGAAAATTGACCGGTATCAACTGGTGGTGCCCACGACCTGGAACGCTTCTCCGATGGATGAAAAAGGCCAGCCCGGGCCGATGGAGCAGGCGCTGATGAACTCCACGGTCAAGGATGTCAACAATCCCTTTGAGCTGGTGCGGGTGGTTCGCTCTTTTGATCCCTGCTTTGCCTGCGCGATTCATATCATCAATTATCAAGGCGCGAAAATTTCGGAGTTCAGGATTGGCTGAAGGGAAAAAAATCGCGGTGATCGGAGTGGGAAACATTTTGATGGGAGACGAAGGATTAGGAGTGAGGGCGGTGGAAAAGCTCCAGGAAAAAAATGTTCCGCAAAATGTCACGCTCTTTGACGGCGGAACCTTTTTGCATTCCCTCCTGGGAACCCTGGACGGGTTTGACAAGGCCGTGATCATTGACGCGGTCAAAGGCGGTTCCGCTCCCGGCGCGATTTACCGCTTCACCCTGCAAGAGCTGGAATCGGCAAAGACCGACAAGCCCGAGCTGATGCTTTCTCTCCACGAGATGGATGTGCCTCGGGCGATTGCGCTGGAGAAGCTGGTGTCAAAACTTCCGGAAGAAATTATTTTCCTCGGAATGGAGCCGGAAAAGATCGCGCCCGGCCTGGAACTGAGCGAGACCGTTTCCAGAAATCTGGACCAACTGATTTTCGCGGTTGAAAAAGAATTGAGTTAAACCAAAGGAGGACGGGAATGATTGTTAATGTTCCAAAACCGGCGGAAGAAGTCAAAGACCTGTTGTCCGATTACAACAAGGTCTTCATCCTGGGTTGCGGCGGCTGCCCGATCGGGTGCGAGAGCGGAGGCCAGGCCCGGCTGGACGAGCTTAAGGCCGAGCTAAGTCAGGCCGGGAAAAATGTCTCCGGCGATCAAATGATTGACTTCCTCTGCAATAAAGCCCTGGTCGGGGCTCAGCTCCGCTACCAGATCCCGGCTCTGAAAAATTCCGACGCGGTCCTGGTGGTGAGCTGCGGAGTGGGCGTGCAGGCGACTTCCGCGATGATTGACCTTCCCTCGCTTCCGGCCAATAACACCTTGAACAGCCAGGGGATGCAGGGACTCTGGCCGAGCGTGGAGCGGTGCGATGGTTGCGGGGACTGCGTGCTTCATCTCACCGGGGGCATCTGCCCGATCACCCGTTGCGCCAAGAGCCTGCTTAATGGTCAGTGCGGGGGAACGCACGACGGCAAATGCGAGGTGGAGGCTGAGCGGGACTGCGCCTGGCATTTGATCTATGAGAAACTCAAGGCCCTGGGCAAGCTGGACAATTTGAAGAAAATGCCGAAGCTCAGGGATTACCGGAACTGGGATGTTTCTGACAAACTGCGCTCAACCACCAGATGGGCTCTGGAAAAAGATGTTCTTTATCCCGCGGAGCGCGGGACGGCCAAAGCCGCGAGCAAATAATAAAGGAGGGCAAGAATGAGCAAGCTGAAAGAGGCGTTGGAGGCTGGAAAATTCGCGGTTACCGGCGAGCTGGGACCGCCCAAGGGCGTGGACATTGCGGCGATGATGGAAGAGGCGGAAAAGTATCTCAAGGGCCGGGTGCTCGGGATCAATGTCACGGACAATCAAAGCTCGGTGATGCGGATCGGCTCGCTCGGAATCTGCGCGAAACTGGTCCAGGCCGGCTTTGAGCCGATTTATCAGATCACCTGCCGGGACCGGAACCGGCTCGCGATCCAGTCCGACATTTTGAGCGGATATGTCCTCGGCATCAGAAACATCCTATCCCTCACCGGAGATCATCCCTCCCTCGGAGACCATCCCGGAGCCAGGTGCGTATTTGACCTGGACTCGGTCTCGCTCCTCCATACCATCTCCACAATGAAAAATGGAAAAGACCTCTCCGGAGCCGACCTGATCGGAGCGCCCAAAGATATTTTTCCCGGCGCCTCGGTCACGCCCGGGGCAGACCCGCTGGAGCCGCAATTGCTCAAGATGCAGAAAAAAGTTGAAGCCGGCGCCAGATTCTTCCAGACTCAGGCCATTTACGAGCCTTCCAAGTTTGAAAAATTTATGAAAGCCGCGAGCAAGCTCAAAGCGCCGGTGCTGGCCGGAATCGTGATCGTGAAAAGCCCGGCTATGGCCAAGTATATGAACGAGAAGGTCGCCGGCGTGTTCGTGCCCGAGAGCATCATCAAACCGTTGGGAGCCGCGAGCAAGGAAGACCGGCCCAAAGTCGCTATTGACCTGATGGCAAAATTGATGACCGAGCTAAAGCCAATGGCTCAAGGATTCCATCTTATGGCTATGGGCTGGGAAAAGTATGTGCCGGAACTGATGCAGAAGGCGGGGATAGCGTAAATGGCGAGGAAAGCGGAACCAACCACGAGAAACGAGGACGGGCAGACCAGCGTATTCGCTTGGGTTATTTTTATTGCCAGAAAAAAACGGAACATCCTGAAATAATGTATTATCCTTATAGTTAGCAAAGGAGAGAGATTATGTCTTTGCAATTGAATGAAGAACAGATTCTTGAAGCTCTGGGTAAACTTTCACCTCAGGCGAGAACAAAAGCTTTACGCAAGCTGATCCGCGATCTGGATCAACTGGACCGGATCGTTGACCGGAACCAGGAGCGGTTGATCGCGCTTTGCAAAGCCAGAGGCATTGATTTCAAAAGTCTGACCGATCAGGAACGAGAGGAGTTGGTTGACCGGATTCTCCACGAGGATTAAGTGGAAAAAGCGGTTCTGGACACCAATATCCTGGTTTCTGCATTATTCTGGCGGGGTGCCCCTTACCGGTGCCTGGTTGCGGCAGATGCCGGCCTTTATCATCTGATCATTTCCGAACCAATAATGGATGAGCTGGAAAAGTCCTGATTGAAAAATTTCAGTTTACCAGAGAAGAAGCGGATGAGTCAGTTGAGGCGATACGAAATATTGGTCACTTGGTGGAGATTGCCGGGGGGATTGAAAGTCGTGAAAACCGATCCTGAGGATGATAAATTCCTGGAGACCGCAATCGCCGGCGGCGCAAAAATAATTGTCTCCGGAGACCGTCATCTTCTTGAATTGCTTCAATATCAGGACATCCAAATTCTTACTGCAAGCGATTTTTTGACCCGGATTCTTAAATAGAGCATCCAGTCTTCCAGCCCATTATTATGGGCTGGGAAAAGTATGTCCCCGACCTGATGCAGAAATCAGGCCTGGCATAAAAATCAATCAGCACCGGTAGAGTAGGGAGGGGCAGTCGCCCCTCCCCCTCGACAAACCGGACAGGCGGATTTCCCGCATCCGGCTTTCCTGAAGACTCTCGCCTCGAGCTTGCATCGGCCCCAAGCCGACTTGGCTCT